>VFQR01000128.1_pt1 | contig 176894 bp, 180 predicted proteins | sample 3512321 | NCBI WGS metagenome assembly VFQR01 (sample SAMN10412374, study PRJNA504923) | tailings metagenome | isolation source: Relicate 3 Philex TSF1 revegetated site | place: Philippines: Tuba, Benguet | collected 2017-08-29
CGGCGGGCAGCACCGCGAAGGGCAGGCCCAAAGCCGCCGCCCCCAAACCCCAGCGACGGAAACGCCCCCAGCGCGCGCGGCGGCGATAAGCCGCGCGGCGTTCGGGACCGTTGATCTCGCGCGGGGAGCGCATCTACCAAAACACCAGATTCTGTACGGGATATCCGCAATGAATGCGGATCCTCAAGAACAGAAAGTTTAATAGTAGAGGGGTCGGTTTGACTAGCGCTCAGTTGCCGTCTGATACAAAAGACACGTTAAAAGCGTGCCGATACGTCCATCAGAAGGCGCCACGGATGCTCGCCTTCGGCTTGGCCCGGTGGCCGGGTCAGCGGCTTGGCCAGCTCCAACCCGCCGGAGATCCAGCTATCCGGCTGAACGCGCACGCCGAACCCCGCGGACGACAAAAATTGCGTCTGCGAGGCGCCGCCCGTCCGGCGGTTCCAGGCCCAGCCCGCGTCATAAAAGACGTAAGGTTGCCAGCCATCGCCCGCCAGGTCGCCGTAACGCAGATCGACGCCCTGGCCGAAGGCATTGCGCCCGGTGATTTCCGACGGGTCGTAGCCGCGCCCGAAGCGCGACCCGCCCAGCGCGAATTCCTCGCCCGCGAACAGCACCGACGACGTCGCCTGACCGCTGCCGACCCATTGCACGCTGAATTTTTCCGGCAGGATCTGGATGCGGCGCAGCTCCGCCGTCCATTTGTGGAAATTCGGGTTGGCCGCCGTGCGCGACAACAAATTGTTGCCTTCCTCGGTTGAGCCGATACCCAACCCCCGCGTGTATCCCAGCGACATGACCGTGGCGCCCTGCAGGAAGCCCACATGGGTGTAAGTCGCGCGCATGTCGCCGGCGGTATATTGCTCGTTGGTTTGCAGCGTGGCGCCGACCAGCGTGCGCGTCGTCGCGAAGAAGATCGACGAATCGAGCGTCAGATTTTCGCGCCGCGAACGGATCACCGGATACGAAAGGCGCGGGCCCACGCGCCACGCCACCGTGTTGACGCGCAAGGATTTCAGCGTATGGCCGGGCCAGCCCCAGGAATAGGTCGTGTCCCAGCCCAAGGTCAGCCCGTCGCCGCCGATCGGCTGGCTGTAGCGCAACGCCGCTTGGCGCATCTCGCGCGTGTCGTTGGGCACCGTGGTCAGCGTCACGCCGACCTGCTCGGTAAGGCCCAAAAGGCCGCTGAAAGTCGCGTCGCCCGACAGCGACCACGGGCCTTGGAATTTCGAGCCGCGATTGCCGAGCGTGACGCCGGCGGAGACCGGCTTCTCGGCGATTTTGACGTTGAGGTCGGAAGCGCCCGGCGTGTCGCCCGGCGCCAGCGTGCCCGCCGCGACGACGCCCGACAAATCGCCCGCGAGCAGCAAGCCGCGCTCGATCCATTTGACGTTGACCGGCCGCCCGTCGAACGCGCGGCGCATATAGGCGGTGATGCGCTCGCGCACCGGCTCGCTGCCGCCATCGAACACGATGCGGCCGAGGAAGCCTTCGACGATCTGGATGCGGAACGTGCCGTCGCCCACGCGTTGCGGCGGCACGAAAGCGCGCGTGAGGACGTAACCGTCGGCGCGATAGCGCGCTTCGATTTTCTCCGCCGCCTCGACGATCGAAGACAACCCTACGGTGTCGCCGATCAGCGCGCCGTAATCCTGCGCCAGCACCTCGGGCGGGTAGACCGTGCCGCCCTCGACGGCGATGCGCGTGACGGGGAAACGCAGCTCGTCCACCGCGCGGCGTTCGGGGGCGCGCGGCTGGGCGGGAATGGTGAGCTCGAGATCGGCCTGCGGGACGGGAATTTCGCGCGGGCCCAATCGCGGCTCGGCCGAGGGCGGGATCACGACCCCGGAATTTTGGGCGTACGCCGCCGTCCCCGCCACGAAAGTGGCAAGGCACGCGCCTATGATCGCCTGCCGAACCGCGTGCGACATCTTCCTTGTGCGTTTATACTGATTCGGAATGGAGGAGAATCTCCTTGTTACACAAGGAGGAATCAACCATCCTCCAAACGGCGAGGCTAATTGGGTCAATCATCGATGCGGCAATTTTTCCGGCTGTTGTCCCTGGCAACGGCAATTTTTCCAGTTTTCGCATATCCGGCGTTGAGCCAGCAACAGCCGGCCCCAGCTGCGCGCCCGGCTGCACCGGCGGCTGCGGAAGAGTTCAAGCTGACCGGGTTTCGAAGCGCCAATTTCGGCATGACCGCCGATCAAGTGCGCCAAGCGATCCGCCGCGACTTCCCCGCCGCCGTCGACAAAATTGAAACGACCGAGAACGCGGTCGAGCGGACCACGGTTTTATCGATCCAAGTCAATGATTTGCTGCCGAATACGGGACTAGGCGTCGTCGCCTATGTGTTCGGCTATCGCAGCAAGCAACTGGTCCAAGTCACGGTGACCTGGGGTGGTGCCATAAACCCGAGCTTCAAGCCCGAACAAGCGCTTGGCGCCGCGCGCCAGTTGCAGGGCTATTTCGCCGGCCAAGGCTATAAGCCCGATACGGTCGTCGCCAACGCCCAGCAGCGCGACGGGTCGATCATCGTTTTCGCGGGCGACGATGCCCAGCGCCGCCGCACATTGCTGGTTCTGGCGAATGTGACCGGCCAGGACGGCAAGCCGCCGGAAGGCGCGCCGGTCCTGCAATTGTCGTATATTCGCGATCCTCAGAACCCCGACGTCTTCCAAATCCGCCGGGGAGACTTTTAAACAGAACGCCCCATGCATAAGCGTACGTTCAAGAAAGGCCAGCCGATCTTCAAGGAAGGCGATCGCGGCCTTGAAGCGTTCTTGATCGAAACGGGCAAGGTCCTGATTTTGAAAAAAGGCGCCGCGGCGCCGGTGATCGTCGCCGCTTTGCCGCAAGGCTCGTTGTTCGGCGAGATGGCGATCCTGGACGGCAGCCCGCGCATGGCGACGGCCGTGGCCGGCGAAGACACGGTCTGCGTCGTCATCAACTCGATGCAGTTGCAGCAAAAAATGATGACGCTACCGCCGGATATTCTGCGGATCCTCACGGCGTTGATGGAATATGTGCGCGCGGTCGTGCCCTTCGATCAACGCACGAAAGTCGGTCAGGGCCCGGAGCCCACGCAGCGCGACCAGCAAGCGCGCATGATGTTGCCCAGCCCCCAAGTGGTCGAAGGCTTCGGCATCACCGACCCGATGATGAAGGCGCTGGTGCGCATGCTGTGCGACTATACGCGCCGGCGCTTGCCGCCCGAATTGCTCAAAGCCTGAAAGGGTTCCGAATTTGCGCGTTTCCTTGGCCGTTCTGTCGCTGATGCTGCTGGCGGGCTGTCAGGCCGCCAACACCAATGCGGGCGGCAGCAACGCGCCCAGCGTCGGGCTTTCCAGCGCCAATGAAACCTGCCGCGCGCAAACCCGCAGCGCGGGGGCCCGCACCGACACGCCGGTGTGGGACGTGCTGTGCGGTGCCTCCGAGCGCCCGGTGGGTGCCGTGCATTCCGCGATCGATCTGCGCCGCGCCGAGCCTGCGCGTGCCTTCGCCGATTCGAACGCCTATCGCTCGCTGACCGCGCGCGCCAACTGTCCCGCCCCCGAAACGCTGCGCCTGCCCGATGCGGGCGACATGCTAATCGCGACCTGCGCGCTGAACGACGGCGGCTGGCCGTGGATCGCCGCCGCGTTGTCCGCCGACGGCAAGCTCGCGGTCGGCGAAGGCACGCCCGGCTCCGCACCCGCTTTCGCCGAAGGCATCGCGAACGAGCTGGGCAAGCAAGCCTTCACCGCGAACGACCGGCGCGCGTTGCTGACCGAGTTGCAGCGCCGCCTCGGTGCCGAGGCACTCGCCGCCGGGGCCGCCGCCGGGCGCTATCAGGATTTCGTCGAACTCGCGCGCGTGCAGAACAGCGTGGGCAACCATGCGGGCGCCGAGAAGGCGTATCGCCAAGCGCTCGATCTGCAAATCCGCGCGATGGGCGCGGAGCACGCGGGCATCGGCACGACGACGACGCTGCTGGCGGTCGAGATTTCCAATCAAGGCCGCGTCGAGGAAGCCGACGAATATTTCCGCCGCGCGGAAGCGCTGGTGCTGAAGGCGACCGATCCGGGCGAATACCCGCGCTACCTCACCTATCTGGGCCTGCATGCCGCCAATCGGCGCGACTGGAACCGCGCCCTGACGATCGCGCGCGATGCGATCGCGCGACGGCGCGCGTTGATCGAACAAGCGGGCGGCGGCATTCCCGCCTCGCTCGACACCGCGGGCGATGCGGCATCGATCTTCGGATCGACCGTGTTTCTCCAAGCCGAACTCGCGCACGCGCTGATGTTCGCGTCCGCGATGGCGCAGCGCGGCGGCGATTTGGCGTCGGCCGAAACCTACGCGGTCGAAGCGCGCAGGATCGTCGAGCAGACGCCGGGCTTGCCCGCCTGGTGGCGTCCGCAAGCCTGGGGCCAGCTTGGCACCGTGCTCGCCTTGCGCGGCGATTTCCGCAACGCCGAGCGTTTGCTCGCCAACGCCGCCGCCGAACGCACGCGCATTTTCGGCGCGACATGGCCGACTGCCCAAGCGCTGATGGATCTGGGTCGCGCGCAAGCCGACGAAGGCCGCTACGCCGAAGCGATCGGCAATTACCGCCAAGCCTTCGCCATCGCCGGCAACGAAACGCCGGCCCGCGCTTTGACCTTCGAACAGGTCCAGCCGTTCCTAGCCGCGGCCGAAGCGCGCGCGCGCGAAACCGCATCGGAACGCGCGACGCTTTATGCCGAGATGTTCGCCGCCGTGCAGATGCTGCGCGACGGGACGCGCGGCCAAGCGGTCACGCGCATGACCGAACGCATCGCCGAAGGCGGCGGGCGGGCGGGCGAGCTGGCGCGCCTGATCGGCGACGCCGCGCAACGCCGCGACCGCTTGCAGATCGAATTGGCGATCGAACCGGGGCGCCAGCGCGACATGCGGCGCGAGAGCAAAGCGCGCGAGGAGTTGACGCAAGTTCGCGCGACGATCGCCTCGCTCGAATCCGATATGGAGCGCGAAGCGCCCGGCTATGCGCGCCTTGCCAGCGCCAAGCCGGTGGAACCGGACCGCCTTTCCCAAGCGTTGCGCCCGGGCGAGACGCTGATCAGCTACGTCGCCGGCCCCGAAGGCGCGTACGCGTTTCTGGTCACGTCGTCGGTTTTACGCGCGGCGCGCCTCGACACCGACGACGCCAAGCTCGCCGAAGACGTCGCGAGCTTGCGTGAAGCCTTCAAGGTCACCGATCGCAGCGTGAAGCCGTTCGACTTGGCGCTGTCGCATCGCCTTTATCGCACGCTGTTGGCACCGTTCGAGGCGGAGCTGGCGCGCACCGATCAGTTGTTCGTCGTCGGCACGGGCCCGCTCGCCAGCCTGCCGTTCTCGGTGCTGACGACCGCACCGGCCGCGCCCAACGATTACGCGCGCGCGCCGTGGCTCGCGCGGCGCATGGCGATTTCCTCGCCGCCGACCGTGCGCGCCTTCCTGGATATGCGCGCCCTCGCCGCCAAGCCGTCGGCACCGCAGCCGCTGCTCGCCGTCGCCAATCCGGTTTTCGCCGGGGCGGGCGATGGGCTCGGCAAGCTCGCCGATGTTTGCCGCAGCCAAGGTTCCGTGCCCAACGCGATGATTCGCGGCCTCGCCCCGTTGCCCGAAACCGCCGACGAGGTGCGCCGCGTGGCGACGAGTCTGCGCGCGGGGCCCGATGCGTTGCTGCTGGGGGCCGACGCGAATGCCGGCAATCTGCGCGCGCGCAATCTCGCGGATTACCGCGTGCTGTATTTCGCCACGCACGGCTTGCTGCCGGGCGAATTGCGCTGCCAGGGCCAGCCCGGTTTGGCGCTGACGCCGCCCGCCGCCGAAGCGACCGACCCCGCCGATGACGGGTTGCTGGAAGCCGCCGAGATCGCCGCGATGCGCCTCGATGCCGATCTGGTCGTGCTATCGGCCTGCAATACGGCCGCCTCGGGCGAGCGCTTGGGCGGGGAATCGCTCTCCGGTCTCGCCGAAGCCTTCTTTGCGGCGGGCGCGCGCGGCCTGCTGGTCACCCATTGGCAGGTCCCCAGCATCCAGACCGTGTCGCTGACCACCGGCATGTTCGACCGGCTGGGCGGCGATTTGAAACGCGGCATCGCCCCGGCCCTGCAGGCCGCCCAGATGCGTCTGGCCGACGATCCCGCCACCGCGCACCCCTATTTCTGGGGGGCTTTCGTCCTGCAAGGCGACGGCGCTTCGCGGGATGCCAAAACCGCCCAACTGCGCTAAACTGCCACCATGCGTTTCAAACTCGCCCTGGCATTCACCGCCGCCCTGCTCTTGGCTGCCCCGCTTGCGGGCGCCAATGAATTGGTCGTGCTGGACGCCAAGGGCGTGAATCTCGCCCCCGGCGCCAAGCTCGACGGCACGGCCAAATTGACCCTCGCGGCCGGTGCGCGCCTCACGCTCGTCGCCGCCGACGGGCGGACGATCAAGCTCAAGGGCCCCTACGACGACAGCCCCGCCCCCGGTCAGGCCGAGCAGGCGAATATGAGCGACGCGCTCAAGAATTTGATGAACCAGCGCGGCTCCGGCACGGCCCAGCTCGGTGTGGTGCGCGCGGGCGGCGAAGGCGCCGACCTGCCCGAGCCTTGGGTTCTCGACGTCGCGCGCTCGGGCCCGCGCTGTTTGCCCGCCGACGCCGCCGCCGTTTTGTGGGGCCCGCGTTTCGGCGAAGCGACGGAACTTAAAATCGAGCCCGCCGATCGTTCGTGGCGCGCCAAGGGCAGCTGGCCGATCGATCAGGATCGTCTGGCGCTGCCGCCCAGCATTCCCATTTCCGACGGCACGACCTATCAGGTCGATGTCGGCGGCAACCCGGCCGCCATCGTCGTGTTCCGCATTCCCGCCGCCCTCGCCGATCCGGTCGCGCAAGCCGCCTGGATGCTCGAGAAGGGCTGCGAGGATCAAGTGCGCGCCCTCGCGCGCGTGGCGTCCCGCTAACCAAATCCCCAAACCGGAAATAAAGGCGACATGGCGCTGGGTGAAAACGCGAAGCGTATCGTCGCCTCGCTGCTGATCGCGGCGTTCGCGACGATCTCGACCTACGCGGTCTTCCAGCTTTTCCCGTTCCTGGCGACCGCCGAACGCTGGACGATCGATTTCCGTATCGCGAATCTGTCGCCGCCCGAGCCGCAGCACCCGGATATCGTGCTGGCCGCGATCACGGAAGAATCGCTGGCGCAGTTCCCCTATCGCTCGCCCGTCGATCGCGAATTCCTGGCCAAGACGCTGCGCATTTTGGAAGCCAAGGGCGCCAAAGCGCTGCTCATCGACGTGCTCTTCGATCAGGAGACGGAGCCCGAGAAGGACGACATGCTGCGCGAGACGCTCGCGTCGCTGAAAATTCCCTTCGCGATCAGCTATTCGGACTCGCCGCTCTACGTGACCGAAGAGCAGCTCGAATATCTCAACGATTTCGTGATGCCGGAATGGCGGGGCCTCGCCGATATCGAGCCCGATATCCGCGACGGCATCATCCGTTTCATTCCGCCCGCGCGCGATTTGAAGGAAGGCATCAACGTGCCCAACGTCGCGGCGCGCGTCGCCGAGCGTTTGGGCGTGACGATCCCGCGCGACCAGCGCCGCATCGCCTGGCGCGGCGAGCCGGATATGGAAACGCCGCCGTTCCGCTCCTTCCCCAGTCACGCCGCCGCGTTGCTGCCCGACGCGTGGTTCAAGGACAAGATCGTGCTGGTGGGGGCCGATCTGTCGCTGACCGACCGCTATCGCACGCCGTTTTCGATCGGCCGCGATCGCGGCGACAACCGCATGGCCGGGGTGATCATCCAAGCGCATATCCTGGCACAGATGCTGGAAGGCCGCGTGTCGGCCGAAGACCGGCTGTTCTGGCCGCTGGTGACGACGCTGGCGATCATGGCTTTGATCGGTGCGAGCCTCGGCAATACCGGCGTGCCGATCTGGGCGCGTCTTGCCGGCGGGGTCTTCGCCGTCGTAGCGCTTTGGGCCGTGGGCTGGTCGCTGTTCATCGGCAATTATCCCTTCGCCGATTGGGTCGAAGCGTGGCTCGGCGGCAAGTCGATCATCATTCCGCTGACCGAGCCGATCGTCGCTTTGGGCCTCGCCATGTGGCTCAACGACGCGTGGTCGGGGCGCGCCGAACGCCAGCAGAAGAAATTCGTCGAAGGCGTGTTCAGCAAATACGTCTCGGGCGAGCTGCTCAAGGAAATCGTCAAGGACCCGAGCTTGCTCGAGCTCAGCGCCAGCCGCCGGCCGATGTCGCTGCTGTTCACCGATGTCGCGGGCTTCACCACGCTCTCCGAAAAGATCACGCCGCAACACCTCGCCGATCTGCTCAACCGCTATCTCGACGGCGCCTGCAAGGAGCTGTGGAAATACGGCGGCACGGTCAACCAGTTCACCGGCGACGCGATCTACGCGATGTACAACGCGCCGCGTGCGCAGCCCGACCATCCGCGCATGGCGCTGATGTCGGCGCTGGACATCGACGCGTTCTCCGAGCGCTTCCGCGCCGAGGAGCGCGCGAAGGGCGTGGATTTCGGCGTGACGCGCATCGGCGTGCACACGGCCGAGGCGAATGTGGGCAACTTCGGCTCGACCGAGCGCTTCGAGTTCAAGGCGCTGGGCGATGCGGTCAACACCGCCTCGCGCCTCGAAGGCCTCAACAAGTATTTCGGGACGCGCATCCTGGTCACGCAGCAGACCAAGGATTTCTGCGACGACATCCCGTTCCGCAAAGTCGGCGGCGTGATCGTGAAGGGCAAGACCGAGCCCATTCACGTCTACGAGCCGCTGTCGCCCGAACGCGCCAACGACGCGCAGACGCAAAGCTACAACGCCGCCTATGCGCTGATGCGTGACAAGAGCCCCGATGCCCTCGCCGCGTTCGAGAAACATTGCGCGGACTTTCCCGAGGACAGCCTTGCGCAATACCATGTCGAACGCCTGCGCGAAGGCGAGAACGGCGACATCTTCGCGATGGCGGAGAAGTAAACCTAAGCCTTCAAACGCCAGGGGCGCGACTCGGTGCCGCGCACCACGCCGAACAGCTTGTCGAACGCGGCCATGCCCGATGGCGTGACGCTGAGCGCGCGGCTGTCGCGCGACCGGCGCACCCAGCCTTGATCCAGGCAATGGCGGCAGATCGCCGCGCCCAATCGCCCGGCGAGATGGGAGCGCCGCTCGCTCCAGTCGAGGCACGGGCGGCAGGTGAGCGGCGACTCATCCGGCGCTTCGACGCCCAATCGCGCGAAGAACGCCGCGCCCGATTCCGTCACCTGCGCGGATTCGTCGTCGAGCACGACATGGCCGCGTTCGACCAGCGAATCCGCCAGCGCCACGCCCAAGCGCCCGGCGATATGGTCGTAGCAGGTACGCGCGGCGCGCAAATTCGCGTCGCGCGGGCCGGTGCGCAAAGCCGAAGCACCGCGCGATTCCGCCGCGACCTTCATCAGGCTTTCGAGCATTTCGGCGATGCGCGGCGACGCCAGCCGATGATAACGATGCCGCCCCTGCGCGCGGATCGTCACCAGCCCCGCTTTGGCGAGCTTCGCCAAATGCCCGCTGGCGGTCTGGGGTGCCACGTTGGCGGCGCGCGCCAACTCACCCGAAGTCAGCGCGCGCCCGTCCATCAATTCGAGCAGCATCGACGCGCGCGCGGGGTCCCCGGCGAGCGATGCGATTTCGGCCACGGAAGCGATGGTCACCATGCGCCCAATCTAGCACGCGCGCGCCCACGATAGTTCGGCCGCGGCCGTAACATCGCGGGCGCCGGCCGGGCGATGAACGCGCCCATGAAAACGATCTTCTATGGCTGGCGCGTCGTCGCCGGCGCTTTCGTCGTCGCACTATTCGGCTGGGGCATCGGCTTCTATGCGCCGTCGGTTTATCTGCAAGCGACGATCGACAAGCATGGCTGGCCGATCGGCCTCGTCTCCGCCGCTATTACGTTTCATTTCGCGCTGGGGGCGCTGGCGGTCGCGCAACTGCCGCGTTTGCACAAGCGCTTTGGCGTCGCGCGCGTGACGCTGGCCGGGGCCGTATCGCTCGCCGCCGGCGTGATCGCCTGGGCGCATGCGGAAGTACCCTGGCATGTTTTCGCCGCGTCGACCCTCACGGGTATCGGCTGGGTCGCGATGGGGGCGGCGGGCGTCAACGCCATCGTGTCGCCGTGGTTCGAACGCCGCCGGCCGGCGGCCTTATCCACCGCTTATAACGGGGCAAGCGTGGGCGGCACGTTGTTCACGCCGATTTGGGTCGCCGCCATCGCCGCCTTCGGTTTCGCCGCCGCGTCGATCGGAATCGGGATCGCCATGGTCGCGATCATCGCGGTCCTGGCCGCGACGGTGCTGCGCGCGACACCCGAGGCGATGGGTTTGCGCCCCGACGGCGACGACGCGGCGCAGGCGGCACAAGCCGCCCAGCGGACCGCGCCTGCGCGCGTCGAAAGCTTCCGCCAAGACCGCGCTTTCGTGACCCTCGCCGCCGGCATGGCGCTGGGCCTGTTCGCGCAGATTGGGCTTATCGCGCATCTATATTCGCTGCTCGTCCCCGCCTTGGGTCCGCGGATCGCGGCTTACGCCGCCGCATTGTCGACCGTTTGCGCCATTCTGGGCCGCACGGCGATGGGCTGGCTGATGACGCCCGACACCGATCGGCGTGTCGCGGCCGCCGCGAATTACGCGATGCAGTGCTTGGGCTGCGTTGCGTTCTTGCTGGCGGGCACGGACGAAATCGTCTGGCTGTTCGCGGGCGTGATACTGGTCGGCTTGGGCATCGGCAACACCACGTCGTTGCCGCCGCTGATCGCGCAGATCGAGTTCGCCAAAGCCGATGTTCCCAAAGCCGTGGCGCTGTCGGTCGCGATCGGCCAGGGCATTTATGCCTTCGCCCCTTTCGCCTTCGGCCTGCTGCGTGAGACGGGCGTCGAATGGAGTGTCTTCGTCGTCGCCATCGCGATCTATCTGATCGCGGCTTGCTGCTATCTCGCCGGACGCGCTAGCGCGCCCAGACGCGGTCGAGCTTGACGAAGCGGTTGACGATCGCCAGCAGCGCCACCGTGCCGACGATGGTGAGTGCGGAGATCGCATGCACCGTCGGTTCCAGGCTGAACGACGCTTCGGCATAGATGCGCACCGGCAGCGTTTGCATGCGCGCGGTCGTCAGGAACGACGTCACCGTCACCTCGCCGAACGAAATCAGGAAGGCGAGAATGCCCGCGACCGCGAGGCCGGGCGCCAAGTTCGGCAGGATCGTCGTGACGAAGACGAGGCCGCGCGTGGCACCCAGCGACGACGCCGCTTCCTCCAAGCTGCGGTCGAGTTGCAGGACCGACGTGCGCAGCATCGAAATGCAGAACGGCAAGATGACGACGACATGCACCATCACCAAGCCCCAAAAGGGCGGGATGGCGATGAACCATTGCAGCAAGCGCAGCATCCCCACGGCGATCGCGACATGCGGCAATGCCAAGGGCAGCATCCAAAACGCGGCGACAGCCCCCTTGCCCGGAAACTCCGCGCGCACCAGCGCGAAGGAAGCGGGCAAGGCCAATGCCAGCGCGATCAACATCGAGATCGCCGCAAGTTCGAGGGAGTTTCGCGCATCGCGCAAATAGGTCGAGGCGTCGAACGCCGCCGCGTACCATTTGAACGTGAAGGCGCGGAAACCCGCGACGCTCGCCTGCGGCACGTCGTTGAACGACTGCACGACCACCAGCGTCAGCGGGAAGATCAGCAGGAAGATCGCGAGGCCGAGCAATACGCGCGCGACGATCCCGCCCGCCGCATCGCCCAACGCGACCAGCTTGCGCGCGAGTTCCGGCGGCAATTCGAAAGCGAGCGGCTTCGCCCCCGCCTTTTGCAGCCACGGCGTGAGCGCGCGCACCACGCGTTCGGCCAACACCGCGAAAGCGATGCCCCAGACGAGCATGATGACGGCCATCGCGGCGGCGGTCGGCGCGTTGAGATTGGTCAGCGCTTCCTGCCACACGATCATGCCGGCGACCCAAACCTTCTTGCCGCCGAGGATCGTCGCCGAGACATAGGCGGTGGAGGCGAGCAGGAAGACGATGGTGAGCCCGGCGCGCAAACCCGGCAGCGACAAAGGCAGCGTGACCGCGAAGAAGCGCCGGATGCGTGAGGCGCCCAGCGACGCGGCCGCCTCGTCCAGGCGCTTATCGGCCTGCACGAGGGAGTCGTACAGCGCCAGCACCATGAACGGCAGAAAGACCTGCGTGAGGGCCAAGCCCACCGCGAAATGCGTGAACAGCCAGCCTTGCGGGCGGCCGAGGCCGAGCGGCGACAGCAGCCCGTTCACCAGACCGTCGGGCGCAAGCAGCAGCACGATGCCGAGCGAACGCACGACCACATTGGTCAGCAGCGGGATCAACACGATGGCGAACGCATAAGGCCGCCACGACGCCGGCAAACGCGCGAGCCACAAAGCGAGCGGATAGCCGAGCGTGGCGGCGGCGAGCGTCACGCCCAAGCCCAGCACGATCGTGCTCGCGATCGTCTCGATGTAGTAGCTATCGCCCAGAATCGCCGCGAATTGCGCGACGCTGGGCATCAACGAAATGGGCGCGAAGGGATCGGGCGATTCCTGTACCGCCAATAGCAGCACGATCGCCATCGGGGCCGCGAAGGCGACCAGCAGCCACAACGTGGCCGGGACGGCGAGCGCCATCCCGGCCAGTGTTTGACGAACGATGTTCACGTCGTGCGGGTCGAATCAGCCCGCGATTTCGCGGTTGAAGCGCGACGTCCACGCCGCCTGCTGCGCGATCACGTGATCCCAGTCGAAATCTACCAGCTTGTTCACATCGGCCCCCAGCACCAGCTTGGGCGCGAGATCGGCCGGGATGTTCAGGCCCGACACGGTCGGCGAGTAGTAGATGTCGCGCGCGTATTGCATCTGGCAGGCTTCCGACAGATGCAGGTCGATGAAGGCTTCGACCAGCGCCTGGTTCTTCGTGCCGACCGTCGGGCAGGCGACGTTGGTCGCGATGACTTGGCCTTCGACCGGATTGGCAATGGCGATGTTCGGGTTGCGGCTTTCGGCGTAGGAGCGCGTGAAGGAGCCGAACTCGATCGAGATGTCCGCGACACCCTGATCGAACATCGTATAGAGCTGGTCCTGGCTGCCTTGGATCGCGGCGAAGGGCTTCAGCTCGCGGATTTTCGCGAAGCCGGGATCGATCGCGCGTTCGGAGCCGCCGAACAGCTTGGCGACCATCAGCAGCGCCGCGGTCCCTTGGGCGCCGGGATAAGACGGCCACGCGATGCGGCCCTTCCATTCCGGCTTCCACAAATCCTTCCACGACGTCACTTCGCCCTTGCGCTTGTCGTAGACGACCGTGACCGGATTGAACGCGACGCCATAGCCGCCGAGCTTGGCGGATTCGTAGAGATTCTTGGCGTTGGGCACGCGGTCGATCGCCGGGGCTTGCGTGACGCCGTCGCGCACCGCCTGACGGCTTTCGAAGATGTTGAGATAGATGAGATCGAAAGACGGGCGGCCGCGTTCCTGATAGGCGCGCGCGCGGCGTTCCGGCGTGCCGCCGAGAACGTAGTTGATCTTGACGCCGTATTTCTCCTCCAGCGGACGCACGATGTGCTGGCGGGTGATGCGTTCCTGCGCGCCGCCCCAAATGCCGACGACGAGCTCGTCGCCGCGGCGGATTTGCGCGACGGCGTTCAAACCGAAGATCGCGGGCGAGGCGAGCGTGGCGCCGGCCGAGGCGGCCAACAATCGACGACGGGAAATCATGCGGAGACTCCTTCGTTAGGGGAAGACGAAATCCAAGCGATCGCGTCGTCGTCGCCGGCGAGGAAGCATTCTTCGCCGGGGGCGGGGATCGCCTCGCTCGAGGGGCGGATGACACGAATGGAAGCACCGGCGGCGTCGATTTCCAGATCGTGGAAATCGCCGAGATACGCGACATCGCGCACGATCCCGCGCGCCAGAAACCGCCCCGCGCCCAAGGCGCGGCTCACGCGCAAACGCGCGGCGCGCAGCACGATCAATTCGGCGTCTTCGGGCGTGTCGGGCCCGACCGCGCAGCGCGCGCCATCGGGCAACGCGAACAAACCGCCCGCGCGCGCGCCCTTGATCACGGTGCGCGCGCCCAGGAATTCGGCGGTGAAACGGTGCCGGGGCGCGTCGCACAAGGCTTGCGGATCGGCGACTTCGACCAAGCGGCCGTGATCCATCACGGCGATGCGATCGGACATGGCGAGCGCTTCGGCCTGATCGTGGGTGACGAACACCGTGGTGATCGACAAGCGGCGCTGAAGGCTGCGGATTTCGTTGCGCATCTCGGCGCGCAAGGCGGCGTCGAGATTCGACAAGGGTTCGTCGAGCAATAGCACGTCCGGTTCGATCACCAGCGCGCGCGCCAAGGCCACGCGCTGCTGCTGGCCGCCGGAAAGCTGGGCGGGATAACGCTCGGCCAAATGCGCCAAGCCGACAAGTTCCAGCGCCGCTTTCACGCGGGACGCGCGATCGGGCTTGTTCACGAAACGCATGCGCAGGCCGAAGCCGACATTGTCCGCGACGGTCAGATGCGGGAACAGCGCGTAGTTCTGAAAGACGTAGCCGATATTGCGCCGATGGGGCGCCGCGTTCTGGATTTCCCGCCCGCCCACACGGATAGCGCCGGACACGGGTGTGACGAACCCGGCGATCATCCGCAGCGTGGTGGTCTTTCCGCAGCCCGACGGCCCCAGGATGGAGAGCAACTCGCCCTTCCCGGCGGTCAGCGTCAGGTCGTTGACGACCGGCGTTTTCCCGTATTGGGCGCAGACATTGGCGATTTCAAGAAACGGCATTCGCACGAACCTCGTCGAACGCCTTTTACAGCAATCGCTATGCCAGTACAGCCAAAGACCCCAGAATCGTGCGCGCTTCGACGGACGCCCAATCCCATTCGATCCCCAGACCGGGGGAATTCGACGCCTGGGCCATGCCGTCGACGATTTTGACCCGGCTGGCGGCGATCTGGTCGAGCTGCGGAATGTATTCAAGCCACAGGGAATTCGGCACCGCGCAGCACAAGGCGAGATGCAACTCCATCAGGAAATGCGGGGCCACGTTCACGTTCGCGCATTCGGCCATATGGGCGACTTTGAGCCACGGCGTGATCCCGCCGATGCGCGCCACGTCGACTTGCACCAGACCGCAAGCGTTGCGCTTCAGGTATTCGGCGAAATGGCCGGGCGAATAAAGCGACTCCCCCACCGCGATCGGCAGGCTGGTCCCGGCCTGCAGGCGGACATGCCCGTCGATATCGTCGGCCGGCAACGGTTCTTCGAACCAATCCAGATCGACACGTTCGTAAAGTTTCGCGCGGCGCAACGCCTCGGCGGCGGTGAAGCGCTGATTGGCGTCGACCATCAGCGCGAAGCCGCGACCCGTCGCCTCGCGCACCGCTTGGAGGCGCTCCAGATCCTCGCCGCCGGTCGGCTTGCCGACTTTGACCTTGGCGCCCTTGAAGCCTTCTTCCTTCGCCTTGACCGCTTCGGCGACGAGCATCTCGATCGAATGATGCAGCCAGCCGCCTTCGGTCGTGTAGACGGGGATCGCGTCCTTCGCCCCGCCCGCTTCGACATGCAAAGGCCGGCCGGCCTTGCGGCAGCGCAAATCCCACAACGCCGTGTCGATCGCGGCCATCGCGAGCGCGGTGATCGCCCCCACCGTCGTCGCATGGGTGTGGAACAACATGCCGTTCCACAACCGCTCGACGAACGCCGCGTCCTTGCCCAGCAGGAACGGCCCCAAATGATCGCGCAGCAACGCGACGACCGACGAGCCGCCCGTCCCGATCGTGTAGCTGTAGCCGGTCCCGACCGCGCCGTCGGCGTCCCAGATGCGCACGATCGGCGTTTCCTGGCGCACGAAGCTTTGAATGGCGTCGGTGCGCACGACAGGCGGCATGAGATCGACCTGACGTATCTCCACGCGCACAATTTTCGCCATTTCATTCCTCCCGATTTTCCGGTTACATTAACCGCACAATTGCGGATCGGGAACGCCCGACCGCGCAAAAACAGGGGGTTACGCATATGGTGGTCGCGAAAATTTCTCGCGCGGCGGGCGCTTTGGCGCTGGCGGCGTTGATGTTCGGGCCGGGCGCCGCGGACGCGCAGCAGCGCCTGAAATGGGCCCATGTCTACGAAACGAACGAGCCCTATCACACCGAAGCGGTGTGGGCCGCGCAGGAAATCCAGCGCCGGACCAATAACCGCTACGCGATCGACGTCCACGCCGCGTCGGCGCTGGGCAACGAGCAGCAGATCAATCAGGCGCTGCCGCTGGGCACGATCGACATCATCTATACGGGTGCCGCCTTCGCCGGCGCGTCGTTCCCGCCGATCGCGATTTCCAACGCGCCTTATATGTTCCGCGATTTCGACCATTGGAAAGCCTACGCGGACTCGCCGTTGTTCCAGGAATTGTCGAAGGGCTACAACGACAAAACCCGCAATCAGATCGTCGCGTTCACCTATTACGGCGCGCGCCACACGACCGCCAACAAGGCGATCAACACGCCCGCCGACATGCGCGCGATGAAGCTGCGCGTGCCCCAGGCGCCGCTCTATTTGATGTACGCCAAAGCCGTGGGCGCCAACGCCACGCCGATCGCCTTCGCGGAAGTGTATCTCGCGTTGCAGAACAAGACGGTCGACGGCCAGGAAAACCCGCTGCCGACGATCCAGGCGAAGAAATTCTACGAAGTGCAGACCCATATCAACCTGACGAGCCACATCTTCGAATCGCTCGTCACGGTGATCGGCCCGCCGACCTGGAACCGCCTGTCGGCCGACGACAAGAAAACGTTCGAAGCCGTGCTGAAGGAAGCCGCCGGCCGCGCGACCACGGCGATCCGCACCGCCGAGCTGCAATTGCCCGAATGGTTCAAGCAGCAGGGCAAAACGGTCGTGACGCCCAACACCGCCGCCTTCATCGAAGCCGCCAAGCCGCTGCATAACGACGCGTCGGCGGGTGCGGGCTGGACGAAGGACCATTACGACCGGCTCCAGGCGCTCGGCCGCCGCGGGAGCTGAAGTTTCGACACGATCGAGGGCGGGGGCCCAGCCGTTGCGGGCCCCCGTTTCGTTTTAGACGTATCGCCGGGAGCATTCCGCACGTGAGCAACGCCAATAACGGGCCCGATCTGGGCGATCCGACGATCGGCAATTCGGACGATATTCCCGTCGATCTGCGCGAATACGGCCCCGAGGATTGGGCGGCCTTCGCGCTGTTTTGGGCATTGGCGTTCGTGGTGTTCCTCCAGTTCTTCACGCGCTACGTGCTGAACGATTCGCTCGCCTGGACCGAGGAGATCGCGCGCTATCTGCTGATGACCGTGACCTTCGTCGGCGGCGGCATGGCGGTGCGCAAAGTCACCCATATCCATGTCGAGTTCCTTTACGTCTACATGCCGCGAAACGTCGCGCGCGCCGCGTCGATGCTGGTGGAGGCGATCCGCATCGGGTTCTTCGCCTATGCGACCTATCTTTCGTGGTTCGTGACCCAGATCATGCTGAACCAGCGCATGGTGGTGATCGACATCCCCATGGCCTGGGTTTACGCGCCCTGCATGATCGGCCTCGCCATTATGACCTTGCGTTCCATACAAGTCGCCCTGCGCCATTGGCGCGAAGGCGACAGCCCGCTCACCCGCGTCAGCGTCGAAGGCCGCCACCAATGATCGCCGCCCTGCTCCTTTCCTTCGTCTTTCTGCTGTGCGTGGGCGTGCCGGTCGCGATCGCGCTGGGCGGCGCGTCGCTGCTCTATGTCGTGCTCGAAGGGACGACGCCGCATCTGGTCGTCATCTACCGCATGATGGCGGGTGTGGATTCCTTCCCGCTGCTGGCGATCCCGTTCTTCATCATGGCGGGCTCGCTGATGAATTCGGCGGGCATCACCGAACGCATCTACGATTTCGCACTGGCGCTGGTCGGCTGGCTGAAAGGCGGCTTGGGCCATGTCAACGTCGTCGGCTCGGTCATCTTCGCGGGCATGTCGGGCACGGCGGTCGCCGATGCGGGCGGGCTCGGCAATATCGAGATCCGCGCGATGCGCGATCACGGCTACGACGTCGATTTCGCCGTCGGCATCACGGGGGCTTCGTCCACCGTCGGGCCGATCATCCCGCCGTCGCTGCCGCTGGTCATCTACGGCGTCATGGCCAACGCGTCGATCGGGCAGTTGTTCGCCGCCGGCCTGCTGCCGGGCCTGTTCATGGCCGCGACGATGATGGCGATGGTCGCGTGGTACGCGCATGTGCGCGGCTTCAACGCCGACGCGGTGTTCTCGTGGGCCGTGCTCGGTCACACGTTCAAGCGCGCGATCCTGCCGCTGCTGACGCCCGTGCTGCTGATCGGCGGCATGACGACGGGCGTGTTCACGCCGACCGAAGCGGCGATCGCCGCCACCGCCTACGCGTTGTTCCTGGGTATGGTCGTCTATCGCACGCTGACCTGGCGCGGCTTGATCCGCGTCTCGATGGAGACGATCGAGACGACCGCGATCGTGCTGCTGATCGTCGCGGGCGCGTCGATCTTCGGCTACATCATCACGACGACGCGCGTGACCGACGAGATCGCGACGATGGTCCTGTCGGTGACGAGCGAACCGTGGGCGGTGCTGCTGCTGGTCAACATCTTCCTGCTGGTGATCGGCTGCTTCATGGAGACGATCGCCGCGATCACCATTCTGGTGCCGGTGCTGCTGCCGCTGATGGAAAAAATCGGCGTCGATCCCGTGCATTTCGGCATCATCATGGTGCTGAACCTGATGATCGGGCTGCTGACGCCGCCGGTCGGGATGGTGCTCTACATCCTGGCGCGCGTGGCGAATATCAGCTTCGAACGCACGACCAAGGCTTGCGCGCCGTTCCTGATCCCGCTGGTGATTTCGCTGCTGGTGGTGACCTATTGGCCGGAAATGGTGCTGTTCCTGCCCAATTATTTCTATCGCTGAGGTTTGAGCGCCAGCTTGTAGCCAAGACCGCGCTGCGTTTCGATGCCGCAATCCGCACCGGCTTCGGTCAGGCGTTTGCGCAGCGCCGAAACGTAGACCTCGATCGCGTTGGACGCGATTTCGTCGCCGAAGCCGTACAGCGCGTCTTCGAGCTGGGCGCGGCTGACGATCTGGCCGGGGCGGCGCGCCAATGCGCCGAGCACGCCCAATTCGCGCCGCGTGAGTTTGAGATCCTTGCCGTCGACCTTGGCGACCTGGCCTTCGACATCGACCGCCAGATTGCCGAGGCCCAACGTGGCGCCCGCCAAGGCGGCGGGCCGGCGCAGCAGCGCTTGAATGCGCGCGACCAGTTCCTCCACGTCGAACGGTTTGGCGAGGTAGTCGTCCGCGCCCGCCTTCAATCCGGCGACGCGCTGATCGGCGCGGCCGCGCGCCGACAGGATCAAGACCGGGAATTGACGCTTGGCGCGCCGCAGCTCGGCGAGGAAATTCAAACCGTCGCCGTCGGGCAGGCCCAGATCGAGCACGAGCGCGTCATAAGCGACGCCCGCCAGCGCCGCGCGCGCGGCTTCCACATCGCCCGCCGTATCGGCGGCGTAACCCGCCCGGCGGAGTTGGGCACGGGCCAGATCGGCCACATCTTCGTCGTCATCGACAATCAGGATGCGCATGACGGACGATTCTATAGCACGATTCGCGCAATGTTTACTGGGCTTTGGGTCCGATCCGTCCCGCCCGGCGGTTCCAACCGGATCGGAAACGCTCTAGGCTTGCCTCCGGAATGTTCAATCCGCGCAAATGGCTCGGCGATCGCAGCGCCGCCCTGACCCTGGCGGCTCTGGCCCTGCCCGGTCTGGCGGCTTTGTGGATCGGGGTCGAGATCCATCGCGAAACGCGCGCGGCGGCGGAGGCCGCACGGGCCGGGTTCGTGCGGCTGGCGGCGGCGGAGGATCTGCAAGGCCGTATCCAGGCCGCGGCGCTGACCATGCGCGACGGGTTGAGCGATCCGGGGCCGCGCGCTTGGGACCGCTTCGACGACGCCGTCGCGCGGCTGCAAGTGGCGATGCAGAACCTGCGCGACTTGACCCGCCCCGGCGATCCGCCGGTGGAACCGCTGGCGCAGATGATCGTGCGCGGGATCGAAGTCTGGCGCGAGTTTCGCGAACTCGACCGCCTCGGCCGTACCCAAGAAGCGCTGGATCGGATCGCGCAGCCCGATTACCGCGTCAACGGTAGTCGGGTCGTCGACGCCGTGCGGCAGCTGATCGCGGACGAACGCGCCGCCGCAATCGGCCGTCAAAACGAGCACGAAATCCATATCGACCGGAAACTCATCTGGCTGGCGATTTCGGGGGCGGTACTCGCCTGTCTTCTCGTTCTCGCGTTGCGGATGAACGCGCGCGACGCGGAGAAACGCGCGGCGGACGCGCAGCGCTGGCGCCTGGCGCTCGACACCATGAGCGACGGTTTGATCTATTACGACGAGAACGGCGTGCTGGCGATGTCCAACCCGCGCGTCGGCGCGATGTTCCCGCAAATCGCCGACGTCTTCGTGCCCGGCACGCGGTTCGACGAGGTGCTGCGCCGCGCGCACGCGGCCGGCATTCTGAACGATCCGGCCGGGATCGACGCGCATATAAAACGCCGCCGCGAAGAGCGCCGCATGGCGACGCAACGCCGCGAATTGGCGCTGACCGACGGGCGCACGATTCTGATTCGCGAGGCGAATACGCCGGAAGGCGGCCGCCTGCTGGTGCTGTCGGACGTGACGGCCGAGAAATCCGCCGACCGCGCGAAAGCCGATTTCGTTTCGACCGTCAGCCACGAATTGCGCACGCCGCTCACCTCCATTTCCGGCGCGCTGGCGCTGGTGGGGGCCGGAACGGCCGGCGACATGGCGCCCAAGGCGCGCCAATTGGTCGATATCGCCAACCGCAACGCCGAGCGACTCGCCCGCCTCGTCGACGATCTTCTCCAGGTCCAGCGTCTGGAAGCGCCGATCGACGATCTCAAACTCGTCCCCGTCCCGCTCGACGCGCTGCTCGACCGCGCGGCGCGCGAAATCGGCCCGATGGCGTTGAAGCGCGGCGTGCATGTGGCGCGCACCGGCCACGTGCCGGGCGAAGCGCTTGTGTGGGGCGACGAGCATCGCCTGATCCAGGTGCTGCACAATCTTCTGTCCAACGCGGTGAAGTTCTCGCCGGCGGGCGAGCGCGTGGAACTCGCCGCGCGGCGCGGCGGCGACCATTGGCGTATCGCCGTATCCGATCGCGGGCCCGGCATTCCGCCCGCCTTCCGGGGCCAAGTCTTCCAGCGTTTCGCCCAAGCCGATAGCGGCGACACGCGCGCGCGCGGCGGCACGGGGCTGGGCTTGTCGATCGCCAAGGCGATCGTCGATAAACTGGGCGGGCGCATTTCGTTCGAAACCGAAATGGGGACGGGCACGACCTTCACGATCGAGTTGTCGACCGCCGAAGCGGAGAGATCGGCATGAGCAAAGCGCCCTTGCGGAAAGTGATGCTGGTCGAGGACGACCCGGATATCCGCGAGATCGCGGAAATGGCGCTTGGCACGGTCGGCGGGTTCGAGGTGATGGCCTGCGCGTCGGGCGGCGAAGCCTTGCGCCGGGTCGACGCCTTCGCGCCGCAGCTCGCGGTCATCGACGTGATGATGCCCGCGATGGACGGCCCCACGCTGTTCGCGAGTTTGCGCGCACGCCCCACGACCGCGAAACTGCCCATCGTGTTCATGACCGCGAAGGTCCAGCCCGAGGAGATCGTGCGCTGGCACGCGCTGGGGGCGGCCGACGTGGTCGCCAAACCCTTCGATCCGCTGGCGCTGGCCGACCGTTTGCGCGCGATCTGGGCCAAGCTGGATGTCTGACGCCGAGGATCCCGTCGCCGCGGCGATCGCGCGCTTCCGCCAGCGTTACCCCGCGCGCATCGACGAGATCGAGGCCGCGTGGAAAGCCGGCGACAACAAGGCCGCCGAAACCGCGTCGCATCGTTTGAAGGGTGCTGGTGGCACGTTCGGCATGGCCGAAGCGAGTGCGATCGCCTATCGGCTGGAATGCGCTTTCGCGGAAAATCGACTCGACGCGGTCGCTGCCGATATCGCGGCGTTGCGCGAATTGGGGAAGTAACCTTGGAAATCGTTCTTCTGGGAACCGGCTGCCCGCAATGCGATCCCGATCGCCGGGGCCCCGCGACGCTCGCCATCGGCGGGAATGCGCGTATCCTGATCGATTGCGGTTCCGGGGTCACGCAGCGTCTGGTCGAAGCGGGCACATCGGGTGCGGCGATCGACGCGCTGTTCCTCACGCATCTCCACAGCGACCATCTGGTCGATTTCTATCAGCTGGTGATTTCCAGCTGGCATCAAGGCCGCGACCGGCCGCAACGCGTCTTCGGCCCGCCGGGGACGCGCGATTTCGTCGACGGCACGATGGCGCTATGGGCGGCGGAGCGCGCGCAACGCATCGCGCACGAGAAACGCGCTTCGACCGAAGCCTTCAAGATCGAAACGACCGAATTGGTCGCGGGCGACGTCATCGCCATTGGGGACGCGCAAGTGCGCGTCGTGCCCGTGGCGCATCAACCCGTGAGACACGCGTTCGGCTTCGTGATCGAGGCCGACGGGCAGAAAGCCGCGTTCAGCGGCGACACCGCCTATTGTCCGGAACTGATCGCCGCCGCCAAGGGGGCGGATGTGCTTGTCCACGAATGCTTCCTGCATGCGGAGATGAAGCCGGTGCCCGGCGTGCGCGCCGCCGCGACGATCGATGCGGTGCGGTCCTATCACACACCGCCTGAAGACGTCGGCCGCGTGGCGCAGGAAGCCGATGTCGCGTGCCTGCTGCTCAATCATTTCGTGCCGGTGCGCTTCGATCGCAATGCCGCATTGGATGCGGTGCGCCAAACCTATAAGGGCCCCGCGATCGTCGGCGAGGATTTGATGCGCTACGATATTGCCACGCGGCGCCTCGCCCATCGCGGCGGCTTGATCGGGTTTTGAATATGGATTTCGGCGGTTTTCAACGCCCCGCTTCGGGCACGCTTGCGGTCGATCACATCGCGCATTGGGTGCCCGATCGCGCGGCGGCCTTCGACGAACTCGTGCGGCTCGGCTTCGCGCCCACGCCGTTTTCCGAGCAATTCACCCGCGCGAATCCGGATGCGCCGCCCATCTCGGCGGGAACCGGCAATCATTGCGCGATGCTGGAACGCGGCTATCTCGAATTCCTCGCCCCCATCGGCGATACGCCAAACGCCGCGACGCTGCGCGCCGGTATCGCGCGATATACGGGCGTGCATCTGATCGCCTTCGGTACCGTCGAACCCGACGCCCAGCACGCCAGGCTTGCGCGCGAAGGCTTCGCGCCGCTGGATCCCGTCGCCTTGCAGCGGGAAATCGAAACGCCCTCCGGCCCGCGTACCGCAAGGTTCTCCGTGGTGCGGACCGTCGCCGGCGCGATGCCGGAAGGCCGGGTGCAGTTCGTCGAGCACAAAACGCCCGAGCATTTATGGCAGGCGCGCTGGGTCGCACATCCCAACACGGCTTATGCGCTGACCCGCGTTCATCTTTGCGTCGCGGACCCCGCCGAAGCGGCCGCGCGTTTCGCGCGCTATACCGGGTTGCCCGCGACGACGATCGACGGTGCCCCCGGCATCGCCAGCGCGCGCGGCGATCTGGTGTTCCGCGACGCCGCCGCCGCAAAGGCCGCGTTCGGCATCGATCCGCCCGCCTTGCCGTGGATCGCCGGCTATACGCTGGCCTGCCGCGATTCGACGAAAGCACCGGCGGGGCGCCAGACCGCGCGCGGGCGCGTCGTCGTGCCCGCGCCCGCCTTGGGCGGCGTCATCGTATTTGAAGCGGCTTAAGCCGAGGCTTTGTTGACGTATTCGAGCGGGATCAGCGCGTCGGTCGCCGGACGTTCCAGCTGCACGACGAAGGCGATGCGCCCGTCGACGAAGCGCAATTCCTTGCGCGCGCGCATCGGCAGCGGAATGCCCGTGCCCTTGCAGTGGCGGATCATCGCTTGCGACAGCGCCGAGGCGTCGAATTCGACATGCTTGGGCGGCTCGCCCTTTTTGGCGTAGACGAGTTTCACCGCGAAAGACGCGCGATCCACGGCCATTTTGACCACGCGGCCGGGCGGCAATTTCATGCCTTGGGTGCGCGCGTGCTCGATCAGCGCGACGACGATTTCCCGGTCTTCGAAGAAGACGATGCGATACTCGCTGCTCACGCCGAAATACGAACCCTAATAGGAACGCTGGAATACCAGCCGAGGATAATACGCCATCTGCGGTTTAGAAGCGATCCTTGGCCGAACGAATCGCCGCGAAAACCGCCGTCGCGTCGCGGCCTTGCAGGCCATAGGCCGCGGCCAGGGCCGGATCGTCGGCGCGCAGGAAGGGATTCGTCGCCTTCTCCACCCCCAATAGCGAGGGCACGGTCGCCTCACCCTTGGCGCGGGCGGCGTCGATTTCCCCCGCCCTTGCGGCCAGCGCCGCGTTGGCGGGATCGGCGGTCACGGCGAAGCGCGCATTGGATTGGGTGTATTCATGCGCGCAATAGACGCGCGTATCGTCCGGCAGTGCGCGGAATTTCAGCAGCGAGGCCCACATCTGGTCCGGCGTGCCTTCGAACAACCGGCCGCAGCCCAACGCGAACAGCGTATCGCCGCAGAACAGCGCCTTGCCGTCCGCGAACCAGAAGGCGATATGGCCCCTGGTATGTCCCGGCACGTCGAAGACCCGCGCGGTCGCGTCGCCCAAGGTGATCGTGTCGCCCTCCGCCAGCGCCAGATCGATGCCCGGAATCCGGTCGCGATCGGCCAGCGGCCCGACGATCCGGCAGCCATAACGCGCCTTCAACGCCAGGTTCGCGCCGACATGATCGTTGTGGTGATGCGTGTTCAGGATATGGGTGAGCCGCCACCCGGCGCGGTCCAGTTCGGCCACAACCGGTCCTTCGACCGCCGGATCGACCACGGCGACCGTTTGGCCGCTGCGCAGCAGCCAGACATAGTTGTCCTTCAGGACCGGGATACGCGTGATTTCGAGCATTCTCGGCAAATTTTCCCGTTCGACGAATTTTCAACCCCAACATTTTACTGCCGGAAGCCGGGCCGGTAATATCCCTTTCGGCGTACCGGGACCGCGTAACGATGTTCAAATCCGAAAACTTCGAAATCCACTGCCTGCGCGACAATCGCTGGATGATCGAGACCAGCATCGGCTCCCAATCGGAGGCCGAGGCTTTCGCGCGGAAGATGCTGGAGAAAAAAGACGTTTTCGGCGTCAAAGTCGTCCGGGAACGCAAAGGCTCGTCGGGCAACACCTCCGAATCCGTCGTCTTTTCCAAGACCAAGGAAAAGCGCGAGGAGAAGGTCCAGATCGTACCGGTCGATGCGGCGCCGATGTGCGAGGAAGTCGAAGATTGCTACGGCATGGCCTCGCGCATGGTGCTGAACCGCCTGTTCCGGCAGTACTTCGACAAGCAGAACATCACCCCGATGGAGGTGATGCACAATTATCGCGAGTTCAAGCGCCTGCAGGATTCCGATTCGCTGATGACCAGCGCCATCGGCATGCTGGCGACGTTGCAGGCCCAAGCGGGCGGCATGAACGCGACCCAGCGGCGCGACACGCTCTATAAATTCCTCAAGGAAATGTCGGATCGCGTGCGCGATATCGATTCCTCGCCGCTGCCCTCGATCAAGCTGCTGGGCGTCGACGAGGTGATGAAGAAGATCGCGCCCAAAGCGGGCGAGGATAAGGGCAACGCCGAATTCCTGTTCCGCGCCGCCGTCAGCCGCGATCTGATCGACATCCGCAGCTTCATCGGCAAGCTCGACCGCGCGCTGATGTGGGCCGACGACAGCCAGGACGACGAGGCCGCTCAGCTGCTCGACGATTTCGTCTGCGACGTGCTGGGGGCCGCCGAAGTCGTGCAGGAATTGCTCGGCGATCAGCCCAATCTGTTCGCCGCCTTGTCGCGCCTGCTCGATCTCGCCGAAGGCAAATGGGACGCGCCCCCGCCGGGTGCGGCAGCCCCCAGTGTGGATGGCCCCAAAGCGGCCGCCGCCGCCGAAGCCGACGCCGCCGAGGAGGATCGCGCCGTCAAGATCGGCCGCCTGATCGTCAACGGCAAATTGCCCAATACCGGCCGCGTGTTGATGGAGCGTGTGCGCCTGCAATTGCAGGGCACGAATCCGCTGATGCGCAGCGATCCGGAACAGGAAGTGCCCTGTTTCCGCCAATTGCTCGACCGGCTGGTGCCCGACAACGGCAAGATCGTCGGCGGCACCGACATGATCGAAGCGCTCGTCCAGCGCAAATCGCGGATCATGAATCGCGGCGGCAGCGCCGGTTTCCGCGCGGCGGCCGGCTGGATCGCGATGGTGATGCTGAACCCGTCGCGCAAGGCGCGGTTCTGCATCGCGCTGACGCAGACCGCGACGGGCAAGCAATACCCGAACGAATCCTTCGGCTTGATCGACGACATGTTCGTGAAAGTCGAATCGATCGCCGATATCGCCAAGGCGCGCGTTCCCCCGAACGAACGCATGGCCGCGATCACCCAAGTGTGGAACGAGTTCCGCGCCGCGCCCATTCCGCTGGAATTCGCCGACCGGGTCTGCACGCGGCTCGACGATCTGCTGCTGCACTACATCAAGGCCGAGCGCATTCTCGAGAAGATCGACGATCCCTCGCGACCCTTGCGTTTGCGCACGATGATGCTGATGAAGCTTTGCCTGCCCACGTCGCTGCCGCCGGGCAAAGCGTCGGATCTGGCGCGCGGTATCATCATCGACAAGCTGAAGCGCCCGAATTTCGAGGGCGAGGTCGTCGCCGACATCTCCGATCCGACCGAGAAGGCGAAGGCCCAGCGCGACATCTTCCTGCTGATGCGCCAAGCCGGCTTCATGTGAGCGCGTCCGAACTTCCGCCCACCGACGACGAACTCCTCGCCCGGCGTATCGCGCGCGGCCTTGCCCGCGCGTTGGGCCGCGAAGGCTGGACCAGCCTCGCGGAATTTCCGCTGGCAAGCGGACGGCGCGCCGATCTGATGGCGCTGTCCGACGACGGGCGCTTCCTGCTGATCGAGATCAAATCCTCGGCGCAGGATTTCCGCACCGACCGCAAATGGCCGGAATATCTCGAATGGTGCGACCTGTTCGCCTTCGCGGTCGCCGAGGATTTTCCGTTCGATCTGCTGCCGCCCGAACCGGGGCTTTACGTCGCCGACGCCTATGACGCCGCGTTGCGCCGGCCGTTGCAGGCGACCGAGAAAATGCCGGCGGCACGGCGCAAGGCGCTGACCTTGCGCTTCGCGCGCCTTGCCGCCGACCGCTTGCGCCGGGTTCTCGACCCGGGCGTTTAGCGCGCGATTTTTTTAAGGGTGTTGGTCGTACTCTGGCCTTCGATCAGCCGGGCGAGCACGACGCGCCCGCCCCAGCTTTCGACCTCGGTCGCACCGACCACCTTGTCCTTGGTGTAGTCGGCCCCCTTCACCAGCACGTCGGGGCGGATCGCCTTGATCAACTCCATCGGCGTGTCTTCGGCGAAGATCGCGACGAGATCCACGTTGCCGAGCGACGCGAGAACGGCGGCGCGCGCGGCTTCGGTTTGCACGGGCCGCGTCGGACCCTTCAAGCGCTTCACCGACGAATCCGCGTTCAGGCCGACGATCAGCTTGTCGCAGGCGGCGCGCGCCTGGCCGATCAGCGACACATGGCCGGGATGCAGCAGATCGAAACACCCGTTGGTGAAGCCGACCTTCAAACCCTGGCGGCGCCAGCGTTCGGCCTGGTCCTGCGCTTGATCCAACGTCGCGAGTTTGTTTTCGCCGCTGGCGAGATCGTCGTGGCGCAACTCGCGCACCAGATCGGCGCCATAGGCGACCGCCGTCCCCACTTTCGCGACCACGACCGACGCCGCGACCGACGCCAGACGCGCGGCTTCGAGCGGTGTCAGGCCGGCGGCGATCCCGGTCGCCAGTGTGGCGACGACCGTGTCGCCCGCCCCCGACACGTCGTAGACCTCGCGCGCCAAGGCCGGCAGATGATGCACCTTGCCGCGCGCGGGGATCAGGCTCATGCCTTCGGCGCCGCGCGTCACCAGCACGTAATCGCATTCGGCGGTCTTGATGATTTTCTTGGCCGCGCGTTCGACCTGGGCGTCGTCGTCGCAGGGCAGGCCCGTGGCGTCGGCGAGTTCGCGCCGGTTGGGGGTCAGGATCGTCGCCCCCTTGTAGCGCGTATAGTCGCGGCCCTTGGGATCGACGATCGACACGCGCTTGGCTTTGCGCGCGGCCATGATGATCGTCTGCACCGCGCGCGGCACGAGCACGCCCTTAGCGTAGTCGGAAATCGCGACCACGGGGCATTCCTTCAGCGCTTGGCAAACCAAGCGTGCCGCATCTTCGGCCGTCGAATCGTTGATGGGGGCGGCGGTTTCCTGATCGGCACGCAACATCTGTTGGTGCCCGGCGACGAAGCGCGTTTTGATCGTGGTGACGCGGCCGCGCTCGTTCAGCAGATGGGGTTCCACGCCCTCGATCGCGCCGACCAGCGACATGATTTCGCGCCCGGCCGGATCCTGGCCGACGACCGACACGAATTCGGGCAAGCCGCCCAACCCGGCGATATTGCGCACGACATTGCCCGCACCGCCCAGCATCGCGACTTCGCGTTCGATGCGTAAGACCGGGATCGGCGCTTCGGGCGAAATGCGATCGGCCGAACCGTAGATGAATCGGTCGAGCATCACGTCGCCCACGCAAACGACGCGAGCACCCTTCAGCTTGGGCACAAGGGCAGCGAGATCGGCGTTCGCGGTCACGACGAATGCGACTGATGCGTGGCGGGGCCGTCGGCGATGCCCAGCGCCAATTCCAAGCCGCCGCACAGCATCTGGCCGAGCGTGATGTGCATTTCCTGAATGCGGCCCGTGGTGTTCGACGGCACGATCAAGGCGATATCGGCATGTTGCAGCGCCGGGCCGCCGCCCTTGCCGCCGAACAGCACCGAGGTGATGCCCATCTTGCGCGCGATCTTGAAGGCTTCGATCACATTGGGCGAATTGCCCGACGTCGAGATGCCGATCAGCAGATCGCCTTGCTTGCCGATCGCTTCGACCTGGCGCGAGAACAGATATTCAAAACCGATATCGTTGCCGATCGCGGTCAGCGCCGAGGTATCGGTCGTCAGCGCGATCGCGGCGATGGCCGGGCGGTTCTTGATGTAGCGGACGGTCAGCTCCGTCGCGAGATGCTGCGCATCCGACGCCGAGCCCCCGTTGCCGCAGAACAGGATCTTGCCGCCGTTGCGGATCGTCGCGACCGATTGCGCGAGCAGGCGGCCGAAGGATTCCTCGAGTGCACGATGCGTCGCTTCCGCGACGGCGCGATGCTCGACGAATTCCGACTGATAGAAGCTTTTGGGATCGAAACCGGTCATGGCTTGGCGCGAACCACACCCTTCAAAATCGCCTCGAATCGGGCGGATATGGTCGCAATATCGAAGGTTCGCCGCGCGTAGTCCAGCGCTTTGGCGCCCATCGCCGCCCGCATTTCCGGGTTCGTGGCCAAGGACTTGGCCGCCTCCAGGAACGAAGCGCGGTCGGCCGGGTTGGCGACCAGCCCGGCGCCCTCGCGCGTCAGGATGCGCGCGGACAGGTTCTCGGGCGGAATCGCCGCCAGGATGGGCCGCCCGGCACAAAGATAGGTCAGCACCTTCGACGGTACCGAGAAGATGCCGGCATCGGGTTCCAGCACCGCGACCAGCACATCGGCACTCGCCAGCGTTTCGCCCAGACGCGCGAAGGGTTGGAACGGCAGGACGCGCAGATTGGCAAGGTTCTGCGCCTTCAACCAATCCGCCCCCGGCCCTTCGGAAATCACCAGCATGATCGCATCGGGCAAGTGCTGGGCCAGATCGCGCAGCAAGCTCGGATCGTGCTTCATGCCCAGCGTGCCCGAATAGAGAAACACGGTCTTACCGACCAAACCCTGTTCGCGCGCGAACGCATTGTCGCGCGGCGCGATTTTAATGTCTTCGCGCGCGGCCCAATTCTCGATCGTGTGAACGTTCTGCACCTGCCAGGATTTCAGCAGCGGTTCGAAATCCGCGGTGATCGACACGACCGCGTCGGACCGGCGCAGCAAGCGCGCCTCCATCGCCTCGTAATAAAGGCCGACCGCATTGCCGGCGACCGGGATTTTGCGGCTGAGGATTTTGCGGATCGCGATGCCGACGAGATCCTGGAGCCAATAGACGAAGCCCGCCCCCACATCGTGCGCCCCCGCGAAAGCGCCGGCTTGCGGATCGAGCGGGGCGTTGCCCGCCAGCACCGCGTCGGGCTTCCAGCGCTGGATATCTTCGCGCACCAGCGCGCCCAGACGGCGCTCCTGCGACCAGCGCTTGACGAAGGAATGCTTCTCGAACGGCTCGTCGAGTTCGGTGAAGCCGAGTTCGAAATTCGCCGGATCGTCGGCGCGCCGCTCCAGCGGGCCTTTGGGCGCTTGGAACGCCTTGAAGCAGACATGGCGTATGTCATGCCCGCGCGCGGCCAAGGCCCGCGACAACTGCACGGGAAAGGCGTGGCCGGGATAGTCGTAGACATAGACGCGCATCAAACGGCCTTCGCGCGGAAGATCAGGCAATCGCCGCGCCCGGTGCGGTTCCAATGCCACAGCAGCGGGAACAGCACGAAACGCGCGATCAACATGGCGCCGGCAACCAAGGGCGCCTTGCGCTGCAAGCGCACGACATCGGTCAAGTTCTTGCGCCAGCGATGCGCGATCCAGCTTTGCGCCACCCACAAGGCGGGCGTGATCGCCTTGCTTTCGACGATCTCGAACCCCGTTTCGACCAACAGACGGCGCAACCGGCTTTCGGAGAAATGCGCGATATGGAACGGCACGTGCCAATTCACCCAATCGCGACCGTAGCGTTCGGCCAGCGCGGAATCGACATTCGGCAGACTGATCCACACCTGCCCGCCCGGCTTCAAGATGCGCTTCACGTGTTTGAGCGCATCGCGCGGGTCGAGCGTGTGCTCGAGCACGTTCGACAGCACAGCCACGTCGTATTTCTCGGCCGGCGCGAAGTCCTCGACCAGCTTCTCATGCACCGTGAAGCCGCGCGCGCGCGCAACGGTAGCGGCGTTGGAATTGAGCTCCAACCCTTCGGCCGCGAAGCCATTGCGCGTGTAGAGCGCCAGGCCGCGCCCTTCGTTGCAGCCGATATCGAGAAGACGGCCCGTTCCCATGCGCCCATGGAACGAGATATCGCCGTCGATCGCGAGCAACAATTTGTAGAACGGCGAGAACAGGAATTTCTCGCGCGCCGAGGCATAGGCGCCGTCGGTTTTGCCGCCGTAATTGTAATGCGCTTCGTAGAGACGCTTGAGCGTCGCGCCATCCGGGCGCGGGCTCGTCTGCCGGCCGCCGCAGGCATCGCACGCCCGGATATGCCACACGCCCGGCGCGCCGAAGCGGTTATCGACCACGTCGTCGAGATAGGGGCGCGTCGTGCCGCCGCAGAAGAGACAAGGCTCGGTCATTTGCGTGTCCCGGCTTTGCGCCGCTCGTAGAGCTTCGCGTCGATCAGGAAGCGGAACCACAAGGTTTGCAGCACGTAGAAAATCAGCCCTTCTTTGCCGTCGAGGAAGCCGCGCTTCACGACATAGCGATAGAAGAACAGCAGGAAGGCGCGCAGGAACAGCGGCGCGCGATAATACCAGCCGCGCGCGCGGCGCTTTTCCGCGACCGGATCGCCGGAACCGCCTTGAATCACGCCGTCGCCGCCGGGATTGAGGATCTCGTCGACCTCGGCATCCGCCCAGCGATTATGCCGCGCGGTCCATTCGGTCAGCGACAGGCGGATATCGTCGATCATCGGATGCGTAAGATTACGCGTGCCGCCCTCGACGAAAAAATGCTGGTCGTATTTGCGATCCTCGCAACGGCCCTTGCCGGTGCGGAACAGCCGCATGTGATAGATCGGGTACATGCCGCCATGGCGCAGCGGACGCTCATGGAAATGAACAAGCCTTGGCACGTAGAAACCCGAGATCGCCGAATCGACGGGTGCCACCAGCAGCGTGGCGATTTCGGCCTTCAATTCCGGCGTCAAACGCTCGTCGGCGTCGAGATGCAATTGCCATTCATGGCGCAACGGCAAATTCGCGATCGCCCAGTTGCGCTGCGATCCGTAATTCTCGAACGGGTGATGGACGAGTTGCGCGCCCGACGCGGCGACGATGTCGTGCGTGTTGTCGGTCGATCCGGAATCGACGACATGCACGTCGTTCGTCAGCCCCGCCAACGATTGCAGCGTCGCGCCGATCGTGGCTTCGGAATTGAACGTCAGAATGACGACCGAGACGGGGGTCATGCGCCCGCGATCTCCCGATAGAGGGTTTCGAGTTGCGCGCCGATCTTCGCCCAATCGTAGCGGTCGGTCGCGAGTTTGCGGCCCGCCGCCCCCATGCGCTTGGCGCGTGCGGGATCGTTGGCGAGCAATAGAATATGCGCGGCGAGCGTGTCGATCTCCGGCGGCGAGACGAGCCCGGCGCCGGCGCTTTCGATCTCGCGCCAGATATTGACGCGATCGGAAATCACGACGGGCGCACCGCAGGCCATCGCCTCGACGATCGCGATGCCGAAATTCTCCGACCACGACGGCAAGGCGAACAGCACGCAATCGACAAAAGCGGCGAGCTTGTCGCGGCCCGTGAGCATGCCGAGCCATGTCGTCGCGTTGTCGAGTTTGTGTTGCGCGACCAAGCCGCGCGCCGTGGCTTCGTAGCCGTCGTCGGGTCCGGCGATTACCAGGCGCAAGGCCGGATCGGCATCGAGCGCCTTGCGGAACGCCGGGATCAGAACGTCGAGACCCTTTTTGAAATTGAGCCGCGACAGGAACAGGACGGGCTTCGTGCCCGCGAGTTCCGGGTGCTTGGCGAAAAACTCGCCCGGCGCGGGCAAATCGGCGTAATCACCGATATCGATGCCGTTGGGCACGACGATGCCTTTGGCCCCGCGCGAATAGGGTGCGGCGAGTTCCATTTCCTCGGCCGCCGTCCAATGCAGCGCGGCGGCGTGGTCGATGACGCGATCTTGGAAGGCGAGCTCGATCACCGATTTGCGCAGGCGGTGACGCTTCCACAAAAACGGATCGAGCGTGCCATGCGGGCGCAGGAGATACGGCTTGCCCGCTTTGCGCGCCACGCGCGCCGCGTACCAGACATGGAAAAGATAAAGCGAATGGATATGCACCACGTCGGCCGCCGGGATCGCCTTGTCGAGCGCACGCGCCAACGGCCACGACACGGCGAGCGTGGCGGGCACGCCCTGCTTGTGAACATGGATGGTCACACCGCGATCGGTCACGGGGGCGGCGTAACGCGCCTTCTCGGCGTCGGTCATCGCGCGATCGGTCGTTTGGATTTCGACCGTATGCCCACGCGCCGCGACGGCACGCGCCATGTCCAGCACGGCCTTGGCGGGGCCGCCGGTGCGTGCGGCGATCGAAGCGATGACGTGGACGATGCGAATGGGTTTGGCCCTGGCCGGACTGTGGATAGCTTAAACGTCCGGTGTTCTTCGCAAATTCCAGGCGCCGGGGCAAATGGAGCCCGCCTTGACAGGAAAGCCCGTCCCGCCCCCATCATGGGCGAACGGAAGGCGGTTCCACGTGACGACGACACCCCCCAGGGTCTCGCGCCGGAACATCGTCCGGGGCCTGGCCCTGGGCGCGGCCGCCCTGTCGTTTCCGGTTCTTGCCCAGAACCCCACCCCCAGACGGGTCGATGTCGCCCTGGTTCTGGCGGTCGATTGCTCGCGCTCGATCGACGAGGGCGAATACCGGCTTCAGGCGCAGGGCTATGCGGACGCGTTCCGCACCGACCGGGTCCAGCGCGCGGCGTTGAGCGGCCGGCACGGGGCCATCGCGGTGATCATGACCCATTGGGGTGGCCAGTTCGCCCAGAAGGAGGCCACACCTTGGACGCTTCTGGACGGCAAGCCCGCTTTCGCCCGCTTCGCCGCAACGTTGGCCGGCCTGGAGCGGCTGATCGACGACGACGCGACCTCGATCGGCGCGGCGATCGATCACGGGCGGCGGATGCTGGAACGCATCCCCTTCCTGGCCGAGCGGCGGGTGATCGACGTATCGGGCGACGGTATGAACAACCAGGGCCGCTTCCCGCGCTATGCGCGCGACGACGCGGTCGCGGCCGGAATCGGCATCAACGCCCTGGCGATTTTGAGCGACCACGCCACGCTCGACCGCTATTTCCGCGCCGAGGTGATCGGCGGGCCCGGCGCCTTCGTTTTGCCCGCACGCCGCTTCGCCGATTTCGGCCCCGCCATCGCCAACAAGATCGCGATGGAAGTCGCCTAACGCCCGAGGGCCGCCGCCCAGCGCGCGCGTTTGTCGTCGAAATTCATGCCCGCATGGGCGGGGCTGGTCGACGGCAGGCGATGCCATTTGGGGCACGCCGCCAGCGCGGGCACCACGCGCGTGCGGAAAAGATCGGCCGCCGTGCCGCCATTGAGCAGCACGGCTTCGATCGTGGGATTCGCGGCGAACAACGTCGCGAAATCGTTGGGCGTGACCGTATCGGGCGCGATGTCGCTGTCGAGCGAGCCGGGACGGTGCGCGGCCGCGCACACATCCCAGACGGCGATGCGCGCTTCCTTCAAGTTCTCGACGCGCGCGGCATAGGGCAAGCCGACGTCGAAGCCGAGAATGGCGCCCAGCATCGGCCAGAAGGCGTTGCGCTTATGGGCGTAATACTGTGCTGCGGCGAGCGAGGCTTGGCTGGGCAGCGAGCCCAGAATGAGGAATTGCGGCTTCGGCCCCAGAATGGGCGCAAAGCCCGCATCGATTTGCCGAGGTGCAGAAACGCGAACGCCCGCCTTGCGGGCGGGCGTTCGGATCTTTTTCATCGTCCGCGGAAGCTTTAAGCGACGGCCGCCAGCTTCGCGTTGGCGATGTCGAGCTTCGCCGCGATCGGCTGGCGTTCGTCGTCGGTCGTCGCCGCACCGAGCTTGGCGCGCAGCGTTTCGATTTCCGACGACACGGCGGCCTTGTCGATCTCGGTCAAGCGCGCCGCGTCTTCCGCCAAAACCGTGACGCCGTCCGGCGTCACTTCCGCGAAACCGCCCGCGACGAAGATGCGGTCCTTGACCGCGCCGTCGTCGTGAACTTCGATCGTGCCGAAACGCAAGGTCGAGACGACCGGCGAGTGGCCGGCAAGCACGCCGAAATCGCCCTCGCTGCCGGGAACGACGACCATGTCGACGTTCTCGGACAGCACGAGGCGCTCGGGCGAGACCAGCTCGAACTTGGTTTTGCCGGTCATGCTCAGGCGGCTTCCGCGGCCATCTTGCGCGCCTTGGCGCGCGCTTCGTCGATCGTGCCGACCATGTAGAAGGCGGCTTCGGGCATGTCGTCGCACTTGCCCTGCACGATTTCCTTGAAGCCCTTGATCGTGTCTTCGAGCTTCACGAGCACGCCCGGCGTGCCGGTGAAGACTTCGGCGACGTGGAAGGGTTGCGACAGGAAGCGCTGGATCTTACGCGCGCGGGCGACGACCAGCTTGTCTTCTTCCGACAGCTCGTCCATGCCCAGAATGGCGATGATGTCCTGCAGCGACTTGTAGGTCTGCAGCACCTTCTGGACGTCGCGGGCGGTCTGGTAGTGATCGTCGCCGATGACCCGCGGGTCGAGCATACGCGAGGTCGAGTCGAGCGGATCGACCGCCGGGAAAATGCCGAGCTCCGCGATCTGGCGCGACAACACGGTCGTCGCGTCCAAGTGCGAGAACGACGTCGCGGGCGCGGGGTCGGTCAAGTCGTCGGCGGGCACGTAAATGGCCTGCACCGAGGTGATCGAGCCCTTCTTGGTCGAGGTGATGCGTTCCTGCAAGGCGCCCATGTCGGTCGACAGCGTGGGCTGATAACCCACCGCCGACGGGATGCGGCCCAGCAGCGCCGACACTTCGGCACCGGCCTGGGTGAAGCGGAAGATGTTGTCGACGAAGAACAGCACGTCCTGGCCTTCTTCGTCGCGGAAATATTCGGCGACCGTCAGGCCCGACAGGCCGACGCGCATACGCGCACCGGGCGGCTCGTTCATCTGACCGTAGACCAGCGCCACCTTCGAGCCGGGGCCGTCGGTCTTGATGACGCCCGATTCGATCATCTCGTGATAAAGGTCGTTGCCTTCGCGGGTACGCTCACCCACGCCCGCGAACACCGACACGCCGCCATGCGCCTTGGCGACGTTGTTGATGAGTTCCATGATCGTCACGGTCTTGCCCACACCCGCACCGCCGAACAGGCCGATCTTGCCGCCCTTGGCGTAGGGGGCGAGAAGGTCGATGACCTTGATGCCCGTGACCAGAATTTCCGATTCGGTCGCCTGCTCGACGAATTCCGGCGCCGAACGATGGATCGGCAGCGTGCGCTTGGCGCCGATGGCGCCGCGCTCGTCGATCGGCTCGCCGATCACGTTGATGATGCGGCCCAGCGTTTCGGGGCCGACCGGCATCGAGATGGCGGCACCCGTGTCCACCGCTTCGGCGCCGCGGACCAGACCGTCGGTCGTGTCCATCGCGATGGCGCGGACGGCGCTTTCGCCGAGATGCTGCGCCACTTCGAGGACCAGGGTCTTGTCCTGGTTCTTGACGTGCAGCGCGTTCAAAATCGCCGGCAATTCGCCGTCGAAATGGACGTCGACGACGGCGCCCAGGATCTGGGTGATGCGGCCGACTTTGTTGTTCGCCATGATGCGGGCTCCTCGTGCGGAAATCAGACGGCTTCGGCGCCGGAGATGATCTCGATCAATTCCTTGGTGATCGAGGCCTGGCGCGAGCGGTTGTAGTTCAGGGTGAGTTTCTTGATCATGTCGCCGGCGTTGCGCGTGGCGCTGTCCATCGCGGACATGCGCGCGCCCTGCTCGGACGCGGCGTTTTCGAGCAGCGAGCGATAGACCTGGACCGACAGATTGCGCGGCAGCAGGGCGGCGAGGATCTCGCCTTCTTCCGGCTCGTACTCGTAAATGGCACCCGACGGCGCGGCGGCCGGTGCGGCCCCCGCTTCGGCGGCGAAGGGGACGATCTGCAGACGCGTCGGGATCTGGGCGATCGCCGACTTGAAGCGCGCGTAGTAGAGCGCCGCCACGTCGAAATCGCCCGCGTCGAACATCGACAGGATCTTCGTGGCGACGGCTTGCGCGTCGGCGAAGCCGAGCTTCTTCTTCGGCAGATCGACCGAGCCGACGATCAGATCGGCGTAGTCGCGGCGCAGCGCGTCGCGGCCCTTGCGGCCGACGGCCAGGATTTTCACCTGCTTGCCTTCGCCCTGAAGCTTGCGGATTTCCGCGCGCGCGAGGCGCACGATCGACGAGTTGAACGCGCCGCACAGACCGCGATCGGACGTGCAGACGATCAGAAGATGGGCTTTGTCCGATCCCGTTCCGCTCAGAAGTTTGGGCGCCCCGGCGCCGGCCGTCGCCGCACCGGCGAGCGAGGCCAGCACCTTGCCCATACGCTCGGCGTAGGGGCGTGCGGCTTCCGCCTGCTCCTGCGCGCGGCGCAGCTTGGCGGCGGCGACCATCTTCATGGCGGACGTGATCTTCTGCGTCGACTTGACTGACGCGATCCGCATCCGGAGTGATTTGAGGCTCGGCATGACCTTCGCGGCCCTTCCCTAGCTCGTGCGCTTGATCAGGCGAAGGTCTTGACGAAGGCTTCGAGCACGCCGCGCAGCTTCTTGTCCGTCTCCGGCTTGATCTCGCGATCGTTGCGGATGGCGGTCACGATGTCCTGATGCTTGGCGCGAATCTCCGACATGAACGCGGCTTCGAAGCGGCCGACATCCTTCACCTCGACGCCGTCGAGATAGCCGTTGACGCCCGCGAAGATCGACACGACCTGCTCTTCGACCGGCAGCGGCGAGTATTGCGGCTGCTTCAGCAGTTCGGTCAGACGCGCGCCGCGCGCCAGCAGCTTCTGCGTCGCCGGATCGAGATCCGACGCGAACTGCGCGAAGGCGGCCATTTCGCGATACTGCGCGAGCTCGAGCTTGATCTTGCCCGCGACCTGCTTCATCGCCTTGATCTGCGCGGCGGAGCCCACGCGGCTCACCGACAGACCGACGCTGATGGCCGGGCGGATGCCCTTATAGAACAGGTCGGTTTCGAGGAAGATCTGACCGTCGGTGATCGAAATCACGTTGGTCGGAATATAGGCCGACACGTCGCCCGCCTGGGTTTCGATCACGGGAAGCGCCGTCAACGAACCCGCCTTCATGGCGTCGGACATCTTGGCCGCGCGCTCCAGCAGGCGCGAGTGCAGATAGAACACGTCGCCGGGATAGGCTTCGCGGCCCGGCGGACGGCGCAGCAGCAGCGACATCTGGCGGTACGACACGGCCTGCTTGGAAAGATCGTCGTACACGATGACGGCGTGCATGCCGTTGTCGCGGAAATATTCGCCCATCGCGCAGCCCGTATAGGGGGCGAGGAACTGCAAGGGCGCCGGGTCCGACGCCGTCGCGGCGACGACGATCGTGTATTCCAGCGCGCCGAAATCTTCGAGCGTCTTGACGATGCGCGCGACGGTCGAACGCTTCTGACCGATGCAGACATAGATGCAGTACAGCTTCTTCGACTCGTCGCTGCCCGCGTTGATCGCCTTCTGGTTCAGGAAGGTGTCGATCGCAACGGCGGTCTTGCCGGTCTGACGGTCGCCGATGATCAGCTCGCGCTGGCCGCGGCCGACGGGGACGAGCGCGTCGATGGCCTTGAGGCCGGTCTGCATCGGCTCGTGCACCGACTTGCGCGCGATGATGCCGGGGGCCTTCAGCTCGACGCGGCTCTTGGCCGTCGCCTGGATCGGACCCTTGCCGTCGATCGGGTTGCCGAGACCGTCGACCACGCGGCCGAGCAGGCCCTTGCCGACCGGCGTTTCGACGATGGCGCCGGTGCGCTTGACCGTGTCGCCTTCCTTAATGTCGCGGTCGTCGCCGAAAATCACGATACCGACATTGTCGGTTTCGAGGTTCAGCGCCATCCCCTTGATGCCGCCGGGGAATTCGACCATTTCGCCGGCCTGGACCTTGTCCAGCCCGTAGACGCGGGCGATGCCGTCGCCGACCGAGATCACCTGGCCGACTTCCGCGACGTCCGCGGCGGTGTCGAACTTGGCGATCTGGTCCTTGAGAATGGCGGAAATCTCGGCGGCGCGAATACCCATCTTGGAACCCTCTTCCGGAATATCAGGCCCGACCCGCCAGGGTCAGGTGGAGACGCTTGAGTTGGCCTTGCAGCGAGGCATCGACGAGGCGGGAACCCACCTTCACCTTCAGCCCGCCCAGGATGCGGGGATCGACCTTGAGGTCGAGCGTGATCTTGCGGCCGGCGCGGCCGGCCAAAGCCGCTTCCAGCGCGGCTTTCTGCGAATCGGTCAGCGCCACGGCCGAAACGACCTCCGCGGTCGTTTCGCCGCGCTTGTCGGCCAGGATGGCGCGATAGGCCGCGGCGATCGCGGTGAAACCGGCCAGGCGGCGGTTGCGGGCCAGCATGCCCAGGAAACGGCGAACCAGATCGCCCACGCCCATCGCCTTGGCGACCGCCAAAACGGCGGCTTCCTGCGCCTTTCGCGGCAGCAAGGGGCTGGTCATCGCGCGGCGCAGCTCGGCCGATTCGGCCATCGCGGCTTCGACCGACTTCAGATCCGCGAGGACGGCGTCCAGCGCCTTGCCCTCGTCGGCCAGTTCATAGAGCGCGCCCGCGTAACGCTGGGCGAGAACGGCGGCCACGGATGTATCGGATGCCACGGAGCGAAGCTTCCCTTTTCGACCAGGATCGCGGGCGCCCGGACGGGCCGCAACCCCATTGAAACTCAACAAAAAAACGGGCGGTCAGGAAACCCCTTCCGCCAGCGCGCGCGTGTAGCTACCACAGGCACAACTGCGATGCAATAAGGCATGCGGAATCATGCCTTTTCGGACCCCAAGTTCAGGTTGGTTTCAGCGCCATCGGGCAGGTTGGCAAGGTTCCGCAACCCCTGCCCTTTACAGTCCGCCCGCCGATGTCGCCTTTGCCGCCAACCGCCGCCTTGCGCCGCCTGCCCTTGCCGGGCGTGTGGGGCATGGCCATCGCCGTGACGCTGCTCGTCTTCGGGCTGGCGCTGGCGGGCGCATGGCTCGACCGGCGCGCGACGCGCACGCACGAGATCGAGGAACTTAAGCATTTCGCGCGCATCGAAGCCGCGCAGACGCATGCTTACGTGACATCGACGGCGCGGCTGCTCGATCTCGTCAAATACGCCGCCGAGCGCGGCGGCAATGCGTTCTCGCTCCAACGCTTGATCGACGAGAAGCGTATCGCGGTCGGCGAATTGGCGCAGCTTTCCGTCGCCGACGCGCAAGGCATCGTTCTGCAATCGACGCTGCCGATGGGATCGGCCCCCGTTTCGGTCGCCGATCGGCGCCACTTCAAAACGATCGCCGACGGCGAGACCGATTTCTTCATCGGCGCGCCGGTCCTGGGCCGCGTGTCGGGCCGTTGGACCGTGCAGGTCACGCGGCGCATCGACGCGCCGGATGGCAGCTTCGGCGGCGCCATCGTCGCGTCGATCGATATCGCGCGTTTCGGCGGCATCGACGGGCGGCTGGCGAATCTGCCCGGCGCCGTCACCACGATCGTCGGCGGCGACGGTTTGGTTCGCGCGCGCGCGGGTGCCACGCCCGCGGATATCGCACTCGACCCCAATTTCGACGAATGGATGCCGGTCATGCGCGCCGCCGATTCCGGCCTGTCGCCGGGCGATCGGGCGGACCAGCCCCAACGCAGCGCGATCGCGTGGCAACGCCTCGCGCCCTTCGACCTCTATGTCGCGGTGACGCTGCCCGAAGCGGAGCTGCGCGCCGAATCCGACGATCGCTCCCGGCTTTATTTCGTCGCCGCCGGATTCGTGGCGTTGCTCGCCTTCGGCGCCGCCTTGGCCATCGATCGGCGCGAGCGCGCGTTGATGCGCTTGGCCGACGCATCCGACCGCGCGCGCGTGGAAATGGCGCGCTTGCTGGCGGGGTTCGGCCAGGATCTACGCGATCCGGTCGATGCGCTGCGTTGGGCGAGCGATACGCTATCGGCCCCCGGCGGCAATGAAACGCAGCGCCAACGCGCCATCGGCGCATTGCGCGCGGCCGGCGCCAAATTGGGTCGCGCGTTGAACGACGTGCTCGATTGGGTGGCGCTGGCGCAGTCGAGCGACGGGCAAAGCCTCGCCGCCCTCGATCCGCGCGATTGGGCGAAGCTCACCTACGAAAGCGTGCGCGGCCGCGCGCGCGATCTCGACGTCGCGTGCGATCTGGGCCTCGACGTGCCCGACGGCTTGCGCATCATCGCGGATGCCAGCCGCTTGCATCGCATGACCAACGCGCTGCTCGTGCACGCGCTGTCGGCGGCGGGTCAAGGCGGGCGCGTGGGCTTCTCGGTCGGCGTGCGCGGCCTCGATGCGGCGCATGTCGAACTCGCCATCGCCGTATCCGCCAACGGCACGGCGTCGGGCGCCAAGCAATCCCATCTGGGCGACGCGGTCGCGCAAGGCTTCGCGCAGTCGCTGGGCGGCACGATCGAACATCGCGAAGCGCCGGGCGGCACGCTGGACGTGTTCCGCGCCGGGTTCGCGCGCGCCGCTTAGTTCAAAGGAAACTATACGGATCGATATCCACGGCGAGGCGCAAATTCGCCGGGATTTTCGTTTGCGCCAGCCAATCATGCAGCGCGCCCTGCAGATCGAAATCGCGCGACGCTTTCACCAGCAAGCGCCGGCGATGCCGGCCGCGCAAGATCGCCATCGCGGCCGGGGCGGGACCCAGCACTTCGATCCCCGCCTCGCGCGGCGCGGTCGCGCCCAAACGCTTGGCGATGCGATCGACCAAGGCTTCGTCTTCGCCCGACAACACCAGCGCCGCGAGGCGCCCGAACGGCGGCCAGTTGCGCTTGCGCCGGTCGTGGCTTTCGGCGGCAAGGAAGCGTTCGCGATCGCCCGCGACCAGCGCCGTCATCACCGGATGTTCGGGCATATGGGTTTGGATCAGCACGCGGCCGGGGCGTTCGGCGCGCCCCGCACGCCCGGCGACCTGGTGCAGCAACTGCCACGACCGTTCGCCCGCGCGCAGATCGCCGCCGGTCAAACCGATATCGGCGTCGACGATGCCCACCAGCGTCAGCAGCGGAAAGTGATGCCCCTTCGCGACGATCTGCGTGCCGACCAGAATGTCGATTTCCTTTTCCGCCATCTGGCGCACGAATTCCGCCGCCGCCGCCGGCCCCGCGACGGTGTCGGACGTCATCACGCCGATGCGCGCATCGGGGAACAAGGCTTGCGCTTCTTCCGCCACGCGCTCCACGCCCGGGCCGCAGGCGACGAAGGAATCCTCCGCCGTGCAAGCGGGGCATTGGCGCGGCAAAGACGACGCGTAGCCGCAATGATGGCATTGCAAACGCCCGTGCAGGCGATGCTCGACCAGCCACGCCGTGCAGCGCGGGCATTGCAAGCGATGACCGCAGGCGCGGCACAACGTCAGCGGCGCATAGCCGCGCCGGTTCAAGAACAGCATCGCCTGCTCGCCCGCTTCCAGCGTGTCGGCGAGGGCCGCCTTTAACGGCGGCGAGATAAACCGTCCGCGCGGCGGAGGCGCTTTACGCAGATCGATCGCGGTGACGCCCGGCAGCAGCGCGCCGCCGTGGCGTGCGGGCAATTCGACGCGCGCATAGCGCCCGCGTTCGACATTCGCCAGCGTCTCCAGCGACGGCGTGGCCGAGGCCAGCACGATGGGAATATTCTCGAAGCGCGCGCGCACCACGGCCATGTCGCGCGCGTGATAGATCGTGCCGTCTTCCTGCTTGAAGGCTTGCTCGTGCTCTTCGTCGATCACGATCAGGCCGAGATCGCGATAAGGCAGGAACAATGCCGAGCGGGCGCCGATCACCACGCGCGCTTCGCCCGACGCGATCTGGCGCCAGATCTTCGCGCGCAAATGGCCCGGCAATTCCGAATGCCAGGGCGTCGGCGGCACGCCGAAACGCTGTTCGAAACGCGCCAGCCACTGCGCGCTCATCGCGATTTCGGGCAGCATCACCAGCACTTGCTTACCCGACGCGACCGCCGCGGCGACCGCTTCGAAATAGACTTCCGTCTTTCCCGAGCCGGTGACGCCGTCGATCAACGTGGTCGAAAAACCTTCCGTCAATTTTTCGAGCAGCAGGTCCGCCGCGATGCGCTGATCGGGATTGAGCGACGCCAATTTTCCCGTCCCGTCGGGCACGGGCGGCGCTTCGGGCGGCAGTTCGATCGCTTCCAGCCATCCCTTCTCGACCAGCGTTTTGACGACGCTGGTTCCCACACCGGCGGCCTCGGCGAGATCGGATGTAGGCCGCGCCCCCGCCATCGCTTCGAGCAGCACGCGACGGCGCGCGGGCGTCAGCACGCCCGGCTCGTTCAAATGCGGATCGGGTGCGGCATCCGACAGCGCCAGCGCGCGGCGCATTTTCGGCGGTTCGAACGCGGCCGACACGCTCATCGCCATGCGCAGCACGTTGCCGACCGGCGCCATCGTGTAGCGCGCGACCCAATCGATGAAACGGCGCAACGGCTCGCGCATCGGCACGACGGGCAAGCGCGCGCGCACGGGTTTGAGCTTCGCGGCGTCGAAATCGGGATCGGCGGCTTCGTCCCACACCACGCCGATCTCCACGCGCGGCCCCAACGGCACGCGCACGAAATCGCCCGGCGCCAGCGTCATTCCGTCGGGCACGGCGTAGTCGTAGGGCCCGAGGCGCATCGGCAAGGCGACGCGTACGCGGCTGCTGGCGGGCGATTCTTCCATCGGCTAGAATCTGGCCGCCGAGTCGCGCCGACGCAAGCGCGGCGGCCGAAATCCGCCGGGATGGACATGAAATTTTCCCTCGACATCGCCGAGATCACGTATGGCCGATAGCGAACCCGCCCAACCGCTCGCCGGTCTTGCCGCACTGACCGGCCCCGCCGTCGCCGAGTATCTGCGCCGGCATCCCGATTTCCTGCTGGAACATCCCGATCTGGTCTGGGTGCTCACGCCGCCCGAGCAGCGTTCGGGCAACGGCGTGGTCGACATGCAGCGCTACATGCTGGAGCGCATGAAGACCGATCTCGCCAAGCTGACGGCGGCACAAGCCGAGCTGGTCGCGACCAGCCGCGCCAATCTCGCCACGCAAGGCCGCATCCATGCGGCCGTGACGTCGGTGCTGGCGGCGCGCTCGCTCCCCCATCTCATCGACACGATCGCCGTCGATCTGCCCATGCATTTGGAGGTCGACGCGATCGGCCTCGGTTTCGAATCGATCGATGCGCCGCCGGCGGGCGAATCCCAAGCGCCGCTGAAAATCCTGCCGCGCGGCACGGTCGATCGCGTGATGGGCGAACGGCGCGACATTCTGCTGCTGTCGGACGAGCCCGGCGATACGGCGATCTATGCCGGCGCCTCGACGCTCGTGCGCAGCCAGGCGCTGCTGCGCCTGCAATTGAAGCGCGACATGCCGCCCGGCATTCTCGCTTTCGGCAGCCGCCAGACCGGCAAGTTCCATCAAGGTCAGGGCACCGAGTTGCTGACCTTCCTGGGCCGCACGGTCGAATCCGCGCTGCACGGATGGCTGTCGCGTCCGCGCTGAACGACGCACCCGGTTTCGCCGCGCAATCGGACGTGGCGAACGCCGTCATGGCGTATCTGGGCCGTTTGCGCGACGAGCGCCGCGCTTCGCGCCACACGCTCGACGGCTATACGCGCGACCTGACCGTCTTTCTCGCCTTCCTTGCCGATCATCTGGACGAAGCGCCCGATCTCGCGGCGCTGGGCAAGCTCGAGCCCGCGGATTTCCGCGCGTTTCTCGCGCGCCGGCGCAACGACGGTTTGGCCGCGTCGTCCAACGCGCGCACGCTGTCGGCGTTGCGCGGCTTCTTCCGCTTTCTGTCGCGCGAGAAACTGGCCGAGAACGCGCACGCGATCGCGTTGCGCGGGCCCAAACTGCCCAAGCCCGTGCCCAAAGCGCTGACGGCGGAAGATGCGGCCGCCACGCTCGATCTCGACGACGACAAGCCCTGGGTCGAAGCGCGCGACCGCGCGGTGATCGCGTTGCTGTATGGCGCGGGACTGCGTATCGACGAGGCCTTATCGCTGAACATCGACGCGTTGCCGCTGGGCGAGACGTTGCGCATCGTCGGCAAGGGCCGCAAAGCGCGCGACGTGCCGCTGTTGAACGAAGTGCGCGGCGCGATCGACGCCTATCTCAAACTTCGCCCTTCGGTCGGCGGCAAGACGGCGCCCATTTTCCTAGGGGCGCGCGGCGGGCGTTTGCGCGCCGAACTCATCCAAAAGCGTCTACGTCAGCTCCGCATCGAATTGGGCCTGCCCGATACGGCCACACCGCACGCACTGCGCCATTCCTTCGCCACGCATCTGCTGGGATCGGGGGCCGATCTGCGCGCGATCCAGGAATTGCTGGGCCACGCGTCGCTGTCGACGACGCAGCGTTATACGGCCGTGGATGCCGAGCGCTTGCTCGACATCCACGCCAAGGCCCATCCGCGCGGGCGGTGAACTTTTTTAGATGTGGATCGGGCGGCCGTCGACCGCGAGGGCGGCTTCGCGCACCGCTTCCATCAGCGTCGGATGCGCGTGGCAGGTGCGCGCGATATCTTCCGCCGAGCCGCCGAATTCGATCGCCAACGTGATTTCCGCGATCATCTCGCCAACCACCGGGCCGATCATATGGGCGCCGAGGACGCGATCGGTCGTCGCGTCGGCCAGGATCTTCACGAAACCGTCGGTGCTGTTCATCGCGCGCGCGCGGCCATTCGCCGTGAACGGGAATTTGCCGACCTTGTAGGCGACACCTTCGGCCTTCAACTGCTCCTCGGTCTTGCCGACCGAAGCGCATTCCGGCCACGTGTAAACGACCGACGGGATCGCGTCGTAATTCACATGGCCATGCTGGCCCGCGAGAATTTCGGCGACCGCCATGCCTTCGTCTTCGGCCTTGTGCGCGAGCATCGGGCCCGCGACCACATCGCCGATGGCGTAGATGCCCGGCACGTTGGTCTGGAAATGCCCGTCGATGGCGACACGGCCCTTTTCGTCCAGCGCCACGCCGGCATCTTTGAGGCCCAGCGCGTCGGTGAACGGACGGCGGCCGACGGCGACCAGCACGATATCGGTTTCGATGGTCTTCGCTTCGCCGCCGGCGGCGGGTTCGACCGTCAGCGTCACACCCTTGGCGGTGACCTTCGCGGCCGTCACCTTGGTCGACAATTCGAACGCCATGCCCTGCTTTTGCAGGATGCGCTGCATCTGCTTGGAAACTTCGCCGTCCATGCCCGGCATGATGCGGTCGAGGAATTCGACGACCGTGACCTTGGCGCCCAAACGCTGCCAGACCGAACCCATTTCGAGGCCAATCACGCCGCCGCCGACCAGCACCATCGATTTCGGAACTTCGCCCAAAGCGAGCGCACCGGTCGAGGACACGATGCGCTTTTCGTCGATCGGCAGCGAGGGCAGCGACGCCACGTCCGAACCCGTCGCGATGACGATGTTCTTCGCGGTCAGATCCTGCGTGCCGCCGGCGTTGAGCGCGACCGACACTTTGCCCGCACCGGTGACCTTCGCGGCCCCCTTGACCCACTCGACCTTGTTCTTCTTGAACAGGTAAGCCACACCGTCGACGTTCGACTTAACGGTCTTATCCTTGTGCGCCATCAGCGCCTTGAGATCGAGTTCGACCTTGCCGACTTTGACGCCGAAGGCGCCCAGACCGTGCGAAGCCTCTTCGAATTTCTCCGACGCTTGCAGCAGCGCCTTCGACGGGATGCAGCCGACGTTCAAGCACGTGCCGCCCAGCGTCTCGCGCTTCTCGACGCAAGCGACCTTCATGCCGAGCTGGGCCGCGCGGATCGCGCAGACATAGCCGCCGGGACCGGCGCCGATGACGATAAGTTCGAATTGCGTGTCGGACATGGGGCGTTTCCGTTCGGATAGGGTCTAGAAAGAAAAGGCCCCGAGACGGGGCCTTTCCCGGATCACATGTCGAGGATGAGACGGCCCGGATCCTCGATGCATTCCTTGACGCGCACGAGGAAGGTGACCGCTTCGCGCCCGTCGATGATGCGGTGGTCGTAGCTGAGCGCCACATACATCATCGGGCGGATCTCGATCTTGTCGCCGATGGCGACCGGGCGCGGCTGGATCTTGTGCATGCCCAGAATGCCCGATTGCGGCGGGTTCAGAATGGGCGTGGACATCAGCGAGCCATAGATGCCGCCGTTCGTGATCGTGAACGTGCCGCCGGTCATCTCGTCGATGGTGAGCTTGCCGTCGCGCGCACGGCGGCCGAAATCGCCGATCTTCTTTTCGATATCGGCGAAGGACAGCACGTCGCAATCGCGCACGACCGGCACGACCAAGCCTTGCGGCGTGCCGACGGCGACACCGATGTCGTAATGGTTCTTGTAGACGATGTCGCCCGCGTCGATCTCGGCGTTGACGGCGGGAAGTTCCTTGAGCGCCACGACGCAGGCCTTGGCGAAGATCGACATGAAGCCGAGCTTCACGCCGTGCCGCTTCTCGAATTGCTCGTTGTATTTCGAGCGCATCGCCATCGCGGCCGACATGTCGATCTCGTTGAACGTCGTCAGCATCGCGGCGGTGTTCTGCGCCTGCTTCAGGCGCTCGGCGATGCGGGTGCGCAGGCGCGTCATCTTCACGCGTTCTTCGCGCGGCCCGATTTCGCGCGGTGCCGCCGGGGCGGCGGGGGCAGCGGCCGGGGCCGGTGCGGCGGCCTTGGGGGCGGCGGCGACATCGGCCTTGGTCACGCGGCCATCCTTGCCGGAGCCCGCCACCGAAGCGGCGTCCACGCCGGCTTCCGACAGCGCCTTGCGCGCGGCGGGGCCGGGTTGGGCCGCCGAAGCGGGTGCGGGTGCGGCGGCTTTCGCCGGTGCCGGGGCCGCGGCCGGTGCGGCGGCGGGCGCCGAGGCTTTGCCGGCCGCACCTTCCAGAATTTCGCCGAGCTTGGCGCCCACGCCGACCGTCGCACCGCTATCCGCGGTGATCGACACGAGCTGACCGGCGGCGGGGGCCGGCACTTCGACCGTCACCTTATCGGTTTCGAGTTCGCAAAGCGGCTCGTCCGCCTTCACGGCGTCGCCGACCTTCTTGAACCACTTCGCGACGGTCGCTTCCGAGACGGACTCGCCCATGGGCGGAACTTTGATGTCGATCGGCATATGCGTGTCTTTCTTCTTTGACGTTTGGCTTTTCAGCGTTTCCGGGCGTCAGATTTTCAGGGCATCGTCGAGCAGCTTGGCTTGCTCGGCGTTGTGGCGCTTGTACGAACCCGTCGCCGTCGCCGCCGATTCCGGACGGCCGGCATAGGTCGGGCGCTTGCCCTTGATCGGCAGGTTGGCGAGCATCGCTTCCAAGCGCGGCTGGACGAAGGTCCAAGCGCCCATATTCTGCGGCTCTTCCTGGCACCAGACGATCTCGGCGTTCTTGTAGCGGCCCAGTTCCTTCTCCATCGTCGACAACGGGAAGGGATAGAGCTGCTCGACGCGCACCAGCGCCACGTCCTTGATCTCGCGCTTCGCGCGTTCCTCGTAGAGGTCGTAATAGACCTTGCCCGAGCACATCACGACGCGGCGCACCTTGTCGTCGGCGACGATCTTGTCCGTCTCGCCGAAGAAGCGGTGGAACGTCGTGCCGGGGCCCATCTCGGCCAAGGTCGACGTCGCGAGCTTGTGCCGCAACAGCGATTTCGGCGTCATGATGATCAGCGGCTTGCGGATCGTGCGGCGGACCTGACGGCGCAGCGCGTGGAAATAATTGGCCGGGGTCGTGATGTTGCAGACCTGCCAATTGTCTTCCGCGCACATTTGCAGGAAGCGCTCGAGGCGCGCGGAGGAGTGCTCCGGCCCCTGCCCTTCGTAGCCGTGCGGCAGCAGCATCACGAGGCCCGACATGCGCAGCCATTTATGTTCGGCCGACGAGATGAACTGGTCGAACATGATCTGCGCGCCGTTGGCGAAGTCGCCGAACTGCGCTTCCCAGATCGTCAGCGCGTTGGGCTCGGCCATCGAATAGCCGTACTCGAAACCGAGCACGCCGTATTCCGACAGCGGCGAATCGTGCACTTCGAAATTCGCCTGTTTTTCGGCGACGTGCTGCAGCGGCAGATAGCGCGCTTCGGTTTCCTGATCGACCAGCACCGAATGGCGCTGCGAGAACGTGCCGCGCCCGCAGTCCTGGCCCGACAGGCGCACCGGCGTGCCTTCGGCGACGAGCGTGCCGAAGGCGAGCGCTTCGCCCGTCGCCCAATCGATGCCCTTGCCGGCATCGAGGATCTTGCGCTTGGCGTCGAGATTGCGGCGCACCGTGCGGTGGATGTTGTGGCCGTCGGGCACGCGGGTCAGCGCGTCGCCGACCTGCTTGAGCAGATCGTTCGACACGGCGGTGTTGCCGCGCCGGTCGTCGTTCTTCGCCGTTTCGATGCCCGCCCACTTGCCTTCCAGCCAATCGGCCTTGTTGGGCTTGTAGGTCTTCGAGGCTTCGAGCTGGCTGTCGAGATGGGCCTGGAAGTCGTCGTAGATCTTCTGGCCTTCGCCGGCCGGGATCGAACCCTCGGCTTCCAGCTGCTCGGCGTAAAGCGTGCGCGTCGTCTTGTGCGCGGCGATGCGCCGATACATCAGCGGCTGCGTGAACGACGGCTCGTCGGTCTCGTTATGGCCGTGGCGGCGATAGCAGACCATGTCGATGACGACGTCGCGATGGAAGCGCTGGCGGAATTCCGTCGCGATGCGCGCGACATGCACGACCGCTTCGGGATCGTCGCCGTTGACGTGGAACACCGGCACGCCCAGGCCCTTCGCGACGTCGGAGCAATAGACGCCCGAGCGCGAATAGTTCGGCGCCGTGGTGAAGCCGATCTGGTTGTTGACGATGAAATGGATCGTGCCGCCGGTCCGGTAGCCGACGATGTCCACGAAGGCCATCGTTTCGGGCACGATGCCTTGGCCCGCGAAGGCCGCGTCGCCGTGCAGCAGCAGCGGCAGCACCGCCGTGCGCTCGACGTCACCCAGCTGCATCAGCTTGGCGCGCGCCTTGCCGAGCACGACGGGATTGACCGCTTCCAGATGCGACGGATTGGCGTTGAGCGACAGATGCACCTTGTTGCCGTCGAACTCGCGGTCCGACGAGGTGCCGAGATGGTATTTGACGTCGCCCGACCCTTGCACGTCGTCGGGATGCGCGGCCACACCCTGGAATTCGGAGAAGATCGCGATATAGGGCTTGCTCATCACGTTCGCGAGAACGTTCAAGCGCCCGCGATGGGGCATGCCGATCACGATTTCGCGCACGCCCAATTGGCCGCCGCGCTTGATGATCTGTTCGAGCGCGGGCACCATCGATTCGGCACCGTCGAGGCCGAAACGCTTCGTGCCGACGAATTTGCGATCGAGGTAACGCTCGAAACCTTCGGCGGCGGTCAGACGCTCCAGGATCGCGCGCTTGCCGCGCGCGGTGAAGTCGGTCTGGTTGCGCGGACCTTCGATGCGCTGCTGGATCCAGCTTTTCTGCTCGGGATCGGAGATGTGGAGGAACTCCACGCCGATCGAGCCGCAATAGGTCGTCTTCAACACCGACACGATCTGGCGCAACGTCGCGCGCTCCAGACCCAGCACGTTGTCGATCAGGATCGGGCGGTCCATATCGGCTTCGGTGAAGCCGTAATGCGCCGGATCGAGTTCGGGATGCGGCTCCTGCTTGGTCAGGCCCAGCGGATCGATATTCGCTTCGAGATGACCGCGCATACGGTAGGCGCGGATCAGCATGATCGCGCGCACCGAATCGAGCGTCTGCGCCTTGGCCTGTTCGGGGCTCAAACCCTGGACAACCGGCGCGGGCGCGGCTGCCGCAGCGGCGGCCCCGTTGCCCTTGCCCTTCGCTGGGGCGGCGGCGGCCGGGTCGGCCACGCCGATGATGCGCGTCTTTTCCCGGCCCCAACGCGGGACGTAATACCCCGTCCCTTCCGTCGTCATTTCGCGCAACACGCCATGCCAGCTTGGATCGACGCTGCCGGGATCGGCCCGGTATTTGTCGAGCATCTCGGCGATGAAAACGGCGTTGTTGCCGTTGAACAGCGTCTCGAGATCCGGATGGGTCGCCATGTCGCGCTCCTTAAACGGCTTCTTGCTTAACCTTGCATCGCCTTGACCATCGTCGAGCCCAGCGCCGCCGGGCTGTCGGCGACGAGGTAACCCGACGATTTCATCGCTTCGATCTTGTCGCCGGCCGTGCCCTTGCCGCCGGAGATGATCGCACCGGCATGGCCCATGCGACGGCCCGGCGGGGCGGTCACACCCGCGATGAAGCCGACGATCGGCTTCTTGACCTTCGACGCCTTGTAGAAGGCGGCGGCTTCTTCTTCGGCCGAGCCGCCGATTTCGCCGATCATGATGATGCCGGCGGTTTCGGGATCGGCGAGGAAGAGTTCCAGCGCATCGACGAAGTTCGTGCCGTTGACCGGGTCGCCGCCGATGCCGATGCAGGTCGTCTGCCCGAGCCCTGCGGCCGTGGTCTGCGCGACCGCTTCGTAGGTCAGCGTGCCCGAACGGCTGACGATGCCGATCTTGCCGCGGCTATGGATGTGGCCGGGCATGATGCCGATCTTGCACTCGCCCGGCGTGATGACGCCCGGGCAGTTCGGCCCGATCAGGCGCGTCTTGGTGCCCGACATCGCGCGCTTCACGCGCACCATGTCCAGCACCGGGATGCCTTCCGTGATGCACACGACCAAGCGCAGCTTGGCGTCGACCGCTTCCAGGATCGCGTCGGCCGCGAAGGGCGGCGGCACGTAGATAACCGAGGCATCGGCCCCGGTCGTGCGCACGGCTTCGTCCACCGTGTTGAACACGGGCAGATCGAGATGCTTGGTGCCGCCCTTACCGGGCGTCACGCCGCCGACCATCTTGGTGCCGTAGGCGATGGCCTGTTCGGAGTGGAAGGTGCCCTGCGCGCCGGTAAAGCCCTGGCAGATGACCTTCGTATTCTTGTCGACGAGAACGGCCATGTTACGCGGCCTCCTTCACGGCCTTGACGATTTTCTCGGCCGCGTCGGCGAGGTTGTCGCCCGACACGATCTTGAGGCCCGAGGTTTTGAGGATCTTCTTGCCGAGCTCGACATTCGTGCCTTCGAGGCGAACGACCAGCGGCACGTTCAACGCGACTTCGCGCGCCGCGGCGACCACGCCTTCGGCGATCACGTCGCACCGCATGATGCCGCCGAAGATGTTGACCAGAATGCCTTCGACGTTCGGGTCGGACAGGATCAGCTTGAAGGCCTGCGTCACGCGTTCCTTCGTCGCACCGCCGCCGACGTCGAGGAAGTTCGCGGGCTCGCCGCCGTAAAGCTTGATGATGTCCATCGTGGCCATCGCCAAACCGGCGCCGTTCACCATGCAGCCGATATTGCCGTCGAGCTTAACGTAGTTCAGCTCGTGCTTGCCGGCTTCGCGCTCCATCGGATCTTCTTCGTCTTCGTCCCGCAGTTCGGCCACGTCCTTGTGGCGGAACAGCGCGTTGTCGTCGAAGTTCATCTTGGCGTCGAGGGCGAGAACGTCGCCCGCACCGGTCACGACCAGCGGATTGATTTCGACGATCGACGCGTCGAGCTTCACGAAGGCTTCGTACATCGCCGACACGAACTTGACGCAAGCACCGACCTGCTTGCCTTCCAGGCCAAGTGCAAACGCCACCTGGCGCGCGTGATAGGGCTGGAGCCCTTGCGTCGGATCGATCGCGACCTTGACGATCTTCTCCGGCGTCTTATGGGCGACTTCCTCGATATCCATGCCGCCTTCGGTGGAGGCCATCACGGTCACGCGCTGCGTGGCGCGGTCGACCAGCATGCCGAGATACAGCTCGCGCTTGATGTCGCAACCTTCCTCGACATAGATGCGCTTGACTTCCTTGCCCTTGGGGCCGGTCTGCTTGGTGATCAGAATCTTGCCGAGCATCGCGGCGGCGTTCTTCTTCACCTCGTCGATCGACTTGACGACGCGCACGCCGCCCTTGCCGTTCGGATCGTCCTTGAAGCGGCCGGCACCGCGGCCGCCCGCATGGATTTGCGACTTCACAACCCAAACCGGGCCGCCGAGTTCGCGGGCGACCTTCTCGGCCTCGTCGGGGGTGTAGGCAACCCCGCCCTTGGGGACCGCGACGCCGAATTTGGCCATCAGCGTTTTGGCTTGGTACTCGTGAATATTCATGGACGATCCCGCGACGGGGTTGGAATACGGAAACCTAGCCCCGGGCGGGGGGTATGGGCAACCGCGCCCGCCCGGGATCCGGTAGAACGAAGGATTAAAGCTTGCCTTCGGCCTTCAGCAGCTTCTCGGCCACGCCGCAGAGGTCCTGCACCGCCTTGACCGACTTGTCGAAACCCGCCTTTTCGGACGGATCCAGCGCGATTTCGACGACCTTTTCGACGCCGTTCTTGCCGATGATGCAAGGCACGCCGACATAGAGGCCCTTGAGGCCGTATTCGCCGTTGAGCATCGCCGCGCACGGCAGCACGCGGCGCTTGTCGCGCAGATAGCTCGCCGCCATTTCGATCGCCGACATCGCCGGCGCGTAGAAGGCCGAGCCGGTCTTCAACAGATTGACGATTTCCGCACCGCCGTCGCGGGTGCGCTGGACGATCTTGTCCAGCTTCTCCTGCGTCGTCCAACCCATCTTGACGAGGTCGGGCAGCGGGATGCCGGCGACGGTCGAATAGCGCACCGACGGCACCATCGTGTCGCCGTGGCCGCCGAGCACGAAGGCCGTGACGTCTTCGACCGAAACCTTGAATTCGTCGGCCAGGAACCAGCGGAAACGCGCCGAATCCAGCACGCCGGCCATGCCGACGACCTTGTTCGCGGGCAGGCCCGACAGGACCTGCATCACCCACACCATGACGTCGAGCGGGTTGGTGACCACGATGACGAAGGCGTTGGGCGCGTTCTTCTTGATCGCGTCGGCGACGGTGGCCATCACCTTGACGTTGATGCCGATCAAATCGTCGCGGGTCATGCCGGGCTTACGCGGCACGCCGGCGGTGACGATGATCACGTCGGCCCCGGCCATCGCCGAGTAGTCGTTGGAGCCGGTCACGAACGAGTCGAACCCGGCGACCGGCGAGGCTTCGGCGATATCCAGCGCCTTGCCCTGCGGGATGCCTTCCGCGATATCGAGCAGGACGACGTCGCCCAGTTCCTGAAGCCCGGCGAGCAGAGCTAACGTGCCGCCGATCTGACCGGCGCCCACGAGCGCGATCTTGTTGCGTGCCATACGGAATTTCCCCTTCTGCGGCCCCCCGAACGGGAGCGCTGCGGTGCGAAAACGAGCGCCGGGGTTGTACCGCCGCCGCCGCAAACCTTCAAGCGCTGGCGGCCGAACCCGATTTCCCCGGCGAAACCGGACCTTAACCGGGGTCTATGAAGCCCCGATTAACGCCGGGGGGCGGCTTCGACGAAAACATCGACCTGCTGGCCGACAAACGCCGGAAAAGCCGGGTCGGCGACCGCGTAGATCGCTTGCAGCACGCGGGTATCGACCCGCTCGGCCGTGCCGCCGGTCAGGGATTTCTTTGGAATGACATAGGGTTCCGTCCGGACGAAGCGAAGCTCGCTGGACAGGCGGGCATCGCCGCGCAAGCGCGCGGTCGCGTGCGCGCCCGGGGTCAGGCGCTGGGCGTCGACCTCGTCGATATCGACCCGAACATGCAGTGGCATCACGCTACCCATCAAGACAAGTGGTGTCTGGAGACCGCCAGCGGCGGCGAACTCACCCGTCCTTATGTTGAGCTGGAGCACCCGCCCGGCGAGCGGGGCGCGGACGACCGTGCGCGCCACATCGACCGCCGCGCGCTGGGCGAGCGCCTTGGCTTCGAGCAGCGACGCCTCAAGTTCGCCGCGCTGGGCTTCCAGCACGTCGATCTGGCGGCGCGCGGCTTCGACCGCGGCACGCGCCCCCTGCAATCCGGCATCGGCCCGGCGCGCATCGGCGACGGCCGATTCCAATCGCTGACGGCTGGCGAAATCCTGGCGCGACAATTCCTGCTGACGGGTGCGGTCGCTTTCGGCGCGCTCGCGCTCGGCTGCCGCGCTCGTTACCGACGTGCCGGCTTGTGCGACGATCGCGCGCTGCTGCGCCACTTGCCGGTCGAGCCGCGCCAAGGCCGCTTCGGCCGCCGATTGGCGCGCCTGGGCTTGCGCCAGATTGGCGGCGTGGATGCGGCCATCGATTTCGAACAATGGCGCGCCCTGGGCCACGTCCTCGCCTTCCTTCGCGTGCACGGCCACGACCACGCCGCCGAGTTCGGTCGCGACCGCGACGATCTCGCTGGCCGGTTCCACAAGCCCCGAGCCGGCGATGGCCGAGGCGTAGGGGTTCGACGGCGGCGCCACCACCGGATCGACCAGCGGGCGCGAACGATCGGCGGCGGCGATCGACCACACGGCGAAGATCAAAGACCCACCCGCAACGACGGGCAGGATGTGGCGGACGAAACGCGGGCGCTTCATGGAACGGTCTCCAAAGCTTTGGTTTCGATTCCGGCGATGCGCCCGTCTTCCATCCGGACGATCCGGTCGGCGAAATCGAAAATGCGGTGATCATGGGTGACGACCAGCGTGGCGCGGTCCGCGCGCACGGAAGCGGCGCGCAGCATTTCCATCACCGTGCGCCCGCCGGTCGCGTCGAGCGCCGCCGTCGGCTCGTCGCAGACGACGAGCTTGGGTTCGTGCACGAGGGCGCGCGCGATCGCCACGCGCTGCTGCTGCCCGCCCGACAATTGGCGCGGCAATTTGGCCGCGTGCTCGCCCATGCCGAGTTGCTCAAGCAGCGGCATCGCCGCCCTCGCCGCCGCCGACAATTCCATGCCGCCCGCGACCAGCGGGATCGCGGCGTTCTCGGCGGCCGTCAACGCGGGCAGCAGGTTATATTGCTGGAAGATGAAGCCGAGCGTGCGCCGGCGGAAGGCGACACGCAGCGCGTCGGACATTTTCGCGATGTCCTGCCCGTCGACTTCGACGTCGCCGGAATCGAACGACAATATGCCCGCGACGATCGACAGCAGCGTGGTCTTGCCGCAACCCGACGGACCGACCAGCATCGTCATCTCGCCCCAGGGCACATCGAGATCGACGCCGTGCAGCACGCGCTGCAAGCCCGCCTCCGATTCGAAGGACTTCACCACGTCGCGGCATTTGACGGCGAACGACATGGCGATCAGCCCCGGAACACGATCGCCGGATCGACGACCAGCACGCGGCGCACGGACGCGAAGCTCGCCGCCGCGATGATCAACAGCACGGCCGCCGCCACGCCGATCGCGACCTCGGCGGGCAGCGCCAGCCCGCGCAATTCGATGCTGATCTTCGGCACGAATTCGAAGAACGCGGCGGCAAAGCCGATGCCGATCGAATAGCCGGTGATCGCCGCCACACCCGCCTGCAACAGCACCATGCGCAGAATGGCGAGATTGCCCACGCCGATCGCTTTCAGCGCGCCGAACTGGCGCAAATTCTCGACCACGAACAGGAAGAAGGTCTGGCCGACGATCGCGGCACCGACGATGAAGCCGAGCGCGATCGTAATCCCGAAATTGATCGGGATGCCGGTATTGCGCAGAAAGTAGTTCATCGTCTTGTCGACGAAGCCGGCGCGCGTCAGCCCTTGCAAGCCGGTGTCGCGGGTGACGCGCGCGGCGACGTCTTCGGCGTTATGGCCGGGGGCGGCGCGCGCGATCACGTAACTCAACTGGCTGCGCCGTGGCTGGGCGACGTTCAACGCCTGCGAATAGCGCATAACCACGACCGGCGCGGTGGTGAACGGCGCCCCCGCTTCGGTGATCGCGACGACCTTCACGCGGCGGTCGTTGATCTCCACTTCGCGCCACAGATCGAGTTTCACGCCCGGCCACAGTCGGCCGAAACCCGCGCGATCGATGGCGATCGCGTCGGGCTGATGCAGATCTTCGATCTTGCCCAGCAGGATTTTGCGCGGCGCGCCGGTCAGCGTGGCGTCGTCCACGCCCAGCATCATCACCTGTTCGAGGATTCCGTCGGGCGAGCGCGCGGTCGACATCGCGCGATAGAAAGGCAGCGCCCAGGCGACCCCTTCGACCGAGCGCACGCGATAAAGCTGCGTGTCGGTCAACGGCTCGGTCACGTCGGAATATTTGACGCGCGGGTCCATGACCCACAGATCGGCTTCCTGCACGTCGACGATCTGGCTGACCGTGCGCCCGAGCACGCCGACGAACAGCCCCGCCTGCTGCGCCATCAGCAGCGTGGCGAAGGCGATGCCGAACACCAGGCCCAGATACTTGCCCGGATCGCCGAACAACATGCGCAAAGCGACTTTGCCCATCGGGGCGACGGTCCTTCGTAAAAATGAAACGAAACGGTTTCGTTTAAAATACCGATGTGCTAGAAAACGTCAAGTCGCATGAAAAAACCCGCCCAACCCCGCCCCCGTCCCGGCCGCCCCAAAAAGGGCAGCGAGCGCGCGCGTCGCGACGCGATCCTCGACGCCGCGTTGGCCGAATTCGCCGCGCGCGGCTATGGCGCCACCACGCTGGATGGTATCGCCAAGCGCGCGCGCACGGCCAAACGCACGCTTTACGAGACCTTCGGCGGAAAGGAACGCCTGTTCCAGGCGGCGGTGTCGCGCGTGTCGGGCACGGTGATCGCACCGCTGGTCCCGCCGCAAGACGGCGAAATGCCGCCGTTGCGCGACATGCTGACGCAGGCGGCGTTCATCGCGATCTCGACGATCTTTACGGCCGAAAAAGCCGCGATCTATCGGATGGTGGTGGGCGAAGCGCCCGCCTTCCCGGAACTCGCGGCGAATTTCTACGCGGCCGGGGTCGGCACTGCCATTCCGCGCATCGCCGCGGCGCTGAAACACGCGATGGCGCGCGGCGAGATCCGCGATTGCGATCCGTTGGCCGAGACCAAACGCCTGGTCAGCCTATTCATCGGCGAACCGCATTTGCGCTTCGTGCTGGGCCTCGACCCCGCCCCGACCAAAGCGCAAGCGCGCAAACGCGCCGAAACGGTCGTCGATTTTTTCCTGCGCGCGTTAGCGCCGCGATAAGGCCGGCCAATTGGCGTCGGCTTTGGCGATATTGGCGGCGCGCGACATATCCCAGCGCAGCTGAACGAAGCGCGAGTAGTTGAGATAGAGCTTGCCGTCGGCGATGCGCCACGCGTCGGGATCGATGGGTGCCGTGTAGTTGTTGGCGACCGCCCAGGCGCAGAAGCCGCCATATTGCGGCGCGTAGCGGGCCGGATCGGCGGCAAAGGCGTCGCGGTTTTGGGCGGAGGCGAAATGCCACGTCGCCCCGTTCCAGTCGTGGCGGAATTCCGGCTTGCCCGGCACCGCGTCGCCCGCCGTGAAATAGGCGACGACATCGGTCCCGCGCAAAGCCACGCCGTTTTCGGCGAAGACCGTATCGGCGGCGGCGGGCCGCGCTAACGCCAAAACCAGCAGGATCAGGGCAAGAAACCGGGCCATATCGATGTTTCGCACCCGCCGAACCGGAGGTTACATCCCGCCCAGATGCGGGGCGGCGAGGTAATCCTCCGACTGCATTTCGTGCAATCGGCTGGCGGTGCGTTGGAACTCGAACGCGTGATCGCCCGACGGATGCAAACGGTCGGGCGCGTCTTCCGCCGCCATGACCAGCTTGCAGCGATGCTCGTACAGCGCGTCGATCAACGTCACGAAGCGGCGCGCTTCGTTGCGGTTATCGGGTTTCAGCAACGGCACGCCGTCCAGCACCAGCGTGTGGAAGTTCTTGGCGAGGACCAGATAATCCGCCGCCCCCAGCGCCTTCACGCACAGCGGATCGAATTGGCAGAAAGCGACGCCGCCGCCCGCGCGCGGAATGTCGAGATCGCGGCCCGACACGTCGAGCGTCACCGGGCCAACACTGGCGCCCTCGGTCAGGGTGGCGAACGCCTTCTCCAACTGCGCGGTCGAGCGATCGCCCACCGGCCAGTGATAGACCGGCATGCCCCGGATGCGGATACGCCGATAATCCTGGCCGCCATCGAGTTCCAGCACGTCGAGCTTCGATTTCAGCACCGCGATCGCGGGCAGGAACAATTCGCGCTGCAAGCCGCCGTTATAAAGATCGTCGGGCGCGATATTCGACGTCGCGACGACGACCACGCCCTTCTCCAGCATCGCGCCGAACAGACGGCCCAGGATCATCGCGTCGGCGATATTGGTCACCTGGAATTCGTCGAAGCACAGCAGCCAGGCTTCGTCGGCCAGCACCTTAGCAAGCGGGGGGATGGGGTCGCCGTCGCCCTTCTTCGCCTCGCCCGATTGGCGCCAGGCATGAATGCGCGCGTGCACTTCCAGCATGAATTCATGGAAATGCACGCGGCGTTTCTTTTCGACCGGGGCGGCGGCGAAGAACATATCCATCAGCATGGATTTGCCGCGCCCGACGCCGCCGAACATATAAAGCCCCATCGGCGGCGCGCCCGCTTGCTCAAGCCCGAACTTGCGCGCGAAACCGAGCGACGCGCGCCAAAAGCCGGGGCGCGGATCGGGCTTATAGGTCGCGAGGGCGCGCAGCAGCGTGCCGAGCTTCTCCACGGCCAAAGCTTGCGCGGGATCGGGCTTGATCTCGCCCGCCGCGATCCGCGCACGATAGGATTCGAGCAGCGCGTTCAAATTTCCAACAACTCCGATACGAAAGCGGGCACCAGATCCGTGGCCTTGCCGTAACGTTTTTCGGCGAAGGCAGAGGCGACGTCGGACGGTTCGAGATTGAGCTCGATCGTGCGCGCACCCGCCGCATTCGCGTGTTCGACCAAACCGGCGGCGGGATAAACCGAACCCGACGTGCCGATCGACACGAAGATATCGCAGGCTTCGACCGCCGCGATCGCTTCGTCCATGAAGAACGGCATTTCATTGAACCACACGACATGCGGGCGCAGCGTGCCGATTTCGGCGCAGGCAATACACGTACTGGCAGCGCCCAAATCGCCGCGCTCTTCCGCCACGTTGCCGCAGGCGAAGCAGCGCGACTTCAGCAGCTCGCCATGGATCGCGAGGATGTTCTTGGAGCCCGCGCGCCGGTGAAGGTCGTCGATATTCTGCGTGACCAGCGTCACCGTGCCTTGCCATTCGGCTTCGAGCCGCGCCAAGGCCAGATGCGCCGCGTTGGGCTGGATCGCCGGAAGTTGCAGCGCGTGGCGGCGCATATTGTAGAAGGCTTGCACGAGTTGCGGATTCCGGACAAAAGCCGAGGGGGTCGCGACATCTTCGATCCGCACCTGCGACCACAGGCCGCCGGCGTCGCGGAACGTATCGATGCCCGACTCCTTCGAAATTCCGGCCCCGGTAAGGATGACGATCGAACCCGCCATGACGCCGCAAATTACCAGTCTGCTGTTCGTGTGCACGGGAAATATCTGCCGCTCGCCCACCGCCGAGGGCGTGATGCGCAAAATGGCCCGGGATGCGGGCCTCAGCTTGCGCATCGAATCCCGCGCCACCCATGGCTACCATATCGGCGAACCGCCCGATCCGCGCACGATCCGCCATGCCGCAACGCGCGGCTACGATCTTTCGCCCCAGCGCGCGAAGAAGCTCGCCCCCCGCGATTTCGCCGAATTCGACCTGATCCTGGCTTGCGATTCGGGCCATTACGAAATCCTGGAATCGCTGGCGCCGGACGGCGCGAAAATTGCCATGTTCCGCCAGGACGGCAGCGACGTGCCCGACCCTTATTACGGCGGGGCAAAAGGCTTCGACGAGGTGCTCGATATCGTGGAACGCGAATGCGCCAGATTGATCCGGGAATTGCGCTAAGCGCGCGCATTGAAGCGGCCGCCGGGTCGCCGGTCGCGCGCACCGCACCGATGGGCGGCGCGCATGGCGCGTCGTTGATTGCCGTCGATCTCGCCGACGGTCGCCGTTTGGTCGCCAAGACGGGCACGGGCCTCGCGCCCGAAGGCTTCTGCCTGTCCTATCTCGCGCGCGCGACGGTCTGCCCCGTGCCGCAGCTTCTGCTGGCCGACGACGATCTGCTGCTGATGGCGCATGTCGAAGGATCGACGGGCGCCCAAGACAAAGACGCGCAGCGCGATCTGGCGCGCGTGCTGGCCGAGCTTCATACGATCGTCGGCCCGCGCTACGGATTTCCGCGTGCGACACCGCATGCTGGTTTTTTGCAGCCCAACGATTGGGACCGCGACTGGCACCGCTTCTACGGCGAGAAGCGCTTGATGTTCGTCGCCCGCCAGATCGATACGGAAATCGCAAAGCGCGTCGAAAAACTCGTCGCGCGTCTGCCCGATCTATTGCCCAAGCCCAAGGCACCCGGCCTGATCCATGGCGATCTATGGGGCGGGAATATCCTCAGCCGCGACGGGCGCATTGCCGCCTTCGTCGATCCGTCGCTTTACTTCGCCGATCCGGAAATCGAGATCGCGTTCCTCACACTTTTTGGCGATGTCGGCGACGACTTCCTCGCGGTCTACGACGAACGCCGCAAGCTCTCGCCCGATTTCCGCGAAACGCGGCGCGACCTCTATTGCCTCTGGCACCTGCTGGTGCATTTGAAGTTGTTCGGCGGGTCCTATCGCGCCCAGGTCGAGGCGATTTTGAATCGCTTCGTCTAGTCGCGCAGGAAGAACGCGGCTTCTTCGGTATAGACCGGGCCTTCGCGCCGCCGCAGGCTGGAATAGAGCGCGAAGCTATCGACGCGGATCGGCCCCGCTTTGAACAGCGCGTTCTCGATCAGGAAATCCTGAACCTTGCCTAGCGGTGCGTTGTCGAGCCGCGCCAGCGTGACATGCGGCAGGAATTTGCGGGGCTCGTTGGCGAAGCCTTCCTTGCGGCAGGCTTCGTCCACCTTGCGATGCAGCATGTCGAGTGCCTCGGAATGCTTCACGCCCGCCCAGAGGGCGCGCACCTCGTCGCCGGTTTTGAAATGGCCCACGCCGGCAAGCTCGATATCGAACGGCTTGTGGCGAATCGCCATCAACGCGTAGGCGAGGTCTTCGGCCTTATCTTCCTGCGTTTCGCCGACGAAGCGCAAAGTCAGATGATAATTGTCGCTCTCCACCCAATCGGCCCCCGGCACACCCGCGGCGATCGCATCCAATCGCGCGCGGATGTCCTCGGGAAAGCCGAGAGCGACGAAGAGCCTTATCACGTCACGGGCAGGGGTTTGGATTGCCGGCGTGGATCGCGTCGAGCTTGGCGCGCAGCTCGGGCGAGATCGCGACGTCGATCGCCGCGATATTCGTTTTGAGCTGTTCCACACTGGTGGCGCCGACGATCGCCGCCGTGACGAAAGGCTGCGACGCGACGAAGGCAACCGCCATCTCGGCGGGATCGAGCCCCGCTTCGCGCGCGGCGGCGACATATTGCTTGGCCGCCGGTTCGGCGCGCGGCGTGGAATAGCGCTTGAAGCGCTCGAACAGCGTCAGGCGCGCATTCGCGGGCTTGGCGCCGTCGAAATACTTGCCGGTCAGCACGCCCATGCCGAGCACCGAATAGGCGAGCAAGCCGACCTTTTCCTTGATCGCGATTTCGGCGAGGCCGATTTCGAAACTGCGATTGAGCAGCGAATACGGATTCTGGATCGACGCGATGCGCGCACCCTGGCCCTTGTCGGCCGCGCGCAGATAATCGAGCAAGCCCCACGGCGTTTCGTTCGACGCGCCGAACCAGCGGATCTTGCCTTCCTTGACGAGCTTTTCCATCGCCCCGGCGGTCTCGGCCAAGGGCGCCCCCTGATCCGCACCTTCCTTATGCGCGTAGTCGAGCACGCCGAAGCGATTGGCCGGACGGTCGGCCGAATGCGCCTGATAAAGGTCGATGTAATCGGTTTGCAGGCGCTTCAACGACGCTTCCACCGCCGCGCGGATCGAGGCCTCGTTGAGCGGCTGGCCGGGGCGGATGTGATCGTTGCCCATCGAACGGCTCGCGACCTTCGTGGCGACCACGATTTTGTCGCGCTTGGCTTTATTTTTGGCGAGCCACGTGCCGAGATATTCCTCGGTGCGGCCGTATGTCTCCTTCTTCGGCGGCACGGGATACATTTCCGCCGCGTCGATGAAATCGACGCCCATCTCCAGCGCCAAATCGATTTGCGCGTGGGCGTCCGCTTCCGAATTCTGCTGACCCCAGGTCATGGTGCCCAGGCAAATGCGCGAGACCTTCCGGCCGGTCGTTCCGAGTTCGACGTATTTCATTTTTATCCTGAGAGGGGATGGTTATCCGAACAACGCAAGGACGCCGGTATAACCGTAGAGGCGCGCGTTGGAAATCTCGCCGTTGCAGAACATCCCGGCGATCGGGATGTCGCCCAGCGTTTCGCGCAACAGCGCGCGCTCGGCCGAATCGGGCCCGAACATGTTGGGCCCGCGCGCCAGGCACGAGAAATAAAGCCCGGCTTTCGGTTTGTTCAGACGCGCCTTCGTGCGCGCGAGCATACGCGCCAAATCCTGCGCGGCCGCTTCTTCGTCGCGGCGCACGAAGAACACGCGGTCGCCCGGCTCCACCGTATGGCCGACCGCGATCAAGCCGTTATCGGGATCGATGCCGGTCAGATGGCGCACGAGATAATCGTTGGTGTCGCTGCCCGGCGTGGGGAACGCGAGCAGCGTGCTCATCGCCGCTTGGCGCAGATCGCCGCCGGGGCGCACGCCCGCGGCTTCGCGGAACAAGTCGAGCGCGTCGCGTCCGTCGATCTCGGCGATCACGTTATCCTCGGCCGAGGTCACGCGATGCACGGGGCCGAGTGCGGCGCAGCCCTGGCTCAACCCGACCGACACATTGACGTCGCCGGCGATCAACACGCCCGACAGGCCTTCGTCGACGACGCGGCCGGCGATCTGCGCGAAACCGTCGTCGCCCGACGACAAGCCGCCGACGAGATAGGCGCCGCTCGTTTCCGCGAGATCGGCCAGCGTGTCGGCGATGTTGGGCAAACGCGGATCGGCATGAACCACGCCCAAGGCCGGGCGCTTATCCGCGATCCAGGCTTCGAGATCGGCGGGGGTTTCGCCGGGCTGGGTCAAATTCGGCACGAGGCGATAGGCGTTCTTCGGCAGGTCGAGGGCGAGCGCCGCCAAAGCGGGCTGGCCGAAGACTTCCGTATCGCCGACGATGCCCAGGCCCACCGAGCCCGTCCAATCGCCGATACCCGAGATGCGTTTGACGACGGCGAGGATTTCCTCGAGCTGCCCGGCAAGCGCGCCGGTTGCATATAAAAACCCGAGCGTACCGCCAGGCAGATCGCGCGCCAGTTTCTCGCCAAGCTCGACGGCGAGCTTGCCCCAATCCTCGGCATTCGTGCCGACGGCTTGGGCGAAGGCGATTGACGGGGCGATCTGCTTCATGGTCGCCTATCCTTGCGCGGAACCGGCCTTACCGCCACGAAAAAGGAGGCGTTCCTTTGCCGCCGATCATCGCTTTCCATACCGCGGCCGCGTTGACCGCACTGATCCTCGGCATCGCCATCTTGCTGCGGCCCAAGGGCACGGCCGTGCATAAGCTGACCGGGCGTATCTGGGTCGCGGCGATGGCGATCACGGCGGTCACGTCGTTCTGGATTCAGGAGCTGCGCGGCGGCGCCGGCTTCAGCTGGATTCATATCCTGTCGATCGTCACGCTGATCGGCTTGGCGCGCGCGATCTACGCGATCCGCCACGGCAACGTGAAAGCGCATCAACGCGCGATGATCAGCGTGTTCGCGGGCGTGATGATCGCGGGCGCGTTCACGTTGCTGCCGGGCCGCATCATCGGCGACTGGATCTTTGGCGGTTAGCTTCCCGCCAGCAGCTTGCGCACGGCGGGCAGGATATTGGCGACCATCACGTCCACGCCTTGCGGGTTGGGATGGATGCCGTCGCCGAGATTGAGGGCCGCGTTCGCCGCGACCCCTTCCAAGAAAAAAGGATAGAGCGGCACGTCGTGCTTGGCGGCGAGGCGCGGAAACACGGCGGCGAATTTGTCGCGATAGTCGCTGCCCATATTGGGCGGCGCCAGCATGCCCGCGAGCAGCGTCTTGACGCCCTTTTCCTTCATGCGCGTGAGGATGCGATCGAGATTGCGTTCCATCGCGTCGGGATCGAGACCGCGCAGACCGTCATTCGCCCCCAGCGCCACGATCGCGAATTCGGGCGGGCGTTGCCCGAGCGCCCAATCGACGCGCGTCAACCCGCCCGCCGACGTGTCGCCCGAGACGCCGGCGTTGATCACCTGGATCGATACACCTTGTGCGCGCAGAGCCGCTTCCAGGCGCTGGGGAAATGCCTCGCGCGCCTGAATATTGTAACCCGCCGACAGCGAATCGCCCAAAACCAGCAAACGCGGCGCCGGGCTTGGGGTTTGCGCCGCCGCCGGAACGGCCGCCATCAGCGCGATTCCGGCCAGGAACGCGTTGAAAGCCCGGCGCGTTCGACCATATCCCTGAGATTCGCGCGCCATTCCGGGGTACCCTTCCTTCATGTCCCAAACCATCGATCCGATCCTGCGCCTCGCGGGCGTCCATCTGAAGCTGGCGAGCCAAGCGGGCGAGGTCAATATCCTGCGTGGCGTCGATTTATCGGTCGCACCGGGCGAAACTGTGGCGGTGGTCGGTCCGTCGGGCTCGGGCAAGTCGACCATGATGATGATCGTCGCCGGGCTGGAACGCCCCACGCAGGGCGAGGTGCATGTCGCCGGCCAGAACCTGACGACGTTGGACGAGGACGGTTTGGCGCTGTTCCGCCGGCGCTCCATCGGCATCGTGTTCCAGGCCTTCCATCTGATCCCGACGATGACGGCGCTGGAAAACGTCGCGATCCCGCTGGAGTTCGCGGGCGATTCGAAAGCCTGGGTCAAGGCGAAGGCGGCGCTCGAATCCGTCGGCCTGGGCCATCGCCTGACGCATTATCCGGGCCAAATGTCCGGCGGCGAACAGCAGCGCACGGCGCTGGCGCGCGCGGTCGTCGCCGAACCCAAATTGCTGCTGGCGGACGAACCCACCGGCAATCTCGACGCGACGACGGGGGTGGGCATCGTCGATCTGATGTTCGATCTGCAGAAGAGATTCGGCACATCGTTGCTGCTGATCACCCATGACGCGACGCTCGCCCGGCGCTGCGACCGCGCGGTGCGGATGGATGACGGGCGCTTGTCGCCGTTGAACGCCGATCTCGCCGCGGCGGATTGAGCGCATGACCCAAGAAGCCAATCCCGCGCGCTGGAGCCTCGCCATCGCCCTTGCCCGCCGTGAGCTGCGCGGCGGCGTGAAGGGTTTCCGCGTGTTCATGGCGTGCCTGATGCTGGGTGTCGCCGCCATCGCCGGCGTGGGCTCGCTGGCCGAGGGCGTGCGCGAAGCTTTGCGCCAGGATGCGCGCACGATTTTGGGCGGCGACGTCGAACTCGCCTTCACGCATCGCGAGGCGACGGCGGATCAATTGGCGTTCATCCGCGAAAGCGGGCGCGTGACGGTCGTCGCCGAAATGCGCGCGATGACGCGCACCGACAACGAACGCCTGCTGAGCGAGCTTAAAGCCATCGACCCGGCGAATTATCCGCTGCTCGGCACGGTCGGCTTGTCGGGCGAGACCGATCTCGACAAGGCCTTGGCGCAAAGCGCCGGCGGCGTGTGGGGGGCGGCGGTCGAACGCAGCTTGATGAACCGCCTGGGCATTTCGCTGGGCGATCGCTTCCAGGTCGGCGACGGCACGTATCAAGCGCGCGCCATCGTCGAAAGCGAGCCCGATCGCTCGGCCAATATCTTCACGCTGGGGCCGCGCGTGATGGTCGCCATCGCGTCGCTCGGGCAAACGCAGCTCGTCCAGCCCGGCGCGTTGATCCGCTACGAATATCGCATCGTGCTGAACGATCCCGCGAACGCCGCCAACTGGGTCGAAGCGCTGAAGGCGCGTTTCCCCGATGCGGGCTGGCGCATTCGCGGCACGACCGAAGCAGCACCCGGCTTGCAGCGCTGGGTCGACCGTATCGCGATGTTCCTGACGCTGGTGGGTTTGACCGCGCTGCTGGTCGGCGGCGTGGGTGTGGCGAACGCCGTTCGCGCCTATCTCGACGGGCGCACGGCGACGATCGCGACGCTGAAATGCCTGGGCGCCCCCGGCGCACTGATCATGCGCGTTTATTTGCTGCAGATCTTGACGCTGGCCGCCATCGGCATTGCGGCGGGGCTTGTCATCGGCGCGTTCGTGCCCGCGGCGATCGCCCCCTTGATCGCGGATCGCCTGACCATCGAAGCGCGCCAAGGATTTTATCCGCTGCCGCTATTGCTGGCGTTGGCGTTCGGCCTGCTGACGGCGCTGGCGTTTTCGCTGTGGCCCTTGGCGCGCGCGCGCGAAGTGCCGCCCGCCGCCTTGTTCCGCGATTTGATCGCCCCCGTCCGGCGCTGGCCGCGTGCCCACTACGTGTTCTTCGTCGCGGCGGCGATCCTGGCGCTGGCGGGGCTTGCCGTCGTCGCGTCGATCGACAAGCGCTTGGGCGCGGCGTTCTGCGTGGCCGCCGCCGGCACGTTCGTGTTGTTCCGCATCGCCGCCTATGGCGTGCAGCGTTTGGCGAAATCCGCGACCGGTGTGCGCCATCCGGGATTGCGCTTGGCACTCGCCAACATGCATCGCCCCGGCAGCCCCACACCGGGCATCGTGCTGTCGCTGGGTTTGGGCCTGACGGTGTTGACGTTGATCGCCCAAGTGCAGGGCAATTTCAGCCGCCAGATCGCCGAGCAATTGCCGCAGATGGCGCCGTCGTTCTTTTTCATCGATATCCAGCCCGACCAGATCGAAGATTTCACCGCCTTGGTGAAGGCGCATCCGGGTGTCGGCGAAATCCGCGAGGTGCCGTCCTTGCGCGGGCGCATCACGCGCATCAACGGCGTGCCGGCCGAACAGGCGACGATCGCGCCCGATGCGCGCTGGGCGGTGGGCAACGACCGGGGCTTGACCTATACGGGCAAGATGCCGGCGGGCACGCGCCTCGTCGCGGGCGAATGGTGGCCCGAGGATTACGCCGGGCCGCCGCTCGTGTCGTTCGACGCGCAAATCGCACAAGGCATGGGCTTGAAGGTCGGTGACACGCTGACGCTGAACGTGCTGGGTGTGGAGATCGACGCGACGATCGCCAATCTGCGCGCCGTCGATTGGACCAGCCTGGGTATCAATTTCACGCTGACCTTCGCGCCCGGCACGCTGGAAGGCGCACCCCAAACCTGGATCGCCACCGCGCAAGTCGCGGAGACTCAGGAGGACGATCTGGAACGCGCGGTCACGCAGCGTTTCTCCAATGTCTCGTCGATCCGGGTGAAGCGGGCGCTGGCCACCGCCCAGGAAACGATGGAAGGGATCGCCGCCGCCGCGCGCGTCACCGCCGCGATCACGCTGGTCGCGGGCGTGCTGGTGCTGGCGGGCGCGATCGTCGCCACGCATCGCCGGCGCGTTTACGACGCGGTCGTCTTGAAGGCGTTGGGGGCGACGCGCGCCGATGTGATGCGCGCCTTCCTGGCGGAATTTGCGCTACTGGGGGCAGCCGCCGCAATCGTTGCGGCGCTGGTCGGCACGCTCGCCGCCTGGGGTTTGATCACCGAATATATGCGCGTCGAGTTCGTGCCGTTGCCCGGAACGATCTTCGGCACGGTGCTGGGGGCGGCCGTGGTTGTGATGCTGCTGGGCCTGGGCGGCACATGGCGCGCACTCGGCCAGAAAGCGGCGCCGTTGCTGCGCAACGCCTGATCGGCACGTTCATATCTTCGCAACCTTATTCACATAAGATCCATGGATAAATTTCGGATGACAATCTCGCCGGAGCCATGGAATGTTCGAGGCCGAACGATGTGAAAAGGGGTCCGCGATCTTGGGCTCGAACACCGGCGATCGGGACGAAACATTGGACGCGCCGGCGATGCGCGCGATTCTGGACGCGCTGCCCGCCTTCGTGAACGTCAAGGATCGCGACAGCCGTTACGTTTATATGAACGCGTTCCAAGCATCGACCTACGGCACGACGCCGAATGCGGCGCGCGGAAAATCGGCGTCGGAACTTTTGGGCGCGGAATACGGCAACTATACCGGCAGCATCGACGCGATGGTGCTCGAGACGGGATTGACGCTCGCCAATTACGACGAGCATTACGCCGGCGCCGACGGCAACAAGCGCGATTGGCTGACGACCAAACTGCCCTGGCGGGGCGCCGACGGCGCCGCGCGCGGCGTCGTCACGATCTCGCTGGACGTGACCGACAAGAAAGCGTCGGAACGCGCGCTGGCCTCCGCGTTGGTGCGCTCGGAAGCGGCCAATCGCGCCAAATCGGAATTCCTGCGCAATATGAGCCACGAGTTGCGCACGCCGTTGAACGCGGTGATCGGCTTCGCCGAGATTCTGGCGAACGGCGGATTGACGCCGGCGCGCGGCGGCGAATACGCGCAAGCGATTCTGGACAGCGCCAACCGGTTGCTCGTGCAGATCGAGACGTTGATGGAGATCGCCGATCTGTCGGGCGAATCGCAGAGCCCGCCCGATCATGCGGTTTGCCCGATCGAAATCGCCGACGAGGCCGCCCAAGCGGCCACGGCCGAAGCCACTTCGCGCGGCATCGCGATCGTGCCGGAAATCGCGCCGGGCCTGCCGGGTTTGCGCGTCGAGCGCCGGGCGCTGCGCCGTATTTTCGACGCGCTGCTGTCCAACGCGATCAAGTTCGGGCGCGACGGCGGCAAAGCGCGCATTCGCATGCTGCGCGCCAATGATGGCGGCATGGCGATCGCGATCGAGGACGACGGAATCGGCATCGCGGACGAGGATTTGGAAAAATGCGTCCTGCCGTTCGAGCAGGTCGAAAAAAGCCTCGCGCGCAAGGAAAGCGGCCTGGGGTTGGGCTTGTCTTTGGCCAAGGCGCTGGCCGAGGCCCAAGGCGGCCGGCTGGTTCTGGAAAGCGAAAAAGACCGTTTCACGCGTGTGACGGTCAGCTTCCCCGCCGCGAGAATGGCGTTTTCACCGATCTAAGCTGTTGATTTCCCATATAGGGGTCAACCGCTATAGGGGCTTTCCCGGTTGAAATCGCCTGCCAATACGCCCAATATCTTCCTTGTGCCGCGATGCCTTTCGGCGTTTCGCGAATGGCCGCGCGGCGAATAAACCGGGAGCGATAGACCCCCATGTTCGAGACGAACAACCGCATTCTGACCCGCAGCGATATCGACGCCGCGACCCTGGATCAGGGTCTGCGCGCGCATATGCTGCGCGTCTACAACTACATGGCCTCGGCCGTGGCGCTGAGCGGCATCGTCGCCGCTTTGGTCGCTTCGTCCCCCGCCGCCATCCAGCTCATTTTCGGCACGCCGTTGAAATGGGCGTTCATGCTGGCGCCGCTGGCCTTCATCATGGTGATGAGCTTCCGCTTCGAATCCATGTCGAAGACGGCGATGCAGGCGCTGTTCTGGGCCTATGCCGCGTGCATCGGCGTGTCGTTCGCGGCGTTCCTGCTGGTGTTCACCGGCGCCTCGGTCGCGCGCGCCTTCTTTATCTCGGCCGCGATGTTCGCGGGCATGAGCCTTTACGGCTACACGACCAAGGCCGACCTGACGAAGTTCTCGACCTTCCTGATCATGGGCGTGTTCGGCTTGCTGATCGCGTCGGTCGTGAACATCTTCGTCGGCTCGACGGCGCTGCAATTCGCGATCTCGGCGATCACGGTGCTGGTGTTCTGCGGCCTGACCGCGTGGGACACGCAGCGCATCAAGGACACCTATGCCGAGTATGCGGGCACGGAGATCGAAGGCAAGCTGACGGTGATGAACGCGCTTGGCCTCTACATCAACTTCGTCGCCATCTTCCAGGCGATCCTGCACCTGACCGGCCAGCGCAACGACGAATAACCGCCGCGCTCGGCGTCTGAACAAAGAAACCCCCGGACGGGAAACCGTCCGGGGGTTTTTCGTTTCTAAATACAGCGCCCGCCGTCGACTTCGAACGCCACGCCGGTGATGAACTCGGCTTCGTCCGAGCACAGATAGAGTGCCGCGTTCGCGATATCGCGCGGCGTGGACAAGCGCCCGATCGGCACCGAGGCGCGGAACTGGGCGCGTTTCTCGGGCGTGTCCTCGCCCATGAAGGTCGCGAGCAGCGGCGTTTCGCCCGCCACCGGGCATAGGCAATTCACGCGGATCTTTTCGGGCGCCAATTCGATCGCCAGCGCCTTGGTCATGGTGATCGCCGCGCCCTTCGACGAATTGTACCAAACGAGACCCGGGCGCGGGCGCAAGCCCGCGGTCGAGGCGGTGGTGAGGATGACGCCGCCCCCGCCCTGTTTGCGGAAGAGCGGCACGACCGCTTGGGTGGCGAGAAAGATCGCCTTCACGTTCACGTCGAAGATGCGATCGAACGTGGCTTCGTCCACGCCGGTCAGCGGACCGTTGCGATGCGTCACACCCGCGTTGTTGACCATGATGTCGAGCCGGCCGAATTTCGCGACCGCTTCGCCGACCATCTTCGCGGTGTCGGCGGCGGAAGCGACGTCGACCTTCACGGCCGCCGCCTTGCCGCCCGCTTTGACCGTCGCCTCGGCCACGCGCCGCGCGGCGCCTTCGTCAATATCCGCGACGATCACGGCACAACCTTCCTCGGCGAAGCGCGTGACGATCCCTTCGCCGAAGCCGGACCCGCCGCCGGTGACGATCGCGACTTTATTGGCCAGACGCATAACGCCGCCCTCCCCAAGTTTCTCTTGTGGAAACTCTAGCCGTGCCGTTAGCTGCCGCGCCATGGAGAATTTGCCGATTCACTATTGGGTTTATCTGGCGCTGATTGCCGTGGCGATGGCGTGGATCGCGATTCGGGGATTGCGTGCCGCCGATCCGTCGGCGCGCCGGCTGGCGGGTCTGGCGCTTTCGCTGCTGGCGACGACTGCTTTGTGGCTGGGCTTGCCGCTGGCCGCCCAACATATCGCCAGCCCGTTCCTGCAAGGCATCGTGCAGGATCTGGCGCGCGTCTTCGGCGTGGCGTGGTGGCTCAGCCTCAGTCTGCTCGCCTGGGTCGGCATGGAGCGTTTCGTCTGGCGCGGGCTCGACAAACGCGGCGTGCAAGTGCCCAAGCTGCTGAAGGACGTGGTGCGCGCGCTGGTCGCGGTGCTGTCGCTGTTCGGCGTCGTGTCGGCGGCGTCCGACCAGCCGCTGACCGGCATGCTGGCGGCGTCGGGCGTGATCGCGGTCGTCATCGGCTTCGCAATGCAGTCGACGCTGGCCGATCTGTTCAGCGGCATCGCGATCAACATCGAACGGCCCTATCGCGTCGGCCATTGGATTCAGATCGACAACGCGCTGACCGGCCAGGTCGTCGAGATCAATTGGCGCGCGACGCGCCTGCGCACCGCCGACGGCAACACGGTGGTGATGCCCAATTCCAAATTGGCGGCCGCGCAGATCGTCAATTTCGACGAGCCCGCCCCGCTCTATCGCGCCTCGCTGCAAATTCCGCTGGATGCGCGCGTCCCGCCCGGCCACGCCAAGGAAGCGCTGGTCGCCGCCGCGCTCAAATCGACGCGCGTGCTGACGAGCCCGCCGCCCTTCGTCGAAACCAAGGAGATCCGCGATACGACGGTGTTGTACGAGGTCCGCTACTGGGTCGATTCCTACGCCGACGACACCGCGATCCGCGACGAGGTCGCGACGTCGGTGTGGTACGCGCTGGACGCCGCCGGGATTTCGCCGGGCCAGCCTTTGCGCACCGATCCGGGCTTGGCGGAGCGCGTGCTCGAACATGTCGATCTGTTCCGCGAAGTGCCCGCCGAAATGCGCGCGCGTGTGGCCGCCGCGGCGCGACGCGAAGTTTTCCACGCGGGCGACGAAGTCGTGCGCCAGGGCGAAGACGACCGCTCGCTATTCGTGGTCGCGCGCGGCGTGTTCGAGGTGAGCCTGCACGCGAACGGCGCCAAGCGCGCCGTGGCGCGGCTGGGCACGGGCGATTTCTTCGGCGAGATGTCGCTGCTGACCGGCGAGTCGCGCAGCGCCAACGTCGTCGCCTTGTGCGACACGATCGCGCTGGAGATTTCGGCCGAAGCGCTCGCCCCGCTGCTGCAATCCGATCCCGAGTTCGCGCGCCGCTTGGGCGAGGTCGTGCTCGACCGCCGCCAGATGAACGATGCGGCGTTGCGCGCGATGACGCCCGCCGCGCGCCGCTCCGCCAAGCGCAATCAGGTCGACGCGTTCCTGGCGCGCATGAACGCCTATTTCGGGATCGACTAAATTCCGCTTTCCGGGGCCAGACGTTTCCCGGGCACCAGCGCGCGGCCGATCGCGTTCCAGCCCAGGCCCACATCGCGCAAACAAGCCGCGATGCCGATCGCGTAGCTGCGCGCGAAACGCATCGACGCGGGCGGCAGGAATGTTTCCAACGCCGCCGCATCCCCGTTGCCCGCGACGGCGCGGGCACATACGTCGAGCAGCGCCGCTTCGTCGGGCGAGATTTCGGGACACGCGACGCAGCGCACATCCACGCTGCGCGTCGCAGTCGTGCCGATCAGCCAGGTCAGCGCTTCCAGCGTATAGGCGGCGGAGGCGACACCGTTGCGGATGAACGCCGCGTGATAACGCGCATCGGCCGGTTTGTCCTGGCGCATCAAGCCGGCGCGATAGCGGAAACCCCACAGCACGAGCGACGCGCCCGCCGCAATTTCGCCCGGATCGCGCTCGCAGAGCGGCAGACCGTCGCATTCATGGCCGCTCATCGCGCATCGCCTTTCTTGCGCAGGCGATCCTTGGCGAGGCCGATCAGCACCGACCCCGCCCCCAGCGAAACCAGCGCGCCCAAGACGACATAGCCCATGATCGCCGCTCCCCTCATCAATGGCGCCACTGCGCGGCGGCGGCCGCCGCCGGCATGACATGCGCCGCGAATTTCCAGGCGAGCGAAGCGCCGCTCGATTCCAATACGGCGGCGAGCGTGGCGACATGGCCCGCGAATTCGCCGTCGTCGCGCGGGTTCAGATCCGCGATCGCCGCGTCGAACAGATCGGCGGCGCTGGCGTGGAAGGCGCGCAACGCGCCGAGCAGTTTTTCTTCGAGGGGCGAAACCGCGCGCAACGCCAAGGGGGCCGCGATGCCGATCCCCGCGCGCGACGCCGCCGCGACCACGCACGCGAACGCCGTTTCGAGTTCGCCCGCACGCCGCGCATCGAGATTGGAAAGTTCGGCGCGGCGCAGATTTCCCGCGCGCGGCATCGCCGCCGTGTGACGCAAAGTCCAGACGACGATCTGCTCCGCCCGGCGCAACGACGCGATCGGCCGTGCTTGCGCGCCCGAGACGGCTTTGATGTCGGATTTGATCGTCATCGCTTCCTCTCCAATCTGCGACTGCGAGTCATTCGCATATTAAGATCCGAAAAAACCCGGCGCACCGTGAAGCCCGCCGGGCATCGTGCTCCGCGTCAGCTGCCCGAGCCGGGTTCGATCTGGCTTTGCAGATAATTCTGCAAGCCAATCTGCTCGATCAGCGACAATTGGGTTTCGAGATAGTCGATATGCTCCTCGGTGTCGTCGAGGATATCGACCAGGATTTCGCGCGAGACGAAATCCTCGTGGCTCTCGCAAGTCTTGATCGCGTGCTGAAGCATCGGCCGCGCGTTGCGTTCCAGCGCCAGATCGCAATTCAAACCTTCGGGCACGGTCTCGCCCGTCTTCAATTTGCCGAGATCCTGCAAATTCGGATGGCCGTCGAGCATCAGGATGCGTTCGATCAGCTTGTCCGCGTGCTTCATCTCCTCGATCGATTCTTCGTATTCGTGCTTGGCGAGTTTTACGAAGCCCCAATGCTTCCACATGCGCGCATGCAGGAAATACTGATTTATCGCGGTGAGTTCGTTGGTCAGCAGCTTGTTCAGCTCCGCCAGAACCGCCTTGTCGCCTTTCATCGCCGCCTCCTGAAAATACGACGCCGCTCCCGTGCGCCCCCGACGACGGGTCTAGAGCGCGCGTGACGAATTCTCAAGAACAAGGCGACGAAGGCGGCGGAAATCGCGAGCGCAACCAGCAACTGCAACGCAATCGCGAGACTCATTCGGCCGCGACCGCAAAGTTCCGGCCTTTGAGCGTGTCGTGAATTTCGCGCACGCATTTCCCGCAGCACGGTTGCGCGCCGGCGGTGCGATCGAAAATCTCGCGCACCGTGCGGCAGCCTTGCGCGCACGCGGCGTGGATTTCGCTCGAACGGATACCGTGGCAGTTGCAGATGAACATCGTGCGGCGGCCCGACAATCAAACGCGAAGGCCCGCAAATTAACGCGAATGCGAATGAGTTGCAATATCTCGCCGATGGCCGAATAAGTCACTGATCCGGAATGAAAAAGGCCGCGCCCTCGCGGACGCGGCCTTCCTTCCGCAGCCGAAAGATCAGGCTTCTTTGATCTTGTGGCGCAGCAGGCCCACGCCGGTGATTTCGACTTCCACCACGTCGCCCGCCTTCATGAATTCGGGCGGGGTGCGCGCGGCCCCCACGCCGCCGGGCGTGCCGGTGACGATCACATCGCCCGGCTCCAGCGGGCAGAAGATCGAGATGTAAGCGATGATCTGCGGGATGTCGTGGATCAGCATGTCGATCGTCGCTTGCTGCTTCACCTCGCCGTTGACGCGCGTGGTCAGCGTCTGGCGCACGATATCCTTCTGCTCGTCCGCCGTGACCATCCACGGCCCGAAGCCGCCGGTGCCGACGAAGTTTTTGCCCGGCCCGAATTGCGAGGTGTGGCGCTGATAATCGCGCACCGAGCCGTCGTTGTAGCAAGCATAGCCCGCGACGTATTTCATCGCGTCTTCGCGCGCGATGCGCCGGCCTTTCTTGCCGATGATGACGGCAAGTTCGCCTTCCCAATCCAAGCGCTCGCTTTCCTTGGGCTTCAGCATCGGTTGTTCATGGCCGATCTGGGTGTAGGCGTAGCGCATGAAGATCGTCGGATGCGCCGTATCGGGGCGGCCCGTCTCCGCGCGATGCTCGCGATAATTCACCCCCACGCACCAGATGCGCGTCGCGTCCGGGATCACCGGCGCCCACGTGAACTTGCCGTTCTTGACGTCGGGCTTTTTGCCCTTCGCCGCGGCCTTCAATTTGGCGAGACCCATGCCCGCCAATGCCGCGCGCAAGGTCGGAAATTTTTTGCCGAACTTCTTGCCCAAATCGACGATGCCGCCCTCGACGACCGCCCCGTAGGATTCGCTCTTTCCGGCTTTGAACGACGCGAATTTCATGGCGCTTCGGATCCCCATTTTATGGTTTGGATTTAGGGTTTCTTGATTAACGCCTTCCGCGTTTCGCCACAACGGGGGCGAAGGCCTGTAGGATGGCGCCCCCATGTCCGATGTCGATCCCGATTTCGATACCGTTTTCGCCGCCGAATTCGACCGGCTGTTGACCTGGCGGCGCGACGTGCGCCGTTTCCGCCCCGATCCCGTGCCGCCGGGCACGATCGCGGAATTGGTCGCTCGCGCGAAGCTCGCACCCTCGGTCGGCAACAGCCAGCCCTGGCGCTTCGTTCATGTGCGCGATCCCGCCCGCCATGCGGCCGTGCGGGCGGAGTTCGAACGCTGCAACAAAGCGGCGTTGGCCGGTTACGACGGCGACCGCGCCAAAGCCTATGCCGAGCTCAAACTCGCCGGCTTCGACATCGCCCCCGAACAACTCGCCGTGTTCTGCGACATGGCCGAACACAAAGGCCACGGCCTGGGCCGCGCGACGATGCCGGAAACCTTGCGCCATTCGGTCGTCTGCGCCGTGCATACGCTGTGGCTGGCCGCGCGCGTGCGCGGCATCGGGGTGGGCTGGGTATCGATCGTCGAGCCCGACGAGGTCGCGCGGATTTTGGATGTGCCCCTGGCGTGGTCGCTGGTCGCGTATCTGTGCGTGGGCTATCCCGAACGCAGCGACGACGTGCCGGAATTGGAGCGCGCGGGCTGGCAGGCGCGCGACAACGACGCCGCCTATTTGATCGAGCGCTGATAAGGGGCGAGCATCCAAAAGCCCATCGCGCAGGCCGCCAGCGCCACGATGCCCGAGACCAAGATCGTGTGACCGGGCCCGAACGCGGCGAACAGCGTGGGCGAGATCAGCCCCGCGAGCATGATCCCGCCGAACGACACCACAAGCCGCACGCGATGCACCGACGACGCGGCCGCGCGCGGCGCCCCGGGCCCGCCCGACATCTGCACATGGAACGTGAGCGGAATGTCGAAGAACGGCGAGCCGAACGCGCAAAGCCCGATCGCCACGTAGAAATACTGCAGCAATTGATCGGGCGGGGCGAGCAGCGGGGCCGCCGCCATCAGGGTGAGGCCCGCACTCATCACGGTCGTACCCGCCAACATGCGCCGCAACGACAGCGATGCGGGCAAGGCGCCCACCGCGACGGTCGAACAGGAATTCGCCACGCCATAGACCGCGATGCCGAACCCGTAGGCCGCCACGCCCGAAATATCGAAGCCGAGCAGCGACCAAGCGGCACCCGAGGATTCGACGACCACCGGAAACGCATGCGCGATCACGATGACCCAGGCGCCGTCGGTGACGGTCTTCACCGCCAGCAGGCGTTTCAACACCGGCTCGTCGCGCAGGATTTTGAGGCCGAGCGTGAACCCGCCCGCGTCGCGCGGTTCGCGTTCCGGGAATTGCGCCCCCACCGCCAGCAGCAGCCAGCCCGCGATCAGCAGGGTCAGCATATGGATGACGAAGATTTGGTGTACGGCCAGCACCAGCGCCAAGGCCGCGGCGATCATCGGGCCGGTGACGCGCGCGAGGCGCCGTGTGCCTTCCAGCAGCGCGTTGGTCGCGAACAACACGTCGCGATTTTTGACCAACAGCGGCAGATTGCCCTGCAAGGTCGGTTCGATCTGGGCGCGCAGCGAGCCCACGCCCACGGCCGTGAAGGCCAGCGCCAGAAAGGCGGGCGTGCCGAATTGCCAGACGAGGAAGGGCACGACCGTGCACGCCGCACCGAAGATGCAATAGATCGTCAGCGCGCGCTTTTGGTCGAGGAAGGCGGTCAAAGCACCGCCGAACATCGCGCCGACCAGCACGGCGCCCGATTGCAGCGCGCCGAGATAGCCGACGTCCCGGCCGACCGTTTCGACGGCGAGCCAGATCAGCGCCACGCGGAACAATTCGTCGCCTGTCGTGAACACCGCCATCGCGGTCCATAGGCGGGCGATGATCGGCTCCGACAGCGGGGCGAAGGCCCTCACTTCTTCGATTTCTTCGCGGCCGGCTTCTTCGCGCGGCCCGGTACGACGCCCGCGAAACCGCCATCGGCATAGAGCAACGCTTTGCCGCCCTGGCGCGTCGTCACCGCCACGACGCGGCCGATGAAGATCGTATGCGTGCCCGAGCGGATCGCGCGCGCGAGTTCGCAGTCGAAACTGGTCAACGCGCCGTCCAACACCGGCGCACCCGTCGCCAGCACGTTCCAGCGGCCTTTGGCGAAACGATCCTCGCCCTTATGGCCCGTGGCGCCCGCGAAGCGCAGCGCCAACGCCGCCTGCCCGCTTGCGAGCACGTTGACGCAAAAGCGCTTGGCCCGGGCGATGACCTTGTTGGGATAGGCTTGGCGGTTGACGCAGACCAGCAATTGCGGCGGTTCGGCCGACAGCGAGCAGACGGCCGTGGCCGTGAGCCCGGCGCGCGTTTGCCCGTCGAAAGTGGTGACGATGGTGACGCCGGCCCCAAGCCGGCGCATCCCGGCCTTGAAGTCGGCCGCGAGATGGTGATTCGACATGATCCCGCCACAATAACGGCTCCGGGGCCCGCTTGCGAAGGAACTTGGGACGGGTTACGAACCCGCATCTTGAAGCGCGCCCTTTTACCGTTCCTGGTCCTGTTGCTCGGCACCGCCCCGTCCCACGCCCAACCGGCGCTGGAAACGGAGCTGGCGCGCGATTTCCTAACCCTGGAACTGGCCGGCTGGCGCCTGCCCGACCCCGATCCTGCCTGCCTGCAAAACGCGCCCCTGACCCGGCTCGAAGCCGGCAGCTATGGCGCGTCGGAAATGGCGGTCGATCCGATCGCGGTCGAGGGGCCGGGCCCGTTCTATCGCGGTTTGACGATCGAACCCCACCCGACCGACCGGCGCCGCCGGATCGCCCGGTTCGAGTGGACGGTGCGCGACCAGGGCCGGGCAAAGGTGCTGCCCGACCGTTTCGAATTCGCCGTGAACCCGGCCGGCGGCAGCGACGATGCCGGCCGCGGCCTTGCCACCATGATGCGCGAACCCGACTGGATCGTCGTCCGCCGGGAATGCCTGAACGGTTGAGCGCGTTGGAGTAACCAGCATGTCCGAATCTTCCACCAACCCCGCCACCGATTGGCGCCGCCGCGTTCTGCAGCGCTATGTCTCCACCCATGGCGCCGTTTCCGACGCCGCCGCCAATCTCGACCGGCGCCGGCCGTTCCTCGACAAGCTGATCGCCGAGCATTTCCCGGCGAACCGGACGATCACCGGGATCGACCTTGGCTGCGGCCACGGGGCGGTCGTGTGGGCGGCACGCCGGGCGGGCTACGCCAATTTCATCGGCGTGGATGCGAGCCCCGAGCAGGTCGCGATGTCCAAGACTTTGGGCATCGAAGGCGTGCGCGAAGGCGATCTGATGGCCGAATTGGCGGCGACGCCGGACGCGACCTACGACGTCGTCGTGCTGTTCGACCTGTATCATTACTTCGATCCGGCCACGCAGATGAAGCTGGCCGACGAAGTGCGCCGCGTGCTGAAGCCGGGCGGGCGCTGGATCCTGCATTTGCCCAACGGCGAGGCGCTGTTCGCCGGCCGCGTGCGCTATTGGGATTTCATGGCGACGGGCTCGTTCACCCGCAAATCCATCGAACAGCTGCTGCTGGTCTGCGATTTCCGCGATGTGCGCTGCTACGAGGACAAGCCGGTCGCCCATGGCCTGAAAAGTTCCGTCCGGGCCGTTCTCTGGGCCGCGCTGCGAGCGGTTTTGCGCCTGGCCTTGGCCGCCGAAACCGGCGAAACCGGCCGCGACGCGATTTTCAGCCAGACCTTCCTGGCGGTCGCCACGAAGTAGGGCTATCTTCCCGTCCCGCAAAGGGAATATCGCTTTCCCGCCGGCCGTTACATGGGCCGGAAGATCCATTTGAATTCGGGCCCCATGCGCATCCTGTTTCTCGGCTTCGACATCGAAGGCTATGGCGGCATCGCGACCTATAGCCGTTATCAGATCGAAGCGCTCAAACGCCTGGGCCACGACGCCGATATCGTGTCGATCGACAAACAGACGGACGGCAAATTGCTCGCGCCCGGCTTGGCGCATCGCAAGCTGCCCTTCGAGAATCGCCTGAAAGCGGTCGCGACCTTGGTGCGCGAAGCGATCGCCGCGCGCGGGCGTTACGATCTGGTGATGCTCAACCATGTCTATCTCGCGGGGCTGGGCTGGCTCGTCAAAAAGCTGTCGGACACGCCCTTCACCGTGAACGTCTACAACATCGACATCCTGACCAAGCTGCCGCGCTTGCGCGAAGCCGCATTCCAGGCCTGCGATCTGGTCATCGCCGATTGCAATTACACGATCGACTGGATGCCCAAATATCGCGACAAGGTGCCGCCCAGCGGCCTGCTCTACGATCCCGTCGACGTGCATTACTTCAAGCCGATGGAGAAATCGGCCGCGCGCGCCGAACTCGCCAAGCATTACGGCTGGACCGATCTCGCCAATAAATTCGTCATGACGACCGTCGCCGCGATGCTGCTGCCGCCCAACAAGGGCCAGCGCCAGACGATGGATGCGATGGCGAAGCTCGGCGACAAGCGCCTCGTCTACATCATCGTCGGCTCGGGGGCGGATCGCGCCGATCTCGAAGCCTATGCCGCCGCGAAGGGCTTGGGTGATCAAGTGCGCTTCACCGGCCGCGCCCCGCAGGACCATCTGCCGATCCTTTACGCGGCCTCCGACCTCGCCACGCTGATTGCGCGCGGCGGCCCGGGCTGGGGCGAAGCCGTACCGCTCGGTTTGATCGAAGCCGCGTCCTGCGGCACGGCGTTCCTGTGCGGCAACGAAGACGGTTCGCCCGAAGCGATCCTGGCCGACGATCCCTGCGGCTTCGCGTTGCCGCCCTCGGATATCGACGCGATCGCCGGCGCCATCGCCAAGCTCGCCGCCGATCCGGCTTTGTGCGCGCGCATGGGCCAAGCCGGCATTCGCACGGTCGAGAAAGTGTTCGCGTTCGAGCGTTACGTCGAACAGCAAGGCCGTTTGCTGGAACGCTTCACGCAGCGGAAAGCCGCCGCATGACCAGCGATCGCCTGCGCAAGCGCATCTATCAGCACTATACCTCCGCGACCAACGCGCCCTTGGCGCCCGACACGGTCGATGGCTTGGCGCCGCGTGCCGCGCATTTGAACCGCCTGATCGCGGAGCATTTCCCCGCCGATCGTGCGGCGAAGATTTTGGAACTCGGCTGCGGCCACGGCGCCTTGCTGCATTTCGCGCGCAAAGCCGGCTACACGAATATGCAGGGCGTGGACGGCTCGCCCGCCCAAGTCGCCGCCGCGCGCAAGCTCGGCATCGATGGGATTCGCGAAGGCGATCTGCAAACCGCGTTGCGCGAAACGCAGAACGACAGCCTCGACGCCGTGATCCTGTTCGACGTGCTCGAACATCTCACGCGCGACGAAATCCTCGACACGGTCGACGCGATCCATCGCGTGTTGAAGCCGGGCGGGCGTTTGATTCTTCATGTGCCGAATGGCGCTTCGCCCTTCGGCACGTTGATGATCTATTCCGACCTCACGCACGAGATCGCCTTCACGCCCGAAAGCCTCGCGCAGTTGTTCCTGGCCTCGGGCTGGCGCGCGGTCGACAGCTACGAAGACCCGCCCGCCGCGCACGGCTTCAAAAGCAAAATTCGCGGCGTGTTGTGGTGCGCGATCCGTGCGGCGTTGCGCTTCTATCTCGCGGTCGAAACCGGTTCGCGCGAGCACAAGGTGCTGACGCAAAACCTCTACGCCGTCGCGATCAAGTGACATGTGCGGCATCGCCGGAATCTTCGCCTACGCGCCCGACGCCTCCCGCGTAAGACGGGGCGAATTGGTTGCGATCCGCGACGCGATGGCGGTGCGCGGGCCCGACGGGACCGGCGAATGGTTTTCCGATGACGGGCGCGTGGGCTTCGGCCATCGCCGCTTGTCGATCATCGATCTGCGCGCGATCGCCGACCAGCCGATGCGGCTTGCCGGGACGGGTCTCCATATCGTTTTCAACGGCGAGATCTACAATTACCGCGCCTTGCGCGACGAGCTGATCGCCGAAGGCGCCGTCTTCTCCACGGAATCCGACACCGAGGTGATCCTTCACCTCTATGCGCGGCGCGGGCCCGAGAAGACCGTCGCCGCGTTGCGCGGCATGTTCGCCTTCGCGATCTTCGATCCCGAAAAAGGCGGCATGTTTTTCGCGCGCGATCCGTTCGGGATCAAGCCGCTCTACCTGGCCGATGACGGGCGCACGATCCGCTTCGCCAGCCAAGTGAAGGCGCTGCTCGCGGCCGACGCGCCCGACACGACGCCGAACCCGGCGGGCCATGCCGGGTTTTTCGTCTGGGGCCATGTGCCCGATCCGCATACGCTGTATCGCGGCATCGTGGCGCTGCCCGCCGGTACGTCGCTGTGGGTCGATGCGCGCGGCCAAGGAAAGCAGAAGCCGTACTTCGATCTGGTCGAAGCGTTGCGGGGCGCGGGCGAAGCCAGCGATCTTCGCAGCGCCGTCGTCGATACGCTCGCGCACCACATGGTGGCCGACGTGAAGGTCGGCGTGTTCCTGTCGGCCGGAATCGATTCGACCGTGCTGGCGGGTATCGCCGCCGAGACCATCGCCGGCCGTCTCGATACCGTGACGCTCGGCTTCGATTCCTATCGCGGCACCGAGAACGACGAAACCGTTCTGGCGGAACAATTCGCCAAGGCGCGCGGCACCAATCACCGCACGATCTGGATCGGGCGCGATGCGTTCGCGGCCGAACGCGACAATCTGTTCGCCGCGATGGACCAGCCGAGCGTGGACGGCATCAACACCTATTTCGTCGCCCGCGCCGCCAAGCAGGCGGGCCTCAAAGTCGCGCTGTCGGGTTTGGGCGGCGACGAGGTGTTCGCGGGCTATCCCGGTTTCGCGCAGATCCCATCTTTGGTCGAGCGCACCGCGCCTTTTGCGATGTTCGGCGGCACTTTCCGCGCCCTTACCCAAGGTTGGATCGGCAAACTCACCTCGCCCAAATATGCCGGGCTGCTGGAGTATGGCGGCAGCTACGGGGGCGCCTATTTGCTGCGCCGTGCGCTGTTCATGCCCTGGGAAATCGAGGGAATTCTGGGCGCCAAGCTCGCCCGCGAAGGGCTGGACGCGCTCGACCTGCCCCGATCGCTCGACAAGGGCCTCGACCGCCTACACGCGGGACGGTTGAAAGTCTCGGCGCTGGAGATCGCCAATTATATGCGCGATCGCCTGTTACGCGATTCCGATTGGGCGGGCATGGCGCAGTCGATAGAAATTCGCGTGCCCTTCGTCGATCCCGTTTTCTTGGCCAGGATCGCGCCCGCCTTGAACCGTGCGGATGCGCCGGGCAAGCGCGACCTCGGCGCCACGCCCCAACCGCCCTTGCCGCCCGAAATCCTCGACCGGCCGAAAACCGGCTTCGTCGTGCCGGTGCGCGAATGGCTGATGGGCGATGCGAGCCCGGAAGCCGCGCAACGGGGCCTTCGCGGCTGGGCGCATCAAGTCCATCGGGCATTCGTCTGACCATGGGCAAGAAAATCCGGCTCGCCTACCTGGTCACGCATCCGATCCCGTACCAGGCGCCGCTGCTGCGGATGATGGCGGCCCAACCCGATATCGAATTCGAAGCCTTTTTCGGCACGGATTTCACGACGCGGCCGTTCGTGGCGGGTGATTTCAAACAGTTGATCGATTGGGACGTGCCGCTGCTCGAAGGTTACCGCTCGACCACGCTCGCACGCCTCGACAAGCAGCCGCCGGCGGGCGTGCTGGAGCCGCTCACGCTCTGGCGCCCGCTGTCGCGCGGGTTCGCGCGCGAGTTGGATCGCGGGCAATTCGACGCGCTGTGGATTCACGGTTACGCCCATGTCAGCCATTGGGCGGCGATCGCGTCGGCCAAGAAGCGCGGCATCAAGGTGATGATCCGCGACGAGGCCACGCCGATCTCGGCCCAGCGCTCGGGCCTCAAGCGCCTCGCCAAGCGCGCCTTCTTCGAGGCGTTCAAGCTCGGTATCGACGCCTATCTCGCCATCGGCGAACTCAACAAGCGCTATTACGTTGAGCACGGCGTCGATCCGCGCGACATTTTCAGCGTGCCCTATGCGGTCGACAACGATCGCTTCAAGGCGCAAGCGCAGGAAGCCGCGAAGAACCGCGCCGCGTTCAAACGCGAGCTTGGCATCGCGGAAGGCCGGCCGGTCGTGCTGTTCGTCGCCAAGCTGATCGAACGCAAGCGGCCGCGTCTATTGCTCGACGCCTTCGCGAAGATCCGTGCCAATCCGGCCCTGCGCGATCCCGTTCTCGCCTTCGCGGGCGACGGGCCGCAGCGCGCCGAATTGGAAGCGCTTGCGCGCGAATTACCCGAAGGCTCGGTCAAGTTTCTGGGTTTCAAGCGCCAGAACGAATTGCCCGCCTGCTACGATCTTTGCGACGCGTTCGTCCTGCCCTCGGGCCAGGAGGCCTGGGGCTTGGTCGTCAACGAGGTGATGTGCGCTGGCAAAGCCGTCATCTGCTCCGACATGATCGGCGCCGCTCCCGATCTCTGCCGGCCGGGCGAGAACGGCGCCATTTTCCGCAGCGATGACGTCGACGATCTCGCGCGCGCGTTGACCGACGTGCTGGGCGACGCGGAACGGCTCGCCGCCTATGGCCGGCGTTCGCTGGAAATCGTCGAGCGCTGGAGCTATCGCGAGGACGTGGCCGGTATCCGTGCGGCGCTGGCGCACGTGCTGCCGGGGCGGATCGTCCCATGAAGGATATGTCCTGGTCCTTCGTGACGACCGCGATCATCCAGATCGTCAATATTCTGACCGGGCTTCTGGCCGCGCGCTTGCTCGGGCCCGAAGGACGCGGCGAACTGGCCGAAATCCTGCTGTGGCCGGGCCTGCTGATCGAGTTCGGCATTTTGGCGCTGTCGGATGCGCTGCTCTATCGCGCGGCGACGCGCTCGGCCGCGCCGAAAACGCTGTTCGCGACGATCATGTTTCTGGGCGCCGTGTTGTCGGCGGTGCTGATCGTCATCGGCTATTTCGTCATCCCCTTCGCGCTGGTCGGCGAGTCCGCGCGGCTGGAAGGGACGATCGACCTCTACATCGTCGCCTATATCCCGATCTATCTGTTCGCGCTGTTCGTCGCGACGATGTTTCAAGGCCATCTCGACATCAAAGGCTGGAACGTCGTGCGCTTGCTCGTCGGCACGGGCTATCTCGGCTTCATCCTGCTGCTATGGGCGACCGGCAATATCGGCGTGAACGGCTTCGCTTTCGCCTTCGTCGCGGGCACGGCGCTGTCGGGCGTCGTCGGCCTCTTCTGGCTGTGGCGCAAAGGCTGGGTTTCGTGGAAACCCGATCTCGCCGCCGCCAAAGGCCTGCTCGGCTACGGTATGCGCGTGCATGTGGGCGAGATCGTCAATTCCGCGCGCCAGCGCGTGGATCAGGCGGCGGTCGCGATTTTCCTGTCGGCGCACGATCTGGGGCTTTACGCCGTGGCGCTGACCGTCGCCAACGGGCCGATGATTCTGGTCAACACGATCGCGGGTATCGCGTTTCCGAAGATCAGCGCCGCCCCCGACAAGGAAGAAAAGCTGCGCATCTTCGGCGTTTATTTGCGCCTCGCCATGGTCATGTCGACGGCGAGTGCCGTGTCGCTCGCCATCCTCGCCGAATTCCTCGTTCCGCTGATTTTCGGCCAGAACTTCTATCGCAGCGCCACGATCAGCCAGATCATGCTGATCGGCTTGCCCTTCTTCGCGGCGAAGCTGATGTTCATCCAGGCGCTGAACGCGTTCGACCGCTCGCTGTCGATCGGCCGCGCGGAATTGATCGGCCTGATCGGGGCGGCGGGCGCGCTAGCACTGTTCCTGCCGGGCCTGGGCCTTGAGGGGGCCGCTTGGGCGATGGTCGTCGCCAATGTGGTCGCGATGGTCGTCATGGCGATGACGTTGGGCACGACGATCGAGGCGAAGCTGCTGCCGCTGTTCCGCCCGACGCAGGACGATTTCGCCGCGATGCGCCGGCTGTTGCGCAAATGAAGCGCGGCGACGCCACCGGCCTGATCGGCCATCCGGGGTCCAACCACCTCGCCTATCAGCTCGTCGCCGCTTTGCAGGCGCAAGGCTACGACGCGCGATTCGAGACCGGGATTTTCTGGACCGGCAAAGGCCTGCTGCCGAAGTTGACGGGCCTGCTGCCGGGGCCGATCCGCGCCAAGATCGAACGCGAACTCAAACGCCGCTCGCATCCCGGCGTCGATCCGGCCCGCGTCGATTTCCTGCCGGTACCCGAGCTTATCTATCTCGCGTCGACGCGCCTGAAGCTTTCCCCCGAACGCCAGCTACAAGCGATCGCGTGGCGCAACGAGGTGTTCGACGCGCAATTCGCCGAACGGGTGCGCCGGGAACGCCCGCGCTTCGTGATCGGGCATGACTCGTCGGCGTTGAAGGCCCAGCGCGCGGCGCAAAGCGTGGGGTCGCTCGCGATCCTCAACCAAGTCATCGGCCATATCGAGGCGGGGCTGGAGGTTTTCGCGCAGGAAGCGAAAGCCGCCCCCGAATTCGCCGAAACGCTGCCACTGCCGCCCCAACGCGTGATCGAGATTTGCCGCCGCGAAGCGATCGAGGCCGATCGCGTGATCGTGCCGTCCGATTACGTGCGCGACACGCTCACCGCGCGCGGCGTGGCGGCTGCGCGCGTGTTCGTGCTGCCCTATGGCGTCGATACCAACCGCTTCCGCCCGGCGCCGCGAATCGCCGACGGCAAATTCCGCGTGCTGTTCGTCGGCGGGTTGTCGCAGCGCAAGGGCATCAAATATCTGCTGGAAGCGGCCAAGCGCGCGGATATTCCCGGCCTCGAACTCGTCTGCGTGGGCAAGCTCGCTGGCGATCCGTCCGCCTTCGCGCCCTATGCCGGCGTGTTCCGGCATGTGCCGCATGTGCCGTTCCACGAAGTCCACACGCTGTTCCAAACGGCCGACGTGTTCGCGTACCCGTCGCTGCACGAAGGCTCGGCCTTCGCGAGCTACGAGGCGCTGGCGTCCGGTTTGCCGGTCGTGTGCACGCCCAATACGGGTTCGGTCGTGCGCGATGGCATGGAAGGATTTCTGGTGCCGGTGCGCGATGTCGACGCGATCGTCGAGCGTTTGCGCACGCTTCATCGCGATCCGGATCTGCGCGCGCGCATGGCCCTGGCCGCGCGCGCGCGCGCCGAAGAATTCACCTGGAACCATTACGGGGCGCGCTTGACCGCGTGGCTCGACGCGCAACTCGGGATCAGCGCGTAAGCCCGGCGTTCTGGTAATACGCCAAGGCGCCTTGATGCAGCGGCAGGCCGAAGCCGTCGGCCGCCGATTCCGGGCGGATCAACCGGCCCAGACGTTCGTTGTTATCGATCGCGCGGCGGTTATTGGGGTGCCACAAGGCGCGAACCAGACCTTGCGCGGTCGCGTCGGCCAGCGATTCGTTGACCACCCACAAAATACCGACCGACACCGCTTTGGTTTCGGGTGTGTCGGGATAGGCATCGGCGGGGATCGTCGTTTCGGTCAGGAACGGCAATTCCTGGCGTAACCGCGCGACGAGACCGCCCAGCGGCAGCAGCGTGATGTCCTGATCGGCGGCGAGTTCGCGCACCAGCGACGAGGGCACGACCGCCGTTTCGAAAAACGCGTCGAGCTTGCCCGCCTTCATCGCCTCGATCGCTTCGGCGGTTTTAAGGTATTGCGCGCGCAGATCGCGTTCCGGCACCCCGGCGGCGGCGAGCAGCGAGCGCGCGTTGTTGGCCGTGCCCGATTCGCGCTCGCCCAATGAGACCTGCTTGCCGCGCAATCCCCGCAAATCGCCGATCTTGGCGGAGCTGCGCACGATCAGATGCAGCGTCTCCGGATAGAGATAGGCCAACGCACGCAGCTTGTCGGTCCCCGGCTTGCCGCGCCAGCTGCCCTTGCCGGTGAAGGCGGCATAGGCGAGATCGGATTGGCAGAGCACCGAGTCGATCTTGCCCGTGGTCAGCAATTCGAGATTGGCGAGCGAGCCCGCCGTGGTCTGGTTGACCGCGATCATGCCGGGCACGCCGCAGGACCCGCCGCGCGCGCAATCGCGCGCCCCCGGCGGCGAGGACACGACTTGGCCGATCAGCGTACCGGCTTGAAAAAGGCTGGATTCCGTGGGGCCCGAGGCGATGCGGAAAAATTTGGCGTCCTGGGCGGAAGCGGGATTTGGGCAGAATCCGCCCCCGAGAGCCGCCAAACCGGCCCCCCCCGTTCCCGCCAAAAACCGGCGCCGACTTAAAGACATCCCCCGCCCGAACCGACAAGGAGTACGCCCGGCCCTCCGGGAACTCCTGCTTGTTCTATTTAGCGGAGCATCGCCGCCGCGTCATCCCACCATTTGCTGGGGCAGCCATGTGACGAGTTCAGGGAACCACACCAGCAGCGCCACCATCACGCACATCATCAGGAAGAAGGGAAAGGCGACCTTGCCGATATAGGTGATCTGGTGCCCGGTCATGCCCTGAAGCACGAACAGATTGAACCCGACGGGCGGCGTGATCTGGGCCATTTCCACGACGATGACGATGAAAATGCCGAACCAGAGCAGGTCGAAACCGGCGCGTTCGATCGTCGGCATGACCACGGCCATGGTCAGCACGACCATCGAGATACCGTCGAGAAAACACCCCAGGACCGCGTAGAAAATCGTCAACACGACGATCAGCATGCCCGAGGAGAGATTGAGCGAATCGATCCACTCGGCCAGATGGCGCGGCAGGCCGGTGAACCCCATCGCGAGGGTGAGGAACGCCGCCCCCGACAGGATCAGCGCGATCATGCAGGAAAGGCGCGTCGCCCCCATCAGGCTTTCCTTGAACACTTTCCAATTCATGTCGCCCTGGACCGTCGAAACGATCAGCGCGCCGGCCACGCCCACGGCCGCCGCCTCGGTCGCCGTCGCGAAGCCCGCATAGATCGAGCCCAACACGATCACGATCAGCGCCACCGACGGGATCAAATGCCGTGCGGCGTAGATTTTCTGCAGGAACGACAGCGACATATCGGCGCCGGGCACGTTCTTGCCCTCGATCAGCGCCCAGATCATCACGGTCAGCATGAACAGCCCGGCCAGCGTCAGGCCGGGGATCACGCCGGCGATGAACAATTGCGCGATCGAGGTGTTCGTCTGCACGCCGTAGACGATCATGATCAGCGACGGCGGGATCAGAAGGCCGAGCGTGCCCGACCCTGCGAGACTGCCCACGATCATGCCTTCGGGATAGCCGCGCTTGCGCAGTTCCGGGATCGACATTTTGCCGATCGTGGCGCAAGTCGCGGCGGAGGAGCCGGAGATCGCCGCGAAGATCGTGCAGCCGATGACGTTGGTGTGGATCAGGCGCCCGGGCAGACGCTGCATCCACGGTGCCAAACCCTTGAACATGTCTTCCGACAGCCGCGTGCGGAACAGGATTTCGCCCATCCAGATGAACATCGGCAGGGCGGTCAGCGTCCAGGACGAGGCCGAGCCCCAGATCGTCGTCACCATCGCCGCGCCCACCGGGCGGCTGGTGAACATTTCCATCGCCGCCCAGCCGACGGCCAGCAACGCGACGCCGATCCACACGCCCGAACCGAGGATGACGAACAGCAGGACGATCAACAGCCCCGCGATCCAAAGATTTTCCATGGCGCGCTTACCTTATTCCGTGTGCTGCTGGTCGGCGGAAAGATCGCTCTCGCGGATTTCGCGCCCGCCGAGGACCTGGACGAATTCGTCGATGAAGGCGACGCACAGGATCGTCACGCCGATCGACATCGCCAGCTGGGGAATCCACAGCAGCGTCGCATCCATCGCGTCGGAACGGCTTTCGAATTCCCAGGACCAATAGACCATGTCCCAGGCGTACCAGGCGAAGAAGCCGGTCATCAGCACGGCGATCCCCAAGCACAAGATTTCCATGACGCGGCGAACGCCGAGCGGCAGACGCTGGAGGATCAGCGTCACGCGGATATGCTCGCCGCGCTTGAGCGTATGCGCCAATGCGAAGAACGACGCGGCGGCCATCGCGTAGCCGGCATAGGCATCGGTGCCGCGCAGGAAAATGTCGGAAACGCCGCCCAGAATTTGGATCAGCGTGACGATCAAGATCGCCAGCATCGACAATCCGGCAAGCCAGGCGGAAGATTCGTAGAGAAGATCGAGAGCGCGGCGCATGATCCGTCGTCGTTCAAGTCGAAAGAAAAAGGCCGGCGGGTTACCCCGCCGGCCCGATTTCCGCGATCCGCGTTAGGACGCGGTGCGGAAAGCGTTGAACAGCGCTTGGCCATCGGCGCCCGCGCGCTCCAGCCAGCCCTTCGACAGGTCTTCGCCCCAGCGTTTGAAGCCGTCGCGCAACGCCGGCGACGGTTCCGAAACCGTCATGCCGTTCTTGGCGAAGGCTTCCAGGAAGGTGCGATCGAGGCGCTGGGATTCCGCCCAGCCGCGCGCTTCGGCGACCTTGCCGGCTTGGGTGACGGCGGTCTGCACGCTGGCGGGCAGCTGGCCCCAAGCGCGCGCGTTGACCATCGTCATGTTCTTCGGCAGCCAGGCCTGGACGTCGTAGTAGAACTTGATGTGTTCCCAGATCTTCGAATCGAAGCCCGTGGCGCCCGACGAGATCATCGAGTTCACGCGGCCCGAGGCGAGCGCCTGGACGAGTTCGGCGGCCTGCACCGTGGTGACGCGCATGCCCGCGAGTTCGGCGAAGCGGCCGGCCGATGCGCCGTAGGAACGGAACGACAGGCCCTTGAGATCGTCGGGAACGTTCAGCGCCTTGGGGCTGTAGAAGCCTTGCGGCGGCCACGGCACCGAGAAGAGGTGACGCACGCCGCGCGCGGTAAGGCGCTTTTCGATATAGGGCAGTTGCAGATCGGCGAGGCGGCGCGCCGCCTGATAGGACGTGGCGAGGAACGGCACGTTGTCGGCGCCGAACATCGCGTCGTCGTTCTCCATGACGACCATCAGCAATTCGCCCATCTGCGCCTGGCCCGTTTGGACCGCGCGCATGATTTCCGGCACCTTGAACAGCGAGGCGCCGGCATGGACGGTGATTTCCAGCTGGCCGCCGGTCGCATCCTTCACGTCCTTGGCGAATTGGATGAGGTTGGCGGAGTGGAAATTCGTCGCCGGATAGCCGGCCGGCAGATCCCATTTCCAGCGCGCCTGGGCGCGCGCGATCATCGGCATGCCGAGGACCGGAAGGGCCACGGCGGCGGCCGTGCCGGCGAGGAAATTGCGGCGCGAAACGGTTGTGATCTTCATCTTTTCACGACTCCCTGTGATTCCGGTGTCGGCGGTCATGGCACGGTTCGCCCGCACCCTACGGATACGGCCGAGCCGTTCATGCAGCCAGCATGCCGGTTCCAATGACGAAAAGCCTAGTCCCTGATTTGTTGCCTGGGAAGCTAGGATAACGTTGACGAATCGTCAACGATTATTCGACGTTTCGACCTTCACAACGCCGGACGCGATCAGGCGTTCGATCTCGGCCGGGGCAATTCCCATCTCGCGCAGGACCGCGCCGCCATCGGCGCCGATGCCCGGCAGATCGCGGCGTATGGGCAGCCGCTCGCCATCGAAGCTGATCGGCAAAGCGGGGATACGTATCTTTTTGCCGTCGGGATTGGTCACTTCGGCGAGGCCGCCGCTGGCGATCAAATGCGGATCGTCCAGAAGGTCCACCGGCTTGCCGATCGGCGCGTAAGGAATGCCGAGCTTCTCGGCCTTCGCCAGCAATTCGGCCTTCGTGCATTTCTTCGCCGCGGCTTGGATGACCGGCAGCATCGTGTCGCGCGCGGCACAACGCTGGTTGTTGGTGGCGAGTGCGGGATCGGCTTTCAAATCCGCGAGACCGAATTCGTCGCAGAACGGACCCCATTGCGTATCGGAGACGACGGCCAAGAAGAGCTGATCGCCGTCGGCGGTGTCGAACACGTCGTAGACGCCCCAGGCCGCGCGGCGCACCGCCATCGGCGGCGGGGCGACTCCGGTCACGCAATATTGCGCGACATGCTGCGCCATCAGGAAGGCGCAATTCTCGAACAACGCCGATTTCACGTAGCGGCCCTTGCCGGTCGTTTGGCGTTCGTGGATCGCGGCCAGAATGCCGATCGCCGCGAACATGCCGCCCATGATGTCGTTGACCGACGTGCCCGCGCGCAACGGCCGGCCGGCGGGCCCGGTCATATAGGCAAGCCCCGCCATCATCTGCACGACCTCGTCCAGCGCCGTGCGATGTTCGTAGGGCCCGTCGAGGAACCCCTTCAGCGAGCAATAGACGAGCTTCGGATTCGTCTTCGACAATTCGTCGTAGCCGAGACCGAGCTTGTCCATCGCACCCGGGCGGAAATTCTCGGTCACCACATCGGCATCGGCGACCAGCTGGCGCACGATCGCCAAGCCTTCGGGCGATTTCATATCGATCGCCAGCGAACGCTTGTTGCGGTTGAACGTCGCAAAGAACCCGGCCCCCGATGCGCCCAGACGGCGCGTATTGTCGCCGGCAGGTACAGGTTCAACCTTGATGACGTCGGCGCCGAGATCGGCGAGCACCAAGCCGCAGCTCGGCCCCATCACCATATGGACGAATTCGACGACCTTCAGCCCGGCGAGGGGCTGCGGACCTTGGCTGTTCGACATCGTTATGCCGCTTCCTTGAAGCCCTTGGGCAAACCCGCTTTGGCGAGATGGCCGTGGAACTCGGCCCCCGGCAACGCGTCTTCCAGGATACGGCGCGCTTCGATCAGCTTGTCGAAATCGACACCGGTCGAATAGCCCATCGCTTCGAGCATGAAGACGAGATCTTCGGTGATGACGTTGCCCGAAGCGCCCGGCGCATAGGGGCAGCCGCCCAAACCGGCCATCGACGAGTCGAGTGCCGTCACGCCCGCTTCCAAGGCCGCCATGCAGTTCGCGAGGCCCAAGCCCCGCGTATTGTGGAAATGCGCCGCGTCGAGTTTCGGGCCCGCGATCTTGCGCGCTTCGACGAACATCTCGCGCACTTGTTTGGGGTTGGCGTAGCCCACCGTATCGGCGATCGAGATCGTATCCGCCCCCGTCGCGGCGATGCGTTCGACTAGGCGCAGCACATCGGCTTGCGGCACTTCGCCTTGCAGCGTGCAGCCGAAGGCGGTCGAAATGCCGCCATTCACTTCCATCTTGCGGCCCGCCGGAAGTGCTTCGCGCAACGCGACGATGCGCTTCAGCTCGTCGACTTGCTCGTCCACGGTTTTGCGCACATTGGATTTGGAATGCGCTTCGCTCGCCGAAATCGGCAGCGAGATTTTATGCACGCCGGTTTCGGCCGCGCGCTCGGCACCCTTCAGATTGGGCACGAGGGCGACGACCTGGATATTCGGAATCGTCATCGCGAATTCGGCGATCTCGGCCGCGTCCGCGAATTGCGGGATCAGCTTCGGATTGACGAAGGAACACACTTCGATCTCGCGCAAACCGGCGGCGGCGAGCGCCGCGATCCAGCGCTTCTTCGCCGCGGTCGGCATGAAGATCTTGGTGTTCTGCAACCCGTCGCGCGGGCCCACCTCGCTGATGGTGATGTTCGTCGTCATGGCATTTCCCCAATCTTTTTTTATTTGGGTCGGGTCGCGACGGCGCCGATTAGCTGGGCGCCGCCCCGCCCAGCAGGCGCGAAAGCTCCGCGCCCGCGCGCTTCAATGTGGCGGCCATCGTGTCGATCGCGGACGCGGCGAAACGCTGCGTGGGCCCCGACAAGCCGATCGCGGCGACGACGCGGCCTTCGGCGCCGTAAACCGGAACGGCGATCGCGGCACTTTCCGGCGTTACTTCGCCCAGCGACGTGATGTAGCCGTCGGCGCGCAGCTTGTCGTATTCCGGCCCTTGGCCTTCGGCGGCGAGCAAAGCCTTGCCCGTGGCGCCCTTGCCCAGCGGGCGGCGGTCGCCTTCGCGTACGATCGAACGCACGACGTGGGTCGATTCGATGCGATGCAAGCAGACGCGCACGTCCTTCTCGCGCACATAAAGCGATGCGGTCTCGCCGGTTTCTTCGGCCAGCTTGCGCAGGACGGGCAACGCCACGTCACCGAGCTTGAACGCGGCTTGATAAAGATGGCCCGCCTTCAGCGCGGCCGGCCCGATGCGGAAGGCGCCATCGGAATCGCGGGTCAGAAATCCGGCGCGGTCGAGCGACACCGACAAACGCAGAATGGTGCTCTTGTAGAGTCCGGTTCGCTTGGCGAGCTCGGCCAGCGTGAGGCGCGGGCTGCGCTCGTCGAACGCGGCGACGATGGCCAGCGCCCGGCCGACGGCGGCAACGCCTTCTTTGTCGCGGTTCGGTTTCGGGGCGGGAGCGGTGGCGGCTTCGGGGGGCGGTACGTCGATATAGGACATCGGAACGATCATTCTACCTGTCAGAACTGCGTTCTATTATGCGGAGGGATTATCTCCAGCATCATCCTGTATGCAGTCCCGAGTCAACAACCACATACCGCGCGTGCGAAGAATTTTTTGCAACTGCGAAGGCCGCCGGGGTCAGGCTTTGGCCAAATCCTTGGTCCAAAAGGCCATTGGCTTATGCGTCGGCGCCGTGTCGCCGAGGTCGAGCCATTCGAAAGATGCGGACAGATCGGGGCGCGGCTTGAACCCGCGCTTGGTCCAGAACGCGTCGAGCGGCACGTAATCGGCGGGACGGGCGGGATGGTCCGTGGGGCGCACGACGCCGCAGAACGTGGCGAGCTTGAAACCGAGATCGCGCGCGCGCTTTTCGCGCTCGACGAAGAAGCGCACCCCCGCCCCCTGCCCGCGATATTCGGCGAGCAGTACGGATTCGCCGTAATAGTAAACCTGCGCCGGATCGATGCCCGCATCGACGAACGGCTTTTGCAGTTCGGCTTCGCTGTCGGTCAACGGCAAGGCAGTCGACGCCCCCACGATCGCGTCGCCGTCCTTGGCGATGACGATCGTGGCGCGCGGCAGCTTGACGTATTTCGCGAGGTATTTGCGCTCGTAGTCGAGCGAGCCTTCGTAGAGATAGGGCCAGTCGCGGAATACGGTCACGCGCAACCGCGCGAGATCCGGCACGACGCTTTCGACCGAAGCCCCGGACAGGACTTGGAAAGCGAGGCTCATTTGACCTGCGCCAGCCAGTCCTTGAGATTGTAGTGGTTCGACACGCGCGCGATTTTGCCGCCCTTCACGTCGAAGAACGCGCCCACGCGCAACGTGTAACGCTGGCCCTTGGCCGGCGGGAAATTGCCGTCGGTCTTGAGATATTCGCCGTCGAGCTCGAATTCCGCGGCGGCGCGCGCACCACCGGCGGCGACCATAACGACCAATTCGCGCACCTTCTCGCGATAGCTCGTATCCATATGCGCCATGAACGCCTTGAACGCGTCGCGCCCGGTTTCGCGCCCGCCCTGGCTGATATCGTGCGCCACGTCGTCGGTCAGCAGCGCCAACATACCGCTCCAATCCTGCGCGTTGAAGGCGGCGTAATAGTCGCGGATCAGTTTCTCGGTCGTTTGTTCCATCGTCATGCCCACGGCGCCTTCCCGGATGCCCAAAGTTCGTTCAGCAGCGTCATATCGCGATAGGTATCCATGCATTGCCAGAACCCGCCATGACAATGCACGGCAAGCTGATTGTCGGCCGCGAGCTTGGGCAAAACATCGACTTCCAAACTGCGCGCCCCATCGGCGGGCGATATGGAGGCAAGGGCCGATTTGCGCAAGACCATGAAGCCGCCATTGATCCAGCCTTCGGCGATTTGCGGCTTTTCGCGGAAGGTGCGCACCTCGTGGCCTTCGATATCGATCTCGCCGAAGCGCGACGGCGGATGCACGGCCGTGACGGTGCCAAGCTTGCCCGACCGCGTATGCGTGTCGAGCAGCGACGCGATGTCGATATCGGCGACACCGTCGCCATAAGTCGCGAAGAACGTGTCGCCGCGCACGTGTTTGAGGGCCCGTGCGATGCGGCTGCCGGTCAGCGCGTCGGCTCCCGTCTCGACCAGCGTGACGGTGAAATCGAGCGGCGCCACGTCGCCCAGCACGCGCACCGCGCTGGTCGACAGATCGATTTCCAGATCGGCGTTGTGCAGCCGGTAATTCACGAAATAATCGCGGATCACGTTGCCCTTGTAGCCCAGGCACACGATGAAGCGCTTCACCCCGAAGCGGCGATAAAGGCGCATGATATGGACGAGGATCGGCAACCCGCCGATTTCGATCATCGGCTTGGGGCGGATATCGGTTTCCTCGCGCAGCCGCGTGCCCATGCCGCCCGCGAGGATGACGGCTTCCATATCGGCGATGGCCATTTTTCGCGTCTCCCGAATCGAACCCGGCGGATTCTAGCCTCTGTTGACTTCCGCGCCCATCCTGCCGACAAGAAGCGGTCATTTCCGGAGTGCGCCATGCAGTTCTACCGTCACGGCCTGTCCTCGGCCGACGCCAAGGGGATCGCGGAAGTTCTCGACACGCCGTTCCTGACCTCGGGCGGTGTGGGCAAGAAGGTCGAAGCGCAGTTGTGCGAATTCTTCGGCCAGACCCATGCGCTGCTGGTCAATTCCTGGACCAACGGGGCGCTCGCCGCCATCCTCGCCATGGATATCGGCCCGGGCGACGAGGTGATCGTGCCGGCGCAAACCTTCATCGCCACGGCGAATATGGTCGAGCTGGTCGGCGCCAAGCCCGTCTTCGTCGATGTCGATCCCGAAACGCTGCTGATGACGCCGGAGTTGACGGCGAAGGCGGTCACCAAGAACACCAAGCTCGTCATCCCCGTCCATATGTACGGGCAAATGTGCGACATGAAGGGCCTGCGCGCCGCGTTGCCGAGATCCGTGCGCATCCTCGAAGATTGCGCGCATTGCTTCGAGGGCACGCGCGACGGCGAACCGCCGGGCAAGCATTCGGATCTCGCGATCTTCTCGTTCTATGCGACCAAGAACGTCACCTGCGGCGAAGGCGGGGCGATGGTCACCAGCGACGCGGATCTGTTCGGCAAGTTGCAGCAGACGCGCCTGCACGGCATGAGCGCCATCGCCGCCGATCGTTTCAAATCGGGCCAGTACCGGCATTGGGACATGGCGCGCTTGGGCGTGAAAGCGAACCTGCCCGATCTGCTCGCGGCGTTGCTGCCCAACCAGATCGCGACGATCCGCGAACGCCTGCCCGCGCGCACGGCGTTGTCGGATCGCTATCGCGACGCTTTCGCCAATCTGCCGATCCGCCTTGCCAAACTCGACAAGGGCAGCGTGTCGGCCGAGCATTTGTTCCCGATCCATGTGAAGCCGGCGCAACGCGACGCGGCGATCGCGGCGTTGAACGAAGCGGGCGTGCCGGTGACGGTGAATTATCGCTCGGTCCCGACGCTGACCTACTATCGCGAGAAGTACGGCTTCACGCCGGCCTCCTTCCCCGTGTCCTACGAATGGGGCGAAGGCGAGATCACGCTGCCGCTGTGGCCGGGCATGCCCGATGCCGATATCGAGCAGGTGATCGCGACGGTGAAGGACAAGGTGGTCCCGCTGGTGCGTTGAAGCCGCGTCGGCACGGCAAGCGTGCCGACGCGGCGCTTCCGGCTTAGTGCAGAATTTCCGCCAACTCGATGAGATTGCCGAACGGATCGGCGAAGAAGGCGAGCTTGCGGCTGATCGCGGGCAGCACGAACGGTTCCGTCACGATCGGCACGCCGCGACCGCGCAACTGCGCCACCGTCGCATCGACGCTGGCGACGTTCAGGCAGAAATGGTGATAGCCCGCGTATTTGAGGCTGTCGGCCAGATCGGTATAGGGCCGGACCTCGACCGGCTGGGGCTGCCCGCCACCGAGCACTTCGATATAGAACCCGTCGTCGCCGGGCGGGGCGAGATAGGCCAGCAATTCGTCGGCATAGGGCCATTCCGCGACCACGCGAAAATCGAGTTTTCCGACATAGAAATCCTTCGCGGCACCCAGATCGGGCGTGCGGATCGCGACGTGATGCCCGCGCATATCGGCGAAGGGCGAGGTCGCGTTCTTCGGCGGGGGGACGAAATCGGCCATTTGCGGTTTCCTTTCGAATCTCCGGCGTGATTGCCGTGACCGGAAATTCGCGCTTTTCGACTTCATCGTTTAGACGGATAAGAGAAACGATACTGCTGAACAGAATTCAATAATGCACGCCACCGAGCTTGCCGAACTCGCGGCCTTCGAAGCCGTGGCACGCCATCGCAGCTTCCGCAAAGCGGGCGAAGAGCGCGGCGTGACGCCGTCGGCCATCAGCCACGCGGTGACGGCGCTGGAAGCGCGCGTCGGTATTCGTCTGCTGAACCGGACGACGCGCAGCGTGGCGCCGACCGATGCGGGTGCCATGCTGCTCGCCCGGCTGCAACCCGCCTTCGGCGAGATCGGCGGGGCACTCGACGCGCTCAACCAATTTCGCGACACGCCCTTCGGCAAAGTGCGGATCAACGTGCCCAATTCGATCGCGCCGTTCGTGATCGGGCCGGTCATGGCGCCGCTGCTCGCCGCCAATCCCAATCTTCAGCTGGAGATCGTCGCGACCGACCGCCTCGTCGATATCGTCGAGGAAGGTTTCGACGCGGGCATTCGCATGGACGAAAGCCTGCGCGACGGCATGACCGCCGTGCGCATCAAGCCGCAACTGCGCTTCGCGGTCGTCGGCGCGCCCGCCTATTTCGCGCGGCACGGCGTGCCGGCGTCGCCCGACGCGCTCAAGAACCATGTTTGCATCCGCAATCTCTATCCCAACGGCACGCCCTATCCGTGGGAACTCGGCAAAGGCAAACGATCCGTCGCCTTCCAGCCGACGGGGCCGTTGGCGCTCGACGATCACGAATTGATGGTCGCCGCCGCGATCGGTGGCGCCGGCCTCGCCTATGTCTGGGCGGATCGGGCGGCGGACGCGATCGCCGCCGGGAAGCTCGTCGCCTGCCTCGAGGATTGGTGTGCGGCGGCGACCTGGCTCTATCTCTATTATCCCGACCGGCGGCATATGTCGGCGGGACTGCGCGCGGTTATCGACGCGATGCGCGTTTGAATTCAGGCGAACGCAGACGCCTTGTAGTCGCGCGCGATCCGGTCGAGATCGGCTGGCGTCAAAGCGCCCGCTTCGCCGGCGGCGACGTTGAGATCGGCTTCCTCCGGCCGCAACATACCGGGGATCGTCGAGGCCACCTCCGGCCGCGACAAGCAAAAGCGCAACGCGATCTGCGCGAGGCTTTGGTTTTCGCGCGCAGCGATATCGCCGATGAATTCGCGCGCCGCCTTGGCCCATAGCGCCAAGCGTTCCTTGGGCCATTGGCGGCGATGATCGCCGTCGGGGAACACCGCATCGGCCGACAGATTGCCGCTGAGGAACCCGAAGGCCAGCGGCGTGCGCGCGATGACGCTCGCCCCCGCTTTAGCCGCCGCGTCGAACAGCCCGCAATCCGCCGCGCGATGGTCGATGACGTTGTAATTCGCCTGCACCACCGGGGCAGCGAATTCCTCGATCCCGGCTTTCGCTTCCGCCGGCGATTTCGTCGACAAGCCCCAAGCGCGAATCGTGCCCGCTTTGCGCAAATCTTCCAGCGCGCCCAAAATCTCCGGCCGTTCGCGCAAAAGCTCCGGCGTGGCGTTATGGAGCTGCAACAGATCGATCGCCGATCGACGCAACCGCTTCAACGATGAAGCGGCCGATGCCTTGATCGCTTCGGGCGAGAAATCGACCGGATCGGCGAAGCGCGTTTGCCCCGCCTTGGTCGCGACCACGATCCGGTCGCGATCGGCCGGCGGCATATCGGCCAGGGTTTCGCCGATCAGCGCTTCGGAATGCCCGTCGCCATAGGCGGGGGCGGTATCGACGAAATCGATCCCCCGCTCGAACGCCCGGCGCAACGCGGCCTTGGACACCGCATCGTCGGTTTTGCCGTAGGACGCGCCGGGCACGAAACCGCCGATCCCCCAGGCGCCGAAGCCGATGGGGGAGACCGAAAGGCCGGTACGGCCAAGGGCGCGTTTTTGCATCACGGGTCCGACCCTAAAACGCCCGCCCGGAAAGGCCAAGTGCCGCAATTCCCTTGGCAAATCGGGCGGGCTTGTTTACGCAAGAGCCCGATATGGCCAAGGGTCCCGGCACTTTCCTGTCGCGGTTCGACCGCGTGCGCTTGTCGATGGCGATCGATATCGGCCTGGCGGCCGTCGCGTTCGTCGCGGCGCTGTGGCTGCGCCTGGGCGACGATCTGTGGGACTATCCCGGCGAATTCATTTGGGGCGGGGCGGCGGTGTTCGCGCTGGCCGCCGGAATCGCCTTCAGCCTGACCGGCTTGCCGCGCGGCGTGTGGCGCTACGCGGGCGTCGAAGATTTGCTGCTCGCCGCGCGCGCGGTCACGCTGGCGGTGCTGCTGTTCCTGCCCGCGATGTTCCTGTGGCAGCGATTGGGGGCCATGCCGCGTTCGGCGCTGTTCATCGTGTGGACGGTGCTGTTCGCCTTCATCGCCGGATCGCGTTTGCTTTATCGCGCCGTGCGCGAAGGGAATTTGAACCTCGTCGCCGGGGCGCCGCGCGACGATCAAGTGCCCGTGCTGATCGTCGGCGCCAACGACGGCGCCGAGTTGTTCATCCAGGCCAATCGCCGCCGCCGCCGCGCGCCCTATTTCGTGATGGGCATCGTCGATGACGGCAACACGCGCACCGGGCGGCGCATCGGCGGCGTGGAAATTTTGGGCTCGCTCGACCGCTTGCCGGAAATCGTGCAGGCGATGAAGGCGAAGGGGCGCGGGCCGCAGCGTTTGGTCGTCGCCGCCCCGCATATCGAAGGCCAAGCGCTGGAAGCCTTGGTCGATACGGCCGACAGTTTGGGCATGACCGCCGTTCGCCTGCCGCGCATCAACGATCTGTCCGGCGACGCGGACGCGACCGCCACGGCGCCCATCGCGATCGAAGATCTGCTCGGCCGGCCGCAACGCGTGCTCGACCGCCCGGCGATGGACGGCCTTATTCGCGGCAAGCGCGTGCTGGTGACCGGGGCCGGCGGCTCGATCGGCGCGGAACTCGTGCGCCAGATCGCGCAGCGCGGCCCCGCCAAGCTCGCGCTGATCGAAAACGCCGAACACGCGCTTTACACGATCGACCGCGAACTTGCCGAAACTTGGCCCGAGGTGAAGCGCATGGGCATCATGGCCGATGTCCGCGACCCGCAGCGCCTGGCGAGCGTGTTCGCCGCCGAGAAGCCGGAGATCGTGTTCCACGCGGCGGCGCTCAAACACGTGCCGATCCTGGAGGACAATCCGTCCGAAGGCGCGCTCACCAACGCCATCGGCACACGCAACGTCGCCGATGCGGCGATTGCCGCCGGCACGCGCGCGGTCGTGATGATTTCGACCGACAAGGCGGTCAACCCGTCGAATATTTTGGGTGCCACCAAGCGTTTGGCCGAGAAACTTTGCCAAGCCTTGGATGCGGCGCAGAGCCCGACGCAATTCGTGACCGTGCGCTTCGGCAACGTGCTGGGCTCGTCCGGTTCGGTCGTGCCGCTGTTCCAGCGCCAGCTCGCCGCCGGCGGGCCGCTGACCGTCACGCATCCCGACGTGCGCCGTTATTTCATGACCATTCGCGAGGCCTGCGAGCTCGTCCTGCAAGCGAGCGTGCTGGCCACCGCCGCGAACGGTCCGTCGGTCGGCGCGATCATGGTGCTGGAAATGGGCGCACCGGTGCGCATCCAGGATCTTGCGCGGCGCATGATCCGGCTCGCCGGCAAGCGCCCCGACCGCGACGTGAAGATCGTGTTCACCGGTTTGCGCCCCGGCGAGAAGCTGGACGAGGAATTGTTCCACGGCGACGAAGCGCCCTCGCCCACCGCCACACCGGGCATTCTGCTCGCGCGCCCCGAACTCGACGCGCTGGACGCGTTGCGCGCCGCCTTGGCGGAGCTGGAGATCGTCGCCCGTAACGGCGATCACGAAGCCGTGCGCGCGATGCTGAAAAAGCTCGTGCCCGAATTCAAAGAAGTTTGAGAAGTTCCGGCACGGCGTCCGCGAGGCCCACGCGCCAATCCGGCGGGGCCACTTCGAACACCCGCGAATAGCGCGCGCAATCCAGCACCGAATTCGCGGGCCGCGCGGCCGGCGTGGGATATTCGGCCGTCGTGATCCTCACGATCGGCGGGCGCTTATGCCCGTGTTTCGCACCTTCGTCCAAAATCGCATCGGCGAAAGCGGCCCAGGTGACGGCCGGACGGCCTTGGAAATGGAACACGCCGGTCGCGTCTTTTTGCGCGGGATCGCCAAGCTTCGGCAGGATGCGATAGATCGCGTCGGCGATGTCGATCGCGGAAGTCGGCCCGCCGCGCTGGTCGTCGACGACGCGCAGCTCCGGCTTGGTCGCGGCCAAGCGCAGCATGGTGCGCACGAAATTATTGCCCCACGGGGCGAACACCCAGGACGTGCGCAGAATGGCCACGCGCCCGCCCGCTTGCCACGCGGCAATCTCGCCCGCGCGCTTGGTGCGGCCATAGACCGATTGCGGCGCGCAAGGATCGCTTTCCTTGTAAGGCGCTGCGCTATTGCCCGCGAAAACGTAATCGGTGGAGATATGGAGGTAAGGAATATTCGCTTCGGCCGCGATTCGCGCGTGCAGGCCGGGCGCTTCGGCATTGAGTTTATGGGCAGATGCTTCGTCGCTCTCGGCCTTATCGACCGCCGTATAAGCGGCGGCGTTGACGAGCGCTTGCGCATCGGTCGTATCGATCGCCGCGCGGATCGCGATCTCGTCGGTCGCATCGACCGCATCGCGCCCGAAGGCGATGGCTTGGTATCCGGCGTTCTCCGCCCGCGCTTGCAGCGCGCGGCCGACTTGCCCGTCGCCACCCAGGACGAGGACCCGCATCAGCCCGTGCCCAAACGCGACAGCGCGTAACGCTCCGTCTTGATGCGCCCGAGCCAATCGCCGGCGGCGAGATACCAATCGATCGTCGCGGCGAGGCCCGATTCGAAATCGTGCTGCGGCGCCCAGCCGAGTTCGCGCATCGCCTTCGCCGCGTCGATCGCGTAGCGGCGATCATGGCCGGGCCGGTCGGCGACGTATTCGATCAACCGCGTGCGCGGGCCTTCCATCGGCACGCCCAGCTTCGCGTCGATATGCGCGCAGATCGTTTTGACGATCGTCAGGTTGGCGAGTTCAGCCCCGCCGCCGAACGCGTAGACCTCTCCCGGCTTGCCCTTTTCCAGCGCCGCTTTGAGGCCGCGCACATGATCTTCGACATGCAGCCAATCGCGGATCTGCTGCCCGTCGCCATAGACCGGCAATTTCTCGCCAGCCTTCGCCTTGGCGATCATCAGCGGGATCAGCTTTTCCGGAAACTGCCACGGCCCGTAATTGTTGGAGCAATTCGTGATCAACGCGGGCAAGCCATAGGTCTTGAACCACGCGCGCACCAGATGATCGGACGCCGCCTTGCTGGCCGCATAAGGGCTGTTCGGCGCGTAAGCCGTGGTCTCGCGGAACGGTTCGTCGTCCGGTTCCAACGCGCCGAAGACTTCATCGGTCGAGACATGCAGGAAACGGAAATCGGCGGGCGCGCCGCGTCCGCGCCAATATTCCAGCACCTCGACCAACAGACGGCCGGTTGCGCCGACATTCGTTTCGATGAACGCAAGCGGCCCGTCGATCGAACGATCGACATGCGTTTCGGCCGCGAAATTCACCACCGCGTCGGGCTTGTGCTTGGCGAGGATGCCCTGCATCGCCGCGCGATCGCCGATATCCGCCTTGTGGAAGGCGTAGCGCGGATTTTGCGCGGCCCCTTCCAGCGCTTCGGGATTGGCGGCGTAGCCGAGCTTGTCGACATTGACGATCCGCGTATCGGCATCGCGCAAGGCCAAGCGAATGAACGCCGAGCCGATGAAGCCGCAGCCGCCGGTGACGAGGATCGTCGCCATCGTCATGTGCGCCCGATCAAGCGCAGCAGATAATCGCCATAGCCCGATTTGCGCAACGGTTCGGCGAGCGTGGCCAAACGATCCGCGTCGATCCAGCCTTGGCGCCACGCGACTTCCTCGGGGCAGCCGATCTTCAAACCCTGGCGGCGTTCGACGGCGGCGATGAAGTTGGCGGCGTCGAGCAGCGAATCTTGCGTGCCTGTATCGAGCCACGCCGTGCCCCGGCTCAGCGTTTCGACCGTCAGCGCATTCTCGGCCAAGTACGACGCGTTGAGATCGGTGATCTCCAACTCGCCGCGCGGCGAGGGTTTCTGCGTTTTGGCACGCGCGGGCGCCGTGCCGTCGTAGAAATAAAGCCCGGTGACGGCGAGATTGCTTTTCGGCGTCTTGGGTTTTTCGACGATCGACAGCGCCTTGCCGTTCGCGTCCATCTCGACCACGCCGTAGCGTTCGGGATCGCGCACTTGATAGGCGAAGACCGTGGCGCCCGTTGCGTCGCGCTTGGCGATCGTCTGAAGGCGGTTGGACAGGCCTTCGCCGTAGAAGACGTTGTCGCCCAGGATCAGCGCCGACGGCGCACCCGCCAAGAACTTCTCCGCGATGATCAGCGCCTGGGCGAGACCCTCGGGTTTGGGCTGTTCGGCGTAGGTGAGATCAATGCCATAAGCCGCGCCGTCGCCCAGCACGCGCTTGAACGCGGGCAAATCCTGCGGCGTGGAGATCAGCAGGATCTCACGCAAGCCCGCCAGCATCAGCGTGCTGAGCGGGTAGTAGACCATCGGCTTGTCGTAGACGGGCAGCAATTGCTTGCTGACCGCCAATGTCGACGGGTGCAGCCTTGTGCCCGCACCCCCCGCCAGAATGATTCCCTTACGGCCCATGGACGCCGGGTTTAGGCGAAGGGGCCTTGCCTATCAAGCGCTTACTGCATCGTCCCGCCGGCCGGCGTCGACGACGGCGGTGCCGGGCGGGTATAGCGCTCGATCATGTAGCCGGCCCCGGCCCCGACCGCGGCCCCGGCGATCGCCGCCGTGGTCACGCCGGGCGCGCCGACGACGAAATTATAACCGATGACGGCGCCCGCCAGGGCTCCGCCGCCGGTAAAGGCTTCCTGGCGCGAGGGCATATAGCACCCCGCGAGCGTCAGGCAGGCCGCCGCAACGGCCGCGATCTTGATCGGTTTCATCCGGACTCCCTTCCCCCGGATTTCTTCCAGGGCGCCGGATTTCAACCCAAAACCGCGAAAAAGGCGAGTCTTAGCCGAGGAATGGGGCCGAAGCGTCGCGCGGGGCCAGCAAAACGGTCTTGGGATCGATCTTCCAGTCGATTTTCAGGGCCGGATCGTCCCAGCGGATGGTCATCTCGTCCTTGGGGCTGTAGGGCGCATCGACCTTATAGGCGAAATCGGCGACGTCGCTGAGCACCGCGAAGCCATGGGCATAGCCGCGCGGAACCCAAAGCTGGCGCCGGTTGTCCGAGGTCAATTCGACGCCCAGCCATTTGCCGAAATTGGGATGGCCCTTGCGCACTTCGGCCACCACGTCCCACACCGCGCCGGCGACGCAATGGACGAGCTTGCCCTGCGCGTTGGGATCGTTTTGCAGATGAAGCCCCCGCAACGTGCCGCGCACCGAGCGGGACAGATTGTCCTGCACGAACGGCCCGATGCCGATTTCGGCGTAGCGCGCGGCGTTCCAGGTTTCCAGAAAATGGCCGCGATGGTCGCTGAAAACGCGCGGCTCGATCAGCTTGACGCCGGGCAGCGAAAGTTCGGTGACGTTCATACGTTTCCGTAAACCGTGTTGCGGATCATCTTGAAGCCCTTCATCAGCTCGACGATGCCGTCGTCGAGCGAATGGGCGGGGTTGAAACCGGTCGCTTCGATACGCGCGTTCGATACGATGTAGTCGCGCTTGTCCGGGTCCTCGCCGATCGGCGCTTCCATGAACACGAAGCCGGGCACGTGTTTTTGGATGCGCTCGCAGAGTTCCCATTTCGACAGGTTGGCGTCCGACAGGCCGACGTTATAAGGACGGTCCTTCATCGCATCGAACCGCGCGAGGCCATGCAGGAAGGCGCGCGCGACGTCGCGCACATGCACGTAGTTGCGCTTGAAATGCGGCTCGAACAGCACGACCGCGCGATCGGTGACCGCGCGATGGACGAAATCGTTGACCAGCAAATCGATGCGCATGCGCGGGCTCATCCCGAACACGGTGGCCAGGCGGAACGAGATCGCGTTGCCGCGATCCAACGCCGCCTTTTCCGCATCCACCTTCGTCGTGCCGTAAAGCGAGATCGGGCGTAGCGGCGAATCTTCCGTGCATTCCTTGCCCTTGTCGCCCACGCCATAGCCCGAATTGGTGATCGGCATCAGCACGCGCTGATCTTTGGACAACAGCTTCAGCAGCGTTTTGACCGCGCCCAGATTGATCGTCTCGGCCCCGATCTTGTCGGCGTTGCACAAGGGCGCGCCGACCAGGGCGGCGAGCGGGATCGCCACATCGGCCTTGGCGACCAGCGGCTTCAGCGTAGCTTCGTCGCGCGCGTCGCCGCGCACGATATCGAAATCCGGATGCGCGCAGACATGGGCGAGCGGCGCCTGCTTGAACATGAAATTATCCAGCACCGTCACCGCATAGCCCGCGTCGAGCATGGCGGGCACCATGGTGGAGCCCAAATAGCCCGCACCGCCGGTCACGAGAATCCGCGTTTTCTGCGCCATTTTCGTTCCTTCCCGAGAAGTCCGCTTGGGTCTAAGTCAGGTCCGTTCACTTGGCAAGTGATGGGGCTTCGGGCGATAGTCGGGATAAGAATTTCCCGCCGGAGTCGCCAATCCCGTGATCATCAGCCGCACGCCCTATCGCCTGTCGCTGTTCGGCGGCGGGACCGATTACCCGAAATGGTACCTGAAGCACGGCGGGGCGGTGATCGGCACGGCGATCGACAAATACTGCAATATCTCCGTCCGGCGCCTGCCGCCCTTTTTCGAGCATCGCTATCGCATCGTCTGGAGCAAGATCGAACTGGTCAACGACCTGCTCGAGATCGACCACCCGGCCGTGCGCGCGATCCTGCTGGATATGAAGGAACGCCGCGGCCTGGAAATCCACCATGACGGCGATCTGCCGGCGCGCTCGGGCCTCGGCTCGTCCTCGTCCTTCACGGTCGGTCTGCTGAACGCGCTGCACGCGATGCGCGGGCGCATGGTGTCGAAGGACGAGCTGGCGCGCGACGCGCTGCGCATCGAACAGGACGTGATCCGCGAACCCGTGGGCTCGCAGGACCAAGTTTGGGCGGCTTACGGGGGCCTCAACCGCATCGATTTCGAGCGCGACGGCTCGTTTTCCGTGACGCCCTTGATCCTGGGCCGCGAGCGCCGCGACGAGCTGGAAGGCAGCTTGATGCTGTTCTTCACCGGCTTGTCGCGCTTCGCGATGACCATGGCGAAGAAGCAGATCGCTAATATGGACGCCAAGGAGCGCAACCTGCACCGGATGCGCGAGATGGTGGACGAGGCGCAGGCGATCATCACCGCCCCCCGCCGCCCGATGCTGGAATTGGGCACGCTGCTGCTGGAAGCCTGGCGCCTCAAACGCGAATTGGCCGAGGGCGTATCGACGCCGGAGATCGACGCGATTCACGATGCCGCGATCAGCGCCGGGGCCGTCGGCGGCAAGTTGCTGGGCGCTGGCGGCGGCGGGTTCATGGCCTTCGTCGTGCCGCCGGAGAAACGCCACGCGGTGCGCGAGAAACTCAGCCATCTGATCGAGGTCGAGATCCGCGTCAACGCGCCCGGCAGCCGGATCGTGGTTTACGAGCCCGACGACGCGTTTAAGGATTAATCTCTCCACATATTCGGAGGGCACCGGTACGATTCGGGTCTCGATTCGGGACCCCGGGAGACCCATGCCCGCCACCAAGCCATCCAGGCCCAAAAAGGCCGATCCGGCCCGGCTCTACCGCGCCGTGCGGCGCATCCGCCGGGTCGAGGAGGAGGTGGCGCGCATCTACCCCTCCGACAAGATCAAAAGCCCCGTCCATCTGTCGATCGGCCAGGAAGGCATCGCCGTCGGAGTATGCGATCCGCTGGAACCGCGCGACGCCGTGTCGGGCACGTATCGAGGCCATGCCACATATCTGGCCAAAGGCGGCGACCTCAACGCCATGATGGCCGAATTGTTCGGCAAGGACACGGGCTGCGCGCGCGGCAAGGGCGGCTCGATGCACCTCGTCGATATGAAGGCGAATGTGCTGGGCTGTTCGGCCGTCGTCGGCACGACCGTGCCGGTCGCCGCGGGTTTCGCGATGGCGCAGAAGATGCGCAAGACCGGCGCGGTGGTCGCGTGTTTCCTGGGCGATGGCGCGTCGGAGGAAGGGTGCTTCCCCGAAACGCTGAACTTCGCGGCCTTGCACAAGCTGCCGGTGATCTTCGTTTGCGAGAATAACGGCTTCGCGATTCACGAGCCGCTCGCCAAACGCTGGGCGACGACCAAGCTGTGCGAGCGCGTGCGCACCTATGGCATTCCGGCGACGCGCTTCGCCGATTCCGACACCGCGAAGATCCGCGACCACATCGCCAAAGCGTTGCCCGCGATGCGCAAAGGCGGCGGGCCGATCTTCCTCGAATGCCTCACCTGGCGCTGGCGCGAGCATGTCGGCCCCGGCGAGGATTACGACGCGGGTTTCCGCAGCAAAGCCGATCTCGCCAAGTGGCAGAAGAAGGACCCGGTCGTCGTTCTCGGCAAAAAACTCGACAAGAAAATCAAAGCGGCGATCGACGCGGAGATCGAGGCCGAACTCGCCGCGGCCGTGAAGTTCGCCGAGACCTCGCCTTGGCCGGACGCGAAGGAGCTGTATAGCGATGTCTTCGCGTAAGAAACTCGCCCCGCCGCCGCTGACCTGGCCCGGCCGTATGGAAGACGGGCGGCGCGTGCTGCGCTATGTCGACGCGCTGTCGGAAGCCGTGGCGCTGGAAATGGCGCGCGACGACAAGGTCTTCCTGTTCGGCCTGGACGTCGACGACCATAAATCGATCCAAGGCTCGACGCGCAGTCTGCTCGAACGCTTCGGCAAGGATCGCGTGTTCACCACGCCGCTGTCGGAAGACGCGATGACCGGTGTGGCGATCGGCGCCGCGATGGCCGGCATGCGGCCGATCCATGTGCATATCCGCATGGATTTCCTGATGCTGTGCATGAACCAGATCGTCAACATCGCCAGCAAGGCGCGCTACATGTATGGCGGCCAGGTGAAAGTGCCGATGGTCGTGCGCTCGATCATCGGCAAATCCTGGGGCCAGGGCGCGCAGCACAGCCAGGCTTTGCATTCGCTGTTCATGCATTTGCCCGGCATGAAAGTCGCGGCCCCGTCCAACGCGCATGACGCGAAGGGCTGCACCATCGCCGCGATCCGCGACGACAATCCGGTGCTGATGATGGAGCATCGCCTGCTCTATCCGACCGAAGCGGTCGTCAACGAAGGCGCTTACGTGGTGCCGCCGGGGCGCAGCCGCGTATGCCGCTTCGGGCGCGACGTGACGATCGTGGGCGTGTCGAACATGGTCGTCGAAGCCTTGCGCGCCGCCGAGTTGCTGTCGGAAGCGGGCGTGTCGGCCGAAGTGATCGACCCGATCTGGCTCGCCCCGCTCGACAGCGAAACGATCATCGAAAGCGCTAGGCGTACGCGCAAAGTGCTGATCGCCGATAACGGGTGGCTCAACTGTGGAGCTTCGGCCGAGATCGCGGCGCGGTTGGCCGAAGCGCTCGCCGGCGAAGGCCCGATCCAGATCAAGCGCGTGGGCTTCGCGCCCACGCCCTGCCCGCCCTCGCCCGAGTTGGAGAACGCGTTCTATCCCAACCCCGGCACGATCGCGGCGGCGGCCTATGCGCTGGCCAAGCCCGATGCACCTGCTTGGGCGCCCGATCCGGCGGCCACGAAACTCGCCTATCAGCTTCAGTTCAAGGGGCCGTTCTGATGTTCTACGAACTCGCCACGCCGTCCTGGGGCCAGGAAGAGATCGACGCGCTGCAAGCGGTGATCGCGTCGGGCCGTTTCACGATGGGCGAGCGCGTGGCGAAGTTCGAAGCCGAATTCGCCGCCTATCACGGCAAGAAATATGGCGTGATGGTCAATTCGGGCTCGTCGGCGAATTTGATCTCGATCGCCGCCCTCGCCTATCACTCGACGCGGCCTTTGAAGCGCGGCGACGAAGTTTTGGTGCCCGCGATTTCGTGGAGCACGACCTATCACCCGCTGCAGCAATACGGCCTGAAATGCCGGTTCATCGATGTCGAACTCGACACGCTGAACATGGATGTGTCGAAGCTGGAAGCGGCGTTGACCAAGGATACGAAGGCGCTGCTCGCCGTGTCGATCCTCGGCAATCCGTGCCAGCTCGATGTGATGCGCAAATTCTGCGACAAGCACGGGCTGTGGTTCATGGAGGATAATTGCGAATCCATGGACGCGGAATTGCCGTCGGGCCAGAAGGCCGGCACGCTCGGCGATCTCAACACGTTCAGCTTCTTCTTCTCGCACCACATCTCGACGATGGAAGGCGGGATCGTCCTGACCGACGATCTGGAGCTTTACCATCTGCTGAAATGCATGCGCGCCCATGGCTGGACGCGCGATATCCCCACGGACTCGCCGCTCTACAAGCGCGGCGCGAGCGATCATTTCGAGGCCTATCGTTTCCTGTTCCCCGGCTACAATGTGCGCCCGCTGGAAATGGAAGCGGCGGTCGGCAGCGAGCAGCTCAAGAAACTGCCCGCGATGACCGCCGCCCGGCGCAAGAACCTCGCGCTGTTCCAGAAGCTGTTCGCCGGCGACGAGAATTTCATCATCCAGCGCGAACACGGCAAAAGCTCGTCCTTCTGCTTCACGATGATCCTCAATCCCAAGAAGGATCTCGACCGCGAGAAAATCTTCGCGGCGCTGAAGTCGGCCGATATAGGCTTCCGCATCATCACCGGCGGCTGCTTCCTGCGCCACGACACGATCAAGTATTACGATTACTCGATCGCCGGGAACGGCACGCCGAACGCGGAACTCGCCCATGATCGCGGATTCTTCGTCGGCAACCATCCGCAGGATCTGACGCCGCAGATCGAAACCCTGCGCCGCGTGCTGGATAAAGCCGTCGCGTAACTAACCGCGATGATAGGGATGGCCGGCGAGCAGCGAGGCCGAACGGTAGAGCTGCTCGGCCAGCATGGCGCGCGCCAGCAGATGCGGAAACACCATCGGGCCGAAGCTGAGTTTCGCGCGCGCTTTTGCGAGCAACGGTGCCGCGAGCCCGTCCGCCCCGCCGATGACGAACGCCAGATTCGCATGGCCTTCGTCGCGGATACGGCCCAGCAGCGCGGCGAAATCCTCGGTCGAGAGCGCCTTGCCTTTGGGGTCCAGCGCGATCAGGGGTGCCGCATCGGGAATCTGCGCGAGCAGCTTCGCACCCTCGTCGTCCTTGCGGCGCGAAGCCTCGCGTTCCTTGGTTTCGATTTCGCGGATGTCGAGCGGCCCCAGCCCGGCGGGGGCGGGTTTCAGCCGCTTCGCATATTCGGCGACGAGCGCGTCTTCCGCCGTGCCGCGGGCCTTGCCGGCCGCGCAGATGATCAAGCGCATCGTCGTTCCGGCGGCGCGTGGTTTGCGCCGCCGCCTTTCAATCCGTCAGGCGCGCGCTTCCGCGCGCGACCAATCGGCACCCCACATTTTTTCGATGCCGTAGTGATCGCGCAATTCGGGGCGGAACAGATGGACGATCACGTCGCCCCCGTCGATCAAAACCCAATCGCCCTGCGCCACACCCTCGACTCGGATGCTCTTCAGGCCTTTTTCCTTGAGTTTTTCGACGAGGTGTTCGGCCATCGCCTGAACGTGGCGGGCCGAGAGTCCGCTGGCGACGACCATGTAATCGGCGATGGGCGTGCGGCCGGCGAGATCGATGACGACCGGATCGGCCGCCTTGTCGTCGTCCAACGTTTTTTCGACGACTTTGAGAACCGTCTTTGTGGCGCCGACGGTCTTGCGCTTCGCAGTGGCTATCTTCGCTCTCCTCGACAGGCTCGGGTGACGACGACGGTTTTCTCTGCATCGACCGTGCCGGGAACGCCCGGAACAATCATGCTTCACGTCCGTCGACCGAGCCTACCGCCCCGGTTTCGCGCGTTTGGTAAGTGCGCGCAGCCGCGTGGCGGAGGCCGGGTGGTGCCGGACGGGGAAGAACGTCCAGGAAGGCGGATCGAACGCCGCCAGGGACCGCGCCCGCGAAGGCGCGACCCGGGCTGTGGATAACGCCCGCGCCGCCTTTCCGGCCAATGCTTTGACATCATACGCGGGGCGCGCGAAGACGGCAATGACCATCGCGTGAAATATGGACCGCCAATTCTGCCAGCGATGGATCTGGCCGAGATTGTCGGCCCCCATCAGCCAGACGAAGCGCGTTTTCGGGAAACGCTGGCGCAGCACGGCAAGCGAATCGGCGGTGTAGCGCGTGCCCATTGCGGTCTCGAGCGCGAGGGCACGCAAACGCGGATCGGCCGCGCATTGCGCCTTCGTCCCCGCCAAACGCACGGCGAGCGGCGCCATGTCGCGCGCACTTTTCAGCGGGTTTTGCGGACTGACGAGCAACCAAACCTCATCGAGGTCGAGGCGTTTCAACGCCTCGCGCGCGATATGGATATGCCCGTCATGCGCGGGATTGAACGACCCGCCGAGCAAACCGATGCGTTTGCGGGGCACGCGGCCCAACGCCGGAAGCGGCAATACCAGACCGGGCGAAGGCAGTGTCACGGCCGCGTCTGACCCGCCCCGCGTAGCACGTACTTATAGGTCGTGAGCTGTTCGGCGCCGACGGGCCCGCGCGGCGGCAGGCGGCCGGTCGAAATGCCGATCTCCGCGCCGAAGCCGAACTCGGCGCCATCGGCGAATTGGGTCGACGCGTTGTGCAGCACGATCGCGGAATCGACCTTGCGCAAAAACGCGTCGGCCGCATCCTTGTCGCCCGCGATGATCGCATCGGTATGGTGCGAGCCGTACTTGTTCACATGCGCGATGGCGTCGTCGAGCCCGGCGACGGTCTTCACCGCCAGGATCGCGTCGAGATATTCGGTCGTCCAATCCGCTTCGGTCGCGGCCACGACGCGCGTGTCGAGCTTGCGCACTTCGTCGTCACCGCGGATTTCGCAGCCCGCCGAAATCAGTTCGTCGAGGATCGCGGGGCCATGCGTCGCCAATGCCGTGCGGTCGATCAGCAGCGTTTCGGTGGCGCCGCATACCGACACGCGGCGCATCTTGGCGTTCATCACGATCTTGCGCGCCATCTCGATATCCGCCGATTCGTGCACATAGGTGTGGCACAGGCCTTCCAGATGCGCGATCACCGGAATGCGCGTTTCCTTCATCACGCGCTCGATCAGCGACTTGCCGCCGCGCGGCACGATCGTATCGACGTAACCGTCGAGCTTCAGCAAATGCCCGACCGCCGCGCGGTCGCGCGTGGGGACGAACTGAATCGCGTCTTCCGGCAGGCCGTTGGCGGCGAGGGCCGCGCGCATGGCACCGACGATCGCCATTGAGGATTCGAAGCTTTCCTGCCCGCCGCGCAGAATGCACGCGTTGCCCGACTTCAAGCACAGCCCGCCCGCGTCCGCGGTCACGTTGGGCCGCGCTTCGTAGATGATGCCGATGACGCCGATCGGCACGGCGACGCGGCTGATCAGCAAGCCGTTGGGCCGCGTCCAACCCGCCTGGATCGAACCGACGGGATCGGACAAACCGGCGACGTCTTCCAATCCTTTGGCGATGGCTTCGACGCGCTTGGGATCGAGGCGCGTGCGATCGACCATCGCGGCCGAATTGCCGTTCTCCATCGCGAACGCGATGTCGCGCGCATTGGCGGCGAGGATCGCGTCGGTCGCGGCGCGCAGCTTGTCGGCCGCGTTGCGCAACGCGGCGTTCTTGACCTTGGTCGGCGCTTGGGCGAGCACGGCGGCGGCTTCGCGCGCGCGCTTGCCCATGGCGAGCATCGTCGCTTTAAGGTCCAGGTCGGTCGAATTCGTGGCGGCGGGTTCGGCGGGCGTCATGATCGTTATCCGGCAACTTTACGGCGAAGGGCGGGCGGCGGCAAATCGCCGGCGCACGGTCGGATGGGGCGCAATTCTTTCATCGTCCCGGCCCCCCGGCCATCGCGAGATCGTCGCGATGGATCAATTCGTCGCGGCCGCGATAGCCGAGCAATTCGGCGATCTCCGCCGATTTGCGGCCCTGGATCGCGCGCGCGTCGCTGGCGGAGTAGGCGCTCAAGCCCCGCGCCAGTTCGCGGCCCGCCTTGTCGAGCACGCGGATCGCGTCGCCGCGATCGAACTCGCCGTCGACAGAGACGACACCGGCGGGCAACAGCGACTTGCCGCGCGCCAACGCCGCCGCCGCACCGTCGTCGACGACGACGGAACCGGCGGGCTGCACGGTCGATGCGATCCAGCGCTTGCGCGCCGAGGCGGGCGAGCCTTGCGGCATGAACCACGTCACGCGCGCACCTTGTTCGAGCGCCATCAACGGATTGTCGCGCTTGCCCAGCGCGATCCCCATGCGGCAACCGGCCCCCAGCGCGATGCGCGCCGCACCGAGTTTCGTCACCATACCGCCCGACGAATAGCCGGGCCGCGCTTCGCCCGCCATCGCGAGAATCTCGGGCGTCAGTTCCGACACTTGCGTGATGTGCTGGGCGTCGGGATTGGAATGCGGATCGGCGGTGTAAAGCCCGTCGATATCCGACAGCAGAATCAGCGTATCCGCCGACGCCATTTGCGCCACACGCGCGGCCAAACGGTCGTTATCGCCGAAGCGGATTTCCTCGGTCGCGATCGTGTCGTTCTCGTTGATGATCGGCACGGCCTTGGCGTCGAGCAATTTCGCCACCGTCGCACGCGCGTTGAGGTGACGGCGGCGCGCTTCGGTATCGTCGGGCGTGAGCAGCACTTGCGCGCCGACGATGCCACGTGCCCCCAACGCTTCGGCCCAGGCATGGGCGAGCCACACCTGACCGGTCGCGGCGGCGGCTTGCTTCTCCTCGATCTTCAAACCGCGGCGACCGAAGCCGAGCTTCCAGCGCCCGATGGCGACGGCGCCGGACGTAACGACGGCGATCTCGATGCCGCGCTTCACCAGCACGGCGATATCGTCGGCGAGCTTGTCGAGCCACGCTTTGCGGATGGCGCCCGCGTCGTCGACGATCAACGCCGAGCCGGTCTTGACGACCATCCGCTTCGTCGCGGCGAAGGGGGCGGCGGCGGCGGTCATCGGTAATCGTCGTCGCGGCGCATCGCGTCGCGCGCGGCCTTGTCCTCGACGCGCCGTTCGAGCACGGGGGGCACAAGGGCGCGCAAGACTTCCTTCACGCCCTTGCCCGCCGCACCCGACAGCGCCAGCACGGCCTGACCGCCGCCGCGCTTTTTAGCGGCGCGCTTCAAGGCGGCGAGTTTCTTTTTCAGATCCTCGGGCTCGATCGCGTCGATCTTGTTAAGGCCGAGAATCTCGAACTTGTTCTCGATCCCCGCGCCATAGGCTTCGAGCTCGTCGCGGATCTGGTTATAGGCGGCGGCGACTTTATCCTGCGTGCCGTCGATCAGATGCAGGATGGCGCCGCAACGCTCGACATGGCCCAGGAAGCGATGGCCCAAGCCCTTGCCTTCGGCGGCACCGGCGATCAGGCCGGGCAGATCGGCGACGACGAGTTCCTCGTCGTCGATACGCACGACGCCGAGCTGCGGCTTCAACGTGGTGAAGGGATAGTCGGCGATCTTGGGTTTGGCCGAGGTCGTGGCGGCGAGGAATGTCGACTTGCCCGCATTGGGCAACCCGACGAGGCCGACATCGGCGATCAGCTTCAAACGCAGCCACAGCCAACGTTCTTCGCCGGGCCAGCCGGGCAGCGCTTTGCGCGGCGCCTGGTTGGTGGAGCTTTTGTAATGCGTGTTTCCGAAGCCGCCGTCGCCGCCCTTGCACAGCATCACGCGCTGGCCCGCTTCGATCATGTCGACGACCACGGTTTCCTGATCGTCCTCCAAGATCGTCGTGCCGACGGGCACTTTCAGCGTGATGTCCTGGCCCGACAGGCCCGAACGCTGGCGGCCTTCGCCGTGATGGCCCTTCTCGGCCTTGAAATGCTGCTGGTAGCGATAGTCGATCAGCGTGTTGAGATTGGCGACCGCTTCGATGAAGACCGAGCCGCCGCGCCCGCCGTCGCCGCCGTCGGGCCCGCCATATTCGATGAATTTCTCGCGCCGGAAGCTGACGGCGCCCGCACCGCCGTCGCCGGACTTCACGAAGATCTTGCACTGATCGAGAAACTTCATCCTGCGCGGGTCCTAAATGCAAGAAGGGGAGCGGCCTTGCCGGCCGCTCCCCTTCCGTAATCCGTTCGTGGCGAAGGGTCGGCGGCGCCTATTCGGCGGCGGCCGGCACCGGGGCCACGTCGATCGAGACGATCGTCTTGCCGCCGGCCTTGTGGAACTTCACCTTGCCCGGCTTCAGCGCGAACAGCGTGTGGTCGCGGCCCATGCCAACTTCCTTGCCGGCGACGTAGACCGTGCCGCGCTGACGCACGAGGATGTTGCCGGCGAGGACGGTCTGGCCGCCCGCGCGCTTCAACCCAAGGCGCCGGCCTTCGGTATCGCGGCCGTTGCGGGAAGAACCGCCTGCTTTCTTATGTGCCATAACCCGTGCTCCCTCAGGCGACCTTGATGTCGACGATGCGCAGCGTCGTTTCGAACTGGCGATGGCCGTTCTTGCGGCGCGAGTTCTTGCGGCGGCGCTTCTTGAAGACCAGGACCTTGTCGCCCTTGCCTTGCTCGAGAACGGTCGCGGTGACCTTGGCGCCGGCCAGCGTCGGCGCGCCGACCTTGGCGGTGGCGCCGTCGACGACCATCAGAACGTCGTTCAGTTCGACCGTCTTGCCGGCCTCGCCGGCCAGCTTCTCGACGACGACGACGTCGTTCTTGGCGACTTTGTATTGCTTGCCGCCGGTGCGGATGACTGCGTACATCTTGCCGTTCTCCAGGTTCCGCGTATCCGGGCGGCCGAAGGGCCAAGGACGACGAAACCGCGCAAAAAACCGGCCGCGACGAGCCTTGAAAGGCCCTCGCGGCGTGAGGGCGCGGAATATACGCGGGTTCTCGGGCCTGTCAAGCGCGCAAGGGGGTGTCGGCACACACCCGTTAAGCGCTTGATCGGCCAAGTATAGTCGATTGCGGACAGGACCTGCAAACCCTGCTACACCCCGGCCTTCGATGACCCAAACCGCCCCTTCGGGAGCGGCCCGGCTGCTGCGCTGGGCCTGGATCCCCGTCACCCTGGCCGCTGTGGCGGGGTTGGCCCTGCTGGTCGACTGGAAAACGGTCGGGCGGGAATTGGCGGGCGCCTCGCTGCCCGAGCTTGCCGCCATGCTGGCGATCTGGGGCCTGTGGCTCGCCGTGCGGCCGATGCGCATGCGCATGTTCGTGCGTGCGACCGGCCATGGCGACCGGCTGACGGTCAACGACGCGTTCGGCGCGCATGCGGTCGGCAACTCGGTCAATTCGCTGCTGCCGATGCGCGCGGGCGAAGTCGCGATGATCTGGCTATTACACAAACGCGCGAACGTGCCCGCGGGCAGCGGCGCGTCGGCGATCGTGCTCGACCGGCTGTGCGATCTGTTCGGCGCGCTGGGTTTGCTGCTGATCGCGATGTCGCGCATGTCGCAGATGCCGGCGACGATTTCGCAAGGCGTGCCGATCTTCGCGGCCGCGTTGATCGCAAGCCTGGTCGTGTTCGCGATCGGCCTGCGCTTTCGCGCCTTTGCATTGCGCCTGGCCGCGCGTTTCCTGCCGGCGCGTCTGATCGCGCCGCTCAGCCATTTGCTCGACGGGTTGAGCGTGCTCGCCAGGCCGCGCGTGGCGCTCGGCGCCGTCTTGTGGACGGCCGTGATCTGGAGCTTGATCGCCGCGTCGTTCTATTTCGGCATGGACGCGATCCTGCCCGATCTGCGCCCGACCATGGCGATCTTCACCGTGGCGGTGATCTCGCTCGCCTTCCTGGTGCCCGCCGCCCCCGGCGGGATCGGCGTGTTCCACGCGGCGGCGGTGTTCGCGCTGTCGATCTTCGGCGTGCCGGCGGAAGCGGCCCTCGCCTTCGCCATCCTCACCCATGCGCTGACCTTCGTGTTCGGCCTGTGCGTGGCGCTCGCCTGGGTGTTGGCGAACGGGATCAACCCCCGAATCCTGACCCACCGCGTCGACGAAGCCCCGGATTCCAAAGGCGAATGACGACACTTGCCCGGCGGGACGTTCGGGGTTAGGTTCCCGGCCCTTCGAGACCGCGAAGACGTTGCGGACAGGTGGCCGAGTGGCTGAAGGCGTCAGTCTCGAAAACTGAAATACCGGCAACGGTATCGTGGGTTCGAATCCCACCCTGTCCGCCACTACGCCCGAGCCCCCAAACCGGGGGCTCGGGCGTAGTGCTGTCTGGGGTGCGGTGAACGAACCCTTGGTTCGGCCGCGCGCAGCGTCAGCGAAGTCCGAGCGCTAGCGAGGAAAAATCCGCGCCTTCAGCGCGGATTTTCAATCCCACCCTGTCAAAGTTTGTTGTGGCGATCCCGATAGCCCAGCTGCCGCGTGCTAGCGCGATCAGCCATGAGCTTCCTGTCCCGAAACAGTGGGCGTCAGGAACTTTTTTTGCGGATTAGATGCGCTCGCGCTATGATGGCACAATATGCAGTCCGCTATTCCTATCGGTTTTGCTCTTATCTCGCTCGCAATATCCGGATGCGCCACCCGGACAATAGCCGAGATTAAGAGCGCCGATCCTAGAGACGAAATTGAAGTCCGACTCACGCGAGCCGAGGCGGTTGCGTGTCTTGTTCGGCAATATGAAGCCACCGGCGGAAGCGTCTGGGTCTTTTTGGTGCCGTTGACGACGCGCGATTTTCCATCGGAAAACCTGACAGAATTGTTCGCGACGACCGGCACCGCGATACAAGCGCTAGCTGATGTACGCGGAACTACTGACGGCGCCTTAGTGACCGTCTATCGCCCCGCGAATGTTTTGCCTCAGACCACAAATGATCGACTTGTCGCCGCCGCCCAAAGTTGCCAGCAACGCAATCGATAAACCCAAAATGAAAAGGGAGACGCCATGTTTCTGAGACTGTGCTGGATCGTCACGTTGATAATGACAGCGCTGGCAGCGTGGCAATTCGTGGCGGACCTCTCAAGGGCAAACGGTGCGCCACAACAGGCGGCAGCGGCAGCTATGGCGCTCGCTCTGTCGATTATTCCCTATGTCTTCACGCGCTGCGTCGAAAAGCTGTCCAGCCCGAAGCCTCACGAAGTCAAGGTTACGAACTGGCCAGATAGGGAATAGGCGGCTATGCGTTTGGCATGTGCCATCGCGGCTCTGAGCGCATCGCTTCTTGCTGCTGCTCCCGCGCTACCAGCTAACCCACCGCCGCCGATCTGGGAACACATTGCCGAGTGTAAGGACAAGCACACCGGCCGCATCGTCGCGCGCTGCAAGTTTGACAATCTCACTGGTCGGTTGGCGTGTCTGCGTAGCTAATTTGAACCAAGAACTAAGATTCTTGATCCGCAATCTGCTTAAGCATTTTCACGCGAACACAAATCAACAGGGCATACAATGTCGGTCAAGATTGAAGGTTCATTAGATACCTACCTAACCACCGCGACCGAAATCACCTCTGCGTTAATAAAGGAAGATGGAGCAATTTTGAGATTACTCCGAGAGTTTCACGATTATTTTGCAAAAACCTTGTGGCGGGATATTTCTAGCTTAGCTCCGTCCGTACTCTTTCTTTCGACAAACGCTTTTATGATTTATTTGGCTGGCGTCAGGGTCGCAATGAGCGGCCATCCAGTAGCCGCATTTCCTATTCTCCGGACCGCGCTCGAGTCGGCTTGTTATGCTTATTTAATCTCAGAGGATCCCAAGCTCGGAGAAATTTGGTCCAATCGACACAAGGGGTCTGAAGCAGTTAAGGCATGCCGCGATCGCTTTACCGGCGCTGTAAGTGCTGTCGCCAAGGATATCGAGGGTAAGCAGCCGAGCGGCGGTGAATGGGTGCGCAATCTCTACGATGCAGCAATTAATGACGGAGGCCACCCGAACATAAACTCAGTCGTTGGACACATCGTTCGTGAGCAAGATTCTGATGGAGAAAACTATCATCGATTTAGCCATGTTGGGCTCTACAGCGCAGAGCATTGGCAAACGCAACGCGGTCTTGTCGCGTGCTTAGATTTTGCGTTGGCTATAGCAGTAGTACTTACCCGTTCTCTCGCGCAACCTGATGACGAACATACGAGCAAGCTCCATGAACTTAACGACCGCAAAAATGCGATCGCAGACCAGTTAGGAAAACGCGGCCATTCCGATATTTGAAAATGAGGAATCATTGCTTGCGCGTCGTGTATTAGAACGGCACGTCAAAGTTAGGATCGAATGTGATCGATGGCGAATGGCAGGATTGCGCACCGTCTCCGATTGTCGCCTTGCATCGCAAGCTTAATTGTAGATCGCAAGAAGTAAAAAACTATAAGTATATGATATTTAAATGATGGATGTATAAATCCGGTAGCCATCCTGTCCGCCACAACGCCCGAGCCCCCAAACCGGAGGCTCGGGTATTGTGCTGTCAGGGTTCGGTGAACGAACCGAAGACCCGCCCGCCCTACGCCGCCGTGACGCGCCAGATGATGTTGCCGACATCGTCGGCCATCAGCAGCGAATTGTCGGGGCCGAGCGTCACGCCGACCGGGCGGCCATATGACACGCTTTCGTCCGGCGCCAAGAAGCCCCACAGAATGTCGCGCGACGGGCCCGAGGGCTTGCCGTTTTCGAACGGCACGAACACGACCTTGTAGCCGCTGAGCTTGCTGCGGTTCCACGAGCCGTGTTGGCCGATCACCATCCCGTCGGGGAAGCCCGGCAGCGTGCCCGCCGGCATCCAGCACAGACCCAGCGACGCGGTATGCCCGCCCAACGCGAAATCCGGCGTGATCGAACGCGCGACGAGTTCGGGATTTTGCGGCACGCGGTCGTCGACGATGCGATCCCAATAGCTGTAGGGCCAGCCATAGAACCCGCCCTCGGTCACCGAGGTCAGATAATCGGGCGGCGTTTCGTCGCCCAAACCGTCGCGCTCGTTGACCACGGTCCACAGCTTGCCGGTCGTCGGCTCCCACGCCATGCCCACGGCATTGCGCAAACCGCCGGCGAAAATGCGGCTCGACCCGGTGGCGAGGTCGATCACATGGATCGCGGCGCGGCCTTCCTCGGCTTCCATGCCTTCGTCGGCGATATTGGTGAGCGAGCCCACGCCCGCATAAAGCTTCGTGCCGTCTTGGCTGGGCAGCAGGCTGCGCGTCCAATGCCCGCCGGGCTTGAATGTCGCGATGCGCTTACCTGGCGCGTCGATGCGCGTGGCGTCCTTCACATAGGGGAAGGCCATCACGCCATCGGTGTTGCCGACATAGAACGTGTCGCCGAGCAGCGCCATGCCGAAAGGCTGGTTCAGTCCTTCCATGAACGGCGCTTGGATTTCGGCGACACCGTCGCCGTCGGCGTCGCGCAGGCGCGTGATGCGGTTGGCGCTGGGCACGATGGCCCCCGCACGCTGCATGGTGGCGCGCGTGGCAAGGCCGAACACGGTCTTCACCGGGCCCGGCACGGTGCTGGACTCCGCGATCAGCACGTCGCCGTTCGGCAAGCAGTAGATCCAGCGTGGATGGTCGAGGTTGCGCGCGAAGGCGTTGACCTTCAAACCCGGGGCGGCCATCGGCACTTGCCCCGGCGCCCAGCCTTGCGCGGTCGGCATCTTCAAGGTCGGTACGGCACCTTGCGGCTTGGCCGCCGGAATTGCGGGCGCACTGCCCCAGGCCGGAGTCGGATCCCCATCGCGCAGCCGCCGCAGCGCCACCGCACCGCCACCGACAAGTGCAACTACACGCGCGAACATGCTGGAAAAGCTCATCGACGCCCTCTCCCGAGTCTTGGCCCCGCTGGCATTGGCGGGAACGGGTTGGTACCATTGATATTATCTTTCTGGAATAGCGACCGCATGCTCGCCCGCCGCCGCTTCTCGGCCCTTCTTCTCGCCGCCACTTTACGCCCCAATATCGTCCGCGCCGCGCCCGCTATCCGGGTCGGCGTGCTGCGCTTCGGCACCGTGTCGTGGGAGATCGACGTGATCCGCACGCACGGCTTGGCGGCCGTCGCGCCGCAGGAATTGGCCGCACCGCAAGCCGCACAGATCGCGCTGCAAGCGGGCCAGGTCGACGCGATCGTCGTCGATTGGATGTGGGTCGCGCGCCAGCGCGCCACCGGTGCGGATTGGAGTTTCGTGCCCTTTTCCAACGCCGTCGGCGCGTTGATCGCCCCCGACGCGTCGCCCGTGCGCCGCGTCGCCGACCTTGTCGGCAAGCGGCTCGGCATCGCGGGCTCGCCGCTCGACAAAAGCTGGCTGATCTTGCGCGCCTACGCCAAGGATCGCCTCGGGATCGATCTCGACACCGCGGCCGAGCGCAGCTTCGCCGCCCCGTCGCTGCTCGCCGAACAGATGAAACTCGGCCGGCTCGACGCGGTGCTGACCTTCTGGCCCTTCGCCGCACGCGCCGAGGCCGCCGGTGCGCGCCGCGTAATTGCGGTGGAGGATGCGGTCGCGGAAATGGGTATCGGCACCGGCGTGCCCTATCTCGGCTACACCTTCTCGACCGCGTGGGCCCAACGCAATCGCGAGACGCTCGCGGGCTTCCTTGCCGCGTCTCGCCAAGCGCGGGGCATCCTCGCGCGGTCGGACGACGAATGGCGGCGTTTGCGCCCGTTGACCAATGCGGCCGACGATTCCGAGCTCGTCAAACTTCGCGACTGGTATCGCGCCGGCATGCCGCGCAATTGGCGCACGGAGGAACGCGACGCCGCGTCGAAGCTCTACGCCCTGCTCGCGCGCATCGGCGGACCGGCGCTGGTCGGCCCGGCGACATCCGTGCCGCCGGGCACGTTCTGGCCGGTCGAGTGGCGGGACGCTTCGTGACGAATAGCCTGCCCACAAGGCTCGCTTCCACGCTGGGCTTCGTTGCGCTGTGGCAGGTGGGCGCGATGCTGGCGAATAACCGCCTGCTGCCGAGCTTCAGCGACGTCGCCGCCGAAATGATTCGCCTGTCGGCGGATGGCACGCTGCCGCTCCATCTCGGCATCACGCTGGCGCGCGTCACCGCCGCTTTCACGCTGACGCTTTTCCTGGGCAGCGCTTTGGGCATCGCGATGGGGCGCTGGCGCCGTTTGGATGCCGCCCTCGACAGCGCGGTGACGCTGCTGCTGAACATGCCAGCCCTCGTGCTGATCGTGCTGATCTATGTGTGGTTCGGCTTGACCGAGGCCGCCGCCATCGGCGCCGTGGCGCTCAACAAGCTGCCGAACACGGCGGTCACGCTGCGCGAAGGCAGCCGCGCCCTCGATCCCGCGTTGATGGAAATGGCGCGCAGCTTCCGCATGCCCCGCTTGCGCGTGCTGCGCCATGTGATCCTACCGCAGCTCGCCCCCTATATCGTCGCGGCGGCGCGCTCGGGGCTGGCACTCATCTGGAAGATCGTGCTGGTCGTCGAACTGCTGGGCCGCAGCAACGGTGTCGGCTTCCAGATTCAGATCCATTTCCAGCTTTTCGACGTCACCGCGATCCTCGCCTACGCGCTCGCCTTCGTGATGGTCGTGCAACTCATCGAATGGGCGGCGTTCCAGCCGCTCGAAAGGCGGGTCGCGAAATGGCGGACGTGATCTTGCGCCTGCGCCTCGCCGGCAAAGCGTTCGGCACGCGAAAGGTGCTGGGGGCGATCGATCTCGAACTCGGGGCACGCGAGATCGTCGCGATCGTCGGCCCGTCCGGTTGCGGCAAGACGACGTTGCTGCGCATCGCCGGCGGGCTTGAACGCGATTTCGACGGTCGCCTGGAATGGGCGAACGGCCGTGCCCCACGCATCGGCACCGTATTTCAGGAACCGCGCTTGCTGCCCTGGCGGACGGTGCGCGAGAATCTACGCCTCGCCCAAGACACGCCCGACGACGCATTGGCCGATAGTCTGCTCGACACGCTCGGCTTGCTGCCCTTTGCCGATGCCTATCCGGGCACGCTGTCGCTGGGCATGGCGCGGCGCGCTTCGATCGCCCGCGCCTTCGCCGTATCGCCCGACCTCGTGTTGCTCGACGAGCCTTTCGTTTCGCTCGACGCGGATATGGCCGCCCAAAGCCGCGACCTTGTGCTGGCCGCGTGGCGCGCGAAGCCGATCGCGATGCTGCTGGTGACGCATGATCGCGCCGAAGCTGAAACCATGGCCGATCGCATTCTCGAACTCGGCGGCGCGCCTTCGCGCATCGTGGCCGAGATCGGCGTGCAGGCGCCGCGCGGCTAACGCCCCAGCTTGACCGGTCCGTCTTTGCGCAGCAGGGCGGCGAGATTGGCGTAAGGCAGCACGACTTCGTACGTGCCATGCGCATAGGGGCCGACCTCGTAGGGATCGAACACGATCGTCAGCGCGGCTTCGCCCCAGCAGAAGCGCGTATCGGCCTTGAGCGCTTCGAGCAATTCTTCGCGCGGCACGGCATCGCTGAAGCCGGGCTTGGTTTTGAACAAGCGCCGCAAACCGCTATCGACGCGCGGCACAAGTTTTTCGCGCCAATCGTCGCCCGCGAAGACATCGCCGGGCTTGGCGGATTTCCCGCTGCGCAGATCGACCAGCGAACACAGCGTGCCGCCATTGCCGTGCGCCCCGCCGGTATAGGCCCAAACGAGCAAACGAACGCCGATCGCTTGCGTGCCCGCTTGGACGGCCGCGCCGCGCTGCAACGTTTCCCAGCCGCGGAAATATTCGTCGTCGCGCTGATCGGCGAAGGCGTCGAGCGCTTCGGCCTCGGCGGCTTGCGCCTCGCCGCGATAGGCGTCGTTCACGTCGGCGAATTTCGCGCCGTGGAAACGCGGATAGTCGATCTCGACCGAGAATTCGTACTCGCCCGCCTTGTCGGCGTGGCGGATCGCGACCCATTCGACGATCGAAGGCGGGGTTTGCGCGCTTGAGGTGGCGGCAAATAAAACCAGCGCGGCGGCAAGCCCCGCGCGGAAGATCACGTTTTCGTGCCCGGCGGCAATTCGGCCTGATCGAGCTTGGCGCCCGCGAATTTCGCGGCCGTCGTTTTGGCGTTCAGCAACCGCGCGAAGCGCAGATCGGCGCCCGAGAAATCCGCCGCGCGCAGATCGCAATCGGTGAGGTTGGTCGCGATTTTGCGCCCCGACGGCTTGCCGTCCTTGCCGATGATGTCGGCGGGAAACAGGATCGCCTTGCGCAGCTTCGCCCCGCGCAGCGAAGCGCCCATCAACACCGCCCCCGACAGATCGGCGTTGTCGAGAATGGCGCCGTCGAGCCGCACCTTGATGAAGGTCGCGAGCACGAGGCGCGCCCCCATCAGCGAGGCGCCCGACAAATCCGCGCCGTCGAAGGCGGCGCCCGACAAATCGGCGCCGACCAGATCGGCCCCTTGCAGGCCGAGGCCGGCGAAAGCGGCGCGCGCCCCCACGCGCCCGCCCGAGCGCATCCAATCGGCGTGGTTGCGCACCATCACCTTCAGCGAATCGGGCGGCACCGTGCCTTCGGCAGGCATCGGCATCTTCGCCTGATCCATATTGGAACCGTCGAACGACGCGCCCGCGACATTCGCACCCGTCAGCGTCGCCCCGCGAAGGTCGCAGCCGGCCATGCGCGTGCCGCATAATGCCGCACCCCGGAAATTGGCGTTGGCGAGGCGCGCGCCCGACAAATCGCAGCCGGTCAAATCCGCGCCCGCGAAGCTCGCCCCGTTCATTTCCGCGTCGACGAAGCTGGACGACGCGAAACTCGCGTTATCGAAACTGGCGTTATCGAGCTTCGCCTTGCCCATATCGACGCCGTCGAACGTGGCGCCGTCGAATGTCGATTTGCGTTCCGGGTCGCTGGACATCTTGACCGATTTACCCGGCCGGAAATCCGCATTTCGCAAATCGCAAGCCGACAGCTTGGCATTGGCGAAATTCGACCCGCGCCCGTCGAAACGGCGCAGATCGCAGCCGACCATCGTCGCGGTGCCGAAATCGGCGCAGAACGCGTCGGCGTCCGACAGGTCGCAGCCGATCAATTCGCATTCCGCAACGCGCGCGTCGCCCAGCAACGCGGCGGAAAGATTGACACCGTTCAGTTTGAGACCCAGCAAATCCAGCCCGCGCATATCCGCGCGCTTGCCGCCCTGCTTTCCGAACAGGAAAGCGGAATGGCCGACCAGAATGGTTTTAAGGGTTTCGGCGGGGATCATCGCCCCTAGTTAAGCATGCGGGGCAATGCGCGCAAGCTATTCCAAATCCTAATCGTGTAAGGCCAAAACGACCCGGCGATTGCGTTTACCTTTGCTTTCGATCTTTTCGACCGCCACGCGGCCGATTTCGCCGGTCCGGGCGACATGTGTCCCGCCGCAGGGCTGCAAATCCACATTCGCGATATCGAGCAAGCGGATCTTGCCAGCACCGCGCGGCGGCTTGACCGACATGGTGCGCACCAGATCGGGCTTGGCGTCGAGCTCGGCCTCGTCGATCCAGCGCGGCGCCACGTGATGATCCTCGCCGATCAGGCGGTTGATCTCGGCCTCGATCTTGTCCTTGTCGAACACGACCTCGCCGGGATCGAAATCCAAACGCGAACGCTCCGCCCCGATCTGCCCGCCGGTGACGCCTGCCGGGATGACGGCGCAGAGCAAATGCAAACTCGTGTGCATGCGCATGTGGCGGTGGCGGCGATCCCAATCGATCTCGGCGGTCAGTTCGCTGCCCACCGCCGGGGCTTCCGAACCGGGGGCGAGAAGATGCACGATCCCCGCTTCGCCTTTGCGCGTGTCGGTCACCGCGAGGCGCTGGCCGTCGTCAAAAATCAGCGTTCCCGTGTCGCCCGGCTGGCCGCCGCCCATCGGATAGAACACCGTCTGGTCGAGCACGACGCCCTCGGGCCCGGAAGCGACCACGCGCGCGCGGCAGGATTTGAGATAGGAATCCTCGCGGAACAGCTCCCGGGTCATGCTTCGTCCTTTTGCGAAAGAATGCGCGCGAACATCGCGCGGTCGACATTGCCGCCGGACAGGATCAACCCGATCCGCTTGCCGGCGTTGAGATGTTTCTCGGCGAGGGCCGCCGCAAGCCCCGCCGCCCCCGCGCCTTCGGCGACGTTATGCGTGTCGGAAAAATAGGCGCGCATCGCCGCTTCGATCTGCGCTTCGGATACGCGCACGATACGCGCGGCCCCCTTCCAGATGATCTCCAGCGCGCCATCGACGGGCACGCGGCACGCCATGCCGTCGGCCAGCGTGTCGGCCGTGTTGGTCGAGACGGGCTTATGCGCTTCGAACGACAGCGCGTAGGCGGGCGCATTCTCGGCGACCACGCCGATCACTTCGGTCGACAAGCCCAGCGCATCGCGCGCGGCGATCACGCCGCAAATGCCCGAGCCCAACCCGATCGGCACATAGACGCGATCGAGCGCAGGCGCGGCCCGGAAGAATTCGAGCGCATAGGTCGAAACGCCGCGCACCAGATCGGGCAGGAACGAGCCGACAAAGTGCAGCCCGCGCGACGAAGCCAGTTCGCGCGCGTGTTCCAGCGCCGCCTGGAAATCATGGCCGTGTTCGACCAATTCGGCGCCCAACGCGCGCATCGCGGCGTTCTTTTCGACGGAATTGCCGTGCGGCACGACGATCGTCGCCTTCAGTCCCGCGCGCGCCGCCCCGAAAGCGATCGATTGGCCATGATTGCCGCGCGTGGCCGAAATCACGCCCGGCAAACCGGGCTTGGCGGCGGCGAGGTCGGCCATGTGCAAAATCCCGCCGCGCACCTTGAAGGCGCCGACGGGCGTGTGATTTTCGTGCTTCACCCATATCTCGGCGCCCGCACGCGCGCTGAGCAGCGGCCAATGATATTGGGGCGTGGGCGGTATCGCGCGATGCAAAAGCGTCGCGGCCGCGTCGAGTTCGGTCAGGGTGAATTGCGCCATCAGGATTAATCGTCGTTTAATCGACTGCGTTTAAGAAAAGCGGATATCGTCCTTTCGCCACCTTTGAGGCCATGGCCCGTACTGTCAACCCCGCCGCCGAAGCCGAACGCTTTCTGGGCGCCTTGGACGAGAAATCCCTCGCCATCGACGAGGCGATCGCCCAGGCCAAAAGCGGCGTCGCGCATTCGTCCTTCGCCGCCTACAAGGTGTTCTCGGACGCCGCGTCGGATTTCGACGGCTTCTGCATCCTGATCGAATACCGGATCAAGAAAATCACCGACGACGCGGCGCGCGCCGGGTTCGAAGGCAGGCTGCTGACCGCGCGCGTCCATGCGATGACGCGAATGTTGAAGGCGTCGATCGATCTGATCGGCGCGGTCGCCAACCAGAAGGAATTGCCGCTGGGCGCGAAGGACGTTTTCCTGCGCGAGCTGCGGTCGATCTACAACCTGAAAAACACGCTGTCGCGCCCGCCTTTCGTGGGCCAATTGCCAGGCGATACGGGACACGATCTGGATCTGGCGGAGAAAATTCTGCGGGAGATCATCGACAAAGCCCCCGCCTTGCTGGAATTGACCCCGATGGTGGATCCCGCCGAACCGGCCGAGCCCGCGTCGTCTTGACCCCCACCGCCTGACGCCCGCCCTCAATCCGGCCCTTGACCCCGGCGCCCCAGGCGTGAAACTCCATACCCAAGGCCGCGTTCGCGCGGCCGGGAAGGGTGTTCGGGGTTCATGGCCGACGACGGCGAATTGGCGGAAGCGACGGTCGGCGCCGTCGAAGCGGGCTTGCGCGCCGCGTTGGGCGGCCGCGAATCCGTGACGCTGGGCGATCGGATCAAGATCCACCCGACCCAAACCGTTCTGGATATGGCAAGCCCGCTGGCCGAAGCCTTCGCCGCCAGCGATTCCACGCGCCCCGATACGGCCTGCGTGGCGCTGGTCGCGCGCCCCGAGCAATTGCCGCGCGTGGGCGCTTGCGCGCAAATCCGCACCTACGAACATGCGGGCGTGGTGAAGCTGCTGGAGGCGGGGCCCGTCACCTGGCCCGACGGCGCGCAGCGTTTCGCCATGGTCTACGAAACCCCGGCCGGGCCGCCGCTGCTGCGCAAGGGCAAGCGGATCGAGCCGCTGGATTCGCGCCTGCTCGCGCGCATGTTCGTGATCCCGGCCGCCCAGGCGCTGACCGAATATAACCGGCGCGGCGTGTCGCATCGCGCGATCCGGCCCGACAACGTGTTTTGGTACGATTACGGCAAAACGCGCCTGACGTTGGGACCCGCGACGGTCGGCCCCGCCGGCATGCTGCAGCCCGCCGTGTGCGAAACGCTGGAAATGGCGATCTGCGATCCCTACGGCAAAGGGCTTGGCAGTGCGGGCGACGATCTGTTCTCGCTGGGCGTCACGGTGCTGGCGTTGCTGCGCGGCGAATGGCCGCTGGCCGATCTGACCGACGAACAGATTCTCGAAAAGCGGATGGAACTCGGCAGCTGGGATGCGCTCGCCGGCAAATACAATCCGCCGACCGAAATGTACGATCTGCTGCGCGGGCTGTTGTGCGACGACCCGAACGAGCGCTGGTCGCTGGCCACCCTCGCCAAATGGGCCGAAGGCTCGCGCCCGCAATTGCCGCGCTTCACCATGCCGGCCAAAGCGCGCGAGCCCTTCCTGTTCGAAGGCAAGCTGCTGCGCACGGGCCGCGAAATCGCGATCGCGATGGGCAAGAACCCGCAACCCGCCGCCGCGATTTTGCGCACCGGCCTGTTGCGCGATTGGGCGCGCCGCGCCTATCCCGACGACACCGCCTCGCGCAAGATCGAAGCGATGTCCGGCCCCGGCAGCCCCGCCTCGCGCGACGGCGACGGGCCGCTGGTGGCGCGCGCGTGCTTGGCCCTCGATCCCACGGGGCCGTTGCGCGTGTCCGGCTATGCGTTCCGGCCCGACGGTATTGCCGCCGCCTTGGGCCGCGCCTTCACCGCCGACCGCCAGATGCTGCCCGCGATCGACGCGGCGATCCGCGCAAGCCTGCATCTCGAATGGGCCGACGCGCAAAAGACCGCGAATCCCAACCAGAAATCCTCGACCCGCCGCCTCAACGCTTTCGAACGTTTGGGGCGCTGGGCGAACGAGCCGGTCGTGGGTGCGGGCCTCGAACGCTGCCTTTACGAACTCGATCCGCGCATGCCGTGCTTGTCGCCGCTCAGCGTCGATGGCTGGGTCGAGACGGCGGGCGATCTGCTGCCCGAGATCGATCGCGCATTGGAGGATCAGGACGGCGCCAATCGCGGCTTCGACCGGCATGTGCCCGCCTTCCTCGCCGCGCGCGTTTCGGCCGACGAGAACGCGTTGCGCGGCCTTGCCGGCGGTGCGGCGGACGAGGAAACGCGCCTGGCCGCGTTGCGCCTGCTCGCCGAATTGCAGGAAACCTATCTCGTCGGCTCGCTGCCCAATCTCGCGCGCGAATGCGCCGGATTGGTGCGGCCCACACTCGAGCGCTATCAGCGCATCGCGACCAAGGAATTGATCCGCAGCAAGGCGGAAGCCGCGATCATCGCGGGCGATCTGCGCGAGCTCGTGCGCTTGGTCGACGACAAGGTGGGGCTGGAGGCCGATCAACGCGGCTTCGGGGCGGCCAAAACCGAATACGCCAACGCGACCGAAAAACTTTCCAAGGCCGATCTCGTGATGATCGACCGCGCGCGCCAGGCGATCTATCGCGGCCGCGAATCGGCGGCGTTGGCGGCGGGCTCGCTGGCGCTGGCGTTGTTCTTCGTCGTGCTCGCGTTGCATTTGGGTTAGCGTCGCATCATGGCGATCGTTCCGCGCTCCTCGCTCACCAAACTTCTGCCCGCCGCTTGGTCGGGGGCGGCGCTGATCTTCCTCGCCTTGCTGGTGACGCAGCCGACGACGGCGGTCTATTTGCTGATCGCCAGCTTGCCCACGCTCGCCATGCTGATGATGGACGACGATCCCGAACAGCGCGGCGTGTTCGCGGTGGGCTCGCTCAATCTCGCGGGCGCCCTGCCCTTCGTGCTGCTGTCGGTCGTGGGCTATATGCGCTTCACGCCGCTGTGGACCCTGAACGCCTATATGTGGCCGTTCCTGGGCGCGCTGCTCGGCGTCACGCTCTATTACGGCGTGCCGATGCTGGTGCGCTATATGGCGAAGGTCGAGGAAGAGCGCGAAAACCGGCGCCTGGGCGAACGCCAGCAAGCGCTGGTCGAGGAATGGGGCTCCAACGTCGCCTCGGTCCAGCTCGACTTTTCGAACAAGGACGAGATTCGCTAGGCACGGCAACTTGCCTGCCCGAATCCCTTTCGGTAATTTTATCGGCAAGCGTTGCGACGCAGGAAAGGATGCGCGATGAAGTGGGAATTCGCGGCGGTGCTGGGCGTTTACGGCGCCACCTTCGCCTATGCATATTCGCGCTATACCGACCGGCTCGAGTTCCACCGGTATCTGGCGAACCATGTGATGCTGTTCGCGCCGCTGAACTTCTTGTTCACGTTCTTCACGCGCGGCAAGCAATCCTCGACCTACCCGGCCCACATCGTGCCGGGGCTCGATCAATTGAAGGCCGCCTATCCGATCATCCGCGCGGAAGCGCAGGCGCTGCGCGACGCCGGCGTGTTCAACCGCGCCCCGGCGAAGGACGAGCCCGGCTACAACACCTTCGAGAAGGGCGGCTGGCGGCTCTATCGCCTCAAATGGTACAGCCCGGAATGCGATCCCACGGCGAAGGCCGCGTGCCCCAAGACCTGCGCGATCGTCGATTCGATTCCCTCGGTCCGTTCGGCGCTGTTCACCGTGCTGCCGCCGGGCGCAAGGCTCGGCCGGCATCACGATCCGGTCGCCTCGTCGCTGCGCTATCACCTCGGCCTGCTGACGCCGAATTCGGAGAAATGCGCGCTCACCCTCGACGGCGTGCCGCATGTGTGGCGCGACGGCGAGGAATTGCTGTTCGACCCGACCTATCTGCACAGCGCGATCAACGAGACCGACGTGGTGCGCATCATCCTGTTCTGCGACGTCGAGAAAACGCAGCTGTGGCGGCCGATCAAGCCGATCGCCGACGCGCTCGATTTCGGCGTTGTCAGCAAGTTCACGGGCGCCGATGCGCAAGGCAAAATCTCGTGGATCTCGGCCGCGTATAAGCCGATCTATAAGCTGCGCGCCTACATCAAGCAGAACGTCAAGAAGCGCAACCGCACCGCCTATAACATCATCAAATACGGCGCGATCGCCCTGGTGCTCGCGGGGCTTTATTACGTGCTTTGAGGGGTGGGAGCGCCGCCCGAGCGGCTCAACGCATCAAAAGCGGATGATCCGCTTCAACGGAGTTCTTCGAGTCCGCTCCAATTCGTTCGGATGATCTCACGTGCACGCGGGTCCGCGAGACCCAGTTCATCCAACGTATACTTCATGCGACCAAAATTGCATGGCGCACAGGTAACGACCAAATTCGAAAAGCTGTTATCACCGCCGCGCGCATGTGGAAGCACATGATCGAATTGCATCCACATCGCGAAGAACGCCGCATGACGCGATGCATCGGTTCTTCCCCAAGGCACCGCCTCTGGATAGAGGCGCGCCGCCCGTATACGGACTTGTTTCCGGATCAACGGGATTCCGCAAAAACAGCATCGATAACCGAATTTCGCGACGAGGGCTTTGCGTTCTCCGCTGTCTGGCATACGCGCAGCGACACGCTTATCCTTGGGTAAAATCGGCGGCGCATTCGACACGGTGCGTTTCTGCAAGATGTCTTGCCGATGCTTGCCCATGATGCTTTTCGCCCAGTCCCTAACGACCGGCGTATTCGCCGCGATGAAATGTCTCGCGGCGGCCGCACTATCACCTTCGAGATGCGAATTCAGCGCCGCACCGAGTAGACGAGCCGATTCAAAAATTTCGGGAATGGGTTCGCGAAGACAGTGGCGCATGAAAATGCTACCGCTCCATAAATGCCATTCATGCTACTCAAAGCATAACTGTGACGCCAAGCACTAGTCAGAAGCTCCAGCACCTGCCGCATTATTCGCTTGATGGAGTTTGAAAAGAAATGGTGCCGCAGGAGGGAATTGAACCCCCGACCCGCGCATTACGAATGCGCTGCTCTACCCCTGAGCTACTGCGGCACACCGGGGGCATTTCGAAGCGGCGCGGAACCTACAGGACGCGGGCCCAAGATGCAACTGCCGGGGCCGCCCGCGCTGCCGGGCCCGAAAATCCCTTGTTTTCAGGCCCCTAGAGCGCCCGCGTGAGCCCGCCGTCGCAATCGATCAGTGCCCCCTGCACATAGGCGAATCGGGGCCCGAGGAGTGCCGCGGTCAGATCGGCGATCTCTGCCGGCTGGCCGAAACGCGCGATTTTGAGCTCGGCCAGGGCCTGGGCACGGGCCGTCGCTTCGTCGATCCCCTTGTCCTTCGCCGCTTGGGCGAGCCTTCCCTTCAAGCGGTCGGTTTCGATCCAGCCCGGATTGAGGCCGTTGACGCGGATCCCGTCGCGCGTGGCCGGTTGCGCGATCGCCTTGGTGAAGTTGAACAGCGCCGCGTTGACCGAACCGCCGATCGTGAAATCGCCCGACGCCGTGCGCCCGCCCGCGCCGATGATGTTGACGATGGCGCCGCGCGATTCCTTCAATGCCGCCCACGAAGCGCGAACCATGCGCACCGTGCCGTGGAATTTGAGCGCGAAGCCGTCGTGAAAATCGGCGTCGGTCAGCGTCGCGAAATCGCCGCGCTTGGTGGCGCCGGCATTGTTCACCAGAAAATCGAGCCGCCCGAAGCGCGCGATCGCGGCCGCCACCGCTTGGGAAGCCGCATCGGGCTCACGCAGATCGGCGGCGAAAGCGGCGCACGGCGTCGTGCGCGACAACCGGTCGGCATGGGCGCCAAGCAGATCGCCCGAGCGCGCGACCAGCAGCACGTTGACGCCCTCCGCCGCGAGTTTCTCGGCAATCGCCAACCCGATACCGCGCGACGCCCCCGTCACGATCGCCGTTTTGCCCGCCAAGCCCTGATCCATCGCCATTTCCTTCGCCCGAACGCAAGGACGCACGTTATCCGATTTGCGGCGTCGCAAGGAAATGGCATGATTCCGATCATGCGGTTCTGGCTCGCTTTGGGTGCGCTGTACGGCTTCGTCGCGGTCGCGATGGGGGCGGTGGGCGCGCATTTCCCCGGAATCGACGATGCGGGCAAGGAATGGCTGCGCACCGCGTCGCTCTATCAGGCGATCCACGCGCTGGCGCTGATCGGTATTGCGGCGTTGAGCGAAAAGCGCCTGACCTTCCGCCTGTCCTTCGCGGGCCTCGCTTTCGCCCTGGGCGTGCTGATGTTCTCGGGCGGGCTTTACGCGCGTGCGTTGCTGGGGCTCGATCTCGGCGCGCTCGTGCCCGCCGGCGGCATGGCGTTCCTGGCCGGCTGGCTGCTGCTGTTCCTGTCGGCCTTCGGGCGGCGCTAAACCACCAGCGTGTAGAACGCGACGTAGAGAGCGAGTGCCACGATCGCGGCAGCGATCGATGGCATGTTCTGCGGGCGGGGCGCTTCGGGAAATTCATAATTCATGCGGATGATTGCAACCGAAAGGTCGCCTTGCGCCAAACGCGTTCGATTCACCCGCACACGAAAAAATCTCGTTCGCCCTTGCGCCATCGCCGCCGCCAGGATCGGCGATCCCGACGGAGGTATCGATGCAAGACGAAGTGCTGTTCCATCGCGACGGCAAGATCGCGATCCTGACGCTGAACCGGCCCAAGAAACTCAACGCCATCGACTACGCGACCGCCGACGCGTTGCTCGCCCGGCTCGACGCGATCGAGATCGATCCCGATTTGCACGCGGTCATTCTTACGGGTGCCGGTCAGCGCGCGTTCTCGGCCGGCGGCGACATTCCGCAGTTTTCGGAAAGCGTGCGCGCGGGCGCCTTCCAAGCCGTACGCGATTTCGTGCGCCGCGGCCAGACGCTGACCGCGCGCATCGAAGCTTTCCCCAAGCCGGTGATCGCGGCGGTGAATGGGCTTGCCTATGGCGGCGGGTGCGAAATCACCGAGGCGGCACACCTCGCCGTCGCTTCGGCGCGCGCGATGTTCGCCAAGCCCGAGATCAAGCTTGGCATGCCGCCGACCTTCGGCGGCACGCAGCGTTTGCCGCGCTTGGCCGGGCGCAAGCGTGCGCTCGAATTGCTGCTGACCGGCGACAGTTTCGACGCCTATCGCGCGCTGGAATTGGGGCTCGTCAATCGCGTCGTCGGGCACGCCGATCTGATGGCGGCGTCGCTGGAGCTTGCGCACAAGATCGTACGGCATTCGCCCTTGGCCGTGGCGTCGGTGATCGCGGCGACGACGCGCGGGATCAATCTGCCGATCGGCGAAGGCCTGCTGGTGGAAAGCGAGCAATTCGCCAAGATGGTGCCGACGCGCGATTTGCGCGTGGCGCTGGACGCGTGGCTTACGCGTGCGGCACCGGCGGGCGGCGCAGCTTCTTGACCAGCGCCTTCACCCACGCGCGGAACGCGGCGACTTCCGGCCGCGCCATCGCTTCGCGCGTCGAGACGAGCCAATAGGCGGAGCGCGAGCGCCGCGCCGGCCCCAGCACGGGCACGACGCGGCCTTGCGCGATCTCCGCCCCCATCAACGGCAAGCGCCCGATCGCCACACCCGCACCGGCAGCGGCGGCTTCGAACGCCATGATGATCGAATCGACCTTGCGCGCGGGCGGCGTGTCGGGCCCGGCGGGCGGCGCGCCCGCCAATTCGCGCCACGACTCCCAATCGTCGCGCGCGGAGACGAGGCGGATCGACGCGTGGCGATCGAGATCGGCGACGCTTTTGATCTCGGCGACGATCGCGGGTGCGGCGACGGGGACGAGCCATTCGTGGAACAGCAGCGTGGCGGTGAGGTCCGGCCAGTCGCCGCGCCCCAAGCGGATCGCGACGTCGATTCCGTCGCGCGGGAATTCGACCTGGCGCTGGCTGGTGTCGAGCGTGATCTCGATGCCGGGATGCGCTTCGCCGAATTTATCGAGATTGGGGGCGAGCCAGCGCAAGCCGAAAGTCGGCGCCACGCTGACCGTCAGCTTGCCGTTGGCGCGCCGCCCCGGCACGCCGTCGCTCGCCCGCGCGATGATTTCCAGCGCGTCGCGGATCTTGGGCAGATAATCGCGGCCGCTTTCGGTCAGCGACAAAGCGCCGGGCCCGCGCGCGAACAGCTTGGCGCCCAGCCAATCCTCCAGCGTCTGAATGCCGTGGCTGACGGCGCTGGGCGTCAGCGCCAATTCGGCGGCGGCGTTCTTGAAACTCGCGTGGCGGGCGGCTGCCTCGAACAGACGCAAGGTTTTCAGCGGCGGAAGACGATAGGCCATGGCACCAGCATAATTCCCGCATTGGGTCCGGAAGATGGATTTCCCTCACCGGAAGGTGAGATTAATTCGCGCGCGGGGCATCGGCCGGCGGCGGCGCGGCGGGTTTGGGGGCGGGCCCGGCTTGATGCAGCACCATCCGCCATTCGCCGCCTTCCCGTATGAAGGCGTTGGTCGCCGCACACCAGCCTTTGCCGCCATCGAGCGATTCCAGGCACACAACCAGCGCGGTTTCGCCCGCGAAAACGACGTTCGGCTCGACCGGCACGCTGGATGGTGCGGGGCCGGACAAAATGCGCCGCCAGCTTTCCATCACGGCGTCGCGGCCCGTCAGGATCGGCCAGCCGGGGTGAATGCAGGCGACCGACGTCGCCTTGGCCCAGATCCGGTCCATCGCCGCGAAATCCCGATCCGTGAAGGCCCGATAGAAGATTTCGTTGGCGAACAGCACGGCTTGGCGCTCGCGGGCCGGATCGAAACGGGGGACTGCCGGACGGGACATATTCGGTCGTCTCATTTTGCGAATCGAGATATTAACAATTTGACTCAAATAGGCGATCTCTGGCCTGATAATACCTGATCTGCTAGGTTCTGGGGATAAGTTGCCGGGGTTTCGGCGCGGCAACCTTGCCGCACCGGGCCCCTTTCGCGTGATTGGTCGAACGGACGGGTTGGACGAACAAGAACGATGGACGGAGCCGTATCGAAATCGTTCTGGGCTCCCCCGACCTTCGCCGAGCGGGGGGCATCGGTGCCGTTCACGACACCGATCATCGTCGGCAGCCGCGTCCGAGGTCATTACGACGAGCTGGAGCTCGTCGTGCCCAACCCTTCCGGCGCGAAGGGCAACTACATTCTGGGGTGGAAGTCTCTGCCGGAAGTGTTCTCGCTCACGGTCCATGATCGGGTTCTGCATCGAGCGCTCGACGAAGCGGGCGCCTCGACGCCCGAAGCCGTGCGCGGCGCCACGATGCGCACCGCCGCGACCGGCTTGGCCGGCCCCGCCGCCGCCAAGCAAGCGAAGGCCCTGCTGAAGGAGCAGGAAGATTTCAAATTGCTGATCCAGTTTTCGCTGCTGTCGGAAACGGTCACGCAATTGTCCGAAGGGCAGCTGCAGATCACGCTCGCCCATGTGCAGAGCGAGACGGGCCGCCAGCAGGCGAAGCTGATTCTGGCGCGCGTCGCGCACAAGGTGAATATCGAGGGCAACGAGCTCTACGCGCGCGTCGAAGCGTGGTCGGATCTGCTCGGTCCCATCGGCACGCCGAAGCTGACGCGCGCACCCCGCCTGCGCCGCATGCGCCAGCGGATCGAGGAATTCGCGAACTCGATCGGCGGCTGGTCGGAAGTCGACAAATCCGAATACGCGCCGCTGGGCGGACTCGCCAGCCTCGTCGCGCGCGAAACCTCGGCACTCGCCGCCGAGACGTTCGCGATCGCCGACGCCTATCTCGAGAAAATCGATAAGACCGTCGCCACGTGGGAGAAGTCGCAGACCGAAATCGGCGACGCGATCGAGCGTATTTCGTGGATGCTCGACGGCTGGGATTTGCTCGTCGCGATGTGGGAAGACGCCGTCGTCAAGGCGCCGCACGAACAACAGGCCGTGGTGCAGGAACTCGCGCGCATTCTGCCGATCATTCCCGAGGAGGAAGTCACCGGCGCGCGGCGCGACAAGATCCGCGACATCGGCGTGCAGCGCCGCAAGCTCGTCAAACCAATGGAGGATTGGGTCACCGGCACGATCGACGCCGATCTGCGCACCCGCCTCGAAAAGTATAAGGCGAAAGCCGCATGACCGACGTAACCAAAGCGTTGGGCGACCTGTCGCAGCGGCTCTCGCAGATTCCGGAGTCCACGCTGATCGAGATCGTGTGGGCGCTGGAAGGCAAGCGCGCCGGCAACCACACCGATCAGACGGCGTTGGGCCTGCTGGGCCAATTCCGTCCGCGTCTGCAACTCGTCCGGCCGAACCGGCGCATGAGCGCCAAGCGCCTGTTCGCCATGCCGTTCGAGGACATGCTGACCAACGCGCCCAAGACGCAGTCGAAGATCATCGGCAAGATCAGCCGCGCCGTCATCGATCCCGCCTGGGACATGATGGTCGACAAGCTGGGCCGCACGGAGATCGAGCAGATCGAAACCGCGATCCGCGCGATGCCCAAGAACCACGCCTCGTGGCTGGAACTGGGCGCGCGCCTGTGGCCGCAATGCGCCAAGGAAATGCGCGACATCGTCACGCGCGCGGAAAAGAACGTTTCCTACCGCGCCGACATCACGCCCAAGCTGGGCGGGCCGGAAATGTATCTCGACTTCCAGGACATCACCGACGTCATGGAAATCGCGGTCGAGGTCCAAGGCATGCGCGAAGCGCTGCCGCCCAAGCCCATCGTGGCGCTGACCGACGACGATATCGAAGCGATCGGCAAAACCGTGATGGCGGTCGATGCGCGCATGCGCCAGCGCGCGCCCGTCCTCGTCTATGCGCTCGTCGCGCGCCTCGACCAGCCGACCGAAATCCTGTCGATCTTCGTGCGCGTCGCCGAAAAGGGCATGGCGGGCTCGACGGGCGAGCTTGCCTCCATCACCACCGAGGTGATGGTGACCGATATGGAACAGCGCTTCGAAGAAGTGCGCCGGTCGATCGCCAGCGGATCGAACGACGGCAAGGTCACGGTGCGCGAGGATCTCGCCAAGGAGATCGAGCACCATCTGAAGGGCATCGCGCAGGGGCGCGAACAATTGAAGGGCCAGTCGGGGGCGGCCGCGTCGCGCCGCCTGGAGCGCGTCAAGATCAAGCTCAAGGACGTCGTCAGCTCGAACATCATCGAGAACGCGAGCAAGGACGTCAGCGCCGTGCTCGCCGATATCGGCCGCCTGGCCGCCAAGGCCGCGGGCGAAGGCGATATCGGGGAGATGCAGCTGGTCGAAGACCGGCTGCTCGCCCTGCAACTCGCGGCGAAATACGCGAGCGAGCTCGGCCTCGACAAGGAATTGAAGGACGAGATCAAGCGCGTCGAAAGCCAGATCGACGGCCATACCGGCCGCCTGTTCGGCGATATCCGCTCGCGCGGCCTGACGGTCGAAAACCGCCAGGACGTGGAAGCCGAGCTTTACTCGAGCGTGCGTATGCTCGAACTCGTCGTCGGCGCCGACAAGGCCGAAAAGACGCTGGTCGAAGGCCTCAACGTCATCGACGAAAACACGCGCGAGCAATAACGCTCAGCGGTTTTTGCCCGGCACCCACAACACGTCGGCAGCGCCGTCGTCGTTCAATTTGCGCGACAGCACGAATAGATGATCCGACAGGCGGTTCGCATAGCGGATCGCGGCGGGGTTGACCTGCTCGCGCGCGGCGAGTGCCACGATCTCGCGCTCCGCCCGGCGCGCGACCGTGCGCGCCAGATGCAACGCTGCCGATGCGGGCGAACCGCCGGGCAACACGAAGGAATTGAGCGCGGCGAGGCTTTCGTTCATCGCGTCGATCTCGCGCTCCAGCCGTTCGACTTGCGCTTCCACGATGCGCAACGGCGGATATTTCGGATCGGGCGTTTCGGGCGTGCATAGATCCGCGCCCAGATCGAACAGATCGTTCTGAATGCGCGCGAGCATCGCGTCGGCTTCGCCTTTCGTATGCAGGCGCGCGAGGCCGACGCAGGCATTCGCCTCGTCCACCGTGCCGAACGCGGCGACGCGCAGCGCATCCTTGGATACGCGACTGCCGTCGCCCAGCGACGTCTCGCCTTTGTCTCCGCCCTTCGTATAGATGCGCGTGAGTTTGACCATTTCCTAGCCCGCGTATTTGCGCAGCAACGCGTAGGTCAGCATCAGCGCCAGCGCCAGCGCCTGCAAGCCGACGCGCCAGCGCATCATTTTATTGCCGTTGCGCCGGTTGAACTCGCCACCTTGCGCCATGCCGCCCATGCCGGTGAACAGCGTGGCGGCGACCGCGAGGCACGCGGCGCCGATCAGATAGGGAAAGACGGCGAGAAGGAATTGCATGATTTCACCGGCGGCGGAATTTGAAATCGCCGCGCGCTTCCGCCAGATCGGCGAACAGCGCGAGCAGCGACTTGAAGGACGGCCCGATCTTGCGCCCGGCCTTGGCCGCGTCGCGCCAGGCGATTTCGAACGGGCCTTCGACGTCGCGCAACAGCGTATCCCACAACGCGTCGAGATTGGGCGAGAAATACGCGGGGAACCCCAGCTCGACGGACAGCGTCGCATAGACCTTGTCCATCGTGTCGTGGCCGGAGGTGAGGATTGCGCGCTTCATTTCGGCACTTCGCGGAAGCTGGAATAGTGATCGATCGTCACATAGATAAGCCGATCGCTGGAAAAGACGAGGCGTTTGGCGTTGCGCCGCCCGCAGGCGAAATCGAGATCGGCTTCCGTCCAGCGCCGTCCGGCGGCCTCCGGCAGGCGCTTTTCGCGATTGAAGAAGCGATCGCCGCCGATCGCCTTGCCGGGTGCCACACGGCACAGATCGCCGCCCGGCCGCCAGCCGAGCTTGGCCGCGTCGTCCTTGTCGAGATAGCGATCCGCCGGCAGGCGCCCGGTCGCGCGGATCGCTTCGACCGTCGCAACGAATCCGTCGACATCGTTGAGCCGCATTTCCCGCGCGAAACCGCGCAAATCCGCGGCCGAGAGCGGGCCCGCGAGCAGCGCCAGAACCGCGACGAGAAGAACGAAAAACCGTTTCATCGCGTGCTATATAGCGCGCCACCGCCGCTTCGCAACAGACGGACCGCCATGTCCTTTCTCGACCGCATCGCCGAGTGCAACAAACACGATCCCGCCGCTTACCGCCCCTTTTTCGCCGCCGGGCGGCAAGTGGGATCGGTGCGTCACGCCTTGGCCGCGCGCTTGGCGCGGATGCCGGATATTTTCGCGGCCGACGGGAAAAGCGTCACGCTGCTTCCCGTCTTCGACACGGTCGAAAGACGTTCGGCCGCGATCGACAACGCCGTACGTGCGCTGGAAGCCGACGGTATCGTGACAGGGCGGCGCAACGAAAACTATCCCGCCTGCCCGGAATGGGGCCGGCCCTATGATTTCGTCATCGAGCGCGCGGCCGCCCCGCATTTCGGCATCCGGTCCTTCGGCGTGCATATGACCGGCTACACGCGCAAAGCGGACGGCATCCATATTTGGGTGGCGCGCCGTGCGCGCTTGAAGCCGACCTATCCCGGCATGCTCGACAACACGGTGGCCGGCGGCCAGCCGGTCGGCATGGGGTTGATCGACAACATGGTGAAGGAGTGCGGCGAGGAAGGCGGCATTCCGCCCGAGATCGCGCGCAACGTCGTGCCGGTCGGTGCCATTTCCTATTGCATGGATGCGGCCGACGGTTTGAAGCCCGACGTGCAGTTCTGCTTCGATCTGGAATTGCCGCCGGACTTCACCCCGCGCAACACCGACGGCGAGATCGACGAATTTTTCCTATGGCATTGGACGCGCGTCGCCGAAACGGTCGAGCGCACGCGCGAATTCAAGTTCAACTGCAATCTCGTCCTGATCGATTTCTTCGTGCGCCACGGGCTGATCAGTCCCGAGCATCCCGACTATCTCGCCATCGTCGAAGGCATGCGGCGCTAAAGGCCAAGCCGCGCGCGCAGCGATTCCGGCGTTTCGCCGTTTTCGCGCAAACTGCGGATCGCCAGCGCTTGCGTGCGCTTGGCCAGCCGCTCGCCATCGTCGGCGCGGATCAGCCGGTGATGACGCCAATCGGGCACGTTCAAATCGAGCAAGGCTTGCAGCAGGCGATGGATATGCGTCGCCGGCAGCAAATCCTCGCCGCGCGTGACCAGCGTGACCCCTTGCAGATGATCGTCGAGCGTGACCGCGAGGTGATAGGACGTGCCGATATCCTTGCGCGCCAGCACCACGTCGCCGTGGCTGGCGGGATCGGCGCGTATCACGCCGCGATCGAGATCGCGCCAGTCGAGCGGCCCCGCCAGCGCCGCCGCCTTCGCCGAATCGAGGCGCAGCGCAAAAGCCTGGCCTTGCGCTTGGCGGCGGGCAATCTCGTCCGCCGCCAGGCCCCGGCAGGTGCCGGGATAGATCGGCTCGATCCCATGCGGGGCCGAAGCGAAGCGCGCGATATCCGCACGCGTGCAAAAACACGGATAGATCACGCCCTTCGCCTTCAGCCGATCCAGCGCGGCGGCGTAATCGGCGCGATGCTCGGATTGGCGGCGCACCGGTTCTTCCCAGCGCAGGCCGAGCCAAGCGAGGTCTTCGCGCATCGCCGTTTCGAATTGCGGCTTGCAGCGGACATCGTCGATATCCTCGATCCGCAGCAGGAACCGGCCCTTAACGCGCTGCGCCTGATCCCAGGCGAACAGCGCCGAATAGGCGGAGCCCAGATGCAGCAAACCGGTCGGCGAGGGCGCGAAACGCGTGACGATCATGGCGGGATCGACACTAACACGCGCCGCTGCTAGGAAAGGCCCATGTCGAATATCCAACTCGATGGGCCGCGCATGGGCCCGGCCGCCGGGGGCAAGCCCCGTTCCATCGTCGCGTTGCTGCACGGCCTGGGGTCGGACGGCAACGATCTGATCTCGCTCGCCCCGATTTTCGCGCGCGCCTTGCCGCATACGGCGTTCGTGGCACCCAACGCGCCGTTCAAATGCGACATGGCGCCGTATGGCTGGCAATGGTTCTCGCTGCTCGATCGCAGCCCGGCGAATATTTTGGCGGGCGTGCAGACCGCGGCACCCATCCTGAATGCGTTCATCGATGCCGAACTCGCCAAGGCCGAATTGCCGCCCGCGAAAATCGCGCTGCTGGGCTTCAGTCAAGGCTCGATGATGTCGCTGTTCGTCGCCCCGCGCCGCGCCGCCCCCATCGCGGGTGTCGCCGGGTATTCGGGGCGCTTAATCGGCGGCGGCTTGCTGGCCGACGAGATCAAATCGCGCCCGCCGGTGCTGCTGGTGCATGGCGACCAGGACCCGATCGTGCCGTTCGAGTCGATGGCGGCGGCGGAAAAGGCGCTGACGGCGCTGAACGTGCCGGTTGAAACCCTCGCCTGCCCCGGCCTGCCGCATTCGATCGACGAGGCGGGCATCGCCAAGGGCCTGGAATTCCTCGCCCGCGTTCTGGCGTGACGCCCCCGCGCCTCGGCTGCGGGGCGGCGATTCTGGACGGCGACGGGCGCATGCTGCTGGCCCGCCGGCTGACGGAACCGGAAGCCGGCTGCTACGGCCTGCTCGGCGGCAAGATCGAGCCGGGCGAAGGCACGCGCGACGCGATTCTGCGCGAAATCGAAGAAGAAATCGGCGTGCGCCTGGATCTGCAAGGTTTCCTGTGCGCGGTCGATCTGATTCTGCCCGGCGGCATCCACTGGGTCTCGGTCGTGGAGCGCGCGCGGATCGCCTCGGGCACGCCCGAAATCCGCGAGCCCGACAAACTCGCCGAACTGGGCTGGTTCGCGCGCGACGCGCTGCCGCAGCCTTTGACCCAAGCCGCCATCGCGGCGGTCAAGGCGCTCGACGGGTGATTTAACGGCGCCGCAATATTCGGCGCCATCCGACATATTGTGTTCGGACCGCGATTCGCCTAACAATTAATGGAGTCTACGACGTTGCTTCCGCCTTGGCGTCTCCGCCGGGATAGCTCCATCGGCGAATCGGCAAGGCGGCCTTCGACCATCCTCGAGGGAGTGATCTTGTCGTGTACGTTTCGGCCGATGCCTGTCCAGCGCTGGTCTTGAACGCCGATTTCCGGCCGCTGTCCTATTATCCGTTGTCGGTGTGGTCCTGGCAGGACGCGGTCAAGGCCGTGTTTCAGGATCGCGTCAATGTCGTGCACGAATACGACCGTGTCGTGCGCTCGCCCACCCATGCGATGCGCCTGCCCTCGGTCATCTCGCTGAAGGAATACGTGCCGGCGGCGCGCCGCCCCGCCTTCACGCGGTTCAACGTGTTCCTGCGCGACCGCTTCATTTGCCAATATTGCGGCGACGGGTTCCCGGCGCACGAACTGACCTTCGATCACGTCGTCCCGCGCTCGCGCGGCGGGCGCACGACCTGGGCCAATGTCGTGACCGCGTGCTCCAGCTGCAATCTCGCCAAAGGCAGCCATCTGCCGCATGAGGTGGGCATGTTCCCGCGCCATGCGGCCGAAGCGCCGACCTCGCAGCAATTGCAGGAGAACGGGCGCGCCTTCCCGCCCAATTTCCTGCACGAAAGCTGGCGCGATTTCCTCTACTGGGATTCGGAACTCGAATCCGCCTGACACGGCCTCAGTCGATCGCGCGCAGACGGGCGCGTTCGCGGCACCGTGCGGCTGCGCGTTGCGCCAACAGGCGCCGGCGGGCGTGCTCGACGCAGACCAGCAAATCCTCGCGCGTCACCCGATCGCGATCCATCACGGCCAGCATGACCGGATCGCGCAGCATCTCGTCCAAACGCGGCTCGTCGTAGCGAAGGTCCCACATCACAGCCTCCCAAATCGGCTGCAATGGGTATCGCCGCGGATCGTGGCGAAATCCTGGCGACGGATCGTTGATTTCAGGGAAGTCGCGTTACGTTTTGCGACGCGCGTTACGCGATGCGGCGGTTCGGATCGCGCATCAGCGCGTCGATATGGAAGCCCTGAAAGATGCGAATGCCCGAAGCTTGGCCCAATTCCAGCGCCTCGGCGTTCTCGCAGCGCGCCATGATCAGGCGCCCCGGTTCGGCCTGCGCGATCTTCTCGGCAAGCCCCGCCTCGCGCCATTCGGCCGGACGTTCGGTGCGATAGAAGATCTTGATGAAGTCGGCGCCCATTTCGGGGCGCGCGAACATCGGCAGCGTGTCGAGCGTGACGCCGTCGAGCAATACGCGATACCCGGCGTTGCGCAGGAATTCGCACGCGGTCAGGTATTCGGCGAAATCCCAGAACACGTCCAAGCGCGGGATTTCGATGATCAGCTGGCTTTTCGGGATGAAATTGGCGATGCGCGTGTCGAATTCGCGGAACGTCGCCGACATGATCGTCTGGACGTTCAAATTCAGCGACACGTTGCCCGATTGGCGGGTGACGAAACCGTCGAACATCGCGCGCAGCACGCGCTGATCCATCGTGCGCGTCAGCTGCTGGAACAGCGGCTTGACCGCGCGCAAATCGTTCTTGGGCGCCACGAGCTGGCGCAGATCGTTCACGCCGACGAAGACTTCGCGGAAGAACGGGCGGATCGGCTCGCCGGGCGCGATCGCGCAAGCGATCTGGCTTTTGAGAAATCCGGTGATATCCGCCTTGCGCAGCAGGTCTTCCAGCTTCGACAGCGACGACGTGGTCAGCGGCTGGCCTTGCGACGAGCCGATCGCCGTGCCGGCCTTTTGCAACAGGCGCTGGCGGCGTTCCTGGAAGGCTTTGTAATCCTCGTAGATCTTCGAAACGATCGCCTCGAAATCGGCGAACGTGTCCTTGAACGCGAACAGCTCGTAGGCTTGCGCGGCTTGCCCTTCCTCGAGGCCCGCGGCCGAGGCATGGGTGCGCAGAATGCCTTTGAGATCGTCCTCGATCGAATCGAGGTGATAGCGGTGGTCGCGGCGGAACAGCAGCACGATGTTGTAGTTGTGCATCGCGTAGACGCCCGCGTCCGAGCCCGCGACGAGCTGCTGCAGCGCCTTGATGATCTGCTGGAAATTCTCGCGCCGGCGGCTGAACCACGCGGGCGAGTTCATCGCGATGATCGCGCCGTAGCGATACTGGATATCGTCGGAGCGCTTGATGCGCTCCAATTCGGTGAGGAGGGTTTCCTCGTCGGTCTGTTCGCCTTTGGGGTCCATCATGGCGTCAGACCCCAGCGCCCGGCATGGCGGACGGATCGATACGCCGCGCCCACGGCAAGCCGCGCACGCCCGACGGGGCCGACGGCTGCTCGCGCCACTTCTTCAGAATGCCGATCGCTTCGGGCGTGCCCATGCGATCGAACAACGCGATGGCGCCGTCGGAGGCGCCTTGCGGCTTGTCGCCTTCCGGCAGCAAGCGGCCTTCGCTGGACGAGGTGCGGCGCACGAGCTGCGCCAGCGCCAGGAAATGCGCGCGTTCCATGCCCAGCGCCCGGCACGCGACGGCGAGGGCGCGCCCATCGGGCTGATAGAGCGAGCGGCGCGCGATCTTGATCGGCAATTCGGCGAAGCGCGCGAAGATCGCTTCGAACAACGACACATGGCCTTGGCGCAGCGTCTTGACCAGGATCGCGGGATCGTTGAGGCGTTCGCTTTGAATCGCGTCGGCCAGATGGTCGGTCGCCGTGCCCCAATCGTAGGATTGGGCGTGATCGGACGCGGCCTGAACGCTCGCTTCCTCGATCGCCCATTCCATCTCGCCGGCCCATTCCACGGCCCAGGCGTCGAAGGGATGGCGTTCGCGAATCTGACGCTTCAAATCGGCGGCGACCCAGCCATAGAGGCGCGCCGCCACGTCGCCCGGCAGGTCTTCGCGCGAGACGAGCGGGCGTTGCAGCCCGTCGCGCTCGCGCGCGAATTCGGCGAGATAGGCGTAGGTCGCTTCGGCGATGCGCGAGGAGCGGTTGTCGAGCAGCTCCTTCATCACGTCGCTGTCGCCGCTGTCGACCAACGCCGCCGCGACCGCTTCGGACACGCCGTCGCGGCTGGCGATCGCCAGGCGATGGGCGGCCCCGCGCTGGCGCACGATCTCGATCAAATCTTCGTCGGCCAATGCCGCACTCATCGTCAGCAGCGGCTTGGCGACGGTGATTTCGTCGTTCGCCAACGCGACGACCAATTCCTTGGGCGCGTCGGCCGTTTCCGCGAGGCGTTCGGCCAAGCGCAGCTTGATATCGACTTCGATGTCGCGCACCAGATGGCGCACGATATCGGCGGCGATTTCATATTCCGCGCGGTCGAGCGCCATCGGCACGTCGGCGAGAATTTCGCCGAGCTCGTTGCCCACGGTCGCACGCGCCGCCCGCTGGCCCGTTTGGGCCACGCGCAGCAGGTCGTGGATCTTGCTTTGAATCAGGTCGTCCATGCCGATTTGCGAACCCTACGCCCAACCGCGAGTCGAGGGCAAGGGATAGAGATCAGCCGCAAGACATTGTCAGATAAAACGAATCTCCTGCGCGAAGGGGCCACCAGCGAATTCGAAGTTTGCGAGTAATTTGCACTTGCAGTTCCAAAACGGCGATTGTATCTTGCCCGCGCAATTGCAAATCATTCGCAATCAACGAGGCTCGAAGGAAATGACGCTGATGACCCCCCAGATTTCGCGCCGCGCCCTGCTTGGCACCGCCGCCGGCCTGGCCGCCACCGCTTCGGTGCCGGCCTGGGCGCAGGGTGCCGCGGGCGGCGTGGTGAATCTCTACACCGGCCGTCACTACGACACCGACGAAGCGATCTACACGAATTTCACCAAGGCGACGGGCATCAAGGTCAACCGGATCGAGGGCGAGGCCGACGCGCTGCTCCAGCGCATCCGCACCGAAGGCGCCAATTCCCCGGCCGACGTGTTCGTCACGGTCGATGCGGGCCGCCTGTGGCGCGCCCACGCGGCCGGCGTTCTGCAACCGGTGAAGTCGGCCGCTTTGGAAGCCGCGATCCCCGCCCATTTCCGCGAGCCGGAAGGCCATTGGTTCGGCCTGTCGAAGCGCGCGCGCGTGTTCATCTACGACAAGGCGAAGTTCAACCCGGCCGACGCGCCGACCTACGAATCGCTCGCCGACCCGAAGCTCAAGGGCAAGGTCGTCATCCGCTCGTCGACCAACGTCTATAACCAGTCGCTGACCGGTGCCATGATCGCCGTCCACGGCGAGGCGAAGACCGAGGAATGGGCGCGCGGCCTGGCCGCCAATCTCGCCCGCCCGCCGCGCGGCGGCGATCGCGACCAGTTCTACGCGGTTGCGGCCGGCGAAGGCGAAATCGCGGTGGTCAACACCTACTACTACGCCAACCTGTTCCGTTCGAACGACGCGAAGGACAAGGATGTGCTGGCAAAGACCGGCATCATCTTCCCGAACCAGCGCGATCGCGGCACGCACGTGAACATCTCGGGTGCCGGCGTCGTTAAAACCGCGCCGAACAAGGCGAACGCGATCCGCTTCCTCGAATATCTCGCCTCGCCCGACGCGCAGACGATCTTCGCCGAAGGCAACAGCGAATATCCGGTCGTGCGCGGCACGAAGCTGGTGGCCGCCCTCCAGCAATTCGGCGAGTTCCGCGAGGATACGCTTTCCGCGGCCACGTTCGGCCAGAACAACGAAGCCGCCCTGCGGCTGACGGACCGCGCCGGCTGGAAGTAAGGTTTCGAGCCCCTTACTTCCCGCTCGCGGCGTCGGGCCGCCGTCCTCCCCCCGCTCCCGGGAATGGACGGCGGCCCGATTACTTTTTGGGGCGCTGGCCCCGATCGCGCGCTAGATTGCGCGCCACCATGAACTACCGACACGCCTTCCACGCCGGCAATTTCGCCGATGTCGTCAAGCACGCCACCTATGCCTGGGTGCTCGCGCGCCTGGCCGAAAAGCCCAAGCCTTTCGCCGTGCTCGACACCCATGCGGGGCTGGGCGAATACGATCTCGAAGCCGATCAGGCGACGCGCACCGGCGAATGGCGCGACGGCATCGCCAAACTGCGCGACGAGCTGGCGGCCGCACCCGAATCGCTCGCCCCCTACGCCGCCGTCCTCGCCGATCTGCCGGCGCGCTGGTATCCGGGCAGTCCGCGCGTGGCGCGCCATTTCCTGCGCGACGGCGATCGCGCGATGCTGTGCGAGCTGCACCAAGTCGACGCCGCGACGTTGCAGCGGACCTTTGCCGGCGAAAGCGGAATCGAAATCGTCGCCGATGACGGCTACGCCGCCATCAAATCCAAATTACCGCCGCGCGAACGGCGCGGCGTGGTGCTGATCGATCCGCCGTTCGAATCGACCGACGAGTTCGACAAACTCGCGCGCGGCCTGCGCCATGGCTTGAAGCGATTCGCGACCGGCGTCTTCCTCGCCTGGTATCCGATCAAGGATCGCGAGGGGCCCGACGCGCTGATCGCGGCCTATGCGACGGGCGAGGTGCGCCGCGTGACGCTCGCGGAAATCGAGTGGCCCGACACGCCCGACGCGAAAGGCTTGCGCGGCTGCGGAATCCTGGCGATCAACGCGCCGTGGCGCTACGAAGAAGCGATGCGCGAGGCTTGGGATTGGTGTGCGGCGCGGTTCAAGCCGGGCGCCAAGGTCGAGATCCGCGTTTTGGCGGGGGAGTGACATGCTGATCGTCCAATTCACCGACACCCATGTGCTGGAGGACGGCAAGCGCGTCTATGGCCGCTTCGACAGCCACGCGATGCTGGCGCGCGCGATCGACGCGATCCTGGCGCTGGAGCCCAAACCCGATCTCGCCTTGCTGACCGGCGACATGGTCGATCGCGGCTCGGCCGAAGAATACGCGCGCATCAAAAAGTTGCTCGACCGGCTCGATATTCCGCTCGCGATCATCCCCGGCAATCACGATGCGCGCGACACGCTGCACGCCGCCTTCGGCAAGACCGCGATCATGGGCGAAGGCGAGTTCCTGCATTGGGTGCGCGACGATCTTGGGCCTTTGCGGATCATTGGCCTGGACACGCATGTGCCCGGCAAGGTGAACGGCGAGCTTTGCGAAAAGCGTTTGGCGTGGCTGGAAGCCACGCTGGCGGCCGCACCCGACCGGCCCACATTGATCGCCACGCATCACCCGCCCTTCGACACCGCGATCGGCCATGTCGAAGCATGGCCCTTTGCCGGCGCCGACGCGTTCGAGCGCATCGTCGCGAAGAACAAGCAGATCGTGCGCATCGTGTCGGGCCATCTGCATCGCCAGATGATCGCCCCGTTCGGCGGCACGATCGCCAGCGTGTGCCCGTCGACCGCGCATCAATTCGCGCTGGATTGGCGGAAGAAAGCGCCCGCGATGTGGACCGACGAGGCGCCCGGCTTCCAGCTGCATCTATGGGACGGCGCGAAGCTGATCACCTCGACCCGCGCCGTGGGGCCGTTCGAAGCCGTCGCGCTTTAATCAAAAACGAAAAGGGCGCGACGGCCTTCGCCGTCGCGCCCCTTCTTTCTCCGCGGGTGCGGAACTTATTCGCCCGGCGCGGGGCCGACCGGGCCGGTGAGTTCCACCGTCACGGCTTCGGGACCTTTACGCGCCGTCACGACCTTCATGCGCACCGGCTGACCGGGCGCCAAATTCTGAAGACCGGCGTTGCGCAGCACGGTGATGTGGACGAACACGTCCTTGCCGCCGCCATTGGGCTGGACAAAGCCATAGCCCTTGAGGCCGGAGAACCACTTCACCACGCCGTCCATGTCTTCGGCGTTTTCGAGGTTCACGGGCGGCTGATAAGCGGGCGCGCCGCCAAAGCCGCCGCCGCCGCCACCGCCGTAACCGCCGCGATCACCACGATCGCCGCCGTAACCGCCGCCGCCACCGTAGCCGCCGCGATCACCGCGATCCCCGCCGTAACCGCCGCCGCCATAGCCACCGCGGTCGCCACGATCGCCGAAGCCGCCCTGACGCGGACGCGGCGCGGGTGCCCGCGACGTCGAATTATCGACTTCCAGCACGCGAAGGACCTGACGGCCCTTGGGGCTCTGACCGATCTCCACCGTCACAGCCGCACCTTCGCCGACCGATTCGTAACCGGCCTGCTTCAATGCGGAGAGATGGAGGAAGGCTTCCGGCGAACCGTCGCCGGGCGTCACGAACCCGAAACCCTTGGCGGTGTTGAACCACTTCACCGTGGCCCGCATCGTCCCGTCACCCGAAGGCATATCCATCGTCCTCAGTGTTGCGTCGTCGGGCGTTGACCGGCACGACGTCTTCGTTTCCCTGTCCGCGCGCTGCGATTGCTGTTCCCGTGCGCCCTTCGCAATCACGTGCGCGTTTGCGACGTATCAGTGTCTTTCTTTTCGAAGACGATCCTGTTCCGCCATCCTTGAATTTAGCAGCGCCCGGGAAAACCGCAAAGGGGGGAAAAACCGCCTTGGCTTGTAGCGAAGCTAAATTGGACATGGTCGCCGGCGCCGTCGCGGGATTCACAAGACGCCGTGGGGATATCATATATCGCGGTGTCGCCGGGCCGGACGAACACCAGGGAATGTGTCGGCGCGGGATGCGGGGCCGTCGCAAGAACCGGCTTGCCGCATGTTTGAGCAGCCGGCATCACGCGCCCGGCGCCCCCGATCGGCCGCCAGACGGCGGATTTATTTGCGGATCGTTTCGTAGACGAGTTCGGCCGCCGCGAGATCTTCGAGCGCGGTGCCGACCGATTTGAACAGCGTGATCTGGTTATGGAAGGATCGCCCCGCCGCACGGCCTTGCGCCAACTCGGCCAATTCGCCGGCGATCTGTTTTTCGTCGAGCGCGCCGTTCGCCAAAGGCTGAACGATATCGCCCGCCTCTTTCATCGCCCCGGCATAGGTATCGACATAGACGCGCGCGCGCGTCACGGCTTCGTCGTCGGCCTCGCGCATTTGCGGCGTGAAGCCGCCGACGAGATCGAGATGCTGGCCTTGCCGCAGCCAAGCGCCGCGCACCAGCGGTTCCTTCGCCAGCGTGGCGCAGGAGATCGTGTCGGCCCAAGCGACACCTTCTTCCAGCGAACGCACCGCGCGCGCTTTCAACCGGCGGCCGTCGAAATTCTTGGCCAGGCGTTCGGCCTTGGCGAAGTCGCGGCCCCAGACGGCAAGCTCGGTGATCGGCCGCACGCTGGCATGGGCGAGGATCAAATGCGGGGCGAGCGCGCCCGTCCCCACCATCAGCAATTTCGACGCGTCGGGGCGCGAGAGATATTTGGCCGCGAGCGCCGACGCGGCGGCGGTGCGCTTCAGCGTCAGCATCGAACCGTCGATGACCGCGAGTGGGCGCCCATCGCGCGCCGAGATCAGCACATAACTGCCCATGACCGAGGGCAAGCCGCGTTCGCCGTTCGACGGAAAGACGGTGACGATCTTGATGCCGGCATAGCGCCCCGGCTGCCAAGCGGGCATCAGCAGCAGCGTCGCATCGGCGGCACCCGGCACTTCCATCGCGTGGTGATGGCGCACGGGCACCACCGCCCCGCGCCGGAAGGCGTTGCGCAACGCTTCGACCAACGGCGCGACTTCCAGGATGTTCTCGACCTGGCTCGCCCCGACGATCAAGGGACCGCCCGTCCCGTCCCGCATCCGATTGCTCCGCTGCGATTGAATCCGCTCAGGCCGAAATATAGCAATCTCCGCGCCGCATGCACGGATGGCATGTCGCTTGCTGGCAAGTGCGGTCCAACGGAGTGACCGAATGCCCGCCCAGACCGATATCGAAGGACTTCCCGCCCTCGAAGCGCGAATCGCGCGCGATCTCGACATCGTCGCCTATCCCAAGCGCGATTGGGTCGCGCCCGTTCTCGCCCCCGACGGCAAGGTCGCGTTGGATTGCGCCATCGTCGGCGCGGGGCAATACGGACTCGCCCTCGCCTTCGGCTTGAAGCGCGAAGGGGTCGCGCGCATCGCCTGCCTCGATCGCGCCGAGGAAGGCTTCGAAGGCCCGTGGATGAGCTTCGCGCGCATGTCGATGCTGCGCACGCCCAAGGATCTGACCGGGCCCGAATTCGGCATTCCATCGCTGGGCGTGCGGTCCTGGTACGAGGCGAAATACGGCGCAGCGGCATGGGACGCGCTGTTCCGCATCCCGCGCCCGACCTGGATGGAGTATTTGCGCTGGTATCGCCACGTGACCGGCGCGGTCGTCCATAACCGCCACGACTGCACGCGCATCGAACCGCTGGGCGATGCGTTGTTCAAGCTGACCTTCGCCACGCCGGACGGCGACAAGGTGTTCTATGCCTCGACCGTCGTGATGGCGATGGGCGCCGAAGGCTCCGGCGGGCGCACGATCCCCGAATTCATCAGATCGGCATTGCCCGCATCTCTCTACGCCCACACCAACGATGCGATCGACTTCGCGACGTTGAAGGGCAAACGCATCGGCATTCTGGGGGCGGGCGCGTCCGCCTTCGACAACGCCACCGCCGCACTCGAAGCGGGGGCGGCCAGCGCCGATCTTTGTTTCCGGCGCGCGCAATTGCCGCGGCAGAATCCGCGCCGCTGGATGGAATATCCGGGCTTCCTCTCCCATTTCGCGTCGCTGCCCGATGCGCAGCGCTGGGCCTATATGCGCCGGCTTTATGCGATCGGCCAGCCGCCGCCCAAGCCGACTTACGATCGCGCGATGGCGCAGCCCGGTTTCAAGCTGTGCCCGTCCACGCCGTGGGACAAGGTCGAAAGCCCCGACGGCAAGACGATCGTGGTGACGAGCGGCACACGCAAACTCGAATACGATTTCGCGATCGTCGCCACCGGGCTTTATGTCGATATCGCCCAGCGGCCGGAATACGCCGCACTCCGCGAGCACGCGGCGTTGTGGAAGGATCGCTACGCCCCGCCGCCGGATATGGCCGATTCGCGGCTCGGGAACTTCCTGTATCTCGGCCCCAATGGCGAGATGCTGGAGAAAACGCCTGGGGCCGCCCCCTATCTCAAGCGCATCTTCAACATCACCCGCGCGTCGGTGATGAGCCTCGGCCCCGTCTCGGCATCGAACAGCGGGATGAAGTACATCGCCCCGCGTATCGTCGCGGGTGTCACGCGAAGCTTGTTCCTCGACCAAGCGGAAGCGGCGTATCGTCAGTTCCTGAACGGCGATCACGACGAGATTCCGAATGGCGTTTGAAAAACTGACGAGCCACGGCCGCTATCCCTACTCCGCCTTGCCCGATCGGCCCGATTGGTCGTGGCCGGGCGGCAAGCGCCTGGCCGTATATGTCGCGCTCAACGTCGAAGTCTTTCCGTTCGGCGAAGGCATGGGGCCGGAGTTGGCCCCCAAACAGCCCGAACCGGATGTCCAGAATTTCGCGTGGCGCGATTACGGCAATCGCGTCGGTATTTGGAACGTGCTCGACGCCCTCGACGGATTTCCGATCAGCGCGTTGATGAACACCGCCACTTACGACGAAGCGCCCGAAATTCCGAAAGCCTTGCGCGAATGCAAGGCGGAGATCGTCGGCCATGGCCGCACGAATGCGGAGCGCCAATCGTCGATGGACGAAGCGGGCGAAGCCGCGTTGCTCGCCGGATGTCGCGAACGCATCGCCGCCGAGGAAGGCGCGCCGCCGCAAGGCTGGATGGGGCCGTGGGTTTCGGAAACGCGCGTCACACCCGACCTACTGGCCGAAGCGGGCTATCGCTACACGATGGATTGGCCCGCCGACGATCAGCCACATTTCCTCGCCACGCGCAGCGGCAAGAAACTGCTGTCGATCCCCTATGCGCGCCACACCAACGATCTGCCGTGCCTGATGGGGGCGAAATGGCCGCCCGCCGTGTGGGCCGATGCGGTGATCGATATGTTCGACGAGATGCTTCGCCTGTCGGCCCAGCGCCCGTTGGTGTTCAACCTGTCGCTCCACCCTTATCTGGTGGGCGTGCCGTTTCGCTTGCTGCATCTGCGCCGCGCGCTGGCGCATATCGCCCAGCATCGCGACGCGATCTGGCGCGCGCGCACCGGCGAGATCGCGCGCCACGCGCTGTCGCTGCCGGAGGGAACGCTGACTTAGGAAGGCGGTCCGGCCCCATGGTTCGACAAGCTCACCATGAGGCCTATTTTTAGCCTCATCCTGAGCCTGTCGAAGGATGAGGCATCGCGCGGTCGCGACCTAAAAGGGCGAGCCGGGCGGCAGGGGAATCGGCGGTTGCGGCGTTTCGCTCGTCACACCGGCTTGCCGCGCCTTCAATTCCCGAAGCTCGATGTCGAGTGTGGCGGCTTTGCGCGCCATTTCGCGCGCACGCTTGCGGGACGCCCCGCCCGCCAGCCACGCGACAACCGCCCCGAACAGGAAACCGATATAGAGGGCGCCGACCAGCGCCACGAAGACCGGCATTTGCGTTTGCGGCCCGAGCGGCCACAGATCGACGGTCAACTCGCCGCGATTATTGAGCGCGAACAATCCCGCGAGCGCCGCGAGCGTTCCCGCCAAAATCCAATAGAGCGTGCGCAAGGGGTGCCGCCCCGCCCGATCAGGCGGCCGGCTTGGGCTGTTCGTTCAGCTTTTCGCGCAATTCCTTACCCGTCTTGAAGAACGGGATATGCTTTTCCGAAACCTCGACCGAGGTGCCGGTGCGCGGATTGCGGCCGGTGCGCGAGCCGCGACGCTTGACCGAGAACGCGCCGAAACCGCGTAGTTCCACGCGATGGCCGCGGGCCAAAGCGGCGGCGACTTCATCGAACACGGTCGAGACGATACGCTCGACATCGCGCTGATAAAGGTGCGGGTTGAGCTCGGCCAGGCGCAAAATCAGCTCGGATTTGGTCATCGCCCCAACACCCTGTTGAAATCGCTAACGAATACGTAATTCAGGGTGCCAGACCGCCACCAGCCCGTCAAGCGTAAGCCGTTCGGGAAGATAGGTTTTTCCGAAAATGGCCCGAATCGCCCCCTTGGCGGCCCCGCCGAACCATTCATCCTCGCGCGAAACCCGGATTTCCCGGGATGGCAGATCGGCCGAAACGCCCTTTTCGTCGAGCCAGGCCCGGGCCTCGGCCAGGCCCCCGATCCCGTCGATCAAGCCGTTGGCGGCGGCTTGGCGCCCGGTGAAAACCCGCCCATCGGCCAATTCCTTGGCCTTTTCGGCGTCGAAGCCGCGCCGTTCGGCGACCATGCCGACGAACATCGCGTACATGTCGTCGACCAGACCTTGGGTCGCGCGGCGGCCTTCGTCGGTCAATTTCTCGAAGGGCGACGGCACGGCCTTCAACGGCGCCGATTTGATCGCCTCGGCCGATACGCCCAGCTTGTCGAGGAGCCCCGTCACGTCGGTCGTTTGCAAAATCACACCGATCGAGCCGGTGATCGTGCCTTCGCGCGCGTAAATCCGATCGGCGGCGATCGCGACCATATAGCCGCCCGAGGCCGCCATCTCGCCCATCACGGCGACGACCGGCTTATCGGCCGCGACTTTGCGGATCGCGTGATAGAGGCTTTCGCCGCCCACGACCGTGCCGCCGGGGCTGTCGATCCGCAACACCAGCGCCTTGGCCTGGTCGCGCGCCATCACATCCTCGACCGCGTCGAGCAGATCCTGGTCCTGCACGATCATGCCCGCGACGCGCAACTCGGCGACATAGGGGCTGAACTCGCGCACCAGATCGCTGCGCCCGACCGCGACGCCGACGACGCCGAGGCCGAAAACGACGGCGGCCGCGCGCCACAACGAACGCGAGCGGCGCAAGCGCCGGCGATCGACGATCAATTCGGGGTCGGTCATCGAATCCTCTACGCGCCCAAACTCAGCGCATCAGGCTCCACTCGGAATCCTGCGGGAAATGGCGCGCGACGAAACGATAGGTCGTGCGGACCAGCTTGTCGATGCGCCCGTCGCGTTCCATCGGCATGCTTTTCCACGCCGGCAAAATATCGTCCCACAGCATGAAACGCTGATGCAGCTCGTCGCGTTTTTCGCGGATATAGGAGATCACTTCGGGCAAGCGCTTCAGCACGTTGAAGACTTCGCCCGTGTTCGCGTCGACCTGCAGCAGAATGCCGGAGATATCGTCGACCGGCTTCTTCATCAGAATACGGATACGGCCGATTTCTTCCTGCACGCCGCGCTCGCGCTTGTAGATGTTGTGCAGGATGTTGAAGCCCGTATAGACCTTTTGAATATCGGTGAAACGCTCGCGCAGCGCCTCGATATAGGCGCTTTCCTTGGCGAGCTGTTCGATCTTGTCGACGACCTGATTCTTGTTGGCGCGGCCCAAGCCCAATTTCTCGGCCAGCAGCTCGAACGCTTCCTGGACCTTCTTCTTGGTCTCCGGATTGTTCGCGATGGATTCGAGCTGGTGCGCGTCGCCGAATTCGACCGGCTTGCCGTTGATCCACGAAAGGATCGAGACCGAGATGCGCGCATTCGCGCGCGCGACGTGATGCGGCTCCACGCGCCACGACGCCGTGCCGTCGAGAATTTCGGCGGGGATCGAATCGCCCGGCTCGATCCGGCGCACGTACTTCATCGACTTCTGGACGACCTCGAGGAGCTTGGCGTCCTCGCTGTCCTTGTCGATCTTGAACTGGATCAGCACCGCGTCGAGCGGCAACGCGGCCATGATGTCGCCCAGCGGCACATGTAGGCACACCGTGTCGCCATCCTTGCCGAATCCGAAATACGCCCCCTTCACCTGGAAGACGGCATGATCGAAGGCGAATTGCTTGCTCTTATCCGCTTTTTTCGGTGGCGGAAGTTCGGCAGGCGGTTCGTTCTTGGTGGCGGCGTCGGACATTCGGTTCGGCTGGTTGCCGTGCGCTTCGCGAATCAGGTTTCCCGGGCCGGAACGGGGGCTTCGGGCCGATGGCGTTAACTCGCAGGACTCATCCGGGTAGTCAATAGCCCTGGGTTCGATCGACCAGGTTCCGGAGCGGCTTACCCGCCAAATAGGACCGGATATTGTCCACGATCTGCGGGGCGGCCGTTTCGGCGTTGGTCAGGCTGGCGATATGGGGCGTTATTTCGACCTTTTCATGCGTCCAAAACGCATGGCCGGGCGGCAGCGGCTCCGGGCTGGTCACGTCGAGCAGCGCGTAATTCAGGTGCCCGGAATCGAGCGCTGCGACCAAATCCGCGTCCACGACATGACCGCCACGCGCGATATTGATGACCGCACTTCCTTTGGGCATCGCCGCGAATGCCCGCGCATTCAGCAATCCGCGCGTCGCCGCCGTCAGCGGCAAAACGCAGATCAGAATGTCGCAGCGTTGCAGGAACGGGATCCAGCCCGCTTCCCCGGCATACATGCGTATACCTTCGGGGCCGCGTCCCGTGCGCGACCAGCCGGCGACGTCGAAGCCCAAGCCTTTGACCGCCTGCGCGACGGCACCGCCGATCTCGCCCGTCCCCGCCACGCCCACGCGGCAGGCCGATGTGACCGGCGCGGGCAGCGGCTTCCACCGCCCTTCGCGCTGGTATGCGGCATAAGCGCGCATTTGCCGGTGATGGCGCAGCACGCCATACAGCGCGTATTCGATCATGCCGGCGGTCAGCGTGGGATCGGTCAAGCGCACGAACGGGATATGCGCCGGGAATTCCGGATCGCCGACCAAATGGTCGATACCGGCCCCCAGCGACGCGACGAGCTTCAAATTCGGATAGCGCTTCAATTCGCCCGGCGGATATTTCCACACGGCGGCGAATTCGATCGCTTCGGGATCGGGCACGTCGGGCCATCGCACGAACTCAAGCTCGGGCGCCAAACGCTTCAGCACCGGCCGCCAGATTTCCGCGCGGTCGGATTCGGACAGAAACAGCAGCTTCACGTGCGCATCCCCGCGCCCTCGACGACCTTGTGTTCGAAGGCGGCCGCCATCAGCGCCTTGGTATAGGGCGCTTGCGGTGCCTCGAAAATCTGCGCGGCGGGCCCGTGTTCGACCGCCTTGCCGTCCTTCATCACCAACACGTCGTCCGCCAAGGCGCGCACGACCTTCAAATCGTGGCTGATGAACACGTAGGCGAGACCGTGCTTGGCCTGCAGCTCGCGCAGCAGATCGACGATCTGCGCCTGCACGGACATATCCAGCGCCGAGGTCGGCTCGTCGAGCACCACGAGCTTGGGCTTCAACACAAGGGCGCGCGCGATCGCGATGCGCTGGCGCTGCCCGCCCGAAAATTCGTGCGGATAACGATGGCGCGTCGCGGGATCGAGGCGGACTTCGTTCAACGCGGCGACGACGCGCGCATCGCGCTCGGCGTCGCTCAAACCCGGCTCGTGAATCGCCAAGCCTTCGGCGACGATCTCCGCCACCGACATGCGCGGGGATAGCGACCCGTAAGGGTCCTGGAAAACGATCTGCATTTCCTTGCGCAAGGGCCGCAGATCGCCCCCGCGCAAGGCCACGATATCGCGTCCGTCGAACTCGATGGCGCCTTCGGCACGTTCCAAACGCAGCAATGCCAGGCCCAGCGTCGTCTTGCCCGAGCCGGACTCGCCAACCACGCCCAGCGTATGCCCCGCCTTCAAATTCACGTCGATCCCGTCGACCGCCTTCACATGGCCGATCGTGCGGCGGAACACGCCCGCTTTGATCGGGAACCACACCTTGATGTCGCCGCCGCGCAGGACCGTGCGCGCATTGGCGTCACGCGGGCCCGCCTTGCCCTTGGGCTCGGCAGCCAAAAGATGGCGCGTATAGTCGTGCTGCGGCTGCCCGAACACCTCGGCCACCGGGCCCGCTTCGACGATGCGGCCCTTGTTCATCACCGCCACGCGATGCGCCAAGCGACGCACCACGCCCAGATCATGGGTGATGAACAGGATCGCCATGCCGAGTTTTTCCTGAAGCTCCTTGAGGAGTTTCAGCAACTGCGCCTGGATCGTCACGTCGACGGCGGTGGTCGGCTCGTCGGCGATCAGAATGTCGGGTTCGTTGGCGAGCGCCATCGCGATCATCACGCGCTGGCGCTGCCCGCCCGACAATTGATGCGGATAGGCGTCGAGGCGCTGTTTGGCTTGCGCGCCCAAGCCGACGAGTTCCAGCAACTCGACGATGCGCGCGCGCGCCGCCTCGCGGCTCAAACCCTTATGGATCGTCAGCGCCTCGCCGATCTGCTTTTCGATCGTGTGGAGCGGGTTGAGCGAGGTCATCGGCTCCTGGAAGATCATGGCGATGCGGTTGCCGCGCACTTCGCGCAAGCGCCCTTCGCCCGCCCCCAGCAATTCCTCGCCGCGATACTCGATCTTGCCCGACGGATGCGAGGCGAGCGGATAGGGCAGCAATTGCAGCACCGACAAGGCGGTGACCGACTTGCCCGAACCGGACTCGCCCACAAGTGCGAGCGTTTCGCCGCGATGCAGATCGAACGACACGCGATCGACGGCGGTGAATTTCGCCGACCGGCCCATCTCGAACTGGACCGACAGATCGCTGACGCGCAATAGGGTTTCGCCGATGCTCATCGAAATGTCTTTCGCGGGTCGAAGGCGTCGCGCACCGCTTCGCCGATGAAGATCAGCAGCGACAGCATGATGCCCAGTGTAAAGAACGCGGTGAGGCCGAGCCAAGGGGCATTGAGATTCGCCTTGCCCTGGGCCAGCAATTCGCCCAGCGACGGCGAGCCGGGCGGCAGGCCGAAGCCCAAAAAGTCGAGCGAGGTCAGCGCCACGACCGAGCCCGACAGAATGAAGGGCATGAAGGTCAGCGTGGCCACCATCGCGTTGGGCAGAACGTGGCGGAACATCACGCTCGCGTCCGACGCGCCCAGCGCCTTGGCCGCGCGGACGTAATCGAAATTCCGCGCGCGCAGGAATTCCGCGCGTACCACGCCGACCAAGCCCATCCATTGGAACAGCAGCAGCAGGCCCAGCAGCCACCAGAAATTCGGCTCCACGAAGGCGGCCAGGATGATCAGCATATAAAGCTGCGGCAGGCCGTCCCAGATTTCGATGAAACGCTGGAACAAGAGATCGACCCAGCCGCCGTAATAGCCTTGCACGGCCCCAGCCGCGACGCCGACGATCGACGACAGGATCGTCAGCGTCAAACCGAACAGCACCGAAATGCGGAAGCCGTAGATCAGGCGAGCGACTACGTCGCGGCCTTGATCGTCGGTACCGAGCCAGTTTTCCGCCGAGGGCGGTGCGGGGGCGGGGACCGGCAGATTGCGATTGATCGTCTGATACGAAAACCGCACCGGCGGCCAGATCATGAAGCCGCCCTTCTCCGCGATCAGACGCACGACTTCGGGATCGCGATAATCGGCTTCGGTTTCGAAATCGCCGCCGAATTCGGTTTCGGGATAGGCGACGAAAATCGGCATATGCGGCTTGCCGTCATACATCACGAAGATCGGCTTATCGTTCGCGATCACTTCGGCGAACAGCGTTACGACGAACAACGCCGCGAAGATCCAGAACGACCACCAGCCCCGCCGGTTCGCCTTGAAATTGGCGAAGCGGCGGCGATTGAGCGGCGACAGGCGATCTTGGAAAGCCATCAGCCGCGCCGGTCGAAATCGATGCGCGGATCGACGAGCGTGTAGGCGATATCCGACACGATCTTCATCAGCAATCCAAGCAGGGTGAAGAAATAGAGCGTCGCGAACATCAGCGGATAGTCGCGATTGACCGCCGCTTCGAAGCCGAGCAATCCCAGCCCGTCGAGGCTGAAGATGATCTCGATCAGCAGCGATCCGGTAAAGAAGATCGACACGAACGCGCCGGGGAACCCGGCGATGACGATCAGCATCGCGTTGCGGAACACATGGCCGTAAAGCACACGATGCTCGGTCAAACCCTTGGCGCGCGCGGTCACGACATATTGCTTGCCGATTTCGTCGAGGAACGAATTCTTGGTGAGCATGGTCAGGCCGGCGAAGCCGCCGATCACCATGGCGAGTACCGGCAGCGTCATGTGCCAGATATAATCGAGCGCGAGGGCGGGCCAGGACAGCGTGCGCCAATTATCCGACAGGATGCCGCGCAGCGGAAACCAGTCGAAGAACCGCCCGCCGGAGAACAGCACGATCAGCAGCACCGCGAACAGGAAGCTGGGGATCGCATAGCCGACGATGACGACGCCCGACGTCCAGATGTCGAAGCGCGAGCCGTCCTTCACCGCTTTGCGTATGCCCAGCGGAATCGACACGAGATAGACGATCAGCGTGGTCCACAGGCCCAGCGAGATCGAGACCGGCATTTTCTCCAAGACCAGATCGATGACCGGTCTGTCTTTGAAGAAAGATCGGCCGAAATCGAAGGTCAGGAATTTCGTCATCATCGTGACGAAGCGCTCGAGCGGCGGCTTGTCGAAGCCGAATTCGCGTTCGAGCTGCGCGATCAAGGCGGGATCAATACCTTGCGCGCCGCGATACTGGCTCGTCGAGCCGCTCGAGCGCGTTTGGCGCTGCGCTTCCGTGCCGCCCGTGCCCGAAATGCGCTGCGTGGCGTCGGTCGACAGTCCGCGCATCTCGGCGATGATCACGTCGATGGGTCCACCGGGAGCCGCTTGAATGATCGCGAAATTGACGATCATGATGCCCAGCAGCGTGGGCACGATCAGCAGCAAGCGGCGGATCAGATACGCGGCCATGTCGGTGGTTTATCGCCCGCGCTTGGCGCGCAACGCCGCTTCACGCTGCGGATCGACCCACCAGCTGGTCCAATCGAACCCGGCGCGCGCGGTCGTCGCGGGCCAGCCGAACTTGTCCCACGCGGCGACGCGATCGACGTTGGAGTACCAGTTGGGCACCATCCAATAGCCCCACTGCAAAACGCGATCGAGCGCGCGCACGCGCTGGACCAGCGCATCGCGATCGGGGGCGGAAATCACCAATTCGACCAATTCGTCGATCACCGGATCTTTGATGCCGATGATGTTGCGCGACGCTTTTTCGTCGGCCTTGGCCGAATTCCAATAATCGCGCTGCTCGTTGCCCGGCGATTCCGACTGGCCGAAGGTCGACAGCATCATGTCGAAATCGAAATCGTCGACGCGGTTTTGATATTGCGCGACATCGACCGGGCGGATGCGCGCGGAAATGCCGAGCTTCTCCAGATTCTGGATGAAGGGCGCGATGATGCGTTCGAACGCCGCCTGGCCTTGCGGCAGCAGGAATTCGAAGCTCATCGGCTGGCCTTGCGCGTTGACGAGCTTGCCGCCCTGCACGCGCCAGCCCGCTTCGCGCAAAATCCGCGCGGCCTCGCGCAGGCCGCCGCGGTTTTCCGGCGTGCCGTCGGATTTAGGCGGGTTGTATTCGGTCGTGAAGACTTCCGGCGGCAGCTTGTCCTTGAAGCGCGTCAGGATCGCCAATTCCTCACCCTGCGGCAGGCCCTTCGCCGCGAGTTCCGAATTGTCGAAATAGGAGCGCGTGCGCGTATAGGCGTCGAAGAACAGGTTCTTGTTCGACCATTCGAAATCGAACGCGTAGGCGAGCGCTTGGCGCACGCGCCGGTCGTTGAAGGGCGCGCGGCGCGTGTTGAACACGAAGCCTTGCATGCCCGAGACGCGCGTTTCGGCGATTTCGTGCTTGCGGATCAGACCGGCGCGCAGCGCGTCGGTTTCGTAGGCCTGGGCCCAGAAGCGCGCGGTGTTCTCCTGGCGAAGATCGTAGCCGCCGGCGAGGAACGCTTCGAGCGCCACTTGCGCGTCGCGATACCAGTCGTAGCGGATGGTGCCGAAATTATAGCGCCCGCGATTGACCGGCAGATCGCGCGCCCAATGATTCTCGACCCGGCGCAAAGTGACCTGGCGCCCCATCTCGAAACTATCGATGCGGTAAGGGCCCGAGCCCAACGGTGCTTCGGTCAGCGGCCGGTCGAACTCGCGGCCTACCCACCATTTGCGCGACAGCACGGGGATCTGCCCGACGATCAACGCCAATTCGCGGTTCCGCGCGTTGCGGAACACGAAGCGCACTTTGCGCGGGCCGGTTTTCTCGACCTTCGCCACGTCGCCGTAATAGGCGCGGAAGAACGGCCGGCCTTTATCGCGCAGGGTCTGGAACGACCAGATCACGTCCTCGGGCTCGATCGGCGAACCGTCGTGGAATTTCGCTTCTTCGCGCAATTCGAACTCGACCCAGGACCGATCCGCGGGCGTTTCGACCGTGCGGCAGACCAGGCAGTATTCGGTGAACGGCTCGTCGTCGGACGCGACCATCAGCGTTTCGACCGTCAACGCGACAAGGCCCGTCGCCGTGCCCCTTATGATCCAGGGATTGAAACTGTCGAACGTGCCCAGCGTGTGGAACTTCACCTCGCCGCCCTTGGGGGCAGCGGGGTTCACGTGCTGGAAATTCCGGAAATCGGCCGGGTATTTGATGTCGCCATGCATGGCGATCGCGTGGCGCGGGCCCGTGCCCGGACTCAATTCCTGGGCGGCGAGCGGGGCGCTGAGCAGCGTCGTCGTCAGAAAGGCGGCGGCGGCAAGGTGGCGCATCGCGGGTCTACTCCCTCGAAGATCGAGGGAGTATGCGTCACGAGAAGCGGAAAAAAAGCCTTTTCTTTCGCGTATTTCAGGCTTTGAGCGCGGCGACGGCGGCCGCCGCCATGCGCGCATCGCCGGCCGCGATCACATAGCCGGGCGAGTCGGTCGTCAAAGCCTTGCCTTGCCAATCGTGGATCACCCCGCCCGCCCCTTCGACCACCGGCACCAGCGCCGTGAAATCGTAGATGCCGAGCCCCGCTTCGACGACGAGATCCACGCCACCGCGCGCCAGCAAACCATAGGCGTAGCAATCGCAAACCGGCAACGGCCGCTTCACGCGCTGGCGCAGCCGATCGAACGCCGGGAAATTCGCGTCGCCCGACACCGGCACGGCCGAATAGAGCGAAGCGAGTTTGAGATCGGGACAGGCGCGGGTTTTGACTTCGCGGGTACCCTTGGCGTCGGTGAAGCGCGTGGCTTGGCCCGTGGCGCCGATCCAGCGCTCGCCCAAAGCCGGGCAATCGATCACGCCCAGCGCGGGCTTGCCGTCGATGGCAAGGCCGATCAGCGTGCCGAACAGCGGATTGCCGCTGATGAAGGCTTTGGTGCCGTCGATGGGATCGAGCACCCAGACGCGCTTGGCGTCCGTCCGCTCGCGCCCGAACTCCTCGCCCAGGATGCCGTCCTTCGGGCGTTCCTTGGCGATCAATTCGCGCATCACCTTTTCCGCCGTGCGGTCGGCGATGGTGACGGGCGAGGCGTCGTCCTTGTCGTCCACCTGGACGGCGGTGCGGAAATACGAGAGCGAAACCTTCGCGGCCGTTTCGGCGAGACGATGGGCGAATTCGATATCGGCGGAATCGATCATGACGGGCGCACTATGACGCTTCGGCCCGCGCCCCCGCAAACGAAAAACCCGGACGCAAAGGTCCGGGTTTCGTCGTTTCGCCGTGCGCCGAATGTCAGCGCGTCGGGACCGGCTTGGGGCCCGCGTAATCGTAGAAGCCGCGCTTGGTCTTGCGGCCGAGCCAGCCGGCTTCGACGTATTTCACCAGCAGCGGGCACGGGCGGTATTTCGAATCCGACAAGCCGTCGTAGAGCACGTGCATGACGGCAAGGCAGGTGTCGAGACCGATGAAATCCGCCAGTTCCAGCGGGCCCATCGGATGGTTGGTGCCCAGCTTCATCGCCGTGTCGATCGATTCGACGGAGCCGACACCTTCATACAGCGTGTAGACGGCTTCGTTGATCATCGGCAGCAGAATGCGGTTGACGATGAAGGCCGGGAAATCCTCGGCCGTCGCCGACGTCTTGCCGAGCTTGGCGGTGAGGTCGCGGATCGCTTCGTAGGTTTCGTTCGACGTGGCGATGCCGCGGATGATCTCCACAAGCTGCATCACCGGCACCGGGTTCATGAAATGCATCCCGATGAATTTCTCGGGCCGGTCGGTCGAAGCGCCCAAGCGCGTGATCGAAATCGACGAGGTGTTCGACGCGACCAGCGCGTCCTTGCTCAGCGCGGGGCAAAGCTTCTTGAAGATCTCGCGCTTGATCGCCTCGTTCTCGGTCGCGGCTTCGATCACGAGATCGGCGTCGCCGAAAATCGCGTAATCGGTGCCGGTCTTGATCCGGCCGATCGCCGTCGCCTTGGCTTCCTCGGTCAGCGCGCCCTTCTTGATCTGCCGGTCCATATTGGCCGTGATCGTGGCGATGGCCTTGCTCAGCGAGTCCGGGTTGGCGTCGAGCATGCGGATGTCGAAGCCGGCTTGCGCCGCGACATGCGCGATGCCGTTGCCCATCTGGCCCGCACCGACGACGCCGATGATCTGGATGCCCATGATCGATCCTTCCTGGGGTTACTTCTTCGCCGGCAAAGCGGCGGTGAGTTCGGGGGCGAGCTTGAACAGATCGCCGACCAAGCCGTAATCGGCGACCTGGAAGATCGGCGCTTCCTCGTCCTTGTTGATCGCGACGATCGTCTTGGACGCGGACATGCCCGCCAGATGCTGGATGGCGCCCGAGATACCGACGGCGACATAAAGATCCGGCGCCACGACCTTGCCGGTCTGGCCGACTTGGTAGTCGTTGGGCGCGTAGCCCGCATCGACGGCCGCGCGCGAAGCGCCGACGGCCGCGCCGAGCTTGTCGGCCAAAGGCTCGATATAGGTTTTGAAGTTGTCGCCCGAGGCGAGACCGCGCCCGCCCGACACGACGATGCGCGCGGCGGTGAGTTCCGGGCGTTCGGATTTCGTCAGCTCCTGGCCGACGAATTTCGACAAGCCCGAATCGCCCGCACCCGACACGGCCTCGATCGCGGCCGAACCGCCTTCGGCGGCGGCCGGCGGGAACGCCGTAGTGCGCACGGTGATGACCTTCACCGCGTCTTTCGAACGCACGGTCGCCAGCGCGTTGCCCGCATAGATCGGGCGTACGAAGGTGTTCGCATCGACCACGCCGACGATGTCGGAAATCTGCGCCACGTCCAGCAACGCGGCGACGCGCGGCAGCGTGTTTTTGCCCTGCGCGGTCGCGGCCGAGACCACATGGGTACGCCCGGCGGCGAGCTTGACGATCAGCGGGGCGAGGTTTTCGGCGAGGAAATTGGCGAGCGACGCATCGTCCGCGTGCAGCACCTTGGCCACACCGGCGATCTTCGCGGCGGCAGCGGCGATCGCCGCCGTGCCCGCACCGGCGACCAGGATATCGACCGGGCCGCCCAGCTTGGCGGCGGCCGAGACGGCATGCAGCGTGGCGGGCTTCAGGCCCGTGGCGTCGTGATCGGCGAGAACGAGAATCGACATATCAGATCACCTTCGCTTCCGACTGCAGCTTCGCGACCAAGGTCGCGACGTCCGGCACCTTGATGCCTGCCGTTCGCTTCGGCGGCTCTTCCACCGACAGCGTTTCCAAGCGCGGCGCGACGTCCACGCCCAGCGCGTCCGGCGTCAACGTATCGATCGGCTTCTTCTTCGCCTTCATGATGTTCGGCAGCGAAGCGTAGCGCGGCTCGTTCAAGCGCAGATCGGTCGTGACGATCGCGGGCAGCTTGACGGCAATGGTCTCGAGACCGCCATCCACTTCGCGCGTCACGGTCATGTTGTCGCCGTCGATGGTCAGCTTCGACGCGAAGGTCGCCTGCGGCCAGCCCAGCAACGCCGCCAGCATCTGGCCGGTCTGGTTGCTGTCGTCGTCGATCGCCTGCTTGCCGAGGATGACGAGCTTGGGCGCTTCCTTGTCGACCACGGCCTTCATCAGCTTGGCGACCGCCAGCGGCTGCAATTCCGCGTCCGACTGCACCAGCACGCCGCGATCGGCCCCCATCGCCAGCGCCGTGCGCAGCGTTTCCTGGGCTTGCGTCGGCCCCATCGACACGGCGACGATCTCCGTCGCCACGCCTTTTTCCTTGAGGCGGACCGCTTCTTCGACCCCGATCTCATCGAACGGGTTCATCGACATTTTGACGTTGGCGAGCTCGACGCCCGTCTTGTCGGCCTTCACGCGGATCTTGACGTTGTAATCGACGACCCGCTTGACCGCGACCAGCACTTTCATTCCAGCGATTTCCCCGGATATTGCGAGAGGGTGCGCGACACTAGACCCCCGACGCGCGGGGGTCAACGGAGCACGACCGCACCGCAATACGAAGATAAGTCGCTTTTATCGTTGATCTTTCGTCGTATCGATCGCGACGAAAGCGGGCGCCAAGCGCGCTGGTGCGCTCCAGGCCAGCTTGTCGAAGGCGCCGCAGCGCCGGCAGATCGCGTGCCACTCGGCATGCGGGTGGCCGCAGGAATCGCACGTCCACGCCGGATCGCCGGGCGCATCGGAAGCGCGCGCGAGCCAGGATTTCGCTTGCGCCATGTCGCCGCCGGATTCCTCTTCGATGCGCGCCATCAAGCGGCACAGGCTGGCACGCGGCTCGCCGCCTTCGGCGTCGATCGCGGCTTGGGCGTGGCGCTTGGCCTCGCCCCACAATTCGGCGGCGAGCGACGCTTCGGCCAACGCCGCATGCGAATAGGCATGCGTGGGGTTGAGCTTCGCCAGACGCTCCACCTGCTTGATCCATTGCAGCGCGTCGGGGACGGCGCGCGCTTTGCGATAAGCTTCGAGCAATTCGGGATGGGGGGCCCGAATCCATTCCTTTTCGACCAGCGACGATGCGGCGCGCGCGCGCGCATCCTTGGCGTAAAGCGTCGCCAGCGTCGCCGCGATTTCCGGCCGGTCGGGGGCGAGCTTGAACGCGCGTTCGGCGGCACGGATCGCTTCGCGGCGATCACCCTTGGCTTCGTGCCCGCGCGCGGCTTCGTGCAGTGCGGCGGCGCGCTTTTTGTCGGCGTCCGGTGCGGGCAGCATTTGCTGGCGGCGCGCGGCGTCGATGGTCAGTGCCGCGTCGTCCCAGCGCGCGGCCTTGGTTTCGAGGTCGATCAAGGCGCCCGAAACCCACGTCGCATCGGGGCGCAATTCGCGCGCGCGGCGCGCAAGCCCCAAGGCTTCGTCGTCGCGCCCTTCGCGCATCGCGATGGCGACGAGGCCGCGCAGCGCCGCGAATTCGGTTTCCGGGGCGGCACGCATCGCTTCCAGATGCTTGCGCGCGGCCGTTTCGTCGCCCGCCAACTGGGCGGCTTGCGCCGACAACAACAACGAGGCGGGTGGCGCGCCTAGTAAGCGATCGGCCAGCGCGGCTTCGCGCAAGGCCGAACGCGGATCGCCCGCCGCGACCGCGACGAGCCCGCGCGTCAACGCCGCATAGCCATGCCGTTCGCGCCGCGCCTGGCGCCACATTTTGATCCGCGTGGGCGCGCCCGCAATCCAGCGCCAGATGCGATCGACGACGATCAGAATGAAACCGGCGATTGCCGCGAGAATGGCGAGCGCGCCGAACGAGGAATCGAAACGCCAGCCCGCGAATTCCAGCGTGGCGCGGCCGGGTGTCGCCCCCAGCCACACGGCGGCAAGCATCGCGCCAAGGGCGAGAACCAGAATAATTAGGACGCGGCGCATCCGGGCCTTACCCGCCCGACGCGAGGCGTTGCAGTGCCGCTTCGACCGCGAGGCGCGCACGCGCGGCTTCCATCCATTCCGCCGCCGGGGCCAGCCACGCCGGACCGGGCGGATCGAGGGCGGCCAGCGCCCCCGGCAAATCTTCGACCGCCAAACGCGCTTCGGCGCGCGCCACGCGGGCGGTGGCGCTGTCGCCGTCGACCTCGCCCACGCGGCGAATGGACAGAAATTTCTGCACGCGTTCCAACGCTTCGGCCAGAACCGGCGTATCCGACGCGGCTTCGACGCGCGCGGCGGCGACCACGGCATTGGCGATCGCGGGGAAGCGGCGCGCCAAGGCGGCGCGCGTTTCCACGCCACCGCTGCGCGCATCCAATTGCTGCAGCAAAGATGCGGCATTGTCCGGCGCCAAACCGCGCACGACCGTCAATTCCGGCGCGAAGCCGCGCCCGGCCAAGGCCGCGTCGCGCAACTGACCGACCGCGAGCAGGAATTCCGCGCGCTTCACATCGGCACGATCGCGTTCGCCGCCTTCGCGGATCGTCTGCGCTTCCGAACGGATCGTCGCCAGCGTTTGCGCGAGCTCGCGATTTTCCTGCGTCAAGCGCGCGATGGTTTCCGCCAAAGCGGGATCGGCGGCGGGGCGCTGTTCGAGCGTCGCAAGGCGTTGTTCGAGCGGCGAAAGATCGACCGGTGCCGCCGCCGGTGCGGGTGCGGGTGCGGGTGCCGCCGTCACGATCGGCTCGGGGGCGGGTTTGGTTTCAAGGGCGGTCAAACGCCGGTCGATCGCCGCCAAGCGCAGATCGATCGCGCGCAGCGCCGTCGCGGATTCCGACGGCATCATATGCGTCTGCCAATAGGTGAAGGCGAACGCGCCGGCCACGCCCACGACCAGCGCCACGGCGATGGCGCCGAGGGCGGGGCGTTTGGTCGCGGGCTTGGGCTCGGGCATGTCCGTCTCGATCTTGAAAGCTTCGGGCTTGGGCGCTTCTTGCAGCGGCGCTTCCGCAGCCAACGCGTCGATCACTTCCAGCAGCGCCGCCTCGGTCGGTTGCGCAGCCGCGCGTTCGGATTTCCAGTGTGCCCCTTCGACCCGGGCGGCGTCGAGGGCCGCTTGCGACAACCCCAAAGCCGAGACGGTCTTCAACGTATCGAGCAAATCCGCCTTGCGGACGAGTTGCACGAAGGTCGCGGCGGTGCGCGGACTGAAAAACGCGATGGCGTCGAGCGTACCGGCTTTCAGCGCCTGGGCCGCCGCGTCGGGCAGATCGCGCGCGGTGTCCTGACGATAGAGTTGCACGCGCCGCACGTCGTAGCGGTCGACCCCCAAATCGCCGGCGAGATCGCCCGCGACGGCCGATCCGCTGACATGCAGCAATGCACCCTCGCTGGGCGCCAAATCCATCCGCACGAGATTGGCGAGCGCGACGACGTCGCCGCCCGCCGAATGCACGTCGCGGAATCCCATATCGCGCGCCGCCTGCGCGGTCGCATCGCCCACGCAATAGGCGGGCACGTGCCGCGCGGTCGAGACGCGCGCGAAGCTGCGCACGCCGTTGATCGAGGTGAAGAGCAGCGCCTGCACGCCGTCGAGATCGACGCTCGCCGTTTCGTCCGGCACGATATCGAGCAGCGGCGCTTGAACCGCATCGTGGCCGCGCATGGCGAGCGTCAGCGCGAAGACTTCGCTTTCGCTGCGCGGACGCGTGACCAGGATGGTAAGGCGGCGCTTTTCGGTCATGGCGCGAAATATCCCGGCCCGGCGCGGCGCTTCAATTCCTCGCCCGCATCTTGGCCCAGCTTTTCGGCGTCGGCGATTTTTCCTTCGCGGAACGTGGTCAGCAAACCCGTGCCGTCGGGGCGCACGACCAGCCCGTCGAGCCGCAAACCGCCTTTGCCGTCGAGGATCGCCAGCGCGCCGATCGGCGTGCGGCACGACCCGTCCAGGCGTTCCAGCAGCCCGCGTTCCGCGCGCACGGCGACATGCGTGTCGGCATGGTCGATCGCGGCGAGGCATTCGCGCGTGCGCGTATCGTCCAAACGACATTCGATGCCGACCGCCCCTTGCGCGACGGCGGGCAGCATTTCCGACGGTTCCAGGATCGCGGAAACGACGCTGGCCTTGCCCAAACGCTTCAAGCCCGCCAACGCCAAGAACGTGGCGTCGGCGACGCCGTTGTTGAGCTTCTCGAGCCGCGTGTCGACATTGCCGCGGAACTCGACGATGCGGATATCCGGCCGCTTGGCGCGCAACTGCGCGGCGCGGCGCAACGACGACGTGCCGACGACGCAACCTTGCGGAAGGGTGGCGAGCGTCTTGGCGCTTTCGCGCGCGATCAGCGCGTCGCGCGGATCCTCGCGTTCCAAAATCGCGACGATGCCGAGCCCTTCGGGCAGAGTGGTCGGCACGTCCTTCATCGAATGCACGGCGAGATCGATTTCGCGCGCGAGCAGCCCTTCCTCGATTTCCTTCGTGAACAGGCCCTTGCCGCCCGCTTCCGAAAGATTGCGGTCTTGGATGCGGTCGCCGGTCGTTTTGTAGATGCGAATCTCGACGGCGATCGCCGGGAACGCCGCCGTCAAAAGGCGCTTGGTCTCATGCGCTTGCCACAGGGCCAACGGCGAGCCGCGCGTACCGATTCGCAAAGTTTCCGTCATACGTCCCCAGCCTTGCTTTCATTCTTTATCGCAAGGGACCGGTCGGCTACACAAGCGCCATGACTTTGGTCCTGGGTATCGAGACAAGCTGCGACGAAACGGCCGCCGCCTTGGTCGATTCGAGCAAGAAGCTGCGCGCGCAGAAATTGGCGAGCCAGATCCGCGCCCACGCGCCCTATGGCGGGATCGTGCCGGAAGTCGCCGCGCGCGCGCATTTGGCCGTCCTCGAAGACCTGGTGCGCGATGCGCTGGCCGAGGCGAAGGCCGAATGGACCGATATCGACGCCATCGCCGCGACCACCGGCCCCGGCCTGATCGGCGGCGTGATCGTCGGCGCCACCTTCGCCAAAGCCGCCGCGATGGCGCGCGGCCTGCCCTTCGTGGCTGTGAACCATCTCGAAGGCCATGCGCTGTCGCCGCGTTTGATCGCCGACGTGCCCTTCCCCTATTTGCTGCTGCTCGTTTCCGGCGGGCATTGCCAGTTGCTGATCGTCGAAGGTGTGGGCCAGTACACGCGCCTGGGCACCACGCTGGACGACGCCGTGGGCGAAGCCTTCGACAAGGTCGCGAAGTTGCTGGGCCTGCCCTACCCCGGCGGCCCGGCGATCGAGAAGCTGGCGCGCGACGGCGACGCCAAGGCTTTCGATCTGCCGCGCCCGTTGAAGGGCCGCAAAGGCTGCGATTTTTCCTTCGCCGGGTTGAAGACCGCCGTGCGCAACGTGCTCGATAAAACGCCCGACGCGAACGCCGCCGATCTTGCCGCCGCGTTCCAGATGGCGGTCGCCGACACGCTGGCCGATCGCACGGGCAACGCAATCGACGCGTTCTTAAACAAATACCCGCACGGCAAGCATTTGGTCGTCGCGGGCGGCGTCGCGGCGAACAACGCGCTCAAAGAACGCCTCGCGCGCGTCGCCAACAAGGCGGGGCTCGACCTCATCGCCCCGCCGGTCAGCTTGTGCACCGACAACGCGGCGATGATCGCTTGGGCGGGGCTGGAGCGTTTTGTATTGGGTGCGAACGATCCGCTCGATTTCCCCTGTCGGCCGCGCTGGCCTTTGGACCCGAAAGCCGCATGAAGAAAGCATCCATCATCGGCGCTGGCGCTTGGGGCACGGCGATCGCACAGACGCTGTCGCGCGCCGGGCTCGACGCCACGCTATGGGCGCATGAAGCCGCGACGGTCGATGCGATCAACACGACACACGAAAACCCGGTTTTCCTGAAAGGCGTCGCGCTGGAAAAAAACATCCGCGCGACGACCGATCTTGGCGATGCGGTGAAAAGCGCCGATCTGCTGGTGTGGGTGACACCCGCCCAGCATCTGCGCGCCACCCTGACGAAGGCCGCGCCGCATTTGCCGCCGGACGCGCCGTTGATCCTGGCGACCAAGGGGGTCGAGACCGGGACCGGCAAGCTGATGAGCGATATCGCCGCCGAATTGGCGCCGGGTCGCGCCATCGCCGTGCTGTCGGGGCCCAGCTTCGCGCGCGAAGTCGCATTGGGCAAGCCGACCGCCGTGACGCTTGCCGCGACCGACGGCGTGCTCGCCGCGAAGCTCGCGTCGATTTGCGCCACGCCGGCTTTCCGCGTCTATTCCTCGACCGACGTGCCGGGCACGCAAGTGGGCGGTGCGGTCAAGAACGTGCTGGCGGTCGCGTGCGGCATCGTCGCGGGCAAGGGCCTTGGCGACAACGCGCGCGCCGCGTTGATGACGCGCGGCCTTGCCGAAATGGTGCGCCTGGGTGTCGCCATCGGCGGCAAGCCGGAAACGTTGATGGGCTTGTCGGGCTTGGGCGACCTGTCGCTCACCTGCAACAACGACCAATCGCGCAATATGCGCTTCGGCATCGCGCTGGGGCGCGGCTTCACCAAGGATCAAGCCTTGAGCGATCCCAAGCTCGGCCTTGTCCACGCGGCGGTCGAAGGCATCGACGGCGCCATCTCGGTCAACGAGCTTGCGAAATTGCGCGGCGTCGAGATGCCGATTTGCGCCGCCGTTTACGATATCGTGCATCGCGGGGCGGACCCCGACGCGGCGATGCGAAGCCTGCTGGCCCGCCCCTTGAAGGAAGAGCGCGCATGAAATACTGGCTGATGAAATCGGAGCCCGACGTCTATCCCTGGTCGAAGCTGGTCAAGGACGGCACGGGCAATTGGGACGGCGTGCGCAATCACACCGCCAAGCTGAACCTGATGGCGATGCAGGTCGGCGACCGCGCCTTCTTCTATCACTCCAATATCGGCAAGGAGATCGTCGGCGTGATGGAAATCGCCAAGACGGCGCATCCCGACCCGACCGCCGACGAAGGTCCGTGGGTGCAGGTCACGGTGAAGCCCGTGGAAGCGGCCAAAACGCCGCTGACCCTCGCCGATATCAAAGCGACACCCGAACTCGCCCAAATGGCGCTGCTGAAACAGTCGCGCCTGTCGGTCCAGCCGGTGACGCCGGCGGAATGGAAATTCATCGCCAAGAAGCTGGGCGTCAAAGCGTGACCGTTCTTTGCCGCCTCGACGAGATTTCGGATCCCGGCAGTGCGGGGTTCCTGATCGAGCAGGACGGCAAGGATCCGCGCGAAATTTTCGTCGTGCGCAAGAACGGCCACGTTTACGGCTACACGAATATCTGCCCGCATGCGGGCGCGGCGCTGGCGGGCGGGGCCAATAATTTCCTGGCGCCGTCGGGCGACTATATCCAGTGCGGGCTGCATGGCGCGTTGTTCGCGATCGAGAATGGTGCATGCGTCGCGGGCCCGTGCCGGGGCCGGTCGCTGACCAAACTCGATATCCGGATCGTGGTCGGCGATCTGGAATGCCCGGCGATCGTCTGGAACGACGGGGAATAGCCCCCCGCCCTGCGTCCCCTTGTCACGCTGCGGAATGCGGTAAAGCGCAACCGGTTCGGCTTGTCGAACCCGGCCGTGCCGGATAAAACTCAACCGAAGGGACCGCGCATAACCGGTCCCGCCGAGAATTCGCGCCCAGGGAGAGCCGCCGATGTCCGACGAATTGTTCCCCGTTTCCGCCGATTTCGCCAAAAAGGCGTGGGTCGATGCCGCCAAGTATCAGGCGATGTACGACAAATCGATCGCCGATCCCGTCGGGTTCTGGGGCGAACACGGCAAGCGCGTCGACTGGATCAAGCCCTATAGCCAGGTGAAGGACGTTTCCTACACCGGCGACGTCCACATTAAGTGGTTCTACGACGGCACGCTGAACGTCGCGGCGAACTGCACCGACCGGCATCTCGCCAAGCGCGCGAACCAGACCGCGATCATCTGGGAAGGCGACGACCCGAACGAGTCGAAGCACATCACCTATAAGGAACTGCACGAGCAATCGTCGCGCATGGCGAATGTGCTGAAGAAGCACGGCGTCAAGAAGGGCGACCGCGTCACGATCTATCTGCCGATGATCCCCGAGGCCGCCTACGCGATGCTCGCCTGTGCCCGCATCGGCGCGGTGCATTCGATCGTGTTCGGCGGCTTCTCGCCCGACTCGCTGGTCGGCCGCATTCAGGATTGCGATTCGAACTTCGTCATCACCGCCGACGAAGGCTTGCGCGGCGGGCGCAAAGTGCCGCTGAAGGCCAATGCCGACGCGGCGCTGAAATCCTGCCCGTCGGTCAAGAAGATGCTGGTCGTGAAGCGCACCGGCGGCAACGTCGCCTGGGAAGCGGGCCGCGACGTGTGGTGGCACGACGAAGCCGCGAGCGTTTCCGCCGATTGCCCGGCCGCCGAAATGTCGGCCGAGGATCCGCTGTTCATCCTCTACACCTCGGGCTCGACCGGCAAGCCCAAGGGCGTGCTGCACACCTCGGGCGGCTATCTCGTCTTCGCGTCGATGACGCATCAATACGTCTTCGACTATCACGACGGCGACATCTATTGGTGCACGGCCGATGTGGGCTGGGTCACGGGCCACAGCTATATCGTCTACGGGCCGCTCGCCAACGGCGCGACGACGCTGATGTTCGAAGGCGTGCCGAACTATCCCGACGCCTCGCGCTTCTGGCAGGTCGTCGACAAGCACAAGGTCAACATTTTCTACACCGCCCCCACCGCGATCCGCGCGCTGATGCGCGAAGGCGAAGCGATGGTGAAGAAGACGAGCCGCGCGAGCCTGCGTTTGCTGGGCTCGGTCGGCGAACCGATCAACCCCGAAGCCTGGCTTTGGTATCACCGCATCGTCGGCGATTCGCGCTGCCCCATCGTCGATACGTGGTGGCAGACCGAAACCGGCGGCATTTTGATCACGCCGCTGCCCGGCGCCATCGCGACCAAGCCCGGCTCGGCCACCAAGCCGTTCTTCGGCGTGAAGCCGATCCTGGTCGACAACGACGGCAAGCTGCTGGAAGGCGCCACGGACGGCAATCTGTGCATCGCCGATTCCTGGCCCGGCCAGATGCGCACCGTGTTCGGCGACCACAAGCGCTTCGTCGAAACCTATTTCTCGACCTTCAAGGGCTATTACTTCACCGGCGACGGCTGCCGGCGCGACGCCGACGGCTATTACTGGATCACCGGCCGCGTCGA
>VFQR01000129.1_pt1 | contig 173164 bp, 154 predicted proteins | sample 3512321 | NCBI WGS metagenome assembly VFQR01 (sample SAMN10412374, study PRJNA504923) | tailings metagenome | isolation source: Relicate 3 Philex TSF1 revegetated site | place: Philippines: Tuba, Benguet | collected 2017-08-29
ATAAAATTAAAAAAATTAGTCAAAACTTTGTTTCTTAACACAGAATCTCTGTGGTTGAAAAATAAACCACAGAGTTGCACGGAGTTAGGAACAGAGTTACACAGTTTTTTTACTTTTGACTTTTCACTTTTCACCTTTGTTTTCTCTTCCCATCAAGCAAACTGAATATCATCCACAAAAGGCATTTTCCTGAATCGTTTACCGGTTGCTGCAAAAAGTGCGTTAGCCAATGCCGGAGCGATAGGTGGCAAACCGGGTTCTCCTAAACCGGTTGGATTTTCTTCTGATGGTACAAATTGAACTACCACATCCAATGGTGTATTACGCATCCTTACAAAATTGTAAGGACCGAAATTGGTTTGTACAGCAGCACCATTATTAAAAGTGAGTTTGGTGTATACGGCATGTCCCAACCCATCTACCACAGCACCTTGTACCTGATTTTCAGCACCACTCACATTCACCACTTTACCACAATGAACCGCACAATACACTTTTGTAATGCGAGGCTTCCCTTTTAGCATTTGTATTTCTACTACTTGCGCCACATAACTATTGAATGAAAACCAAGTAGAGAATCCACGATAAGTATTCGCAGGTGTTTTACCCCAATTACACATTTTTGCAACGAGTTCTATCACGCTGATGAATTTATCAGGATCATAGGCCAATTTCCCAACCGGTTGCTCTTTCGCTTTTTTCAATAATTCCAAACGAAATGCTACCGGATCTTTTTTGAGTTCATGTGCTACTTCATCCATAAAAGATTCATTGGCAAATGCCTGAACATTATGTGTAGGAGCACGCCATGGACCTGTAGGAATATTAGTGGGCAAACTATGGCTTTCGATTTTCAGATTTTGAATTGCACCGGCAGGATAAGTATCCGGACTTCTTCCATTACTTAAAGATGCAAAAGATTGATGCCATGCTTCCAAATTACCGTCTTTAATAGCCGCTTTGAAACGGAACATACCACTGGGACGATAAAAATCATTCTGCATATCATCTTCACGGGACCACTGCACTTGAACAGGGCATTGTGCTGCCTGAGATACCAACGCAGCTTCTACACCATTATCAGGACGTAGTTTTCTACCAAATCCTCCCCCTTGTCTGGGCAAACCCAACGACACATTGGTTGCCGGCATATTCAGTTCTTTGGCGACTGCTGACACCAGACTTTGTGGTACTTGTGTGGGACCATAGAGTTCTGCTTTTCCATCACGTACATCTGCATAAAAATTCAAGGGCTCCATTTGTGCATGTGAAAGAACAGGTACTTCATACATCACATCCAACACTTTTGTAGCAGCAGCCATAGCAGCGTCTACATCACCATCATTTCTATTGGGAGTAGCAGCGGGTTTACTCAATAATTCACGAAATGCTTTTTCATGGTCTGTTGTACTTTCTAGTTTAGAAGCATCTTCCCAATTTATTTTTAAAGCTGTTCTTCCTTTCATAGCAGCCCAGGTAGAAGTAGCCAATACTGCTACACTATTTTTCACCTGTACGACTTTTTTCACACCATTCACTTTCAAAGCAGCACTGTCATCGAATGACTGCAGTTTTTTTCCATGTGCAGGTGGACGAGCCACTACGGCATATAACATTCCTTCTTTTCTGGTGTCGATACCAAATAATGGCTTACCGGTTACGATGGCTTTCGCATCTACATCTTTGACACGTGTACCAATAATGGTAAAATCTTTGGGATCTTTTAAAGGAACATTTGTAGGCACCGGCATTCCGGCAGCTTTAGTAGCCAGTTCTCCGTATGACAATTTTTTTCCGGAACTTTTATGGATCACAAAACCTTTCTCAGCATAACAATCAGTTACAGATACATTCCATGTATCAGCTGCAGCAGCTATCAACATGGCTTTGGCAGTAGCACCCGCTTGTCTGAGCGGTGCATATCGACTTCTGATAGCCCCACTACCGCCGGTTGTTTGACTACCATACTTGGCGTCCAATGGGGCGATCTCTACATCAATGGTTTGCCAATCCACATTCATTTCTTCAGCGATCAACATCACCAAAGATGTTTTTACACCCTGACCAATCTCAGGATTGGGAGACATCAATGTAATCTTTCCATCAGGTGATATTTTGATATAAGCATTGGGTGAGAATGGAGTTGCTTCTGTATTCTCTCCGGTCTCGGAATTGCTCAATGCAGAAAAACCTACCAGCATACCGCCACCGGCGATCATGCTGACCCTTAGAAAATTTCTTCTGGATACAGATGGATGACTCATGACTTACCTCCTTTTGATGCAGCCAAATGAATGGCTTTACGTATACGAACATTGGTACCACAACGACAAATATTGGTAATCGTTGTATCAATCTCTTCATCCGTTGGATTCGGATTTTTTTTCAACAATGCAGCAGCCGCCATGATTTGTCCGGCCTGACAATAACCACATTGCGCCACATCCATTTCTATCCACGCTTGCTGTACAGGATGGTCTCCGTTTTCACTCAATCCTTCAATGGTAACCACTTTTCCATTACCTACTGCAGCAACAGGTAACTGACAAGAGCGAACAGGACTTCCATTGTAATGAATGGTGCAGGCTCCACATTGTGCAACACCACATCCATATTTGGTTCCAACCAGATTCAATTGATCTCGCAGTACCCAAAGAAGTGGGGTATCTGCATCTACTTCAACAGACATTTGTTTGTTGTTGACAGAGAGCGTATACTTTGGCATTTGAAAAAATTTATTGACGTAATAAAACGATTGTAAGCTAAGCATTATATCAGAAACAATGAAAGACAAGGAATTAAAATCGGTCAATCAATCTATTGACCTTTAGATAGAAAATACTTATTCATGTCGACTTCCATCTACTACTTTGAAAACATGCAAAATTTGTGGAAACAATGCATCCATAGTTTCAGCTACTCCTTTAACAGAACCGGGTAAAGTGATCACCAAACTGTCATTTACAAATCCAGCAACCCCTCTTGATAACATGGCAAATGGAGTTCTTTGCTGTCCGTATTGACGGGCTGTTTCCATGATACCGGGAATGGGACGATCGATCAAGGGTGCAACGGCTTCAGGTGTGATGTCTCTTGGGGACAAACCGGTTCCTCCGCTTAATATGATCAACTTACACCCTTCTGCTGAAAACTTTTTTACCAGCTGTTGAATTTGATCGTAATCATCCGGAATGATTTCATAATGTGCGACTGTAACACCCCATTGCTCTACTTTTTGTATCACTTTTTTTCCGGAAACATCTTCTTGTTTGCCCGCTGATACGGTGTCGGAGCAAACAATCACCGCACAATTAATAGCGGATGTATCCATTCCAGACTTATCTGATTTACCACCTGATTTTTGTACCAATTTAATATTGGATATCTCCACTCCTTTATCCAAAGGTTTTAGCATGTCGTACATCGTCAATGCAGTCACCGATGCGCCATGCATCGCTTCTACTTCTACACCGGTTTTATAGATGGTATGTACTTCAACGGTAATTAATATGCTCAAACCGGCAACCTCATGTTTGATAGCTGCATATTCAATCGGCAAGGGATGGCAATCAGGTATTACATCACTTGTTTTTTTAATGGCCAATAAACCAGCAGCACGTGAAAATTCAAATACATCTCCTTTGGGTACTTTTTTTCCCAGAATCGCATCAATGGTTTCTTGCTTTGATACTGTTACAGTAGCAATGGCAATGGCTTGTCTAAGCGTATTTGATTTTGATGTGATATCTACCATAATTATTGATTCACTTTCCATTGATGGGTTTCATCTTCCAATATTTCAGCTCCCCAAACCGGTAATTCCGCTTTGATTCTTTCAACCAAGACGCTACAGGCTTCTGTTGCAGCTTTTCGATGCGCTGATGATGTAAATACAAATAAACAGATCTCACCTGCAGCAACTTTACCGAGACTGTGATACACATGCATACATGTCAACGGATATTCAGCGAAAACTGATTCTCGTATTGCATGCATCTTTTGTAATGCCATCTCTTCATAAGCAGTATAGTCAATGGCTACAACCTTTTTACCTTCTATTTCATCCGCACGTACCTGACCCAAAAAAATACTATGCCCACCAATGTCTGTTTTGGTACTATGCTTTTGTATACTATCCGCAATAAATGCACTATTGATAGCTCCTTGAACAAAAATATTTTTAGGTGTTCGTTCTTTCATACTATTTCTTTTCTGCAAATCTGATCCAAGACAGAATGCCGCCTTGTAAACTATATACTCTTTTTGTATCGCCCCATAATGCTGACAATTCTTTTGCAGCTTGCAGGCTCCTCATTCCTGACTGACAAAATACAACAACTGTATCATTTTTAAGTTGTCCGGCTGATTCTTTTAAATCCGGAAGCGGAATACGCAAATGGTTGAATGTCTGAACAACCGGTAATTCATGCAATTCCCTTACATCAACAATATCAATATTTTTCTGACTGACCAACTGATCAAATTCAGCTGCGCCAATTTCCAAAGCGTTTTGGGGTGATGAGCAAAGCCATACATAATCAATGGCTTTAAATGCAGTTGCATCAGTGGGTATGAATGAGGATGTCTTAGACTGTGGCGTTATTTTAACAGTAAATACCTGATGGTTATTGAATTGATAGGTCAATAACTGATTCACCAACGACTCTCCGATACCTGTGATCAACTTAATGACTTCTGCAGCCTGCATAGAACCAATGATACCAGGCAATACTCCTAACACACCTGCATCTACACAATTCAATACGGAACCTTCTTTGGGTGGATCCGGGAAGATATCCCGATAATTGGCAGATCGTTCTCCAGTTGGTAAAAGATGGTTGAATACAGCTACCTGACCTTCGTATTGTGATACAGCGCCATAAACTAATGTTTTGCCCAACAACACACAAGCATCATTGATCATATAACGGGCAGCAAAATTATCGGTACCATCTACAATGATGTCATAGTCTTTCATCACATCCAATGCATAATGATTGGTGAGATGAAATGTAATGGCTTCAATAATCACATCCGAATTCAACTGACTTAACTTTTTTGCAGCTACTGCTGCCTTGTTCAGTCCAATATCATCTATAGCAAATAATGTTTGTCTATGCAGATTACTTAATGATACCTGATCACCATCTACAATCCCAATATAGCCTACACCAGCACCTACGAGGTATTGTAATACCGGACAACCCAACCCACCCGCACCAATTACTAATACCTTTGATTTCAGCAAAAGCCTTTGTACTCTTAAACCGAAATTCGGCAAGATCATTTGTCGATGGTATCGTTCATATGATGGTCGTTGACTCATATTATCCTCCGGAAAAAGGGGGCATCAATGCTACAATATTGTGATTTTCTAACTTTTGATTATCCGAAATCATTTCCTGATCAACAGCAATTATATATTTCGACTGCGCCAATAAAGGAAATTGTTCATGAAGAGCTGTTTTTAAGGTATCAATATCCGTTATTCCCTCTAAGATTAACTCCTTTGCACCTACAACTTCTACTAATTGTCCAAAGAAAAGAACCTTTATTTGAATACTATTTTTTATCATCATTTATAAGTGCTTTAATCATGCATTAGTAAATAATAACTTATACGATGCCACAGCCAGTACTATTGCTAAAATCTTCTGCATGCCAGATTGTTTAAATTTCATGGCACCAAAATAAGCACCTCCTATCCCTCCCACAAAAGCAATACCTACATAACCGTACATATCCACGCTCAACTGAATACCATGGGTCAATTGCCCCATCAATCCCGATGCAGAATTCACAAAAATAAACAGGGCACTGATGGCGGCGGTTTGTTTTTGGTCTGTCCATTTGAAAAACAACAATAAAGGAGAGAGAATAATTCCACCACCTATACCGATCATTCCGGATAACAATCCGATCACACCCCCCATTAATAAAGCTCCATAAAAATGTGATGGCTGCAATTCAATAACACTCTTTTTCGACGGAATCAATAAACGAACCACAGAAAACAATAAGAGCAGTCCTAATATTTTTTTATAGAGTGTTGCATCAATAGTGATCAATCCACCCACAAATGCCATGGGTATGGAAGCTAATGCCAGCGGTAAAAATACTTTCCACACAAAATGCTTACCTCTATAAAATTGAATAAAGGCAGTGAGTGATACAAATAAATTCAGCAATAAAGCCGTTGGCTTCATTACTTCAGGCGCCACACTAAATAAAGCCATCAGTGCTAAATAGCCGCTAGCACCTCCATGCCCAACTGAAGCATACAGAAAAGCCACGATGAACAATAATATATAAAACCAATAAAAGGGATCCATACAATAGCTTTAAGCAGATAACAAATGAATGGTAACCAACGATCCTTGCTCTACACGTTCTGCTTTTTCCTCTATTTCTATCAAACAATTTGCTCCTGCAAATGAACGCATCCGATAGGACTCTTGCGCCCCCAATGGTGTAGCTGTTTGTCCATCATACCAACCTTTCAAAAAATGAGTTAGCTGTGTTGTTTTATGATAGCTTTGAGAGAGCGGCACCTGTTGTTGGATTAATCCTGTTCCCGTTTTTTTCATACCCATGATCACAGGCAGCACATACATATAAAAACAAGTGAGTACAGAAGATGGATTACCGGGCAATCCAAATATCATTTGCCGACCTTTTGTACCAAAAAACAAAGGTTTACCGGGTCTTTGTTTGAGCTTATGAAATTGGGTATTGATACCACAATGTTCTGCAGAACGCGTTACAAAATCATAGTCTCCCACACTCACACCTCCAGTTAATAATACCAGATCACTTTTTTGCAGTGCCTGAGACAATGCTTCATTCAAGCGTTCTATTTCGTCAGGTACTGAAATCACTTCTATTTGTTGAATTCCATATTGCTGTAACACCGCAGATAATGCAAATGAATTGGCATCATATACTTGTCCGTATTGTAGGGGTTGTCCGGGTCTTTGCAATTCATTTCCTGTGATGATGATGGTAACAACCGGTGAAGGATATACCATTACTTCAGTAACACCAATACCGGCAAGAAATCCAATAGCTGCCGGTGTCAGTAAAGTGCCTGATGGCAAAGCCAGTTCTCCTACCTTGATTTCTGATCCTTTTGGTCGAACATTGGCACCGGCTTGTAATTGATCATCTTGAATCGTTAATATTCCTTTTTCTGCTACTACTTTTTCTTGCATCACCACGGTATCAGCACCCGGAGGCACGGGAGCACCTGTGAAAATACGTACTGCTGTATTGGATGATAATGGCATCGACTCTTTTGTTCCCGCAGCCATTTCGCCGCTAATCTGTAATGATTTGTTTTGTTGCCAATCAGTATATGAAAAAGCATATCCATCCATTGATGATTGTGGATAGGCAGGAATATCTACGTTTGCAAAAACATCAGCAGCAATCGTATAACCCAGTACATCAGGTAACATCCGCGCTACCGGAGGTAGGGTAATGATATGTTGTTGAATGATTGCCCGAGCTTCTGAAACGCTGATCATAGTTATACTACATTAACATAATTACACTACTATACTTAATCACTCTAAAATTCAAACCCAATTATTTCTCCTGGGCCGAATGGCCCCGTCCCTGTTCCCGGGCTGCATTGGCCTCTGATCAGATTTGCTTCGCATAATCTGATCTGTCAACGCTTCGCTTGACACCGACCCCAATGAGGCCCGTCCACAGGGACTGATTAAGAATTATTTATTTAAAGGTTTCAGTACATCTGAATTTTCTTAATGATTTGTTTATTGTTTAATCACTGGTTTATCCTCCGATCGTGATCATACTTCTGTTTTGAATACTCTCCGCTTGCAATTGCTGATAGTCTTGCGTGAATTGTCCACCCAACTGCGCTGCTTTTGCTGCAATAGATTGATAAATCAAAGGCAACACATCTTCTCCTTTTCGTAAAGGTGTCAACAAATCCACTTCATCTTTGGAGAACAAACAGTTTTTCATTTTACCATCTGCTGTCAATCGCATGCGATTACAATCCCCACAAAAATGAGCACTCATAGTGCTAATTACAGCAAAGGTCCCCTGATGCCCGGGAACCATGAATTTCTTTGCTGTATCATGTTTCTCAGCCTGTAATGGAACGATTGGATATTTTTCCGCGATGGTTGACAGTATCTCATCCATCGTAAAAACCTTATTACTCGTCCAACGATTCCCCTCAAAAGGCATGAACTCAATAAAGCGAACATGTACGGGTTGGTCTTTTGTCCATTCAATAAAATCATGGATCTCCCTATCATTCATACCACGCAGCACTACCATATTGACTTTTGTATGAAAGCCCTGATCGATCATTAGTTGAATATTCTGTTGAACGATCTCAAACTGATCTCTTTTAGTAAGTAGCTTGAATTTATCAGACTGTAAAGTATCCAGACTAATATTAACAGATCGGACATTGCTTTCTTTTAACAAAGCAGCGAACTCATGTAACCGAGTACCGTTTGTTGTAAGAGTAAGTGTAACCGGTAACTGTGCCAATCTTTTGATGATCTCTTTGGCATCTTTTCTCACCAACGGTTCTCCGCCTGTGAGCCGAATTTTATTCACTCCCTGTGCTACAAATATTTTAGCCAGCTGCTCAATCTCATCTACCTGCATCAACTGAGCAGCCGAGGCAAAATCATATTCATCTTCCGGCATGCAATAAAAGCATCGAAGATTACAGTTATCAGTCAATGATATCCTTAAGTAATTATGTATCCGTTGATGGTTGTCTACAATCATTCTTTATAATTTAATCAATCGCTCATAGTCTTCTTCTGTATCCACATCGATGTTTCCGAGTGGAAAGTTAATCAATCCAACCTGTTGTATATGCTGATTTATCAGTTGTTTAGCGCCTTTGTCTCCGTTTAACCCACATAAAGCTTTAAACATGGTTTTATGAAACAAAACAGGGGTTCCAACAATATCACCATACTTACAAGCAACAATGCGCAACTTTGTCTCCCTGTAATGGGTGATCATTTCTTGTAACAAACTGCTCGTAATAAAGGGTTGATCACAAACCGTGATGATCACTGTTTCGATATTCGGATGCTGTGTTTCTAAATACCTGATTCCAGAATGTATAGAAGTGGCCATACCCAAAGCTGCATCCGAATTATATATCTTGATTACATCTTCCTGTACATCTATACCATCTCCTTCTTTCAACACCAACAATACAGGACCTGATTGAAGCGCCAAAGCCGTTGAAACAATTTTTTGTACCAATGTTTGTCCCTGAAAAAGCAAACTTTGTTTAGGTCTACCCAAACGAACAGAAGCGCCTGCAGCCAAGATCAATACTGCTGTTGATGGGTTTTGCATGATAGGTATTAAATGGCTGTTGAAGAAGTAGATTCAATCACTAGATCCGCTCGGCGATGAATCGCATCTTGCTTCTCTTTGAGTGGACGTGTATCCGTAGATGTAAGCTTGGCTTGTATTTCTGCGATAATCGATACTGCAATCTCTTCTGCTGTTTCTGCGCCAATATGCAAACCCACCGGACCATGAATAGCTTCTTTTTGCTTATCGGTTAACTCGATACCATTTTCTGCTAATTCATCCATCATCATTTTCATTTTCTTGTGAGGACCCAATACTCCTATATAAGTGATTGGATGATTCAGCAATACTTTCAATACCGCAAGATCATAGTTATAATTATGCGACATCAATACAAATACGGTTCTTGCGTCGATCTGTACACGTTCCAATATTTGATCGGCTTTACTATGAAAGACTTGGCATGAAGGCATCGGAAATCTTTCTCTACTGGCATACATGGGTCTTCCATCGAGTACGGTGGATTGCCATCCTAACATCTCCGCCATTTTCACTACAGGAATCACATCATTACCGGCACCTACTACTATCAATGAAACCGGAGGCTGTATCAACTCTGTAAATACGATCATCTCTTGTTGATCGATCTGATATTTTTTGAAAGAGGATTTACGCTGACCTATTACCTGTCTTGTTTCTTCCTCTATCACATCTTTTGATAAAACAGGTAAAGAACCTATTGTTTCTTCTTTTTCTGTGAATAAATAACATGATCCATATTGTGGCGCTTTTTTGTCACTCATGGAAAAAAAAGTTACCAAGGATGCATATTGTCTAGATGCTGTCGCTTTTTGCAAAAGTTCAATGATTGCTGCACCTCTCTCAGCTTGTAGTGGTTCTATCAACACTTGTATCACTCCCTGACAACCCAGACCCATTCCGAATTTCGCATCATCTTCATCGGCAGTATCATAAGTTACTAGCATGGCTTTATCAGAAAGAATAACGTGCAAAGCTTTGCGAAAAGCATCTCCTTCCAAACATCCACCACTGATCGATCCTGTAATTTCGGCATCTTCTGTAATCAGCATTCGGGCACCCGGTCTTCGATAAGATGAGCCTTCTACATGCACTACGGTTGCCAAGGCTGTTTTTTTCCCTTCTGCAACTGCCTGCTGATATGCTTTTATGATTAAAATGATTTCCTGCATGATCAAACTCCTCTATGACAACGTTGATTTCTTATTTACGTTGCGCTTTTACCAACGCCGGTGTAATAACACCCGGAATTTTATTACCCCAACTATTTTTTGCATAATTCAATACATCTGCGATCTGTTCATCACTGAGGTATTCTTGTGCAGGCATAGCTCCTACATATTTTTTGCCATTCACTGTTAAACTAGCGGTAGAGCCTTTTAGGATTACATTGATTAAATCTTTGGAAGGTCTTTTCATGTAATCTGCTTTTGCCAAAGGCGGATTTACTTCCGGCATGCCTGCCCCATCTTCCATATGACAATTCTGACAATACAATCCATATACTTCCTTTCCTCTTGTTATACTTTTTTGTGTCTCACTTTGTATAAAACTGCTACCAATGATGACTATGGAACATACAACTGTTACAATCGATATCTTTTTTTTCATACCTGCAAATTATCAAAATAAATCCGATCAAACCTTTGCGAGATCAAAGGGTAGTTTTCTGATTCGTTTTCCTGTTAAATCATAAATCGCATTGGTCAATGCAGGCGTGAATGTTGGTAATCCGGGTTCTCCAACACCTCCTGCATCTTCATTGTTATCCATGATAAACACTTCAATAGGCGGAATCTCATTAATCTTTGGCATGCGATAGGTATTGAAATTTTTCTCTACCGTCAACCCATCTTTGAAATGAATTTCATGATTGGTGGCTGCACCCAATGCCATCACGATAGAACCTTCTACTTGCGCACGAACGGTATCCGGATTTACGTACCATCCACAATCCATCACCGCCCATACTTTATCGATTTTGATTTTACCCGTCGCATCTTTAGACACTTTCACCACTTGCGCCACAGTACTACTGAAACATTCGGTGATCGCTACTCCATAACCTTGTTTGGGCTTTCTGTTCTTCCATCCTGACACCTGTTCTACCTTATCCAATATCTTTTGACAACGATCACTCTTTAGGTATTGCTTTCTGAATGCCAACGGATCTTTCCCCGCAGCAATAGCGAGTTCATCCATGAAACTTTCATACGCGAATCCATTGGTAGAAGCATATACTGAACGCCACCACATAATCGGAATCGGCGTTTCAAATGGCACATCTGAGAAGCTGATATTTTTGATACTGTCAAAATAATGTGGTTGAAAACCTTCCAACACACTATCATTCGGTACATCTTTTTTGCTACCCATCCAGTGTCCGATATTCTGTCCGCACAACCTGAACTTTACAGCACTGATCTCTCCATTATTCACGGCGCCTTCCGCTCTATAACTCACACCCGGACGGAAAGGTCCTTGTGTCATATCATCTTCTCTTGTCCAGATCACTTGTACAGGTGCTCCTGCTTCTTTGGAAATCAAGCAGGCTTCATGCGTATAATCTAAAAATGCTTTGCGACCAAAACCACCACCAAGGAAAGTCATATTCACGATCACATTTTCTTTTTTCACGCCCATTTTCTGACTGATATCACCCTGTACCCAGTCAGGTGCTTGAATAGGTCCCCAAATCTCAATCGAGTCTCCTTTATGATGTGCTATACAATTCAATGGTTCCATACAAGCATGGGCTTGATAGGGTGTTTCATAAACCACATCCAATTTGGTTTTTTGTTGTGCCAGGATCGGATCAGGGTCACCTTGTTTTTTGGCAGACAATCCTTCTTTAGATTGCAACTCCGCTTTCATTTTTTTATAGATGTCTTCCGTATTCACATAATCAAAGCCTGCATCATCCCATACTACTTTCAAAGCTTTACGTCCCTGCATCGCCGCCCAGGTAGACTCTGCCACCACTGCTATTCCCTCACGATCGGTATCAAATACTTTCATCGTGACTTTGAAAACCTTTTTCACACCGGGTACTTTCAAGGCAGCAGTATCATCATAGGATTTTACTTTCCCTCTCAAACGTGGATTGCGTTCTACCATGGCATATAACATGCCGGGTAATGTTTTATCAATACCAAAAACAGCCGTACCATTTGTTTTGAGTGGCGTATCCTGACGAGGAAGTGGCTTTCGAACCAATTTATAATCCTCGATTTTTTTCAGTTGCACATTTTTCGGCGCTTCCAATTTTGAAGCATCTACTACCAACTCCCCATAATGCATTTTTTTGCCGGATGGACGATGGATCACATGTCCGGCTTCCGCATAACATTCTGCAGCAGGAACATTCCATTTATTTGCAGCAGCCGTGATCAGCATTTCACGAGCACTGGCGCTCAACTTGGACAAGTTCTTATAAGTACCACGCACAGTAGAGCTACCACCGGTAATCTGATTGCCATATTTTACAGTATCCCCTTTTCCGAAAATGATATTGACTTCATCGAGATTCACTTCTAATTCCTCTGCAATCATTTGAGGAATGGCCTGATAAGCACCTTGTCCCATTTCAGCGCGGTGACTCACGATGGTGACTTTACCATTGGTATCTATGTGTATCCATGAATTCAGCGATACGCCATAATTCTCTGCATCTTCTCCTTTGATAATGGTAGATGCTTTGGATTCACCGGAAAAATAAAAACCCAGTGTGAGCGCAGTGGCTGATAAGCCGGTGGCTCTAATGAATTTTCTTCTTGATATATCTTTTGGTTCCATGATTGGTCATTGTTGTGGTTGAATAATGTAGGTACTACCCTTTTACGGTCATTTTCTTGGAAGCTTTCTTGATGGCTTCCCGTATTCTTGGATAGGTACCGCATCTGCAAATATGTCCTTGCATGGCTGCATCAATATCCGCATCCGTGGGTGAAGTTTTCTTTTGTAGTAAGGCAACTGCCGCCATGATTTGTCCGGACTGACAATAACCACATTGCGGCACCTGTTCTTCTATCCAGGCAGCCTGAACCGGATGTGAGTTATCATCTGATAACCCTTCGATGGTAGTGATGGACTTATTCGCAGCGCCGATCACAGGGATAGAGCAAGAACGAACCGGTTGACCCTCCATATGAACCGTACAGGCGCCACATTGAGCAACGCCGCATCCATATTTGGTTCCTTTTAATCCAACGATATCGCGGATAGCCCATAAGAGCGGCATTTGGGGATCAGCATCAATCGTATGTTCTTTCTTATTGACTTTTAGTGTAATCTTAGCCATATAGTAATTTTAAGGTATGATGATTGAGGATAGGTCTGTCCGGAAAAATCCCTTTAAGTTAAAGTTTTTCTTCCAAACAAAAATGAAGTTTCCCCACACAATACCACCCCCACTTAACATGAAAATGGATCGTTTATAATTTTTAGCAAATATGAAAGTTGAAAACAAAAAAAAGATGCCGGATAAAATATCCGGCATCACTCAAAAAAATATCAAATCAGACATCCTACATCAGACATCCTAAATTTCCTAAATATCAATCGCTTCCCCATAAGCCGCAGCAGTTGCTTCTTTCAAGCCTTCGCTCATGGTTGGGTGCGGATGTACTGCATTTAAAATTTCATGTGCAGTGGTTTCCAATTTACGTGCAACAACTGCTTCAGCAATCATTTCAGTAACATTGTAACCGATCATATGGCATCCTAAAAATTCACCATATTTCGCATCGTAGATCACTTTTACAAAACCTTCGGTGGCTCCTGCAGCACTGGCTTTACCACTGGCTACAAATGGGAACTTACCTACTTTGATTTCATATCCGGCTTCTTTTGCAGCTTTCTCAGTATAACCTACACTTGAGATTTCAGGGATACAATACGTACAGCCCGGGATATTGTTATAATCAATCGCTTCCGGTAAATGATGATGCTTCTTCTCTAAATAAGCCATATGCTCTGCAGCATTGATACCTTCTTTGGCGGCAACGTGAGCGAGTGCTTGTCCGGGTGAACAGTCACCAATTGCATACACACCTGCTAAAGATGTCTGCTGGTATTTGTCAACGATGATCTTTCCTTTTTCTGTTTTGATACCATTTTCTTCCAGACCAATATTTTCGATATTGGCTACCACTCCTACTGCACTCAATACTACATCTGCTTCAAGGGTTACGATGGAACCATCTTGTTTTTTTACTTGTGCTTTTACACCGGTACCTGAAGTATCTACTGATTCAACAGAAGCATTGGTCATGATCTCAATGCCTTGTTTTTTGTATTGCTTCTCTAGTTCTTTAGAAACATCTTCATCTTCTACCGGAACAATACGAGGCATGAATTCAACGATGGTTACTTTTGTACCCATGCTATTGTACACATAAGCAAATTCAACACCTATCGCACCACTTCCTACAACGATCATGCTCTTGGGCTGTTCAGGTAATACCATCGCTTCGCGATAACCGATTACTTTTTTACCGTCTTGCTTCAGGTTCGGTAATTCACGGCTGCGACCACCGGTGGCGATCACGATATATTTTGCTTCTACAATTTGTTTGCTGCCATCTGCTGCTGTTACTTCCACTTTTCCTTTAGACTGCACTTTACCATAGCCCATGATGACATCGATCTTATTCTTTTTCATCAGGAACTGAACACCTTTACTCATTTTATCCGCAACACCACGACTACGTTTGATAACACCACCGAAATCATGGGTACCGGTTGCATTGATGCCATAATTAGAGGCATGTTTCAGGTATTCATATACTTGAGCACTTTTTAACAATGCTTTGGTAGGAATACAGCCCCAGTTCAGACAGATACCACCCAGACTTTCTTTTTCAATGATTGCTACTTTAAAACCCAGCTGAGAAGCACGGATAGCAGCAGGATATCCACCCGGACCACTTCCAATAACGATTACGTCGTATGCCATAAGATTTTGATTGATTTAATGATCCAATGACGATGTCATTGCGGATGCGAAAATACTGGAAAGTAGTGAAAAGTGAGAAGTGAAAGGTGAAAAGTGAAAGAACCCAGTATCTTATCCCTCAAAGAATACCCGGATGGTCTGGTAAAACCAGCTGGTATCGATGGAGGGAGTCTTTTGGAGTTGCTCATTGAAACCCTGTAAGCCGAAAAGTCCGGCCATATTTCCATTCCTGAGTGCTATTTCCAGGTATCCTGCAGAATTGAACCAGGCCAGCTTTTCTGTTTCGGGAACAGCCGTGTAGTTGGTGCTGATGGTTTCTATGACTTCATTTCTCTTGAAAACGATCTTGAACCGCCTTCCTTTGCGGTGTTCATTGAACTCTGCTTCTGTAATATTGATCACCACATTTTCAAACTGATCAATGAACAAAATCTGCCCTTCGATCCAATCGGGACCTACGGTTGGTCTAAGGGGATATTTTTCATCGATTTGATCAATGGGTTGTCCGATACTAGTGAGTTGTCCGGTTTTAGAGAACGTATTGACAGCCACGGCTATTACACTGGTTATCTGCAAAAGATTTTTAGCTGTACCTAGTGGGATGGCGATGATTTCTTTGGGTTTTTCACCTGTAATCATGGTCAATAAGCCATTATCAGCGCAAATGATATACTGCTGGCGATGTTTGGCCATCAACACATACTTCAGGGGTGATTCAAATAAGTTGGCAATGATCAGATGAAATGTACCTGAAGGAAAATGTTGAAATGCATTTGCACAGATATAAGCCGCCTGCGGAAAATTGGTTTGGGGCAGGTAATGCGTGATGTCGCAAATATTGACAGAAGGGTCCAGTTGCAGGAACTGTCCTTTGATAGCACCCACGAGAAAATCTCGCTGGCCTATATCAGTTGTCAACGTTAGTATGGGCATGCCGCAATAGTAACGTCAGGATACGTCGGTTATTTCACCAATTGTCCATTTTTGAAGAAAAACTTACGAACCAGCTTATCTGTCAGCGAAGGGAAAAAGCGATTCATGAAAACGGTTCTCTTACCGGTGAAAGTGAGTACAAGGGTTCTTTTTCTTTTTTCGATGGCTGCGATGATATGTGTAGCACATTCTTCAGAACTCATCATTTTACCTTCATCCATGGGTGATTCTCCGTGTGATTGTCCGGTTTTATTCAACGCAACATTACGAATATTGGAAGTAGTGAATCCCGGACAAACCCACAATACATTGGTTCCACTTTCGAGTAATTCGGTTCTGAGAGCTTCCATCCAACCATTGACTGCAAATTTGGAAGCGGAGTAACCACTTCTACCCGGCAATCCACGATAACCGGCAATGGATGAAATGCCTACAATGGTTCCTTTGTTTTTCAAAATATGCGGTAAAGCGAATTTCGTACAATAAACAGTACCCCAGAAATTGATGTCCATGACTTTACGCAAAGTATCCAATTCCACTTCTTCAAAAATAGAGCGCATGGAAATGCCTGCGTTATTGATCAGAATATCAATAGTGCCAAATGATTTGATGGTAACATCGATGAATTGTCTACAATCCTGTTCTTTACTTACATCAGCCGTATGAATCAATAATGGGGCACCAGGGTGTGCAGACTGCAGTTGATAAAGCTTATCATAGTTTCTTCCGCAAGTAGCCACTTTAGCACCCAAGACTAAAAATGCTTCTACCAATGCTTTACCGATTCCATCGGAACCACCGGTAACCACTACCACTTTGTTGAGGAATTGCGACATAATTCAAATCATTAAGTAACAAAAATACAGTTTCAGATCACTTATAAGGAATTGAATGTGAGTAAATACTCTAAAAAAGAAGCATAAAAATTTGGCTGGTTTTTTATTTCACCTATTTTTGCACTCCCAAAACGGAATACAGCAATGTATTTTCAGTTCTAAGGAAGGAGATTCCGTAGCTCAGTTGGTAGAGCAATACACTTTTAATGTATGGGTCCTGGGTTCGAGTCCCAGCGGGATCACTAAAAGAAAGGTTACGAATGATCGTAGCCTTTTTTTATTTTCTAATTTGATTCTTGCTCGGTTTGGTAGAGCATCCCGATTTTATCGGGAGGGTCCTGGGTTCGAGTCCCAGCGGGATCACTAAAAGAAAGGTTACGAATGATCGTAGCCTTTTTTTATTTTCTAATTTGATTCTTGCTCGGTTTGGTAGAGCATCCCGATTTTATCGGGAGGGTCCTGGGTTCGAGTCCCAGCGGGATCACTAAAAGAAAGGTTACGAATGATCGTAGCCTTTTTTTATTTTCTAATTTGATTCTTGCTCGGTTTGGTAGAGCATCCCGATTTTATCGGGAGGGTCCTGGGTTCGAGTCCCAGCGGGATCACTAAAAGAAAGGTTACGAATGATCGTAGCCTTTTTTTATTTTCTAATTTGATTCTTGCTCGGTTTGGTAGAGCATCCCGATTTTATCGGGAGGGTCCTGGGTTCGAGTCCCAGCGGGATCACTAAAAGAAAGGTTACGAATGATCGTAGCCTTTTTTATTTCCCTCTATTTCAAAATCGTAACGGAACCAGAAAATATTCCCGGTATCAATTTGGGTTCTATGATATAATAATAAGTAGCAACTGCAACAGGTTTCCCTTCAAATGTTCCATCCCAAGGTCGCTTATACCCTTCTGTAAAAAATACTCTCCTACCATATCTATCAAATACACTCACCACCGCATTCGGATACTTATCCAATTCAGGAATCACCCAGGTATCATGAACACCATCTCCATTGGGGGAAAACACATTGGGAATCGGGAAGGGCTTCAATACCGTAACAAATACTTCATCAGTTGCAATACAACCATTGGTACTCACTACCCTTAGCGTTAAATTCTGATCTGCATTCCCACGAAAAACCGGATTACGTAATGTCGCATTATTTAAAAAATTAGCGGGCGTCCATTGATAGGATTGTACATTTCCTGTTATCTGCGGATTGAATGTATAAGGCGTATTTTCAAAAATAAACAGATCCTTTCCTACATCTACCTGCGGAACCGGCGCCAGATTTACAATGATCTCATCCGTTACCGCCAAACAAGAACCATTACCCGTAGTAGTAGCATAGATCCTAAAACTTCCTGATGATTGGTCTCTGCTTGAAAGAACATAATTTGTACTAAGCGCATTCCTATTGTCAAAAGTTCCGGTTCCATTGGATGTCCATTGAATACCACTTGCATTTCTAAACTGTGCATTCACTGCCAGCAGAGAATCATTCGCACAGATGGTTGGATTATTACCAATATCCACAAACGGTGCATCCGTAATACGAACCAATAAAGATGAATTGACAGTGCGACAAGATTTATTATTCGTTGAAGACAATACCAAAGTAACAGTACCATTGGCTGTATCCTGTGAACTCGGTATATAAGTATTTGTCAAACTTGAAGTACGTGTACCAAATCTACCGGTACCATTACTTGTCCAGATACCGGTATTGGTACCTCCGGAAACAGATCCATTGAGTTGCACTACCGCATTATTGGCACATACCACCTGATCATTTCCGGCATTCACAACAGCAGGTTGATCAATTTCAATCTTGGTAAACGCCGTATCACTCACACATCCATTGACAAGAACAAAAGCCGCATATTGACCTGAATCGCTATAGTTCACTGATGCAATTTGTGGGTTTTGTTGTGTAGAACTAAATCCATTGGTACTGAACCACCGGAAACTGGCATTACCTCCCGCCGTGGCTGTCAGTTGTAATGGGTCATTCAAACAAAGCGGACTATTCGAATTGATCTGTGGTTTTGTTGGTTCCGGAATCACCGTAACATTCACGGATCTGTCATTACTCACACATCCATCCACCGTAATATTCACTGAATAAATACCCGACTGATTCAATCTTACAGAATCGATCACCGGTGATGATAATTTACTGTCAAATCCATTCGGACCCGTCCATTGATAACTTGCACCGGCAACTAGGCTGGCTCCTAAGTTCAATCGACTATTTTGACAAATTGGTGTGGGCACTGTAATCACCGGTGCTGTAGGCGTTGGTTTCAATATCGTAGTAATACTGTTGTTCACACCCGTACAACCTGCAACACTCACCGCTACTCGATACTCTCCCGTATTGTTATTATTCATGGATGAGAGTAATACAGATCTCGCATTTGAACTAAACCCATTGGGACCCGTCCAACTATAAGAGCCTGCAGTTACACTATCTGCCGTTAACCGAAGCGATCTTCCTTCACAAGCCGGTCCACTACTTGCAATATTGACCGGACCCGGCAATGGATTTACAATGGCAGTGGTAGTACTAACCGGTCCTCTACATCCATTCACTGTAACAAAAGCCGTATAAGCACCTGCATTTGTTTGCAAGGCATTGTTGATCACAGGATTTTGATTGGATGAAGCAAATCCCGAAGGCCCCGTCCATGAATAGGTAGCACCGCTAATGGTAACCGCATTTAATTGCAAAGCATTCCCCTCACAAACGGCTCCACTGTTACTCACTTGTGGTGCAGGTGGAATTGGGTTTACTGTAATGGCAACAGTATTGTTTGCACTTCTACATCCATTCACAACAATATTCACTGAATAATTTCCCGATGCAGAGACAGGTACATTGGTGATGGCGGGACTTTGTGTATTGCTGATAAATCCACCCGGACCCGTCCAATTATAAGTAGCACCTGTGACAGATGCAGCCGATAGAATCAGTGTTTCGTTTTCGCAAACCGATGAAATGGGATTGATGGTAGGTGCTGCAGGCGTAGGCTTCAATGATGCATCTACACTATTCGCTACACTGGCACAACCGGCCACAGATGCAATAACTTGATAAGCACCGGCAGTGGCATCATTCATACTGGGAATAACCACTACCCTGCTATTGGCAAAAAATCCATTCGGACCTGTCCACATATAATTTGCCGATTGTAATTCTTGTGCCATGAGTTGTAGCTCTTCAGAAATACAAACCGGACCTGTACTCGTTACATCTACTTGAGCGGGTGGCGAATTCACTGTTACATTCGTAGTAGAGGGATTACTAACACATCCATCGACCGAAATAGACAATGCATAATTTCCTGCATTTACAGATTGCGCATTGGCAATTGATGGTTGTTGCTCAGTAGCACTAAAACCATTCGGGCCTGTCCATGTATAGCTGGCACCAATAACAATCGGTGTATTTAATGAGAAAGATTCTCCAATACATACAGGTGATGAATTGGATACAACAGGTGCAGCAGGTTTTGTTTTTATTATTTGTGAAACTGTGCCACCCGAACTAACACAACCATCCACTGTTATGTTGACTGTATAAGTACCAGCATTTGCTGCCGTTGCATTCAGTATCTGTGGCTCACGTAATGTGGAGCTGAATCCAGGACCTGTCCAATTATAAAATGCAGTCGGTAAAAATGGAGAAGATAATTGAATCACACCTCCCTCACACACCGGTCCGGTAGTAGTTGCGGTTGGTGTGGCGGGTATGGGTTTTACAGTGACGGTGTAATTAAATGCAGGTCCGGCACAACCATTGGCTGTTGGAATAATTTGATAGACCACATCAACCGGACTTGTAACGATACTATTTAATGTTTCGGTAATAGATGTTGTTCCTGTTTGACCGGATACAACAGGGTTCGTAATATTAGCGATGGCGGCCCTACTCCATACAAAACTGCTACCGGAGATCGTAGAACTAAAACTATAATTCTGTGCAACACCTGAACAGACAGTTCCTGTTGGTAAACTATTGACAGACGGAAGTGCATTTACTGTTACTAAAACCGGGGCGCGTGGACCCACACAATTATCTGCAGAAGTAGCCGCTACATAATAAGTGGTAGATGATGTTAAGACACCTGTTGTATAAGTAGGATTTGTTTCTAGTGGACTTCCCCCTGATGAAGCAGCATACCAGTTATAAGTACCACCTGGAGCAGACGCAATTAATGTAGCTGTATTTCCTGAACAAATGGTTACTGCATTCACTGTTGGTGCTACTGGTGCAGGATTAATATTTACCACCATAATATCAGTAGCAACTGTACATGGTGATACCGGATTATTAGAAGTTAATTGTAAGGTGACCGATGACTGTCCACTGGTTGGTGTAAAACTAGTAGATAGTTGACTCGCATTTCCAAATGTACCAGTTCCACTAACGATGGACCAAGAGCCATTGGTTGCAGAGCCTCCTACTAAACCATTTAATGTGATTGGTTGTGCATCGCAGGTTACTAAGTTAGCACCTGCATCTGCAGTGGTATTTTGATTAATAACAATATCGAAGTCTTTAATACTACCTGCACATCCTCCAGATGGAGAAATTGTATTTATAATTTTATAACTGCCAGGTAAACTTGTTGCTAAATCGATTTCACCGGTATTTTCATTTTTAAATTTCAGATTAGTAGATGAAGCTGTGAAACTACCTGCACTAGCTAAACCGGAAAATACCGGTAATGGATTCGATTGCTGCACACAAAATGGAGAATTATATATAAAAGTTGCATCTGCTGCACCAGTAATAATTCGAATATCTGAACTACTTGAATAAACACAACTTCCTCCAGTAGTAAAAGTAATAGTGTAAACACCAGGAGTACTAGCAGCAACATTAATTTCTCCTAAAGAAGGATTACTGAATACCAAACCCGTAGGTGATGCAGTAAATGTACCTGTATTCCCTCCTGGAATAAATGGTGAGGGATTAATTCCTCCGGAAGTACAATAGGTACCTGCTGAATATACAAAAGCAGGATTTTGTTTAGGAGTCACATTTACAGTAGCTGTTGTCCTTGAACCTGTACATCCTGCAGCAGAAGTTGCAGATATATAATAACTAGTGGTTGCATTTAATTGTGGAGTAGTATAAAATGACCCAGTTGTTAAAAGATCTCCACCACTTGCTGCATTATACCATCTGTATGTTTCACCTGTAGAACTTACAGATAGTGAAGCTGATTCTTCTCCACAAATACTAGCACCATTTACAACAGGCGCAGCTGGTGTGGGATTCACCGTTACAGTTACCGCAGTTCTTCCCGCACTTACACAACCATTGACAGTTGTTTCAACATAATAAGTAATTGTTGATGTTAATGTTCCAGTATTATACGCAATACCAGTACCTATAGGTGTTGTACCACCTGTTGGAGTTGCCCACCATACATAGGTTCCACCCGGCGCCGTGGCTGTAAGTGTGGCACTGTTACCACTACAAATAGATGCGCCCACAATAGTGGGGTTTGCAGGAATACTATTCACTGTAACAGTCACCGCTGTTTTCGGCCCCGCACAGCTTCCATTCATGGCCTGCACATAATAAGTGGTATTAGTAGATAGTGTAGGTGTAACAAAATTAGCTGATGAAGAAAGCAAGGTACCCGCTGATGGAGCATTGTACCACTGATAACTACCCGACGACCCAGTTGCAGTAAGCGATGCTGTAGTGCCCGCACAAATGCTCACACCTGATGCTGTGGGTGCAGCAGGAATACTATTCACTGTAACTGTTACTGCAGTTCTTGTACTGGTACAACCATTAACCGTTGTTTGCACATAGTAAGTTCTATTAGCTGTAAGTATCGGCGTTGTAAAAGAGGCACCGGTTGCTAGTAGGCTTCCTCCTGTTATAGCATCATACCACTGAAACGTATCCCCACCTGAACCAGAAGCGTTTAATGTTGCAGATGTACCACTACAAATAGTAACACCTGATGCTGTAGGAGCAGCAGGTGTAGGAGCTGCTGCTACATTAGCCACCTGTTGTACAGCCGGACAACCCACAGTGTTATCTGAAACCGTCAATGTATACGCTGCGGGAGTTGATGTTGTAATACCTGTGGTTGTTTGACCTGTATTCCAAGAATAAGTATAAGGCGGATTACCACCAGATACAGTACTACTTAACGTCACACTCGCTCCATTACAAATTGCAGGAGTAGCGGGATTGATTGCAACTGTCATTGGAGGAACTGTATAAACACGAACAGTATCCCTTCTCGTTCCAGCACAAGCTCCAGTTCCACTCACTTCATAGTCTATAAATGAAGGAGCTCCCGTAGTTGGTGTAACAGTAACGCTAGTCACTCCAGATATTGCACTTAAATATCCATTGTATAATCCTTCAGTTCCAGGAAAAATAGATTTCCAATTGACTGACGCTGCTGATACGCCACTAACACTCATTGTCCCAGAACAATTTTGACGTAAAATCAGATCGCCTGAGGCCTTAATGATACTAGATGCAGTAACAGTATATAATTCAGTATTATTACCAGGTTTACAAAAAGTTATACATACAGTAGTTCCACCCGTTATACAAGCGGGAGTATTAATTGAATAAGTTTGTCCGCAATTAACTGAATAAAAGCTAGCCCCAGTATTCTGATCAGTGGTGAAGTTTACTAAATCTGACCCTGGATTTAATTTAATAATGAACTTAACACATGTATTTCCCGCATTACCATCAACACACCCTTTTTCTGTTCTTTTGGATGACACAGACCATGATGTATCTTTTGCTGATGAAAAGTCAACTACATAGGTGGCTGCAGTTATTTCAGTACACTGCGCCATTCCATCAACATTCATCACTACCAAACCAAATACGAATGCCAAAAGATATATCATCTTTCGACAGGTTCGATTAGGTTGTTGCTCTATAATTTTGGTGTTGGACATTGCGGATTTCACGGTAAAAATACGTGAAATATAGCCTTTAGGATTACCCAAGACCCCACTAAACATTAAGAAAAAGCTATTAGTTGTCCAGAAAAACTCCGTGCACCCTGTTTCGTTTACTTTTTCCTCAAATCCAAATTATGTACATAAGCCACCCGTAAAGCATTGATATTCCGATACTGATTACCGGCAGCAGTCTGGATAAATGTATTCAGATAACCGAATTGCAGATTATTATTGTTATCAAATGCGTAGTTCAGCCCCAGGAACAGTCGGTTTTGGTCGAAGTAATTATTCACGATCTGTTTGCCGAAATTGATATGCAATTCATCATTCACGATTGCTGATAACTTCTTGGGTATCAATCCTTGTGGATCTAATGGGATTTGATAGAAGAAATTATAACGCAACCTGAAATTAAAAGCATAACTGTCTGCCAGCTCCGTATTATTGAGATATCTTCTGCGATAACGCTGCTCCAAACGGATATACTGCATCAGCCTCGTTCGCTTATTCTTCGTAAACCATTGCACTTGCTGCCAGGGACGATGTTCCGGCTGGGATACTTTGACATTGTCATTCGGTGGGTAGTTATTGATAAAACCATAACCCAATGTTAATCTTACATTGTCGTCAATAAAATAGGTCAGTCCCACCCGAGCAATACCGGTTGAAAAATCACTGACCAATTCCTCCCGTGTACGTATCTGGAAATCGGCCCATAAACCCCACTTATTACTCAATCGGGTTTGATTGAAATAAGCCAGCCATGTTTGCGAAGCATGCGATGTATTCTTGGGCTGGGCTATTACAGTTGTTGCCAATATTAAGGCTACAAGTGATAATTGGATCTTCATTTTCATCTAAAAATAGATTGCTGATTTATTGTAAAACTTCCAATGCTTTTTTAATCGTTTGATCAGTCTTGTTTTGCACTTCATAATATCCCTGCGTTCTCCATATCTGACGTGCCATCATCAGCTGAATCGTTTTCAAGAGTAAAGTTTTATCTTTTGAAGAAGCTCCATTTAAACGGATACTATCATTCGCTGCAAAATCTACCAATTGTTTCCATTCTATTTCACCCGGATTGAATTGCTTGTACAAATCATCCGGTGTTTTGAATGACTTGAATTTTTGCGCATCCTGCAAATAAAGACGATACACAAAATTATTCATGGTGCTTTTGTAATACATCGCAGTTAATGCTGTATCCAATTTTGAAGTATCGTAAGGCACGAACATATCCGGTGTAATGCCTCCCCCACCGTACACGATTTTACCTCCGGGTGTTTTGTACGATTTACCCGATGGCTTTACCGTATCTGCTTTCACCAACTCTCCATTGTGCCAACGATTCACCAATTCTTCTTCATACTTCGATTTACCCTTATCGTATGCTTTCTGAATACTTCTTCCCAATGGCGTAAAATATCTTGCGATGGTTAATCGAACGGCACTTCCATCAGACAATTGAAATTGCTGCTGCACCAATCCTTTCCCGAAAGAGCGTCTGCCTATAATGGTAGCTCTGTCCCAATCTTGTAATGCACCACTCAACACTTCACTAGCCGATGCAGAAGTTTCATCTACCAGTACGACCAATTTTCCTTTTTCAAACAAACCATCTCTTTTACAACGGTATTCCATTTTGGGAACATGCTCCCCTTCTGTATACACGATCAACTTGTCTCCATCCAAAAACTCATCCGCAATATCTGTTGCCTCTTTTAAGAGTCCACCCCCGTTGCCACGCAGATCCAGGATCAATTCCTTCATACCCAACGCTTGCAATTTTTCCAGTTGCTGCATGAACTCTTCATAAGTAGGTTCCCCAAAACGATTGATCCTGATGAATCCGGTTTCCGGTGTAATCATGTAAGAAACATCCACGGTAGGAACAGGGATAACACCTCGTTGAATCGTGATTTTCTTTTCTTCCTGTCCTCTCAAGATATTCACCTGCACTTTTGATTCAGCAGGTCCACGTAATATGGCACGCACATCATCGGGTTTGATTTTTTTTCCTGCAATCACAATACTATCATCCACTTTGATCAAACGATCACCCACCATGATCCCCGCTTTCTCCGAAGGTCCCCCCTTCATCACATTCATCACATGTACCGTATCATTCAACAATTGAAACTCCACACCAATACCCTGAAAATTACCCATCAATTCTTCATTCACTTCCATCAGGTCTTTGGCAGGAATATATACTGAATGGGGATCGAGACGAGACAGTAACTCATCAGCAGTAACCTGTGTAATGCTATCTACTTTTACCGGGTCAACATACTTATTCCTGATCAGTTCCACCAATTCCTGTAAGGCCGTTCTTTTATTGATCGTTAAAAAGCGGCTCCCCTGGGTTTTATCCCTTAATTGATATCCAATGATCATACCCAAAACCATCACTACGGAGAACATCAACGGCAACCAAACCTTTACTTTATTATTTCCCATACGGCAAATATCTGAAATTCAAGTCTAACTAAAGCGGATGTTCCTGATAAACGGCTAACAGCTATTAGTATTGAAACATTCAACAAAACAAGCGGCATTTTCATTAAAATTTTCGTACTTCGTGGCTTGTTGACATAATCCGTCTTCAAAATTTGTTTATGCCTGTAAGATTAATCGCCGATAGTGGTGCCACTAAATGTGAATGGTGTGTATTGGAGAACGGAAAGAAGAAGAAAACCATTTATACACAAGGAATCAGTCCTTATTTTCTATCCGGACCGCAGATCATTAGCCTGCTGGAAAAGGAATTACTCCCCAAATTAAAAAACATCACTGTTCAAGAAATCTATTTCTACGGTACGGGCTTGGGTAATCCCAATAATGTCAAAATTGTTAAAGCCGTCTTCAAAAAATTATTTCCAAAATCAAAAACAGAAGTACAAAATGATCTGCTCGCCGCAGCAAGGGCTTTATGTGGCAAATCAAAAGGTATTGCCTGTATTTTGGGCACCGGCGCCAATTCCTGTTTTTACAATGGAAAGAAAATCGTGAAGAACAGTCCGGGTTTGGGCTATATTTTGGGTGATGAAGGAAGTGGCGCGTATTTGGGTAAAAAAGTGGTGCAGTATTATCTCTACAATACTTACGATGAAGAACTCAAAGCACGTTTTGAAAAACGTTTTATGGTGACTCCCATGGAGATACTGGAAAACGTGTATAAAAAACCATTGGCCAATAGATACCTGGCATCCTATGCCATATTTCTCGCAGAGAACCGTGGCCATTATATGATCGAGAATATTATCGAAGATGGACTCAATGATTTCTTCTTCACACATTTATATAAATACAGAGAAAGCTGGACACATCCCATTCATTTTGTGGGAAGTATTGCATTTGGTTTCAAAGATGTATTAAAAGAACTTTGCAGCACTTATGAACTGGAACTGGGAAGGGTATTGAAAGCCCCGATGCAGGGCCTTATTGAATATCATCGCTAAAAAAGAATTATGGCTGAGTTTATTAAAGTTACCGAACAGGCATCTACATACAGACATTTAGAAAAAATGTCGATTCAAGAGTTGTTGATGAACATCAACAACGAAGACAAAATGGTTCCACATGCCGTGGAAAAAGCCATCCCCCAAATTGAAAAATTAGTAGCTGCTATTTCTGATAAAATGCTGGCCGGTGGACGTCTATTCTACATTGGCGCCGGTACCAGTGGTAGATTGGGTATTGTAGATGCAAGTGAATGTCCACCAAGTTTTGGCGTTCCTTATGGTTTGGTGATTGGTTTGATTGCCGGTGGTGATAAAGCCATTACACAAGCGGTTGAATTTGCAGAAGACAGCACCGAACAAGGATGGGCTGATCTGCAAAAACATTTCATCAGTGATAAAGATGTGGTAGTAGGATTGGCCGCAAGTGGCACCACCCCTTATGTTATCAGCGCTTTGAAAGAATGTCGCAAAAGAGGGATCATTACGGGAAGTATCAGTTGTAATCCCAATTCACCGGTATCAAGAGAAGCAGATTTCCCGGTAGAAGTAGTCGTTGGACCTGAGTTTGTGACCGGTAGTACCCGTATGAAAAGTGGTACCGCGCAGAAATTGGTATTGAATATGATCTCTACTTCAGTTATGATACAACTCGGACGAGTAGAAGACAATAAGATGGTGAATATGCAATTGAGTAATGTGAAGTTGGTTGACAGAGGTGTAAAAATGGTGATGGACAAACTCAAGATCACCGAATATGAAGTAGCCAAAGACCTGTTGTTAAAACACGGAAGTGTGAAGAAAGCTGTGGAAGCAGCAGGCAGTTAAACAGAGGAATAATGAACAGAGAAATCAGGAATAAGAAAGTAAATTTGCACTTGCTTTTTTATTCCTTATTTCATATTTCTTATTTCTTATTTTCTCTCCATGCACAACATCGAACCATTTTATAACTGGCGTCATATCTATGTTTCGGAGGAAGACAGTCGTTCTCCTTTTTTTGGACGCACGTATAGTGAGTTTGAGTTTTCGCAAACAGTTTACAATTATTATATCCATCCACAGTGGGATGATTTTGGGAGTAAGACTTTATACCTCAAGATCATTTATGTAGATTATGAATTGAATTTTGCTGTCATTGAATTGATCGGCGAATGGAATGATGCCATTGAGAATGATATCATGGAACTGAAACGTGAAGTGATGGATCTTTTATATAAGCAAGGCATCGTAAAATACATTCTCATCGCAGAAAATGTCCTCAACTTTCATAGTAGTGATAAGGAGTATTATCAGGAATGGTATGAAGAACTGAGTGAAGAAAATGGATGGGCGGTGGCATTGAATATGAGTGAGGCAGCACAGTATGATTTCAAAAAGAAAAAACTGAATTATTATATTGAGTTAGTTGAGCTACCTGAATGGCGGACTTATAAGCCTTATCATCTTTTCAAAAAGATCGATGATATGTTGATGAAGCGGCTTGATTGATTGAAGTTATAGATGGGATGCAGATTTTTTCCTCTAGGAATCCTTCGGATATGATTGGTTATGATCAATCATAAATAATCATATCCGAAGGATTCCTAGAGGAAAAAATCTGCGTCCCATCCTTCGCCTACAATCCTAAATTATGTTTGGACAATGTTTGTTGCGCTATTTCATATCCCGCATCTGCATGTCTGATCACACCCATACCCGGATCATTGCGTAGTACACGTGCAAGTCTTTGAGCTGCTGCATCTGTACCATCAGCTACAATCACCATTCCGGCATGAATGCTATACCCCATGCCTACTCCACCGCCATGATGCAAACTTACCCAACTGGCGCCACCTGCAGTATTGACCAATGCATTCAAGATCGGCCAATCGGCTACTGCATCACTTCCATCCAACATGGCTTCTGTTTCGCGGTTCGGTGATGCAACGGATCCTGTATCCAAATGATCGCGACCAATCACAATCGGAGCTTTTACTTTTCCGGTTTTGACCAGTTCATTGAATGCCAATCCGGCTTTTTCTCTTTCGCCTTGTCCTAGCCAACAAATTCTAGCCGGCAATCCCTGAAAAGCAATTCTTTCCTTTGCCATTTTCATCCAGCGCAACATGGATGTATTTTCAGGAAACATCTGCATGATCAATTCATCCGTAACAGCGATATCAGCAGTATCTCCGCTGAGTGCCGCCCAGCGAAACGGCCCCTTTCCTTCACAAAACAATGGACGAATATAGGCGGGAACAAAACCGGGAAAATCAAATGCATTTTTCAATCCATGTTCAGCTGCACGAGCACGTAGGTTGTTACCATAATCAAAAGTGATGGCGCCGGATTGTTGCAATTGAATCATCAATTCAACATGCAATTTCATACTGTCATATGCCAAAGCAATATAGGCATCGGGATCTTTCTCTCTCAATACATTCGCAGCTTGATTATCCAGCGTATGTGGAATATAACCGATCAATGGATCATGTGCAGATGTTTGGTCTGTCAATACATCTACTTTTATGTTTCTTTCGATCAGTCTTTGCAATAAGGTAATGGCATTACACAACACTCCAATACTCAATCGTTCTCCTTTTTCACGCGCAGCAACCGCATGATCGATGGCTTCATCTACGGAGCTGTATTTGATATCCAAGTATCGTGTTTCAATACGTTTATCAATACGCCACTCTTCTACTTCTGCGCACAATGCAACACCATCACACATGGTAATGGCCAAAGGTTGAGCACCACCCATGCCTCCCAATCCTGCCGTAACACTCAGAGTTCCTTTCAAAGAACCCCCGAAATGTTTATCGGCTACTGCTGCGAAGGTTTCATAGGTACCTTGTACAATACCCTGCGAGCCGATATAGATCCAAGACCCTGCGGTCATTTGTCCATACATCATCAATCCCTTTTGTTCCAATTCTGTAAAATGTTTCCAGTTCGCCCAGTTGGGAACCAGTTGAGAATTCGACAATAATACACGGGGAGCATCAGGATGTGTTTTTAAAATCCCTACGGGCTTACCGCTTTGGATCAAAAGTGTTTCATCGTTCTCCAATTTTTTCAAAGAAGCAATGATTTGATCCAATGCTTCGATATTCCGTGCAGCTTTTCCTCTCCCGCCATATACGATTAGTTCTTCCGGTCTTTCCGCCACAGCGGGATCCAGATTATTCAGCAACATACGCAATGCCGCTTCCTGAATCCATCCTTTACAATTCAGTTGTGTACCAACAGGGGTTTTGTACTTAGCATAATCATAGGCAATCGTAGCAGACATATCGTTGTTTTTTGGGTGGGTCAAAATACGGCTTTTTATCTTTGATTTTTTGATCTGGAGAAGAATTCAAAAGTCAAAAGTAAAAATTCAAAAAAACAGGAAATCAAAAAATCAAACTTCAAAATCGGTTTCAGTATATTTGATAAAAACCAATAATCATGGGATTACCTGTAAATAACAAGAAAGGCGGTAAGGCCGGTGCCAGCGGACCGAAAAATGCTGCGCAAACTTCTAAATTCATCGCCAAACCCGGTGCCAAAGCGGTAGGTGTAACGAAAAAACCGATTAAGACGGGTGGATCGAGAGGAAGCTGAGGTGAATGTAGGATGTCTGATGTAGGATGTCTGATGTAGGATATATTAGCAAAAACAAATCCAACATCAGACTTCAGACATCAGAAATCAGAAATCAAAAAACAAGGTCCTCATAAGCTGCTCGCAGTTCATTCAGCGCGTGGTTGTCTCCTGCTTTTTTGGCTGCTTCCATACCTTTTTCATACCATTGAATGGCAGCCTCTCTTTCTTCCAGTGTTTCTAATAATTTGGCTAAATGATAATATGATCCCACATAATCGGGATTATCGGATAATACCGCTAAAAAAAGGGTTTTAGCATCGTTTAATTGTCCCAGCTTAATGTACTCCAATGCCAAAGCATGCCGCAGAAAACTATCCTTCGGATTCTGCTCTAAAAATGCCTGTATTCGTGTAATGCGGTCCATGGGGCGAAGATAAGCAGCTGATAGCTTATAGTTCATGGCTTATGGTAAGAAATGTTAATTCTTACTATGCGCTATGAACCATTAGCTATTAGCCCCAACAAATTTCTCCTGTTAAAAAAAATATCCGAACCTTTGCCGGAAACAAAACTGCCTTATATTTGTAATTAGTTGCATAAACAACTATCTAAACGAATTTCAGCAAAACCATATAGCGTATGAAAATTTTAGTTTGTGTAAGCAAGACACCGGACACCACTTCAAAAATTGCCTTTACGGATGGCAATACCAAATTCGATGAGAATGGGGTGCAGTGGATCATCAATCCTTACGATGAGTGGTACTCTTTGGTACGTGCCATTGAATTGAAAGAAAAAGATCCCGCTACAATCGTGCATCTGGTAACGGTAGGTGGTGCAGATACTGAACCTATCATCCGTAAGGCATTGGCATTGGGTGGCGATGAAGCCATTCGTATCAATACAGACAATAGTGATAGTTATTATATCGCAGCACAGATTACCGCCATTGCAAAAGATGGCTATGATCTGGTATTCACCGGAAAAGAAACCATTGATTACAATGGATCTTCCATCGGTGGTATGATTGCTGAAATGATGGATGCACCCTATATTTCATTGGCTACCAAATTTGAATTGAACGGTACTACGGCTACTGTTACCCGTGAAATTGAAGGTGGAGAAGAAATTGCTGAAGTGGCATTACCTGCTGTCGTAAGTTGTCAGAAAGGTGTGGCAGAACAGCGTATTCCGAATATGAGAGGTATCATGGCTGCTCGTACCAAACCATTGAAAGTGGTGGAGCCTGTGGCTGCTGATGCTTTAACGGCTATTGTAAGCTTTGAAATGCCTCCAGCCAAGGCAGGTGTAAAACTGGTGAGTCCGGATAACGTGGCTGAACTGGTGAAATTATTGCACGAAGAAGCCAAAGCCATCTAATCTTTCTTTTAACCATCAAACAAAAGATCATGTCTGTTTTAATATTTGTAGATCAATCAGAAGGCCATATCAAGAAAGCTTCTTTTGAAGCATTGACGTATGGTGTTAAAGTTGCAGAGCAATTGGGTACTACTGCTGAAGCATTGGTATTGGGTAGCGTAAGCGACGATCTTGCATCATTGGGAAAATATGGTGTGAAAAAAGTACATCAAGTCAACAATGCTTCACTGAATCAGTTGGATGCACAAGTGTATGCGAAAGTAATTGCTGAAGCAGCCACACAATCAGGCGCCAACGTAGTTGTATTCTCGCATAACCAAACCGGTAAAGCGGTAGCTGCAAGAGTGGCGGTAAGATTAAAAGCGGGTCTCGTAGCAGGTGCTTGTGCATTACCGGATACCAGCAACGGATTTGTAGTTCGTAAAACGGTATTCTCCGGAAAAGCGTTTGCCAATGTAAGCATTACTTCTGCTGTGAAAGTGATTTCATTGAATCCGAACAGTTATACCACCATCGCCGGCGAAGGAACTGCTGAAGTAAATCAATTATCGATTGCTGTTGATGCACCAAAAGTGAAAGTAACAGCCGTGAATAAAGTAAGCGGTGAAGTTCCATTGACTGAAGCAGAAATTGTAGTGAGTGGTGGACGTGGATTGAAAGGTCCGGAGAACTGGGGTATTTTATTAGACCTTGCCAAAGAATTGGGTGCAGCTACTGCATGTAGCCGACCTGTAGGTGATGCACATTGGAGACCACACCATGAGCACGTTGGACAAACCGGTGTTCAGGTAGCACCGAACTTGTACATTGCCATCGGTATCTCAGGAGCTATTCAACACCTTGCCGGTGTAAATCGTAGTAAAGTGATTGTGGTAATCAATAAAGATCCGGAAGCTCCTTTCTTTAAAGCTGCTGATTATGGCATTGTGGGTGATGCGTTTGAGGTTGTGCCGAAGTTGACGGAGGAGATTAAAAAATTGAAAGCGAAATAGTTTTCAGTCTATTTATAGAAAAAGGATCGGTAATCACCGATCCTTTTTAATTTTTAAAATTGTTGATCGCCTGACCAACAAACCCTCGCTATTGTAGATTAACCAACAATAACACCATTTTCAACAATCCCCATTTTAAAAGTAGCATCGGTAATAAAAAATCAGGATACAAATATTATATGATTTGTAAGAATCTATATTTTTAGTAGATGAAATCATTTAGACTCCATTTTTTGTATTTCGTTTTACTGAGCTTTTGTTTTGTTCAAGCAAGTGCTCAATCGGAAACTGTGAAGAATCAATTGTCATCGGCAGATGGATATTTTTATGGAGAAAAATATGCCGAAGCCAAATCGATCTATCTCAGACATCTCCAAGATCTTTCCCCGATTCACCAATACCGACTCGGTATCTGTTATTATAGTGAAGGCGCTAAAGACCCTCAAGGTTATATTGATGGCATGAAATGGCTGTTACAGTCTGCAGAACGTGGGCATACAGAAGCGATGAATTCAATCGCTTATTTTTATCAAATAGGTTTTGGTGTCAAGAAAGATTCAGTAGTAGAACTCTCCTGGACCAAAAAATCTGCTGACTTCGGCAATCCTGACGCGCTGTTGGCAATGGCGTATTATTTTCAGACAGGTCTCAGAGGTCTGCCAATCGATGGGCAAAAGGCTAAAGAACTTTACCTGAAGGCCATAGACCGCAACAGTAATAAAGCAGGTTATTATCTGGCGCTGCTTGAAAAACAAAATGGTAACCTCACAAATACATTTCACTATATGGAGAAATCGGCCAAACAAGGGTTTGCGCCTGCACAATTGGAGTTGGGGAAAATGTATGAAGAAGGTACAGCAACCGTAAATAAAGACCTGGATGAAGCTTACAGATGGTACAATAAAATCCGTAATTCACCGGAAAATCGATCTGCATTTGCTGACGCTGCCCTCAGAATGAGGGCTATGGGACTCCTTGAACCTTCAACAGATCTATCCACTGTAAAACCCAAATTGCTGAAACTGGCTACAAGAGCCAATGAGAGTTTTTACGATGTAAAAGGTAAACTGATCGAGCCGGCGAATAAATCGCAGTTTGATAACTTAGGAAGTAGTAAAAATGAGTACTATGCTTCGCTGATTGATTTGGGTTTCAAAAACGTATATATCCGTAGGAATAATTTCAACCAGGTACAGAAAGATAAGACGGTTAAAAATGTAGATCAATACATTTATCATGCAGAGATCATTCATTCATCAAACAAAGAAAACACATACCGTGTCTATAAAAAATGGGCAGATCTTTTAAAAAGTATTTTTTCTGATTGGAATATAGCCGATGAAGATAAGCCCCAGTTCCAAGATGGTACACTTACATTTTGGAAAGACAACAGTAATGGTAAGCGCACAAGAATGGTTTTAAAAACTTGTTGTAGCAGTAAGATCGTAGAATTTGAGATTATTAATCTTTAGATAGGGTAAAGGAATATTATTTTTAGTCAGGAGACCAATAATAGCGAGATTTACAAATCACCAAACTTTTCGTCGTATGGCAAAATAAACTCATTATCCCAATCAACCTTAATAACGGCATCAGCCTCATTGATTTTGTATACTTTATATAGTCCATTAATTTTTTTAAGGGTCCGACTACTAACTTGTGTTGCAAAGCTTCCTACATGCTGAAAAATCACTTCAATAACATACTCAGATTTAGTTAAAGTTATACAAATGAAGAACTTCGACTTAGGCTTATCTGGAGAATATTTAGGAAGAGTAATAGGAATTTGCTTACGCGGTAAAATATATTCCCATGATACCGCTAATTGATTACTCTTATAACAATTTCGGTCTACACGACCCGCATTTCTTTGACATAAAAGTACATCATCGTAATTCACAACAAAAGCATCAATATTAGCTCTTAGAGAATCGATGTTCTTTAATACAAAAGAATGTTCTCTTGATGCTCTAATAACAGCAAATTCTGGTGGAAGATCAGAGCCATTTATATAGTTAGAAAGCCTAATCGCTGAGGAATGAATATTGGCACTTGCCTCTAATGCATTTTGAGAAGCTTGTAATGCAAGGGCTGCTTTTGATGAATTAATTTTTTCTGTTACAAAATTCTCCGTTTCCTTTATCTGATTACTCAGTGAATCATTTTTATTTTCTAAGTTTTTTATATGTTGTTTTAGATCATTTTGGCTACTGGTGGCATCACAATATGCAATAACTTGAACCAATACAGTTATTAAGGCAATAATAATCAATAGAATCCGTACATTTTTTGCCTCTTTTTTAGCAATATTTGTTTTCCGACGAAACTCCTTTCGGAGTTGATATATTGCCACGAAACAAGTTGTAACTGTTAATAAAAATTGAGCTATCAAATAAGATAAACCACTAAGCATAAGTGAAATAATTTTTATAACCACTTCTTTTCCTTATCTATTGTCGTTTTTCGCCGCCTTACCAACAATACAACCTCATCATATTAATAACTATTTTGTCACAGTATGAAAAGTTATAGTAGCAATAATTCTGTAAGTTTCTTATTCAACAGCATCAGCTCTTCTTGGGTAAGCCGACCAAGCAACCCTTTCGCAAATGATTTATCCAATGTTGCAATCTTAGCAACACGAATTAATGACTTCTTTCTAAGTCCATTTTCAACAGAAGGATTAAGCGTAATATCAAATTCCTCCTTCCAGTCAAGTTTGCTTGTGATAAAACATACAGTTACATCTGTGTCATTCTGAAAGAGTACAATAGCGGGTCTCAGTTTGGTGCCACTCAAATCTGAAAAAGGGAAAGTGATTAAAACAATATCACCCTTAGTCATTATAGACCTGTTTTAGGTCATTCACTGTGTAAATTTCTTCCTCCTCTTCGAGAAAAGAGAAGGTATCAGCATTAGATACCATTTTCTGAATCGACTCAGTCAATTTGTGGTCTTCATAACGTTTGGACACAAAATCAGCGAAGTCAGAAATTTCTTCTGCTTTATCTTCAGGCAACCGATTGATGGCCTGAAGCGTCTTCTCAATGATAGCTTTGCGTGTCATAGTATAAAGCTAAAGAAAAAATATGAATTCAATATTTAATGCCTAGTCGCTGGTAAAGTCCGACCAGCAGTATCACAAACTCCCCACTCTCCCACCATCCACCGGCAAATTAATCCCATTGATATATCCTGCTGCAGGTGAACATAAGAATGCAACAGCTGCTGCAAACTCTTCCGGCTCTCCCAATCTTCCTGCGGGAATCATGGCAATTGTTTTTTCTACGATCGCATCCACAGTGGTACTCGCATCGGATGCTTGTTTTCCAAATAAATAATCGAGTCGATCTGTTTTGGTATAACCGGGTAAAACATTATTGACAGTGATCCCGTATTGTCCAATCTCATTTGCCAATGTTTTTGCCCAATTCGCAACACCTGCTCGTACCGTATTGGAAATACCCAATCCATTGATGGGTTGTTTCACGGCAGTAGATAAAATATTGATGATGCGTCCGAATTTATTTGCTTTCATTCCCGGTACTACCAATTGAGCCAATGTATGTGCTGTGAGTAAATGAGCCGTTACGCCTTTTTGGATGTCTTCCAAAGAAGTATTGAGCAATGAACCTGCTGCCGGACCACCGGTATTATTCACCAGGATATCAATTCTTTTTCCTTTGCTAAGAAAATCGGTGATTAATTGTTTGATATGCCCGGGATCTCCTGAATCTGCTACAAAATAACCGTGTTGTTGTCCGAGTGAAATGTCCAGCGATTGTTTCACTGCTTTCAAATTCTCTTCATTGCGCGCAAGTAACCATACATCTGCCCCCAACATAGCCAGTTCATGTGCCACGGCGGCTCCTAGTCCTTGTGAAGCACCGCATACGAGTGCTGTTTTATTGGTCAGATCTAAGTTCATCATCTCATTTTAAAGTGTACGATAATCTTCCCGAACGGGATAAAAAACATCCAATAGCTTACAATCAGTAATCGCCAATCCGGAATGGCGAACATTAGATGGGATCACGATCACTTGTCCGGGTATAAACCGAATCGGCTCACCATCCAATGTCAATTCAAACTCTCCTTCCAATACATGTGCCACTTGCTCATGTGGATGTGCATGTTCCTTCAAAGCAGCTCCTGCTTTCACATCCAGGTATGAGAAGGTCATATTTTCCGTATGAATGAACCGAGCGGAATAACCCGGTACAATTTCTTTAGGAGTGATCGTTGCTAAATCAACTAATGGCATAATTCAATGTTATTTTCTGCAAATTACTCAATCCTTCCCTGTTTCTTTGCAGTATGAAAAGTTCGCTCACACTATTTCGAAAAGTTGGTATTGCGGAAGGTATTTCGCTATTGGTATTACTCCTGATTGCCATGCCCCTTAAATATTTCGCTGGAATACCTGAAGCGGTGAAATATACCGGATGGATTCATGGCTTATTGTTCATTGCTTATTGCTGGTTGGCGTATGTAGTGAAGGAAGAAAAACAATGGCCTTTTCAAATGTTGATTTGGGCTTTCTTGGCGGCTTTTTTCCCATTTGGAACATTTTTGTTCGATAAAAAGATCAAATCCGGTCAGTGGAGTTGATCAACTGAATGATGGTTTCACCAACAGACCATCCATCTTATCCTAATTTGGTTTATTTTCGTGGGGTCTATGAAAAAGATAGAATTGGAAATTGTGGCGCTTTCACACAGCATTACCCAAACGCATTCTTATGCGGTGGTATTAGGTGAAACCAACGGAATGAGAAGACTTCCCATTGTGATCGGTGGATTTGAGGCACAGGCCATTGCGGTAGCATTGGAAAATATGCAACCCAGCCGCCCACTTACCCATGACCTCATGAAAAATTTCATGAATGCATTCAATGTAGAATTACAGGAGATCATCATCAGCGATTTACAAGAAGGTATTTTCTATTCCAAGCTGGTGTGCTTTACAGAACATGATACGGTTGAAATAGATAGCAGAACCAGTGATGCATTGGCATTGGCGGTTCGTTTCGGATGTCCCATCTATACCTATGAACATATCCTTGAAAATGCAGGTATTCTCATGGAAGATGGCGGTACCGGCAAAAAGCAAAAAGCAGAAGCCGTAGGTGTAGAAGAAAGTGGCAGCGGACGTGAAGACCTCAGCAATATGAGTCTCGAAGAATTGCAAACCCTACTCAATGATGTACTCGAACACGAAGATTATATCAGAGCGATTGCAATTAGGGATGAGATGAATAAGAGGAAGTAAGCTTCGAGCTTATAGCTTCTAGCTACAGGCTGCAAGCTATAAGCAGCAAGTAAGTCTGATGAAATACTCACTACTCACTGACCATTCACAATTCACCATTCACAATTCACACCTCCCCCATGATCCTTTTCCCTAACGCAAAAATCAATCTCGGTCTTCGGGTGGTGCGTAAGCGGGAGGATGGGTATCATGATATTGAAACGGTGTTTTATCCGATAGATGGATTGAGAGATGCTTTGGAGCTTGTGCGTGGCAATTCAGACAATCCCATCGATTTTAATATGACAGGCTTACCTGTTCAGGGTACTGTTCATCAAAATCTTTGTGTTAAAGCCTATACTTTACTGAAACAAGATTTCCCTACTTTACCTGCTATTCAAATGCACCTGCATAAAACCATTCCCATGGGCGCAGGATTGGGCGGTGGTAGTGCAGATGGCGCTTTTACACTACGATTACTGAATCAGCAATTTCAATTGGGACTAACGCAAGAGCAATTGATTCATTATGCACTGCAATTGGGTAGCGATTGTCCATTTTTTATTTTAAACCAACCCTGTTTTGCTACAGGTAGAGGCGAGATCATGAAGCCTTTATCATTGGATCTTACAGACTACCAGTTTGTATTGGTAAATCCGGGTATCCATGTTCCTACCGGCTGGGCTTTCGGACAACTACAACCGGCTATCCCTTCCATCAGTTGTGAACAGATCGTTACACAAGATCCTTCAACTTGGCATGATCAATTGATCAATGATTTTGAAACTTCGGTCATGAGTACTTATCCAGAGATTCGAGAGCTCAAAGACAGATTATACCAACATGGCGCCGTATATGCATCTATGACAGGTACAGGCAGTACTGTGTATGGCATTTTCAAAAAAGAAACAAAAATTACCCTCTCCTTTCCGGAACACTACTTTGTGTATAGAGATTTAGTTGATTGAGGGGATGGGGTACGAGCTGCAAGCTTCAAGCTGCATGCTGCAGGCTGCAAGATTTTACTGTTTAGAGAAATATGGGCAGTTTTAGTTGATGATTACATGTGTGACAGCTATAAATGGGGATGACAATCATTCAAAAAACTAACGTTTGTTTTGAATGATTTAGTATACAAATCACATATTATTGAACAATTTTCAACTGATGTTCATATTTATTGAATAACTATTTTCTTTTCTACGCTTTTATTGATTAACTTACTGCTGATTGCCTGCCATTCTATTTCCTGAACTTTAATTCGGTTGCACATGCTTGTTTCTAACAACAGCACGGGTCTGTATGACCCCAGCTTCGAACATGATGCTTGTGGCATTGGATTCGTAGCCAACATCAAAGGCAGTAAATCACATCAGCACATTGCAGATGCATTGACGGTATTGGAAAATATGGAACACCGCGGCGCTTGCGGTTGCGAAAGCAATACCGGTGATGGCGCAGGTATCATGATCCAAATTCCACATGAATTCTTTTTTGATGAATGTATTCGCCAGGGGGTACACCTTCCTGCTTATGGAAAATATGGCGTAGGATTTATCTTCTTCCCCAAAGAATTGCGACTTCGTGAAGAATGTCGCGACATCTTCAATCGCTCTGCAGAAAAACTGGGTCTCGATATTCTTTGCTATCGAAAAGTTCCTGTCAACACAACTGACATTGGCAAAACAGCATTATCCGTAGAACCCTTCATGGAACAAGTATTCATTGCTTGTCCGGATCATTTGACCAATCCGGCTGACTTTGAAAGAAAATTATTTGTTCTGCGCAATTATGCTACACATACGATCAACAACACCGTTAAAAAAGATGAGATCGGATTTTACCTGGCATCGCTTTCGCATAAAACCATTGTGTACAAAGGCCAGCTCACCAGCACGCAAGTACGTGGTTATTTTCCTGATTTGAGTGATAAACGTGTAGTGTCTGCATTCGGACTCGTTCACTCCCGTTTTGCAACCAATACTTTTCCTTCCTGGAAACTGGCACAGCCTTTCCGATACATCGCACACAATGGCGAGATCAATACACTACAAGGAAACCTGAACTGGTTAAGAACAAGTGAGAAAGGATTTACTTCTCCCTATTTCACAAGAGAAGAAATGGATATGCTCTTACCAATTGTTACCCACGGACAATCAGATTCCGCTTGTTTGGATAATATGATCGAGTTACTCACCCTCACCGGCAGATCCTTACCACATGTGATGATGATGCTGATCCCGGAAGCATGGGACGGTAATGATCAGATGGACCCCGTGAAGAAAGCTTTTTATGAATACCATGCTTGCATGATAGAACCTTGGGATGGACCCGCCTCCATTTCCTTTACAGATGGAAAGATCATCGGTGCTACATTGGATAGAAACGGATTACGTCCATCACGTTATTGCGTTACAACCGACGACCGTGTGATCATGGCTTCCGAGACAGGTACACTTCCTATCGATCCTTCACTGATCAAAGAAAAAGGAAGACTACAACCGGGGAAAATGTTTGTGGTGGATATGGAACAAGGCCGCATCATTAGTGATGAAGAATTGAAGCAACAGATCTGTTCTCAAAAACCTTATGGAGAGTGGTTGAATAAATATAAAATAAGACTGGAGGAATTACCGGAACCCAGAGTCATGTTCACCCATTTAGAACATGATCAGGTATTCAAATACCAAAAAGCATTTGGATATTCTACCGAAGATTTGGATACAATTATTGCTCCAATGGCACTGGACGGAAAAGAACCGATTGGCTCCATGGGAACCGATACACCACTGGCCGTATTAAGCGAACAACCACAACACCTCAGTAGTTATTTCAAACAATTGTTTGCACAGGTGACCAATCCACCTATTGATCCCATTCGGGAAAGAATGGTAATGTCACTCGCCACATTTGCAGGAAGCAATGGCAATTTATTAGTTGAGGAGCCATTGGCTTGTCATAGCGTAGCGCTCAAACATCCGGTCTTGAATAATTATGAGTTGGAAAAAATCAGAAGTATTGATACCGGCATCTTTCAGGCAAAAACATTACAAACTTATTTCCGTGCAGATGGCAAACCGGGTTCTTTGAAAGCGGGACTCGACAGAATTTGCAGGTATGCGGCAGACGCTGTTGAAGATGGATTTGAAGTATTGATCCTAACAGATAGAGCCATTGATTCTGACCATGCACAGATCCCATCTTTATTGGCAACCGCAGCAGTGCATCATCATTTGATACGGAAGGGATATCGTGGACAAGTGGGTATTATTGTAGAAGCAGGAGATGTTTGGGAAGTACATCATTTTGCTTGTTTGATCGCATTTGGTGCCACTGCCATCAATCCATACCTCGCATTATCTTCTATCAGAGATATGAAGCTGAGCAACAAATTGCAAACGGACATAGACGCCGATCAGCTCAAGAAAAATTACATCAAAGCGGTGAATGAAGGTTTGCTGAAAGTATTTTCTAAAATGGGCATCTCTACTTTGCAATCATACCAAGGCGCACAAATTTTTGAGATCATTGGTTTGAATAAAAAAGTGGTGGATACTTATTTCACCGGAGCCACTTCCAGAATAGAAGGTATGGGATTGGATGAGATCGCTAAAGAAACATTGGCGAAACATTTCTTTGCCTTTGGTAAAAAAGAAATTTCAGTAGACCGATTACCAGTGGGTGGTATCTATCAATGGAAAAGAAAAGGTGAATTTCATTTGTTCAACCCACAAACGATTCACTTATTACAACATGCTACAAAAAGCAATGATTACGCTACTTTCAAAAAATACTCCAAACTCATCAATGATCAATCAGAAAAAGCATGCACTTTACGCAGCTTATTTCAATTCCGAAAAAATCGTCCATCCATATCCATAGATGAAGTAGAACCTGCAGAAAATATTTATAAAAGGTTTGCAACCGGCGCTATGTCGTTTGGTTCTATCTCCTGGGAAGCACATACTACACTGGCCATTGCCATGAATAGATTGGGCGGCAAGAGTAATACGGGAGAAGGCGGAGAAGATGAAATCCGATATCAACCCTTACCCAATGGAGATTCTATGCGCTCCTCCATCAAACAAGTAGCATCAGCAAGATTTGGCGTTACGAGTTTGTATTTGACAGAAGCAGATGAATTACAAATTAAAATGGCACAAGGAGCCAAACCGGGCGAGGGCGGACAATTACCCGGACATAAAGTAGACGAATGGATTGGCAAAACCAGACATGCAACACCCGGCGTAGGATTGATCTCTCCCCCACCACACCATGACATTTATTCCATTGAAGATCTCGCACAATTAATTTTTGATTTGAAGAATGCGAACAGAAAAGCACGTATCAATGTGAAGCTGGTGTCTAAAGCAGGTGTAGGAACCATTGCAGCAGGTGTAGCCAAAGCCAAAGCAGATGTGGTATTGATATCAGGTCATGATGGTGGAACAGGCGCTTCTCCGATCAGCTCCATCAAACACGCGGGCTTACCCTGGGAATTGGGATTGGCAGAAACACATCAGACCTTGGTGAAAAATAAATTGAGAAGTCGTATTGTGGTACAGGCGGATGGACAAATGAAAACAGGAAGAGATATTGCTATTGCCACTTTATTAGGCGCTGAAGAATGGGGCGTTGCTACTGCCGCACTGATTGTAGAAGGTTGTATCATGATGCGTAAATGTCATTTGAATACTTGTCCGGTTGGTGTTGCAACACAAGACCCCGAATTAAGAAAACGATTTGCGGGAGACCCAGATCATGTCGTTCACTTTTTCAAATTCATTACACAAGAATTGAGAGAGATCATGGCAGAATTAGGTTATAGAACCGTAAATGAGATGGTAGGACAAGTTGACGATTTGGAAATGAGAGAGGGTATTACCCATTGGAAATATGATAAGCTTGATCTCTCAGCCATTCTTTTCAAAGAGCCAGAGTCACTGTACACAGGATTGTACCAACAGGAAGAACAGGATCATGGATTGAGTAGTGTATTGGATTGGAAATTGCTAGCGTTAGCGAAACCAGCTATTGATCAAAAAGAAAAAGTGCGTGCAAATTTGGAGATAAAAAATACAGATCGCACCGTAGGCACGATTCTTTCCAATGAGATCACAAAAAAGTACCGAGCTGCAGGACTTCCGGATGATACGATTCATTTTAGTTTCCAAGGAACGGCCGGACAAAGTTTTGGTGCTTTCAATACCAAAGGCATTACGTTAGAACTGGAAGGAGATGCCAATGATTATTTCGGGAAAGGTTTGAGTGGCGCTACGCTGATTGTATATCCGGCAAAAGCATCAGCCTTTGTTCCTGAAGAGAATATCATCATTGGTAATGTGGCGTTATATGGAGCCACATCCGGAAAAGCATTCATCAGAGGAAAAGCAGGTGAACGATTTGCCGTGCGAAATTCAGGAGCCGAAGTGGTAGTGGAAGGTGTTGGAGATCATGGTTGCGAATACATGACAGGTGGCAAAGCCATTATATTAGGCAGCACAGGAAGAAATTTTGCAGCAGGCATGAGCGGAGGTATTGCTTACATCTATGATGTGGAAGGTTCATTTGCTGAAAAATGCAATATGGAAATGGTAGCACTCGATCCATTGGAAACAGATGATAGTATTTATTTGAAAGAAATGATTACACAACACCACACTTATACCAACAGCACAGTTGCCAGATTTATTTTGGATGACTTCGATCATCAACTCAAAAACTTTGTGAAAGTATTTCCGGGAGATTATAAAAAAGCATTACAAAAGAAAGCAACCGTAACTCAAGGATATTAAACCATTCAAGCATTTTTATGGGAAAACCAACCGGCTTTATAGAATTCGACAGAATCCATCCATCCAAGCGATCGCCGCAAGAGAGAATTGGCGACTATAAAGAATTTGTGGAACGTATGACGGATGATCAATTGAACCAGCAATCAGCACGTTGCATGAATTGCGGCGTTCCGTTTTGTCATAGTGGTTGTCCGTTAGGCAATATCATTCCTGAATTCAATGATGCCGTGTACAGACAAAACTGGCATGAAGCCTATGAACTTCTCAGTGCCACCAATAATTTCCCGGAATTCACCGGACGTATTTGTCCGGCCCCTTGTGAGAGTGCCTGCGTATTGGGCATCAATCAAAACCCTGTAGCAATTGAAGAAATAGAGAAACATATCATTGAAACTGCTTTTGAAAAAGGATTTGTACAACCCAGAAAACCCAATCTAAGGACAGGAAAAAAAGTAGCGGTAGTCGGTTCTGGTCCGGCAGGTTTGTCGGCGGCTGCTCAATTGAACTATGCAGGACATCAGGTGACGGTGTTTGAAAGAGACGCCTATCCGGGTGGACTATTACGTTATGGCATTCCTGATTTTAAGTTAGAGAAATGGGTAGTGGAAAGAAGGGTTGCATTGTTAGCGGAAGAAGGGATTGTTTTCAAATGCAACGCACATGTGGGCGTGGATATTAGTATCAATGATCTGCTACGAGAATACCAGGCCATTGTTTTAGCAGGAGGATCTACGATTCCAAGAGATTTGAATATCCCCGGTCGGGAATTGAAGGGCGTGCATTTTGCGATGGATTTTTTGAAGCAGCAAAATCAACGTGTATCGGGCGAGACGATTAAGACAGAAGATTTGTTGGCCACAGAACGGCATGTAGTTGTGATTGGCGGAGGAGATACGGGTAGTGACTGCGTAGGCACTTCCAACAGACAAGGTGCTTTATCGGTTACACAATTGGAATTGATGCCCAAGCCACCTGAAAAAAGAACTGCAGCGATGCCATGGCCTACTTATCCCATGGTATTAAAGACTACTTCTTCACATGAAGAGGGCGCGAATAGACAATGGGCAGTGGTGACAAAGGCATTCAAGGGCGATACAAACGGAAACCTTCAATCTATTGTAATAGCAGATTTACGATGGAAAGCTTCTACCGACACTAAACCGGCAGGATTTGAAGAGATACCAGGTACAGAAAGAGAGATGCCCTGTTCATTGGCTTTATTGGCGATGGGATTTGTACATCCACAGCATCAAGGATTGATTGCAGAGTTAGGTGTAGAGTTGGATGAAAGAGGAAATGTTAGGGCGAATGAAAAATACTATCAGACCAGCATTCCCAAGGTATTTGCTGCGGGCGATATGCGAAGAGGACAATCCTTGGTCGTGTGGGCGATCAGTGAGGGAAGAGAATGTGCACGAAGGGTTGATCAGTACTTAATGGGCACATCAGTGCTGGAATCAAAGGATCAAAGTTACTTAATTAATACATAATTTTTTTTCTCATCTAACATGAAAAGCCTATCTCATACAATATAAAGTCGTTTTTAATACTAATTACACTTAAAATAGACCAGAACTAGATTAAAATCGCACCACAATCAAATAGTAATTTTTTATATTTTATTATTTTTATAATTTTTCTGAAAAAAATAGTATTTTAGATCAGATATTTAATTAATTATAAAAATATAATATATTAAGGTGCGTATGAGAAAAATGACCTTCCAAAAGATTGCTCCATTTACAGCCTTGGTAATAGTGGCACTAGCAGCCTTATTTGTGCCTTCACTACCCAATTTTATAGATGAGTCAGGATCATACAATGCAGCAGATATCACTTGGCTCTTAGTGGCAACGGCACTGGTTTTTTTAATGACGCCGGGACTCGCCTTCTTTTACGGTGGAATGGTACATCGCAAAAATGTGATTTCAACCATGATCAAGAGTGTGGTTGCTACCGGAGTAGTAAGCATTCTTTGGGTAACTGTTGTTTTTAGTCTGTGTTTCGGAGAATCTTTAGGCGGCTTTATTGGAAACCCAACTACGCATCTATTTTTCAAAGGAATTACTTCAGGAGCACCCTGGAGCCTTGCTCCCACCATTCCTATTACCCTATTTGCCATGTTTCAGCTAATGTTTGCCATCATTACACCTGGGTTGGTAGTAGGCGCAGTAGCAGAAAGAATAAAGTTCACCTCTTATATTGTTTTCATTGCTCTCTTCAGTGTTTTAGTGTATGCCCCTATTGCACATTGGACTTGGCATCCCGAAGGATTTCTCTTTAAAATGGGGGCATTGGATTTTGCGGGCGGAACCGTTGTTCACATATCAGCAGGATGTGCAGCTCTTGCGGGTGCCATGGTATTAAAACGCAGACAAGCACACGTTGATCAGAAAGAAATACCTCCGGCAAACATTCCATATGTATTAATAGGTACCGGTCTATTATGGTTTGGATGGTTCGGGTTTAACGGCGGCTCAGCTCTTGGCGCCAACGCATTGGCCGTTTCCGCTTTCGCCACTACCAATACTGCTGCGGCTGCCGCTGGTTTATCGTGGATGTTTTTTGATGTATTACGCGGAAAAAAACCATCTGTATTAGGTTTTTGCATTGGTGCGGTAATCGGACTCGTAGCTATCACACCCGGGGCTGGATTTGTAGCCGTACCGCAATCTATTTTTATTGGCGTACTTTCTGCTATCATTTCCAATATAGCCGTGTATTACAAATCCAAGTCTAAGCTAGATGACACATTGGATGTGTTCCCATGTCATGGTATAGGTGGTATGGTGGGTATGCTGCTCACCGGCATCTTCGCCACTAAAACAGTAAATAGCGCGGGAGCAGATGGTCTGTTTTACGGAAACGCTGCATTCTTCTTTACGCAAGTCAAAGCTTTGGGAATTGTTGTAGCCTACAGTTTTGTTGTGTCTTTCGGCATCTTCAAATTCATCAATTTCATTCTACCCTTACGTGTTAGCTCTGAAGAAGAATTACTGGGATTGGATGCTACCCAACACAATGAAAAATATGTGCAAGGCACTCTATTGGTAGAAGAAAACGGTTACTTGAAAGAAAGTATGCTCACCGACTAATTCATTCATCCTACTGCAAAAAATATTGACCCATTGATTGCAGTATGTTTTTCTATCATCGAGTTACAAAAGAAAATAAGGTACAGCTATATAATAACCCTCTGACCAGATGTAGCTCTCTATCTGTTTATTAATTATAAAACCTCACCATTATTCCGAAGTTTTGAATGGACAATTCAGTCAGAGAACTATTTTTAAAGGGTCATACTGTACCCGTCAAAAAAAACCTAGCATTTGTAATAGCAGCTGTCTATAAATTTTAGAAAACAACCTACATGCATAAAGAACTGTATCAAAATTCAGATGCAGCCTCTTTCTATTCAACCCAATATCAGTATCTATATTTTATTGTCAACATCTCATCCTTCTTTTACTATAGTCCATAGCCCATGGTTCATAGTCCATGGTCTATGGTCTATGGACTATGGACTATGAACCATAAGCCATAAACTATAAGCCCCCCTCTTTTCATTTATCCCATTATTTGCTTAAGTTCGATAGATGAATCCGCTGGTCAGACTGCTACAGTTGCTATACTGCGTTTATGCTTTTATTCTTTTTGTCATCATCATGTTGGTCGTTTTCCCGTTCGTCATGCTAGCACTTTTATTTGGAAAGCTAACAGGTGGCAATCTCATTTACAAATTATGCATGATTTGGGCTAAAGTCTGGTACTTTTTGATTGGGGTTTCACATCAAGAAATTTATGAGTACCCACATGATCCTACCAAACAATACATTTTTGTTGCCAACCATATCTCCTATATGGATATTCCACCACTGGTGTTAATTGCACATCAACCCATCCGAATATTGGGCAAGTATGAAATGGTTAAAATACCTGTCTTTGGTTGGATTTATAGAGCTGCCGTTGTATTGGTAGATAGAAAAAATGCGGAGACCCGATCTAAAAGCGTTCGTGCTTTGAAATCAGCATTAAGACATGGCATTTCTATTTTTATTTTTCCTGAAGGCACTTTCAATATGGGTACTACCCCATTGAAAAACTTTTTTGATGGCGCTTTTCGCATTGCCATAGAAACAGAAACACCTATTAAACCAGTTTTACTGGTCGACACATTGGATCGATTACACTATAACTGCATTTTTTCATTGACTCCGGGCAATAATAGAGTCATTTTTCTGGATGAAATTCCTGTGCAAGGTTTAACCATGAAAGACATCCCCTTTCTAAGAGAAAAGGTATACGATATCATGGATGCAGGTCTGCGCAGATATAGAGCATACCCAACAGCATAAGCCTTATTTTTGATCAAATTAGTAGTTGTGTACGCAGAAATCATCATACCACTTGCCTTACCGCTCAATTATACTTGGGCAATTCCGTCTGCTTTGCAGGATAAGGTACAGCCAGGCATTCGGGTGGAAGTGATGTTGGGGAAAACTAAAAAGTATGCTGGCATCATCAAAAGACTTCATCATAACAAGCCGGAAGCTTTTGATCCGAGAGATATCATCAATATTCTGGATTATGAACCCATTGTTCATCCGGAACAATTGCGCTTTTGGGAGTGGATGGCGAACTATTATATGTGTAGTGAAGGTGAGATCATGCAAGCTGCCATTCCTGCCAACCTGAAATTATCCAGTGAAAGTATCCTGGTTTGGAATGAAGAACGCAGCATCGATTTCAGCGACTTATCTGACAGTGAATACATTGTTGCAGAGGCTTTAGAATTAAAAAAAGAGCTTCGATTGAATGAAGTACAGGAATTACTGGATATTGCAAACGTATATCCCATTATCAAAAAACTGATCGACAAAGAAGTTTGTTATGTATGGGAAGAATTGAAAGAAAAGTATAAAGAAAAAAAGCAGACCTACATCACTTTACATCCTACGTATAGGGAAGAAGAAAAACTTGCAGAACTTCTCAATAGCTGGTCAAAAGCACCCAAGCAAATGGAATTACTTCTGGCTTTTCTGCATTTACATAGAACAGAGGGCGAGGTAGTACAAAATGAATTATTAAAAAAATCAAATGCCACCAATGCCCAGTTAAAAGGGTTGATAGATAAAGGCATTCTTCTTTCCGAAAAAAGAAGCAGTGACAGAATTCACTATGGTACCCCATCAGTAAATATTCCCTTCATACTCTCCCCTGCCCAGGAAAAAGCATTATCCGCCATTCAGACGCAGTTTACAGAGAAATCTGTTTGTTTACTGCATGGCGTTACTGCCAGTGGTAAAACACAGATCTATACCAAACTCATCGAAGAACAGATCAAAGAGGGCAAACAGGTTTTATATATGTTGCCCGAGATCGCTTTAACAGCTCAAATCATCAGAAGGTTACAGGAGTACTTTGGTGGATATATTGCTATTTATCATTCCAAATTCAATGCGAATGAACGGGTTGAGATCTGGAATAAAGTAAAAAATGGAGAGATCAAAATTGTACTTGGTGCCAGATCTTCGCTGTTTCTGCCATTCAAAAATCTTTCTTTGATCATCGCAGATGAAGAGCATGACGGCTCCTATAAACAGCAAGATCCTGCTCCTCGCTATCATGCACGAGATGCCGCTATCTACTATGCCAATCTATTTCATGCTAAGGTTTTATTGGGAAGTGCTACGCCCTCAATAGAAAGCTATTTCAACTGTCAGCAAAATAAATACGGACTTGTACAATTGACAGAACGTTATGGAGACGCACAATTACCGGAGATAGCATTGATTGATGTCAAAAAATTTCAGCAAAAAGCTAAAGTGGCATTTACGGAGCCACTCTTGGAAGCTATCCGTCAATCACTTGACCAACAAAAACAGGTGATTCTTTTTCAAAACCGTAGAGGCTATGCTCCTTACCAGATCTGTAATACCTGTGGCTGGATTCCTCAGTGCAAAAATTGTGATGTAACACTCACCTATCATAAATTTCAAAACAAACTCACCTGTCATTACTGTGGCACTCATTATCCGGTCATACAAACCTGTGCAGCTTGTGGAAGTCATGATTTCACACAGAAAAATTTTGGGACAGAACAAATAGAAGAATTATTAAACGAGTTTTTTCCCGATGCCAGAATTGCTCGAATGGATTATGACAGTGTGAGAGGAAAACATGATCATGATGCACTGATCAAACTATTTGAACAACAAAGACTGGATATTTTAGTGGGTACACAAATGGTTGTGAAAGGTTTAGACTTCGATCATGTGAACCTCGTCGGTATTATTGATGCAGATGGAATATTAGGATTTACGGACTTCAGGGTCAATGAAAAAGCGTATCAGTTAATGGAACAAGTGAGTGGCCGGGCTGGTAGAAAAGACCAATTGGGTAAAGTATTGATACAGGTAAGTAATACCCGGCATCCGGTATTAGCATTCGTACAACAACATCAGTATGAAGCTTTGTATCAGTATGAAATAGAGAATAGAAAACAATTCGGATATCCGCCCTTTAGCCGATTGATTCAACTTACATTCAAGCATAAAGAGAAACATCTGGCAGAAGAAGCTGCACATATATTGATGCAAGGAATGGCCGGTAACTTTTTAAAGGAAATGAGTGGACCGGCACAACCCGTAGTGGATAGAATCAGAAACCAATATCTTTGGGAAGTGTTGATTAAATTACCCAAAGATGCACAAAAGATCCAGCAATGTAAGCGTGAGATCATGCAGCAGATCATTATAATACAATCTAATAAAAGGTATAAAGCGGTAAGGGTCGTGTTAAATGTAGATCCATTATAGCCAGGAAAAATAATGCTTATGTATCATGGAACACTGTTCACACCTGATCGATCACTCAAGACTTTTAATAGTTTTGGGATAGATGTTCATGCTCGTTTATTCGCATCATTCAACAGCATGGAAGCTCTTTTAGAAATGCTGGAACACTATAATGAACTTCCGTATATGCCATTACTCATCTTGGGCGGAGGAAGCAATATTTTGTTTACGAGAGATGTGGATGGTTTGGTCTTGAAGAATGACCTCAAGGGATTTGAATTGATTGATGAAGACAAGGACTACTTCTATGTAAAAGCCATGGCCGGCGAAAACTGGCATCAGTTTGTAATGTATTGTATCGAAAATGGCTATGCCGGTTTAGAGAACTTAAGTTTAATACCCGGTAGTGTAGGTGCTTCTCCTATGCAAAATATAGGCGCTTATGGTGTTGAGATTAAAGATGTTTTTCACTCATTAGAAGCCTGGCATATCAATGAAAAACACAAAGAAATTTTCTACCTCAAAGATTGCGAATTTGGTTATCGAGAAAGTGTATTTAAGGAAAAATACCGTAACCGATTTATCATTACCAGTGTTACTTATCGATTAAAAAAAGTACCGGAATTTCATACTTCGTACGGAGTCATCAATCAGGAATTGGAGAAAATGCAGATCAAAGATTTAAGTATCAAAGCAATTGCTGATGCAGTTATTCGAATCAGACAATCAAAATTACCCGATCCAGAAAAATTAGGCAATGCCGGGAGCTTTTTTAAAAATCCAATTATATCGCTGAATAGATTTAAAACTTTGGAAGAAAAATTTCCGCTGATAGTGGGACATGCCGTGAGCGAACAGAAAGTAAAAATTGCTGCAGCCTGGTTAATTGAACAATGTGGCTGGAAGGGATTTCGAAAAGGAGATGTAGGATGTCATGAAAATCAACCTTTGGTATTAGTGAATTATGGTCATGCAACAGGCGCCGATGTTTTTAAGCTCTCTACAGATATCATGCAATCTGTCTTTGAAAAATTTGGCATCCACTTAGAAAGAGAAGTAAATATTGTTTAGTTTCTTATGATTGACGCTATTCATCATTGATCTTCATAATCATGTAAATGAAAAAGCTCCGAACATGTTCGGAGCTTTTTCATCAGAAACATTTACTTGTTCCTTGTAACTTCATTCTTGTTACTTATTAATAATATTTGAGCTTCATTTCTACTCTTCTATTCAAAGTACGACCTGCAGCTGTTTTATTATCAGCAACAGGCTTAGATGAGCCATATCCTTCAGAACTAAGTCTTGCCGCATCGATACCTTTACCAACAAGGTAATCATGTACCGCTTTAGCACGATTCTGACTCAATGGAATGTTGATCTTATCAGTACCTGTATTATCAGTATGACCTTCGATATCTAATTTCAAGGCTGCATCTTCATTCAGAATGGCTACTACCTGATCCAAAGCCTTGAATGATTTAGTCTGCAATTTTGCACTACCGGTAACAAAGAATACATTCTTAGCACTAGCCGCTACTTTTTTCACTACTTCTTCTTTGATAGCAGGACAACCATTGTTTTCTCTTACACCAGGTACAGTTGGACATTTATCTTCTTCATCGTTAATGCCATCTTTATCTGTATCCGGAACAGGGCAACCTTGGTAACGAGCAACACCTGCAACTGTTGGACACTTATCTTCTTCATCATTGATACCGTCCTTGTCTGTATCAGGTATTGGACAACCATCGTATTTCGCCAAACCTTTTACGGTAGGACACTTATCATTGTCATCATTGATACCATCACCATCTGTATCCGGAACAGGGCAACCATCGTATTTGGCAACACCGGCAACAGTAGGACATTTATCCTTACTATCGAGGATACCATCACCATCTGTGTCTTTCTCAACCGGAGGTGGAGGTGGCGGAGGAGTTACTTTAACGGGCTCTTTTTTATCGGTTAATGGAGAAGTCAGTCCGATTGAGTAAGCCAAGTTATTAACAGCTAAATTGGAAATAGCTGATCTATGAACGAATTGCGTATTAAGAAAAGTCTCCTGACCTAAATTGAATTGCAATCCCATACCTGCTGGTGCATAGGCGGCAAAATATGTACCTGAATACATAGAAGCACCCAGACCAAAACTTAAATAAGGAACCACAGTATATTTATCTGTCAATAATTTGATGTTTGCTGCAGCGTCTATTTCAAGAAGAAACTTACTGTTGGTAGATTGTGCAACTCCTGCTCTAGGGTAAAAAGGATATCTCACGAATGACCCTGAAAGGGTTGTTTGAAAATCGACATACTCAGTCAATCCCTGGAAATATTGAATATTCAATCCCGGATCCATTCTATTAAATGGAGTCCATTGTTTGTTAGAAATAACAGATGACAATGAAGTTCTACTGATAGCATCAGAAGTGTACATGTCTTTCAAAACAAAACTAATCCCTAATGAGGGTCTTTTTTTATAGCTAATCGGAGTGGTCTGAGCGAATGCAACGATTACCAAACAACTGGCTATCAGGGAAAAAAGAAGTTTCTTCATAACAGTTTTTTATTGATTGGCACAAAAATACATGGTGAAACTGATTTTCCGAAAATTATGATAACTTTAAGTTATTCCGAACTTATTCCCATTCAATTTTTTGCTAAAGGAACAATTGGCTGAACCGAAACTTTCACCAACCCTCTTTGAATGAAATCTAGCTGTTTTGCAGCGTTGCGGGTCAAATCAATCACCCTCCCTTTCTTTTTCATTCTTGCGTGCATTCGGTCTGTTATGAGCACTATTACGCTTTTGTTATTTCTTAAATTGGTGACCAAAACAAGGGTGTTTAACTTAAAATGATTACTAGCCCCGGTCATACCGGCGTTTCTAAAAATGGTTCCCATAGCCGTTTTTCTACCCTCAAATTTAGAACTGTAATAACTAGCTACCCCTTTGATCAATTTACCTTGAGGCACCAAGGAATCTCCTAATAGGTCTATACTATCCGGTATCGAGTCTTTGTACAATTCAAGACTATCCAACCCGGTTTTCAGAGTAGGAATCGTGTCTTGAACAGGGATGGTGTCTGTCTGAGATGCCCCTACAGAAGCCATAGGCTTTCCCGAGGGAAGCAAAAAATACAAAGCACCAATGATATATATTAAAATTTTCATGCTGTTTAGTACCGTACCATCTTTCGTTCATACAAGTAATATTACTCATCCTACTCCCCAAATACAAATGAGGATATGCACATACGGTCAGACCCCATTAACCAAACACCATGCCAGAAATGAAAAAATGACTCAATTATTAGTTGAGTTAAAATATTATAACTAATTGATAATCAATTAATAAGTCAAAATGAAGAATCAAGAAATTAAAATTGGCTGAACAAAACAAAGTTGACAAAAGCAGGGACTAGTATCAATCTCGATGCTTATCGATCTTTTCACTGGAAGTCATATGGGCTCCGGAACGAAGCTGCAACTGCACCTGCAATACCCATTCAGGACAATTTTGCGCGAAAAGAAAGCTGTTAATATTATCAATAAGACGCATAACTGACTTATAATCAGACTCTACTGAAGTTGAAAAAGCCCCTACTTCATATTGCAGTCCTGACGCTTTTATTATGGCAATCACTTCATCAATCCACTCATAAGGATGCTTAGCTCCGGGGATGATCGGCACCAATTGCAAAGATGCACTAACGATATAGCTATGATTATCCATGAACCGGAGTTATATCTACCACTGCATCCAAATTCAATACCCCGTGAATATGAGGGAAAACCTCATTGATAGACCCCGCCAACTCAAAAATAACAGGCCTGTCTACCTTCTGACGATCTATCGTAAGCTTCACCAAACCGGTCTGCCCCTTATAATAACGCTCCAATACACCAGCCACCTGATCTTCTGTACTACAATGAATAAAACCTTCCACAGCCAGACTGTCAGCCTCATAGAATCCAACCGATTTGGCTTTTTCCCATTGATCAGCCGTGGTAATATGATAAATAAATTCTGATTGATTACTCACAATTATTTGATATTTAATTATTTATAAAATTTTATTAATTTTTTGCTCCAAGAGCATTAGGTCTGTAAGGACAACTGCTGTCACAGCTTCCAATACCACCGGAACCCTGAGTGCGATACAAAGATCATGTCTCCCCTTTACCGAAAGTGTATCTAATTGCTCCGTTTCTCTATTCCAAGTGGTCTGCTCCTTGGGTGTTGAAGAGGTAGGCTTCACTGCCACCCGGAATACCAATTCATTTCCATTGGTGATTCCTCCTACCACTCCACCGGCATGGTTTGAGCCGGTTTTACCGGTTGCATCCAGAATAGAGTCGTTATGATCAGACCCAAACATTCTTGCCGCTGAAAATCCTGCCCCAAATTCTATCCCTTTAATCGCAGGAATGGAAAAGACTGCATGTGCCAGTACAGATTCCACCGAATCAAAAAAATGTTCACCCAGCCCGGCTGGTAATCCACTCACCCTACATTCTACAATACCCCCAATACTGTCTTTTTGATCAATGGCCTTTTGTAACCCTTTTTCTATATCTGCCTCCCCGCCTATCTCCAGAATATTAGCGACCGGTATGGCAGCTTGTAATAATTTTTTCGCGATCACTCCTGCTGCTACCAAACCAACCGTTAAACGACCACTGAAATGTCCCCCACCTCTATAATCTTCATACCCACCATACTTCACCCCGGCTGTAAAATCTGCATGCCCCGGACGTGGAATCGCTTTTTGCTTTTCATAATCACCACTACGGGTATTGTTATTCTCAAATAGAATGGTGATGGGAGCTCCTGTTGTTTTTCCATTGAAAACACCCGTTTTAATCAAAGGGATATCATCCTCCTTACGAGGGGTTGTCCCTTTTTGAGTGCCACCTTTTCTCCTTTCCAGATCTTTTTCAAAATCGGTAACGGCTATGGGCAGTCCGGCCGGACAACCGTCGATGATCACCCCAATACATTCGCCATGCGATTCTCCAATGATGTGTATCCTGAATATACGTCCGATCGAGTTCACAGTCTTTTGATTTATAATTTGACAATATCAGCACCTAATTGCTGAAGGTGATCATAAAAATCTGGATAGGATTTATTGATGGCATCCGCATCCGCTATGATTACTTCTCCATCTGCACACAATCCTGCTACTGCACAAGCCATGGCTATACGATGATCATGATGTGAATGAACCCTTGCCATTTTGATACCCGTTCCGCCTTTAATGACCATCAGATCATCTTGTAAGCTGATTTCAATCCCCAATTTACCAAACTCTTCCTGTAAGGTAATCCCTCTGTCACTTTCTTTATGAGAAAGTCTGCTCACGCCCTCAATAACAGTAGTCCCTTCACAGCAAGCTGCCAAAGCTACCAGTGGAGGAAACAGATCCGGACAATCCGTTGCATTAAAATGAAATGCTTTTAGGGGTAAAGGTGAAATATCGATATGAGCATCGGTGATGGACATCCGACAACCGGTATCCATCAATGCTTGCAATATGGCTTTATCTGCTTGGGTGGAAAATACATCCAAACCCGTAACGCGTACAGGTCCGGCAATAGCACCGGCAACTAATAAGAAAGCCGCCCCACTCCAATCACCCTCCACTTGATAGTTGAGCAGTCCCTCTTTCGACGATGTAGTTCTATGAAAATGGAAATATTCGTGATTCTCATGTGTTACTTTCCATCCAAAATCAGCCATCACCGCTAATGTCAAATCGATATAGGGTTTACTTTTTAAATCTTTCACTTGAATGGTAACACCATCAGCACCAGCTGCCGCATAAGCCATCAGCAATCCGGTGAGGAACTGAGAACTCAATGATCCATCTACTTCAATATTTGCCGGACGTAAAGGTCCTTGTAATTGTAACGGCACTTTGCCCTCATTTGACTTGATTTGAACTTGCAATGCAGGTAGTATCTCATCAAAAAAATGCATCGGACGATTGACCAAACTACCCGTTCCATGAATGGTGAGTGGTTTTTCACTTAGCGCTGCAATGGGTGTAAACATTCTGATACCCAAACCACTTTCGCCACAACTGATTTCAGAATCAATGGGTGATAGCCCATTCGAAGTAATATGCAAATCTCCCTCATTAGTATAACGAATAGTAGCCCCTAACTTTTGAATGACATCAATAGCTGCTAAATCATCATTGCTTTTTCCCGGGTTGATGATCAAAGTCTCTCCTTTACGCAACAAAGCTGCTGCACAGGCTCTTTGCATACTACTCTTCCCGGCAGCAGCCCGAATAGCTCCCTGGATGGCGGATGGATTTATTTTTACCTGGGTAGACATACTATCATGCATCATCGCAGCGTGCTGCGGTATGATTAAAAGATTAAAACTGTTTGAAAATTTCTTTGAGTTGTACGAACAGTAAGGGTTGTACTACCGCTTTGCCTGTTTTTTCAAGAAGGATATAATGAATACTTACATCATCCTTTTTTTTGTCTTTTTGTAATACCCGAAAAGCTTTTTTTGCATCAAAACCTGCAAATGTGGGTAACCCATAATTGGCTAATAAGCTCACCACCGCATCTGTATCCTTGAAGCCTTTCAATTGCTGTGAGATAATTGTTGCATAAGTCATCCCAATACTGATCGCCTGTCCGTGACTCAACTCATACATATTCTCAATGGCATGTCCGAGTGTATGTCCGAAATTCAATAATTTTCTTTCCCCTTGTTCCCGCTCATCGGCCAATACCACTTTTGTTTTCAGCATGACATTTCGCTCTATCAATTTTTTCAATAATGATACATCTTTTTTATAATCGCTTAATCGATGCTGTTGCAACTCTTTGAACATGGCTGCATCTTTGATACAAGCATGTTTAATGATCTCTGCAAAACCATTCTGCCATTCAGCCAACGGAAGTGTTTTCAAAAAACTATAATCATACAAAAGGAAAGAAGGCTGACGAATCAATCCTACCATATTTTTATAAACGCCCACATCAATTCCATTTTTTCCTCCGATCGCAGCATCTACCATTGCCAATAAACTGGTAGGCACATAACCCACATCGATGCCACGCATAAATATTCCGGCTACATACCCTGTAATATCTGTGATGACACCGCCTCCAACGCCTACTAAGATTGTTTTCCGATCTGCTCCCATCTCTATCAGTTGATCAATGATCATATCAACTGTTTGTTGCACTTTATAGGCTTCTCCTGGTTTTAGAACGATGGTATTCCATCCTTTGAATTTCTTTTGATGTGACGAGAAAACATGCTCATCCGTGATCAATACTACTTTTTCTTTATCGACTATTTTCTGCAAATGATCGAAGGATGCATCAAAGTAATATTGTACGATCTTACCCGGAAATGATACTGCTTTTTTCTTCATAACCACTAGGCATTCATGATCTTGTTCTGATGATTGATACTCTCCATGTGTACAGCATCAAAATACTTGGTGATGAACTCACGACTCAATCCCAATTGCTCTCCTTTTGCAAAAGCTCTGTCAAGAATAGCATTCCAACGATTGGTTTGCAGGATGGTGATATTGTTATCCTTTTTATATTGTCCGATCTTATCTGCTACTTTCATTCTTTGTCCAAGCAGTTGCAACAACTCATCATCCAGTTGATTGATCTGCTGACGCATTTTTTCCATGGCAGCATGCAACTCTTCTGAACTGATATCTTCCTTACGCCAGATAATAGAGCTGATCATTTCACCCAGTCGCTCGGGAGTTACTTGTTGCTTCGCATCACTCCAAGCATTATCGGGATCGATATGACTTTCAATGATCAATCCATCAAAATCAAGATCGATGGCTTTTTGTGCCACATCCATGAGAATATCTCTTCTTCCGCAGATATGTGAAGGATCATTGATCAACAACATATCCGGATTACGTCTTTTCATTTCAATAGCGAGATGCCACATAGGTGCATTGCGATATTCTGTATTACCATAGGAACTAAATCCACGATGGATCAATCCAATATTTTTAATACCGGCTTTTGCTACACGCTCAACTGCGCCAATCCATAATTCCAGATCTGGATTGATGGGATTTTTGATGAGTACTGGTACATCTACACCCTTCAATGCATCTGCTACTTCCTGAACGCTAAAAGGGTTAACTGTAGTTCGTGCACCGATCCATAGTACATCCACATCAAAATGCAGAGCATCTTCCACCTGCTTACCCGTTGCCACTTCTACAGCAACTGGTAATCCGGATGCCTTACGTGCTTGTTGCAACCAAGGCAATCCCTTGGTACCAATGCCTTCAAAACTACCCGGACGAGTACGAGGTTTCCAAATACCGGCACGCAGGATATCTACTTTACCGGTTGCTGCCAATCTGGTAGCCGTTTGAATCACTTGCTCTTCGGTCTCGGCACTGCACGGACCTGAAATAATCAATGGGCGCTTCTGCAATAAAGCATCCACATTTGTCTTTTGTTCGATTGCTTGCTCCATAAAATGTATTTCTGATTTCTGATTTCTGATTTCTGATGTCGGATGTCTGATTGGATATTTATATCAGACATCCGACATCAGAAATCAGACATTGTTTACTCTTCTCCCTTCCTCGGTTTCCTCACTCCTCCTGAATCCGCATCATTCATTCTGATTCTTCTTCCTTTGTAATTCTTTCCATCTAATGCACGGATCATTTGATTGGCAGCTCCTTTTTCGATTTCCACCCAGCTGTTCATGTCTTTCATGTCGATCTTACCCAATACATCTTTTTTAAGATCGCTCATATCGAGGATGAACTGCAGGAAACTCGCTTTATAAAAACCATCTTTGGTACCAAGGTTTACAAACAAACGGCTGTAACCTCCTCCGCGTTTGTATTCTTTACGGCTATCTCCTTTTCCTGCATCTCTGCGTCTGCCTTGATCCGGCGCATCATTGTATTCTCTTCTGTTTCTTTCACGGAAATTGAGGTCTTCTGCATTTTCATAGTATTTCAGAAAACGATCAAATTCCATAGCCGCCACACGCTTCAGCACATCTTCTTTGCTCACTTCAGCGAACTTTTCAGCCAGCATTGGAACATAGGTTTCATAATCACCATGACTGATATCTGCCGATAACAATTTATCCATGAAATGGAAGAACTGTTTGCGACATACATCTTTTCCACTTGGAATATCCAGCTTATGGAATTTAGAATTGTTGATTCTTTCGATCTGTTTCAATCGATACATTTCCTTGCTATGCACGATGGAAATACAAATACCTACATTACCTGCGCGGCCGGTTCTTCCGCTTCTGTGTGTGTATACCTCTACATCATCGGGCAACTCATAGTTGATCACGTGTGTGATGCCTTGTACATCGATACCTCTAGCCGCCACATCAGTAGCAATCAACAGTTGCAAACTCTTATCCCTGAACTGTCCCATCACTTTGTCTCTTTGACCTTGGGTCAGATCACCATGTAAGGCATCAATATCATATCCTTCACGTGTTAATCGTTCAGAGATTTCTTGTGCATCAATTTTAGTTCTGGTAAAAATGATACCATAGATACCCGGATTGAAATCGATGATGCGTTTCAATGTCTCATAGCGATGATGTGAACTGGTTACATAGTATTGGTGATCGATACTCTTATTAGCTGTGTTCACTTTTCCTACTGTTACTTCAGCAGGATCTTTCATGTAACGCTTACTCACTTTTCTGATCTCGGGCGGCATGGTTGCACTGAAGAGCCATGTACTTTCACGCTGAGGGGTATTTTTCAGGATGAATTCAATATCATCCTGGAAACCCATGTTCAGCATTTCATCTGCTTCATCTAATACTACATACTTGATCTCCTCCAAATTGATCGCCTTTCTTTCGATCAGATCAATCAATCTACCGGGTGTTGCTACTACAATTTGAGTTCCTCTTTTTAAATCGCGTATCTGTAATCCGATGGATGCACCACCATATACAGCTACTACAGAAACTCCGGTCATGTATTTCTTGAACAGTTCTAACTCTTTTACGATTTGTAAACAGAGTTCGCGGGTTGGACAAACAACCAGCGCCTGTGGATGTTTTGCCTTTGCGTCAATCACGTGCAGTAAGGGTAATCCAAATGCTGCCGTTTTACCTGTTCCTGTTTGAGCGAGCCCAATAAAATCTTTCGTACCACTAAGCAGTACGGGTATCGCTTGTTCTTGTATTGCGGTTGGGTTCACATACCCCAACTCATTCGTTGCCTGAATCAATCTTGCATCAATTCCCAACGCTTCAAATGTCGTCATGTATAAAAAATTTGTGCAAAGTTACCTAATATAGGGGGCTTTGCTGGTTTTATTTGGGTTTTAGCGTATGGCTAATGGTTCATAGCGAATAGTAAATTGTTTTACTATGATCTATTAGCCATACGCTATACGCCTAGCGAAGAATCCGCTTAATCCCATTCGCATTCTCAATCAACTCCTGTAAATAGTCATAATTCTCTTTTTCCAAACAAGCTTTGAATTTCCTGAGCTGGGCGATATGTTCATTCAGTACATCTAACACATTATCACGGTTTTGCATGAAAATGGGCACCCACATGGCGGGATTACTCTTGGCCAATCGTACGGTGCTCTCAAAACCACCGCTGGCCAGCTCAAAAATGGCATCTTCTTCTCTTTCCTTCTCCAATACGGTATTGGCCAGCGCAAATGAAGTGATATGTGAAATATGACTCACATATGCCACATGTACATCATGATCATCTGCTTTCATATACAGAATATGCATACCCAGTGTCTTATATAGCTCTTCCACTTTTTGTACCGCATCTTCATCGCTCTCTTCTTTAGAACAGATCACTGTGGCTTTATTGGCAAATGCAGCCCTTACGGCAGCATCCGGACCACTGTATTCTGTTCCCCACATGGGGTGTGTGGCTACAAATCGACCACGCTTTGGATGATCAGCCACAGATTCACAGATTATTTTTTTGGTGGAACCTACATCCATCACCACCTGATGGGTGATCTGATCTAATATCTGTGGCAACATATCTTCTGCGGCATTGATGGGTGTTGATAAGATGATCAGATCTGATTTTGCGATGGCTGTTGTCAGATCTGCGATTTCATCCACCAGTTGCAACTCCAATGCACGTGCCGCATGAATAGGGTTATTGTCCACGCCTATTACATGTGTAACCCATTCTTTCTCTCGCAATGTCAATGACAGTGATCCGCCAATTAATCCGGTTCCTATGATCGTTATTTTCATCTTATAATCGGGTTTGAATTCTGTGAATGGCTTCTTCGAATTTCTCGATGCTTCCGCAAAGGCTGACACGGATATATTTTTTTCCTGCTTCCCCAAAAATACCACCGGGGGTAATGAAGACAGCAGCGCCGTATAATACGCGGTCGCTCATTTCATAACCATCTTTCAACGAATCAGGAACAGCAGCCCATACAAACATGCCTACTTGATCTTTTGAAAAACGACAGTTCAATTGTGTCAGCAACTCAAATACTTTTTCACGCCTGGCTGCATATATTGTATTGACCTCATCATACCAATCTTTTCCCAACTCCAATGCTTTTGCCGCCGCCAATTGAACAGGCAGGAACATGCCACTATCCATATTACTTTTAAAACGTAACACTTCATCAATTCTTTCTTTAGCAGCACATAACATCCCCACTCTCCATCCAGCCATATTCGCACTTTTACTAAGTGAGTTGAGTTCCAACACCACTTCTTTGGCTCCCGGAGCACTTAATAAACTGGATGGATGATCATTCAGAATAAAACTATAAGGGTTATCATGGCAAATCAATATTTCATGCTGTTTGGCAAATGCAATCAACGACGCATAAAAATCAGCAGATGGTAGTTGTCCCGTAGGCATATGCGGATAATTCACCCACATTAATTTAACCTTAGAAAGATCCCTTTGGGAAAGTGCTTCCAGATCAGGCTGCCATTGATGTGCTTCTGATAACTGATAGGTAACAGGCGTACCTCCTGCCAGTTTCACTGCACTGCTGTATGTGGGATATCCCGGATCCGGTATCAGCGCTTCATCACCTTTATCCAAATAGGTCATACAAATATGCATGATCCCTTCTTTGCTACCGATCAATGGTAATACTTCTGTATCTGGATTCAGTGCTACTCCATACCATGTTTGATACCATTGACTGATGGCATTGCGCAGTATGGGCGAACCCTTATAACTCTGGTACGCATGTACATGATCTTTTGCGGCAGTGTCTTGCAACATGCGAATGACTTCCGGATGCGGGGGCAAATCCGGACTGCCAATGCCCAGGTTCAGGATATCTTTACCTTCTTTGTTCAGTGATTCAATTTCTCTCAATTTTTGTGAGAAATAATATTCACCGATCCCTTCTAATCTACTGGCTGTTTTTATTTCCATCATTATCCTTTGATAAGTTTTCCTTTTGTATAGACACCGAATATTTTGACATTATTGGTTAAAGACTCAATAGACATGAGTACTTGATTGAATTGTTTTTGATGATCAAATTCCATATCAGCATAAAAACCATATTTGAAATGACTACCGGGTATGGGCATACTTTGTAGTTTACTGAGATTGATTCCGCCTGCTGCAATTTTGGTGAGTACTTTGGACAATGCGCCTTTATCATGGCTGGTTTGAAAATAGACTGAAGCTTTATTCGCATTGATATCTGCTTCAAAAGTGCCGGCTCTTTTCAATACCAGAAAACGGGTGATATTGTTTTTCATGGTATGGATATCAGGACCAATTATTTCCAATTGAAACAACTCTGCAGCCAATTTACTGGCAATCGCAGCCGTATGTTTACTTCTATGTTGATGCAACAATTTTGCACTCAAAGCGGTATCTTCTGTTTCTACCAATTTCCATGGATATTGTTCCAGATAATCCAAACATTGAAGAATGGCCATTGGATGACTATGTACTTCCTTGATCTCTTCCAATCGAACACCCGGATTCACCAATAAATTTTGACTGATGGAGAGATAAATTTCTCCTACTACTTTGAGTTTACTTTTTTGTAAGAGATTATAATTCGGCAGAATACTTCCTGCGATTGAGTTTTCAATGGCCATTACAGCCCCTGCTGATTGTTTTGCATCTCCTGCGATCTGTATCAGTTCACGAAAACTGGCACAGGGAATGACGTCAACAGTTTTACCAAAAAAAGAACGAGCGGCTACCTGGTGAAAGCTACCCTCATAGCCTTGTATGGCAATACCGTTATTTATGTTTGTTGTTATGTTTCCCTGTTTTGTCATCTTCGTAATACGTCAAAAAAAATCCCGACCAATTGGCCGGGACTGTATGTTGATTGTTGTTGTTCGCTTAAGCTTTAACAAATACTACCCGGCTCCTTTGATTAAAGAAGTAATAAAAGAAAAAATAAAACCAGGTATTGTTTGTTGTTGTGTTCATTGAATCAAATATAGAACATGAAAACATATGAACCATCAATCCTAAAAAAAATATTTAGCTAACAAACCTTAGTTTCCCTCGTCGTATGTTTCATCCAGAGGATGAAACACTCCTCGGGATGACGATCGTCGATAAAATGTACAATCATGCTATTCGAGGTAATACCACCTAAAAGTTCGTTCTTCCCTATCTACAAAAGAACCCGTCATTCTGAGGAACTTCCAATCTCCGATCGGAACGTGACGAAAAAAAAAGCCCCTCCGTGGAAACGGAGCGGCCTCTAACGATTGCTTGCCATATGAAAAACTCTTTAGAGAACCCTATCGGCCGGCAAGCGGGCGCTTCATGATCTTCATCACGGGTTCTGCGTTCAAATTAATGAGCAGCTGGAGCAGCAGCAGAGCTATCTGCAGTAGTAGCAGCAGCGCTATCAGGAGTAGCGGTAGCAGCGCTATCAGTAGATACAGGAGCAACAGCAGTTGAATCAGTTGCAGCTTCTTTGTTTTCAGCGTTACCGCAAGCAGCGAATACGCCCAGTGCCAGAACGAATAATAATTTTTTCATTGTGTGTTTTTTTTGAGTGATTTTAAGGTTAATACCCGGTTATGATGAAAGGTAACCCTGGGTAACTCGTTTTTTTCAAAAAATATTTTAGGTTTATTTTGGGTTACTTTTACCCTCTACACCGTATTAAAAGAACAATAGTGAAAGCCGATACCAACGAGCAAGCATTACTGAAAGGACTGGCCAATAACGATTCCAAGGCAATTGAAACCATCTATAGGGATAATTTCAATACCATTCAGGCTTTCATATTGAACAACAATGGTTCTTATGACGACGCCAGGGATATTTTTCAGGAAGCTATGATTGCGCTGTATGAAAAAGCACAAAGCGAATCATTTGTCTTAACCTGTCAAATTAAAACCTATGTATATTCCATATGCAGGCGTTTATGGCTTAAACGATTACAACAACTGGGAAGATATTCGAATCAAGTGGATAGCCTGGAAGAGACTATCCCGGTGGAGGAAGATCTCGAAAATCATGAAAAACGAAACGCTGCTTTCGCCATCATGGACCGGGCAATGAATAGTTTGGGTGAGCCTTGTAAGAGTTTATTGGAAGGGTATTACCTGAAAAAAATGGGAATGCAGGAATTGGCACGTGAATTTGGTTATACCAATGCCGATAATGCCAAAAACCAGAAGTATAAATGTTTAATGCGCTTAAAGAAATTGTTCTTTACGCAATATAATATCGGAGAGTAAGTACCATGGATGACATTTTATTATTAGAAGCCATCGAAAGATACCTCAGCGGCGACATGAGCGCTGAAGAGCGTACCTATTTTGAGACGCTTCGTAAAAATACCCCTGAAATAGACCAGATGGTGGTAGAACACAATATGTTCCTCCATCAAATGGATATGTATTCAGCGCACCGTAACCTGAAACATGGTTTACATGAAGCTCACCAGCACTTGCTGGATCGTGGAGACATCAATGAAGGTGGAGCCATCAGTACCCGCGGCAAAGTGATCCAACTTTGGAACAAATACAAACGTGTAACAGCCATCGCCGCCAGCGTTGGTGGCGTTATAGCCCTGTTCATCAGTGGATTGGTGATGTATTTTGCACCTTCTGTCAATGGCAATCAATTACAACAACTGAGCAATGATATTGCTGTCATCAAAAAGAACCAGCAAGTTCAAGGCAATCTGATCAATGAGGTAAAAAGTAAATTACCTGAGGGTGTTCGCTTTGTAAGTGGCGGCTCCGGATTTTTAATCGATCCTAAAGGATTCATCATTACCAATGCCCACGTTTTGAAAGGCTCAGGCGCCATTGTTGTCAATAATAAAGGGAAAGAATTCAATGCCGATATCGTTCATATTGACCAGGAAAAAGATCTGGCGATTTTGAAGATAACAGATAAAGAGTTTATTCAGCGCAAGAGTCTACCCTATGGTATCCGAAAAACTGCTTCAGATCTAGGTGAAGAAATCTATACCCTTGGATATCCCCGCAATGAAATTGTATACGGAATGGGGTATCTAAGTGCCCGTAGCGGTTTTGATGGCGACTCACTTTCTTATCAATTACAAATGAGTGCCAATCCGGGCAACTCAGGAGCACCTGTCTTAAATAAAAATGGTGAAATCATTGGCGTACTAAGCACCCGACAGTCTTCAGCAGAAGGTGTTGTATTTGCTGTGAAATCAAGAAATATTTTCAGATTGGTAGATGCATTTCGCAAAACAGATACAGCAGAAAAAATCAAACTGCCTTCAAAATCAACCTTAAAAGGTACACAACGCAAACAGCAGATTGCTGAAGTGGAAGAATGCGTGTTTTATGTGAAGGCTTTTGCGAAGTAGTTGATGTTTAATGTCTGATTCCTGATTTCTGATTTCTGATTTCTGATTTCTGATTTCTGATTTCTGATTTCTGAATACAACAAAGCCGCGAACATTTTTATTGTGTTCGCCGCTTTATTTTTTTACAATAATTTCAAATCATAAATCAGACATCCGATATCAGACATCTGCCATCCACCATTATTTCCAAAGACTACTTGGATATTCTCCCGAAGCCACCAAGGCATTGATGCTAGCTTGTACCCCCGGAGCATCTTCCTTATAAGTAACCCCAAACCATTGAGAAGAGGTTGGAATCACTTTTACTACTCCTTTACCGGATTGAACAAAATGTTTGGTTACCGTTGGGATATAAAATTCTGATTTCAATTCTTGTCCCTGTTTTTCCAGAAAATCATTGAATAGGTTTTCTGCCAGACCAATAAATCCGGGTGCAAAACAGAGATAGTTCATACTAACCAAGCTATGCTCCGGCAATACGGTTAGTTGATCATTTTCTTCATACACAATATCACCCTCGGGTCTTGCGAAAATCTTAGTACGTTCATTAATATCCGTTAAATTACCCGAAGCATCTACATCACAAACGCCCCTACTCACGGTTCCATTGTCGCTTAAAGTATTGCGCAACTGATAGCCAATGATACAGTAAGTCTGTTCGTTACATTGCGTTGTTAAAAAAGTATAGGCTTTTGCAAATGCATCTTTCCCATAAAAATCATCTGCATTGATCACTGCAAATGGTTCATTCACCTTTCCCTTACAACATAATACCGCATGCCCTGTACCCCAAGGCTTGGTGCGATCTGTGGGAACTGCATAGCCATTGGTAAAAGCGGATAAATGCTGGTATACATAATCAGTAGCAATTTTACCGTTCAGCTTAGGTTCAAAGATGGCTTTGAACTGTTCTGCAAATTCTTCCCGTATAATAAAAACAACTTTTCCAAATCCCGCACGGATAGCGTCGTAAATTGAATAATCCATGATAGTTTCGCCATCGGGACCAAAAGACTGGATCTGTTTCATACTTCCATATCGGCTGGCCATCCCTGCGGCTAAAATGACTAATGTAGGTTTCATAATATCCTTTTGAGAGCAACGAAACTAAAACTTTCAGCAGTACCAAAAGAACAGATGTTGATAAATATTCAAAATATTCATATTCAATCAGTCAAAACGCTTTCCAATCAAGATGTTCATACTGATATACTGAGGTTGGATCTGATACATCCCGTGATCAGTGGTAACAAATGGTTTAAGCTTAAATATTATCTCGACGAAGCATTGACAACCAACGCCAACAAACTGGCAAGTTTTGGTGGTGCTTATTCTAACCATATCGTTGCCCTGGCTTTGGCTGGAAAAGAAGCCGGCATTCCTACAATCGGTTTTATTCGTGGTGATGGTGATACAGCGTTATCCCCAACACTTAAAGAAGCGGTAAGCTATGGCATGGAACTGCAATTCGTCAACAGGACTGATTATCGCGATAAGCAACAAATACAGGATGCTTATCATCAGTCGGGATGGTATTGGATTCCTGAAGGCGGTTATGGTTTATTAGGAGCAAAAGGTGCGGCTGATATTTTAAACATACAGGATACAAGCAACTATACACATATTATTTGTGCCGTAGGTACAGGTACAATGATGGCCGGACTTCAGATGAGCGCAAACCCCTCACAGGAAATCATAGGCATCAGTGTACTTAAAAATCATTTCAGCATTACGAAAGAAATAGAACAAATCATCATGCTGTCTCCAAAAAAGAACTCTGATTTCCAATGTTTACATGGTTATGATTGGGGAGGGTATGCAAAACACCCGCCTGAACTTTTAAGTTTTATGCAGCAGTTCTGGTTGGCTGAAAAAATACCTACTGATTTTGTCTACACTGCTAAAATGCTCTATGCGGTTCATGATTTGATACAAAAGGAATTTTTTACATCAGGCAGCCGATTATTGCTAATCCATAGTGGTGGCTTACAGGGTAACAGATCCTTACCCCCACATATCCTTCCTTTTTAATCAGCCTACTGCCTTTATATTTGCTATCATGAATGGAAGAATTTTACTGATCCTTGTATGGATATTGATGACCCACCAAGCTTTATCACAAAGAGCATTACCCGGCTTTACTGTAAAAGAGATTGGTAAGGGTAAAGTGAGTATCAGTTGGATCAATCCATATCCATCTTGTAATCAATTGGCAGTACAACGTTCTACTGATGGCATTAACTTTCGTACTGTTTTTTCTGCGCAATCGCCTGAACTTCCCTCCAATGGATACATTGATCAAAAGCTTCCTTTAGCCCCACGTATTTATTACCGCATTTTTTATGTTTTGAAAGGGGGTAATTATTTTTTTACTGATATCAAATCACCCGGGGAAGAATCCAACACTGTTGGTGCAGAAATCGCTACTGATAATATCGATGCCCGTATTGACATGTCTAAAACGGATATTAAAAAAGATAGTCTAACGACTACCCCTACAGAAAAGTATATTCAAATTTATAAAAGAGGGCAACCTGCGTTTCAATTATCAACCACTGCCTATCGAAACTTCCGTGACTCGCTGATTAAGTTCACACAAGACTCCTTATCTGTAATCAGACCAGGTGAGATCAATTGGAATCCTTTTATTCCAAAACCGAAAGAATATGTAAGTGTATTTGTAAAAGATACTTTACTGATACAGATAGAACTACCATTCTATAAGCGTTTCAAGGATTCTGTGACCAATACAACAAAAGACACAATTTATCAGATCACGACTTTTAGAGCTGAATTACATCGCTTTGTACCCAAACAAGTATGGAAGCCTTCTAAATTTATTTATACCAAATCATCCGGCTACCTGAATATATCCGTACCGGAAAAAGACTTTCAAGAATACCGGATTGTATTCTTTGATATGGAGGGAAAAGAACTTTTCAGGATCAATCAATTAAAAGAACATGAATTGATCATGGATAAAGCCAATTTCAAAAAGAGTGGCTGGTATGATTTTGAGCTTTATAAGAACAATGAACTGATTGAAAAAAATAAATTCTTTCTACAGAAAGATTAGCCATCTATCAATACAATATCAAATACTTTTTCAAAGTTCTTTTTCACCAATGTTTTTACTTCTTCGAAAGGAACAGCATATCCTAATTCCTTTTCCAATGAAGTCACTTGCTTACCTACAATTCCACAGGGCACAATATGATCAAAATAGGTGAGATCAGTATTTACATTGAACGCAAAACCGTGCATGGTGATCCATCGACTGCATTTAATACCCATGGCACAGATCTTTCTTTCTTTTCCGGGAATATCCGGATCTAGCCAAACACCTGTTTCTCCTTTGCTCCTATCTCCTTTTAAGCCATAATGTGCCATTGTTAGGATCATCACTTCTTCCAGACTTCGTAAATACCACCCAAGATCTGTTTTAAATTGTTCTAGGTCTAAGATCGGATACCCTACGATTTGTCCGGGGCCATGAAAAGTAATGTCGCCACCGCGATTGATATGAAAATAATCAATGCCTCTCTCCTGCATTTCCTGTTCTGAAATCAAAATATGTTCGGTTTTCCCACTCTTACCGAGGGTGTATACCGGCGAGTGTTCCACCAATAAAAGATGGTGGGGTATTGTATTGTTGGTCAGGTGACCAACAATAGCTGTATCAATTGTATGATGGGCCAGGTGCCCCACCATGGCGGTCTCCATTTTCTGGTTGCCCATGTTGGTCGCCTGACCAACATGATCTCGATTGCCCGTGTTGGTCGCCTGACCAACATGATCCCTCATTCTCGCAGCTGACTTCAAGTCCACCTTCTCTTTAAGCATAGCTTCCTGCTCATCCCAAACCGATTGGTAAGACCTGAATCCCAAATCCCTGAATAGTACTGACTGCATCTTGCAAAATTAGTATGGAAAGCGGATATCCTCTCATTTTAATGCGCTTGGATGGTTTCTGCTATTTTTGCAGAATGCAGGAAGATTTGGATCTCCAGCCTGAAGAAGGCACTGAGGAACTTTATGAACGAAAGACTTTTAAAGTAGACAAAGGTCAGGAACCTTTACGCATTGACAAATGGGTACAAGGACGTATTGAAGGAGCTACCCGTAACAAAGTTCAAAAAGGCATTGACGCCGGTTTTTTGACCGTTAATGGACAGGTTGTCAAAAGCAATTACAAAATCAAGCCAGGTGATGAGATCGTGTTGATGAGTCTCATCAATCCTGAACATACCGAGCTGAAACCTGAAAATATTCCCTTGAATATTGTGTATGAGGATGATGCAGTAATGGTACTCAACAAACCGGCGAATATGGTGGTACACCCTGGTATCGGGAATTTTACGGGTACGATGTTGAATGGTGTTGCCTATCATTTCCTGCAACAAAATCCGAGTTTAGATGAAGAATCACTTCCTCGTTTTGGATTGGTGCATCGAATTGATAAGAATACTACCGGATTGATCGTATTGGCAAAAACCGGTGATGCGGCTGCTCATTTAGCCAAACAATTTTTCAATCATACCGTGAATAGAAAATATGTGGCTTTGGTATGGGGGGATGTGCAAGAAGACAGCGGAACGATTGAAGCGCATATTGCCCGTCATCGTCAGCATCGTAAAATGTTTGATGCCTATCCGGAAGGAGAAATCGGAAAACATGCCATCACACATTATAAAGTACTGGAGCGATTCAATTATGTGTCATTAGTAGAATGTGTTTTAGAAACCGGACGCACGCATCAAATCCGTGTGCATATGAAGCATATCGGACATACCCTCTTTAATGACTGGGAATATGGAGGTGATAAAATTTTGAAGGGTACCATCTACACCAAATACAAGCAATTTGTAGACAACTGTTTTGATATTTGTCCACGCTGTGCATTGCACGCGCAGACACTTGGATTTATTCATCCCGTAACCAAACAACCCATGCATTTTGAAGCCCCACTACCGGATGATATGCAGAAAGTCATTGAAAAGTGGAGGAATTATATTCAACATAGGAAAACAGAGGAATAAAGAATAAGAAATAAGAAACAGGAAACAAGAAATAGGAAACAGGGAATGAGTAAGTAAATGATTTTTGTTCCCTTTTACCAATCTCCGTGAAACTCTGCGCCAAACTCTGCGACACTCTGTGGTTAAAAATGCTAATAAATAAACCACGGAGTTACACAGAGATTGTAATATGAAAAGCTCTTCTGTTGTTGCTTGTTCCTATATATTTGTAATCTAAATCGATTTTTATGTCTATCGACATCCGTCATAACTGGACCAAAGAAGAAATTTACGATATCTACAACATGCCCTTGCTTGAACTGGTATTTCGTGCAGCGGAATTACATAGAAAGTATAATGATACAGCGGAAGTACAGGTATGTACGCTATTGAGTATTAAAACAGGGGGCTGTAGTGAAGACTGCGCTTATTGTCCACAAGCCGCGCGTTACAATACCGGTATCGATGTTCAGGCACTCATGAAAAAAGATGAGGTATTGGCATATGCCCAGAAAGCTAAAGAAGCGGGGTCTACTCGTTTTTGCATGGGTGCTGCTTGGCGTGAAGTGAGAGATAACCGTGATTTTGACCGTGTATTGGATATGGTGAAAGGTGTGAATGAAATGGGGATGGAAGTATGCTGTACACTGGGTATGCTAACGGAAGACCAAGCTCAGAAGTTGGCAGAAGCCGGATTGTATGCATACAACCATAATTTAGATACAAGTAAAGAACATTATGGTGAAATCATCACTACGCGGACCTATGAAGACAGATTAGAAACTTTGGAAAACGTACGTAAGGCTGGTGTTACCGTTTGTTGTGGTGGTATTATTGGATTGGGAGAAACACATGAAGATAGAATAGGTATGTTGCATACATTGGCCACCATGCCCGAACATCCTGAAAGTGTACCTATCAATTCATTGGTAGCCATTCCGGGAACTCCTTTGGAGCATAATTCCAAAGTAGATGTATGGGATATGGTACGGATGATTGCTACCGCAAGAATACTGATGCCTAAGACCATGGTTCGTTTGAGTGCAGGCAGAACAGAAATGAGTGTTTCCGATCAGGCGCTGTGTTTTATGGCCGGAGCTAATTCCATTTTTGCCGGAGATAAATTATTGACTACTCCTAACCCATCGTTTGATGAAGACAATCAAATGTTCCAATTACTGGGTTTGAAACCAAGAAAAGCATTTAAAGAAGAAAGCAAGCAGTATCTGCATGAGATGGTAGCGTCGTAAACTATCAGCAGCAAATGAATTATTGGTTAAAAAATTCTTCAAACGCTGACTCGTAGTCTACAAAATCAATACGACGAAACCCTTTTTCTGGTGAATAGAAATAGAGTTGCCAGGACTCTCCATTCTGTTCAAGATCATATTGTATGACCTTACCTTCCGCATTTTTATAACGCAGCGAATGAACTCCTGAAAAAGTATAATTGACCACATTTTTATCCTTAAAGAATCCGGTCATTGCGTTTGCATAAAAGACATAATCCCCTTGTCCGATATGAAAATCAGATGTTCCTACTTTTTTTTCAAGACTATCTAGCTGTAATGAAGTAGGTTGAATAATGATAGTAGAGTTGGTATACATGACATCACCGGGATCTTCTTCTATCACTTCACTATTACCAATTACAACTTCCTGCTGATTGGTACAGCTTGTTAATAACAAAGAAACCACAACAATTATTTGCAATCTGAAAATAATAGCTTTCATAAGTATTACAGTTTATAAATCACAGCCTGATATGGAGCGAGTTGAATCGTTTCGTTTCCAATAACAGGATTGGTGCTGAGGTTTGACAAAAGCAGTTGTGCTTTTTGCAAATCGAATCCCGGATTTAGTGACCTTGTTTCTTTAGAAAAATTAAGTACGATCAGTAACTTCTCACCATCACTCTCTCTTTTATATGCATATACATCCGGATTATTTTTATCCAACAAAGTATACTGCCCATACACCAATGAAGCGACATGATCTTTACGGAGTTGTACCAGTTTTTTAAAATAGTTCAAGCAACTACTGTGGTCTTTTTCTTGTAGAGCAACATTAATATCGACATGGTTTGAATTGACTTTGATCCATGGTGTTCCTGTTGTAAATCCTGCATTTTTACTACCATCCCACTGAAAAGGCGTTCTTCCATTGTCTCTGCTGGATGCTTGTATTTTTTTAAGATAAGCAGCCAGATCACCATTTGACAATTGTAAACGCTTGTATTCATTCAGGGTTTGTACATCTCTAAATTCATGGATACTTGTGAATCCGGCATTAGTCATACCTAACTCATCACCATTGTAGATATACGGCGTTCCTCGCATGGTCATGATAAACGTATTGAGCATAGACGTAGATGCAGATCGATATGCCGGATCATCATTCCCAAATCTGCTGACCATTCTGGCCTGATCATGATTGCCAAGAAAAATTGACAACCAGCCTTTTTCCGCAAAAGCACTATCCCATCTGGAGAATACTTCTTTAAAAACCAAAAGACTATACCCTTCCGGCTTGGCAATATCTACTCCTTCAAATGCATAAGCCATATGCAATTCCTTTCTATCTGCATCTACAAGCTTATGTGCATCCTCAAATGAGTTACCTGCACCTTCGGCTACACTGAGTACTTTATATTTACTAAATACTTTTTCATTCATCTCTTTCAGATAACCATGCAGGTTACCTTGCATGGCGTAATACTTGGTAAAATTCTTCTCATAGCCTTCCGGGAAAGCAGGGTAACTGGTATCCTTGGCTGCAAACTGAAAAGCATCCAGTCTAAATCCATCAATTCCCTTCTCAGCCCAAAATTTCATGATATCATACACTTCTTCACGCAGTTTTGGATTTTCCCAATTGAGGTCGGGTTGTTTACGAGAAAAATAGTGGAGATAATAAGCATTGGTAAGAGAATCATACATCCATGCATCATGATTCACATCAAATAAGCTGTAACGATATGGAGGTTTTCCCTTCTCTGCATTCCACCAGTGGTAATAGTTTCTATACGGATTATCTCTTGAACTTCTACTCTGTTTGAACCATTCATGTTCATCACTGCTATGATTCACCACCAGATCCATGATCAACTTAATGTTCCGATCATGTAGCCCTTTTAATAATTGATCGAAATCATCCATGGTACCGAAATCTTTCATGATATTTCGATAGTCACTAACATCATAGCCATTATCATCATTCGGAGAACTATAAATCGGATTGAGCCATACAGCAGTGATTCCCAAGCTTTGCAGATAATCTAATCGAGCAATGATGCCTTTTAAATCCCCGACTCCATCTCCATCACTATCCTGAAAACTACGTGGATACAATTGATAAATGATTTCTTCTTTCCACCACTGAGGACCTTCACTTTTTTTTGTTGTATCAGCAGTTTTGTCGGTTTTACATCCTACTGCCATACCTACCATAAAAATTACATGAAAAATTGCAGATGCTGAAGTTCGCATAAATGCAGATTGAATGATTTATCGTAAGTTACTTATTTATTAGTTCACTACTTTATCTTGTTATTGGATGTTGAACCGATTAAAAAAGATTATACCCCTCAGCCTATTTGACCAACTGATTTTTCGTTGGCAACAACTCCAATATGGATATTCAAATTTTCAATACCGAAAAAAGCACCCAGGAATAGCTTTCCCGAATGACTATACATTATATGAATCTTATCTTCTGAATTACAGAAAATATCTTGAGGATGGAGAATTAACCGCAAAAGAAATATGGGAGTCTGTACAACAATATTTACCCAATTCACCTACGATACTTGATTGGGGCTGCGGACCTTCCAGAATCACTAGACATCTGCAAAAGTTCACTCCATCTGCCAATATTTTTGCCTCTGATCCAAACATTGATACCATTGTATGGAATCAAAAGCATATACCCGGTGTCCATTTCAAAGTTCAGGAGGCATATCCACCACTACCATTTGAAGATGCCTATTTTGATCTGGTCACTGGCTTTTCTGTACTCACCCATATCGCCAGTGATGATCAACAAAAATGGATCGATGAATTGAATCGAATTGTAAAACCCAATGGTATTATTTGGGTCACTACGCATGGAAATCATTTCATCAAAAAACTATCCAAACAACAGCAACAACAAATTAAATCAGAAGGAATATACCATACCCCTTTCGCTAAAAAAGGACATCGAATGATGTCTACCTATCACCTACCTGAAAAATTAGGGATGTTATTAAAAGAAAAATTTGAGATACTAGAATACTGGGATGGAGAACAGCATCCAAACAAAGCAGGTAAACAAGATTTATGGATACTGAGAAAGAAGAAAGTTTGATTTTTTGATCTTTGATTTTTTGATTTACATTATTAAAGTAAACCGTGTAACCCTGCGCCAAACTCTGTGACCTCTGTGGTTAAATATCAGAATAAAACCACAGAGGTCACAGAGTTTGGCACGAAGTTGCACGGAGTTCAAAAATCTGACATCAGATATTACTTCTTCTTCGCGAGCTTACGGAGTTCATCAAGTTTGGCGATATACAAACTACGTCCATGTGTCCCTACAACAATTTCGCCATCTCTCGGATGTATTACTACATCATGTACAGGAACACTGCTAGGCATGCCTTTATTCCATAACATAGAGCTGTTTCCTCCATTAACACTTACATACAAACCACCATCGGTTCCTACGTAAATAATATTTCCATCTTCCGTATCTTCTTTCACCACATTCACCGGCTCTGCAGGTAAATCAGTCATGATAGGTCTCCATGTAGTACCATAATCATCACTCACATACACATAAGCTGTGAAGTGATCATTACGATATCCATTCAAAGAAACATATACACGCGACTCACTAAATGCACTAGCGGTAACACGACTTACATACAACCCCTTGGGCAATTTTTTATTGATCAGTGTCCAGGTATTACCACCGTCTTTAGACACTTGAATATTACCATCATCAGATCCTACATAGATCAAACCAAAACGAAGAGGGCTTTCACTCATGGTGGTTAAAGTACCAAATGGAACATCTCCTTGTTTAGGATTGGTGGTCAAATCAGCACTCATGGTCACTAAACTATCCCCACGATTCATACTACGGTGAAACTTGTTACTGCCATAATAAAATACATCTTGATTATGGCGACTGAGTAAGATAGGTGTCTGCCAATTGTAACGCAAAGGTGTTTCACCCAAATCTCTCGCCGGACGAACACTTTTTCTTTCTCTTGTACCGATTGTTTGTCTGCTGTAAGCGCCGAACTGAGAACCACTGTACACTGTTTTGTTATCTCTCCAATCAACTTGCACCTGCATACCATCACCTCCACCAATAGCAGTGTACGGGTTATGACCACTATCATACCAGTCATAGTTTTCTCTGGTAGTACTGGCTCCAAACCAGGTACCGTTATCCTGCAAACCACCGTATACATTGTATGGACGAGCCATATCTACTGCGATATTGTAGAATTGTCCAACAGGTGGCGTATTCGCTTTGAACCAATGTTCTCCGTTATCATATGTGATATTACAACCTCCATCATTACCATTGATGATATGACTATCGCGTTTGGGGTTGATCCATACATAATGGTGATCAGAGTGTACGTTTTCTTTTCCTATTTGCTTAAATGTGGCACCTCCATCTGTACTCAGCAGCAATCCAACACCAGTAAGAATGATTTTTTTATCATCTACCGGACTTACCCATACTTTACCAAAATAATACCCATACGTACTATAGAGGTTGGGAATGGCATCTTTGTGTGTCATTTTCCAGCTAGCACCACCATCATCGCTACGGTATAGTTGTGCCCCATAGATGGGTGTTTCAAACAAAGCAGTATTGGCATCATACAAATAATCCCAAATGGCTGTTGGGGCAAGGGTTCCATTGTTCACTGCTTCTTTCAGAGATGCTGCAGTATACTTCTGCGGTATTCCATTTCTCGGTGAACGGATGAATGCATTCAGCTTGTTATCATTCAATGCCAGAAATTGCTCTTTGCTGAGCTCTTTAAAATCGGCTAATACATAACGACTGGTATCACCTTGGTTTTGTCTGGCATTCGCTGGCTGACGGAAATTATTATCCACCACCGCAAAAATGGTAGATGGATTAGAAGGATATACCATCAATCCAATTCTTCCCACGCCATCACCAAAAGGGAACCCTGAACCTTCTTTTGACATCAGTTGCCAGTTCTCACCACCATCAGTGCTTTTGTAGATGCCACTGGTTTTACCTCCCTCTTCAAAATTGGAAGCGGAGCGTGTGCGATACCACATGGCTGCAAACAACTCATTGGGATTCTTAGGGTTGATATCGATATCAACAGCACCCGTATTATTATCTACATATAAAGTCTGTTTCCAGTTTTTACCGCCATCAGTTGTTTTGTACACCCCTCTTTCTTTATTGGGAGAATACAAATGCCCAAGTACTGCCACCCATGCAGTATTCACATCTGTGGGATGTAATTTGATTTCTCCAATGTGATGGCTTTCAGGAAGTCCGAGATACTCCCAAGACTTGCCATTGTTATTAGATTTATAGACACCAATTCCGGCATAACTCGAACGGCTGCTATTGACTTCCCCGGTTCCTACCCAAAGGGTACGGCTTTTCCAGTCCATGGCTATATCACCAATGGTCATGATATCCTCGGTATCAAAAATGGAATTGAAACTGATCCCGTTATTAGTCGTATGCCATAAACCTCCGGATGCATACGCCACATAAAATTCAGTAGGATCTTCCGGATTTACTTCCATATCTACAACCCTTCCACTCATAACACTGGGTCCGATATTGCGGAAACTCGTGTTGTTGATGAGGGACTGTTGTTGCATCACTTTTCTTTGTTGAACGCCTTTCATGCGCTCATCAGCTGATGTAGGCTTAACCTGTGCCAATCCGATCAAAGACCATAACAGGAAGCAAGCAGTTGTTAATTTTCTCATACTAAAATAAATAGTTGGTAATTTGGGATGCTCAATTTAGTGAATATGCGTTTTCTGACCTTGCCATTGTTCATTTTCTTTTCCTTGGCTTCTACGGCTCAGTGTGTGACTTTTAAGCTCACTTCTAAACGCGATACAATCAATTGCACCGATAAAAATGGACTCAAACAAGGTCGTTGGAAGGTTGAAATGCCCCCTTTAAGAGGCGAGAGGGGTTATGAAGAAGAAGGTCTATTTATCAATGGAAAAAAAGAAGGTACCTGGCGAAAATTCAACCTCATGGGCGATCTTTTGGCCGTTGAAAATTATAAATGGGGATTGAAAGACGGACAGTGCCGATACTACACCATTGCAGGCCTAGAGCGGGAAGAAGGCTGGAGAGCGGTGAATCCTGCCAAACAATTTGATACCATCGAAGTACAAGATGTCATCGACCCGAATAAGAATGAAATGGTGATCATTAAAACGAGTGGCAATGCACTCAAACATGGTCGCTGGCGTTTTTTTTATCCCATGACAGGTGAACTGATCAAAACAGAACACTGGTTTCTTGACCAGATCGTTGAGCCCGGAAAAGAACCCGGAAATCCGGAAAAAGGGGGTAAAAAAGCGGACAGCACGTCGGTAAAAAAGGATACTTCATCGGTAAAAACCAAGCCCAAAGAAGTGCTCGACTTCGAAAAAAAGAACTCCGGAAAGAAAAAAGTACAGGTAAGAGACGGTAGAACCGGCGGATAATTTTGTTTGAATAATTTTTCATTCCACAGGCAACCCCTACAACATAGATTGCGTATTCTATTCATTTATTGTAGTTTAACAGAAAGGCTAAAGTCTTTTACTGCCCGTTTTGTCAACCCAGACTGCCTCCATAATGACCCTGATTAACGGTTGTTCTCAGAATGATCGTAACTCTCAACGTATGTTGTATGAGGGATTATTTGATTATGCCATGAAAATCGCTTTTCGTTATATCCATCAGCAGGAAGAAGCGGAAGAAATGGTACACGAATCATTTATCAAACTCTATAAAAATATTGATCGGTTTGATGTACTACGTGATGGAGATACAGAAGCGCTATTCAAAGGCTGGTTCAAACGCATCATTGTTAATACTTGTATTGACCAACTCAGAAAAGTGCAATTGAATATCATACATCCGGAAAATGACAGTGATTATGATCATATAGGAGATACACAGGAAACAGGTTTAGATAAAATGGCCTATCAGGAGATTATAGAAGCCATCAGACAATTGACACCTGTTTATAGAACGGTTTTTAATCTTTTTGTTATTGAAGGTTTTAGTCATGATGAAATTGCGCAGACATTGGGAATCAGTGTAGGTGCTTCCAAATCGAATTTGTCGAAGGCCAAGAGTAATCTGAGAAAAATTATTTCACAAAGAAACATCCCTACCAATTATGTCTAATCCGGAAAACGATAGCAGACTTGAGCAGCTGAGCCGTGAAGCAGCAGATCGCTATACGGTGAAGGCCTCTCCTTCCTGGGATAAAATGGAAAGAGAGCTTGATAAGATATTACCTACTGAGAAAAAGAAAAAAAGACCTTTTCTTTTTTGGTGGATCATTCCAGGTCTATTGATGATAGTATCCATCCTTTGGTATACGATGCATACCCAAGCAGTTGATCAAGCAAGAACAGCTTCTGTAACCCAACAAAATGGCACCCATAAAGAACCCAACACAGACAACCCTATACAGCCAATTTTGGAAAAAGAAAAGACAGCATCCATACCATTGATATCTGATACTAAACTGCCAAACAAAATTTTCAAAGGTAGCAAGCAAAAACAGCCCTCATCCTATGAAGCAATAACAGCTTCAGCAATAGAACAACAGGAAAAAATACCATCATCATTCAAGAATGCCCAACCATCTTCTGCCATTGCATCCATACAAAAAGATACGATCATAGCTGCTGCAAACACAGCTTCATCTTCTACAGACAATAAAGAAATCATAGGTCTACCCATAGATACAGGCAACAATGTAACTGCTAGCAGTATCCATACAGCGAAAGATAGTACACCCGTATCCATAATGAATGTTCAAGAACCCATAACAATATCCACTAAAGACTCCATTGCGTCTAAAAACAAAAAAGAAAAAGCTGCTTTTAGTTGGGCAGTGGTAGCAGGAATCGATGCCACAACCGTGAAGTTCAGGTATACCGATAGAGCCAGTTTATCAGGAGGCGTTCTCATTGGGTATCACTTCAATCGCCATTGGTCAATCCATACCGGAGGGTTGTACACACGTAAAAATTATAAGATGGCAGGTAACGATTTTAAAGCCCCTACCGGTAGCTGGGTGGCCAATTATAAACTAGAAACAGTAGATGGTTTTTGTACGATGTGGGAAATCCCTTTATTGGCTCGTTATACTTTCGATACCAAAACAAAAACCAGGGCATTTATTAGCGGTGGACTCTCTTCTTACCTCATGACCCGTGAAAACTACAATTACTTCTATTATTTTAACGGATCACCTGTAAGAAGAAATGCCAATTATCCGGATGGGAAAATGCATCCTTTCTCTATCCTAAAATTATCTGCAGGCTGGATTCGGGAGACTCATAAAAGCAGTTCCCTAGTTGTTGAACCCTTTGCTAACCTGCCATTGAGCGGTTTGGGATTTGGTAGTGCAAAGCTAAGCAGTTTCGGAATTTATTTTTCTTATCAATTCAGGCAACCAAACAAGAAGAAGTAACGTATATAAGATAAATCTAAAACTACTATATGAATCAAATTCGCAAAAGCATAATCGGACTAATGATGATAGCAGGCACAGCCAGCATCATTGTAGCCTGTAGCAAAGGGGGAGATAGTCCATCAACAGGCGGCAACCCTCCACCTCCAGCCGGGAATAGTTGTGCCAGTAAAAATATCACAGTTACACTGGCTTCTACCGATGCAGCAGGTTGTGCGGGCGGTTCAGTAACCGTAACAGCTGCGGGAAGTACAGGATTCACTTATAATATTGATGGAGGTACTTTTCAGGCATCCAATGTATTTAACAATGTAGCTGCAGGAAACCATACGATTATTGCAAGAGATAGTGAAGGTTGTACCAAATCAGGCAGCGTAACGGTTAATGCTTCTCCTAGTGGTGCTTTATTTGCAGCTGTGAAAGCAGTGATCAATACCAATTGTGTGAGCTGTCATTCAGGTGCTTCTGCACAAGGTGGTATCTCTTTGAGTACAGATTGCAGTATTATCAACGCAGCAGCACGAATCAAAGCTAGAGCAGTAGATGGCAACCCATCTTTCATGCCACAGGGTGGACAATTAAGTGCTACTGATAAAAAGAAAATAACAGATTGGATTACGGCAGGCGGTAAATACACAGACTGATAACGGGTAAACTGTATAGTATGCAGTAAGAAGCAACCTCAGGCAAGGAGGTTGCTTTCTTTTTTATTTAAGCATCTTATCAAAATGTTTTCGGAAAAATAACAGTTGATAATCAATCGCCGTTCTCCAATAAGCCCAATCATGGGCACCCGGTCTTTCAATATAATCATGTGGAATATTCAGTTTTAGCATTTTATCATGTGCTGCCCTACTCATTCCAATAATCCTGTCTTGTATACCACAATCGATCAAAATCGATAAAGAATCTTTTGGATATTGCTCTACTACTTTCAACACACTCCAATCCTGCCAGTACTTTTTATTAGCTGCAGTATCACCCAATCTTTTCTCCACATCATATCCATTGGTGATCACAGATACATGCAAAGCTCCACTCATACTGCCACAACCACTAAAACGATCTGCATGTCTGAACCCAATGAACATACCTCCATGTCCACCCATACTCAACCCGGTAATCACCCTACCCTTTCTTTCTGCGATGGTGTGATACACACTATCAATAAAATCAGGAACTTCCCTACTTACAAAAGTTTCATATCGATAATTGCTATCAATTGGACTATCAAAATACCAGCTACCGATAGCGCCGTCCGGACAAACAATCATCATTTGATGTTGGTCGGCAAGGGTTTTGACATGAGGAACTCGGGTAATCCAATTCCTGTAATTGCCTCCATGACCATGCAATAAATACACTACCGGATATTTTTTGGCACCCTGCGTTTCATATCCTTCCGGTTTGATCACAACCGTCTTGATATTTTTACGCATCGCTTTGCTATAAATAGTGACCGTATCTACTGATGCGGCAAATACTTGCATCGATAACAGGAAAAACAGCAATGAAAAAGATAATCGCATAGACATTTATTTAACATAAAAAAGCCGTTTCTAACTCATCGCAAGAAACGGCTTTATAAAAATTTAGATCAGATTAATTTTTCTTTTGTTGTGCATTCTGCATAGGATTCACTCCTTGTGATTGTCCACGAGCAGCTGCACGTAATTTGAACAACTGGAATTTAGTAGGCTCAGCTACTGCAGGCCACTTATTGTTATTCTCATTGATATCAGCAGTCTCACGCATTGGATCTTGTTTGATACTCACCGCTTTTTTCTTAGTCATGAACAAGCGGGTTACTTTGTTTTCATTCTTTCTCCAGATTTGCGCAGAGATACGTTCTGTTTCTGTGGTACCATCTTCAAAAGTAAACTCAACGATCAATGGCATTACCAATCCGCCCTTATTGCTGAAAGTGATCTCATACAAATGCATGTCTTTGTATTTTGCTTTTTCAGCATCAGTTAATACATCAGGCGTTCCGAAAGAAGGCACAGGCACTCTTGTTACAGAATCGTAAGGCTCGAGTCCGCGAGCATATCTCCAGTAAAAATCACGCAAAGAAGTATCTACATCTGTTTGGAATACGATGCTTTTATCTTCTCTGTTACGGATCTTAGAAATATCTTCAAAAGCATTTAGTACGGGTTTGTCAATCGGCATAGTGCGACCTTCTGTTGAAGCACGTTGTTGTGGCTGTGCATTTGGATCGAATACTGCATAACGAACGGTATCAATAGCAATATCACAAGCATCGATACTATAGAACCAGCCTCTCCAGAACCAATCCAGGTCTACTGCGCTGGCATCTTCCATAGTACGGAAAAGATCAGCAGGTGTTGGATGTTTAAATGCCCAGCGACGTGCATACTCACGGAATGCAAAATCAAAGAGCTCTCTACCCATGATGGTTTCACGAAGAATATTCAAACCAGTAGCAGGTTTTGAATACGCATTGGGACCAAACTGAATGATGTTTTCACTATTGGTCATGATCGGCTCTAACTGCTCTTTCGGAGATTTCATATAATCTACAATTGCCCAGGCTGGCCCACGACGTGAAGGATATTTATTATCCCACAACTCTTCAGACAGGTATTGAACAAAAGTATTCAAGCCCTCATCCATCCATGACCACTGACGTTCGTCACTGTTTACGATCATTGGGAAGAAATTGTGCCCTACCTCATGAATAATCACACCCAGCATACCATATTTGGTTGCTTCGCTATAAGTACCATCAGGATTGGTTCTTCCGTAGTTGAAACAGATCATTGGGTATTCCATACCATTGGATGCTTCAATACTTTGTGCAACAGGGTATGGATAAGGAATTGAGAATTTAGAATAGCTCTTAATGGTATGTGCTACTGCTTTGGTAGAATATTTTCTGTATAAGCCATATGCTTCTTTACCGTAACCGCTCATACACATCACTTTCTTACCCTCAATATAGGTAGGCATGGCATCCCATACATATTTACGACTGGAAGTCCATGCGAAGTCACGAACATTATCGGCCTTGTAAATCCAAGTTTTCTTTTGTGTGCTCTTGCCCTGCTCAGCTTTTTTAGCTTCTTCCAAGGTTACGATTTCAACGGGCTCTTTGGCAGATTGTGCCTGATTCCAGCGAGCCAATTGCGCAGGTGTTAAAACCTGTGCATAGTTTTGACACTCCCCTGTACTCAATACAACATGGTCAGCAGGAACAGTAACCTGTACATTGTAATTACCAAACGTCAATGCAAATTCTCCTCTTCCGGTGAACTGATGGTTCTGCCATCCCTGGAAATCACTGTATACACATAAACGAGGGAACCACTGTGCCATGGTAAAAAGATGATTACCATCTACCAGTTCATAACCACCCCGACCGCCTTTAGTCATTCTATCTGCAATCTTATAACTCCAATCCAGATTGAACACGAATTTTTGTCCGGGTTTCAATGGTGTTGGCAAATCAATACGCATCATGGTGCGGTTGATGGTATATTTCAAGTTTTTACCGGTAGCATCTGTCAGTTTGCTGATGATATGTCCGTAGCCATTATCAGACTTACGCTCTTGCATATTATCCAGTGAATTCACAGTTACCTGACGGAGTGAGCTGGCATCTTCATATCCAGCATTGTTCACAGAGCTATGCTCGTTTTCATCCAGCTGTAACCAGATATAGGTCAGTATATCCGGAGAGTTGTTGTAGTAAGTAACTGTTTCACTTCCTTTGAGTTTGAGGTTGGCTTCATCCAACTCAGCTTTGATGTTGTAATCTGCACGCTGCTGCCAATATTTTGGTCCGGGTGCACCACTGGCAGTACGGTACTCATTCGGAGTAGGCAGAATGGTACCCAACTGTTCAAATTTGTTTCCATGATTAGAAGTGGGATTATTCATGATGTTCTGCGCTTGAACAGAGCAGAACATACCAATAGCCACTACTAGTGAAGCAAGTTTTTTCATCGTTTCGTTTTTATTGTGGTATTCTTTCTAATGCCATGAGAAGTGCTACTGCAAATACCCCTCCTGTTATAAACAAGAGAAACTCTCTGCGATTCCACTTCAAAAGTTGGACGAATATAAATGAAATGAGTAAAATTGCCAGCACGATTATGATCTGTCCGGCCTCCAATCCTAAATTGAACGCCAGTAACTGACCAATAATACTCTCATCCTTTCCCAACATGCTTTTCAGGTAGTTACTGAAGCCCAAACCATGGATCAATCCAAAAAAAAGAGCAAAGAAATAGATCAACGGAAATTTGCTTTTGAAGGTGAATTTGGTGACAAACAGATTGCTGATAGCCGTAATGACAATGGTCACGGGGATCAAAAATTCGATCCAGGCAACAGAATAATTCACCACATTGAATACGCTTAAAGCCAGTGTGATAGAATGGCCGATCGTAAAAGAGGTGATGAGGATCAATAGCTTTTTCCAATCACTAAACTGATACCGGATACAGAGTGCCATCACAAACAGAATATGATCGATACCTTTCAGGTCGGCTATATGCCGGAACCCTGTTTCAAAATAGACAATAAATTGATCCATAGGTGAATTGTAATTTTATTGTGACCTTTGTATATACAAAAGCAAGATTTTGAGATGGTAAATATAATGATTCAGTGGATGTTGATTGGATTGCTCAATGTGGCACATCCATTTTTTATGTCGGTTATTGACATCAACCATAACGCCAAAGATGCAACACTGGAAATTAGTGTTCGCGTATTTAGTGATGACCTGGAAAAAACCTTACAACAATTCAGCAAACAAAAGATTGACATCTTAAACCCTGCGCAAAAAGAATTGATCGAAAAACAATTGCAGGCTTATGTTTCACAGCGACTCAAACTGAATGTAAACGGCAAACCCGTGAATTTTCGCATACTGGGATATGAACAACAAATGGAAAGTACCTGGTGTTATTTTGAAGTAGAAAATCAACCCTTGGTCAATACTGTAGATGTCAATTGTAGCTTATTGTACGATTATGAGTCGAATCAGGTAAATATTGTTCATGTGAAAACAAAGGGTGTACAGAAAACCTACAAATTGGATTATCCGAAAAGAGAAACCAGCTTCCGGTTTTAGGCTATGCATCAATAATGCTGACCAAAATTTTATCGATGCGGTGCTGATCCATATCGATGATCTCAAAACGGAACATTTTCCATTCCATGGTATCTCCGGTAACCGGTATTTTTTCGAGTTCATGAATGATAAAACCTGCCAGTGTATCAAAATCCCGATCTCCTTCCATCATCCATTCTGTTTTATCAAAATGGGTAAGAAAATCGTAGAAAGGAATCTGAGCATCTACCAGGAAGCTACCATCCGCTCTTTCCAGAATTTCATACGCTTCATCTTCTTCCTGTGGTATATCACCAACGATGGCTTCTAAAATATCGTTAAGGGTAATTAATCCCAATACTGAACCATATTCATCCACAATAAAACAATGATGAATTTTGGTTTGCTTGAATTTTTCCAATACCTGATAAGCAGTATTGTTTTCCGGTACATACATCGCATCTTTCATCAGACTGCTGATGGTTGCATCGGCATGTGCCGCAAACAAGTCTTTGAGCGATACCACACCTTTGATATGATCAATATCTTTCTCACAAACAGGATACACGGAATGCATATTTTCCATCACTTCTCCCCTCACACTAGCAACGGTATCATCTACTTCCAACCAAACAATATCGCTTCTATGGGTCATGAGTGAAGTGATATTACGATCACTCAAATGAAATACGCGTTCAATAATTTCCTGCTCTGCTTCTTCAATTGTTCCCTGCTCTGTTCCTTCACTGATAATCGCTTTGATCTCTTCCTCGGTCACCTGATTATCATTGGGTTTCATATTCAGCAAACGAATGATGATATGCGATGACTTACTTAATAACCAGATAAATGGAAATGTGATCCAGGTTACGACGCGCATTGGGCCCGCCACGGATTTAGCAATGCCTTCCGGATTACTAAGTCCGATTCTTTTTGGCACCAGTTCTCCCAATACCAATGAGAGATAAGTAACAATAATTACAATGATGATGGTGGCAACAGTACTTGCATATTCCCCAAATGTGCCATATTGAGAGAGCCAATTTTTCAATGGTTCTTTGAACGTATCGCCGGAGTAGATACCCGTTAATACCCCTACCAGCGTAATACCGATTTGTATAGTGGATAAGAAAGTATCTGGGTGATTGGCGAGATCTAAAGCTCTTTTTGCATCCATATCACCTTTAGCCGCCTGTGCTTCCAGCCTTGCTTTTCTGGCTGATACCAATGCAATTTCTGCCATGGAAAAAAAACCATTCAGAATGATTAAACCGAGTATAATTAAAACTTCTGTCATGTTATTGTTTCTTATTTTTTTGTCCATCCAGATCTACGAGGACATAAGAAACGGTTTCTTTTGATCTTGTTTTTGGATTCAAAAAAGGTAAGGTCAACATACTTACCCCGAAATATTCTCCCTCAAATATAGTACTCAGATCGGGAAAGCGTTGTTGTAGCGCCGGGACTGTTGATTTTCTGGTTAAAATCACTTCATTAGCGACCAAAGAATCCAGCGCCGTTTTTCTTTGAAAAATATGTTTACCATAGAAGTGAAGTGCCCTACTTTCATCAATTTCATATAGGATCACTTTGTTTTTATCCAGTTGCGATTGATGAATAACGGATGCTGCAGTATTACCCAATTGATATTTCAATAACTGCGGATAAAACCCTGTTGCCAACAGAAAATTAACGCCTATGACGGTATAGAGCGCCCATATAAAAAGAGACTTAGGTTGCTTGTGGGTTCGAAAAAGTAATCCAATAAAACCCAGACATCCTATAATTGCCAACAGTTTTAATGCCATCGGAATTTCCGGGAAAGGCCAGAAAATCAAAACGATCACGGCAACCCATAAGAGTAAAAAAATAAACCCATGTACCCAATTGAACAGCTTTCTCCAAACCGGCCATTGCTGTTCAAAAAGCATACGATGCAGAAAACGCGCAGCGATAATAGCTGCTAATGGCAACACTACAAAAATATAATGAGGTAATTGCGCTTGGCTTCTTGCCAGAATACAATAGGTAATGATGAAACCACCAGCTGTCATCCATTCTTCTTTACCGGATATTCGGAATCGTTTCATCCACAGCTCCCGAACGGCAAAGATCAATCCTCCAAAAAAGAAAAAGATCCATGGCAGAAAACTCCACAACATGTTTTCAAGAAGAAACGTAAAATGATTCATTTCATTGAATACATTTTCACCGGTATATCTCCCAAAGCTTTGCGTCCAATAATAAAAACGAAGACCGGAGTTCACAGGTTTGCCATGAAAGATTTTACCCGGTTCCAGATCATACTGTTGGTATAATCCAATACTCATGGGTACCAATAAGACAGCCACTATTAATAGACCGATGATATATTCCCATCTAAAAAACTGTTTCCACTCCCTTCGTAATACAAAATGAGGAATGAATGCAAAAGCCGGAACCATGAGTGCGATAGGGCCTTTGGTCATCATACCCCCTGCTATTGCCACAAATGCCCAGATCAAATGTTTCCATCGATTATTTTCATACCAGGCTGCCAGTTGCCACAAACTAAATGTTACCCAACCCAATAACATGGTATCGCAGCGAACATCATGTACCATTAAAAAAACGGCTTGTGAGGAAGCCAGTATAATGGCAGACAACTGAGCAATGGTTTGGCTATAAAAAAGCAAGGCCAATCGGTAGGTAGCATAAATAGCCAATAACAACATCAATACAGAGGGAATTCGGTACGCCCAATCATACACGCCCAAGAAACGCATACTGAGTGAAGAGAGCCAGAAAAGCATGGGAGGTTTATCCAAATAATCATGCCCTAAATCGTACAACTTGAGAAAGCTATTATTCTCAAGCATTTCTCTACTCATCGATGCATATTGTGCAGCATCGATATCAATAACGGGGATACCCCACATAGCGAGTATGTATACCAGCAGACAGGCTAATAAAGTTCCTTTAAATAATCGGTCGCTCATTGTGAAAGTGATGTTTCATTTTGCATTAAAGTAATGGGGCCTATTTTACGATTGTAATAACCTGCTGTTAAGGCTCCTATACCCGAACCCAGTAATGCTCCAAATACAATATCAATGGGATAATGCACCCCCACATATACCTGACCATAACTGATGGTAGCAGCCCACACAAATAACCATTTCCCCCATTTTCCGAAAAGATGTCGGGTAGTTAGAAAAACAAACATGGCAAACCCAAAATGATTGGTAGCATGGGAGGATGTAAAACTGAATCCACCTGAGCAATGCTCTAGTAATAACCGCATTTTACCCACTAATAATTCTTCGTTACATGGGCGTATTCTAGCAAACCAATTCTTAATCAATGAACTACTTGCCTGATCTGTCAGCGCAACGTTGATGATCGCAAATAAAATCCAAGACCATGCTTTTTTACCAAAATTCACAATGGCCAATACAATCAAAAACAAATAAAAAGGCACCCACAATTCTGAATCACGCCACAGCGGGAAAATCTTATCGAGCAATGGATGAGTGAGTATCGTATTGATTTTCAAGAACAACCAGCTATCCCACTCCAGTATTGTTTGAAGCAGGCGTTGAAAAAAAGACTGTAATAAAAAGTAGTCAACCATGAGCGGATAAAGTTACACTATGTGTCGTTAATAAACCTTTAACAAAATATCCTTTGAAAATAGGGGCACCCATCTTGAAAATGATTAATTTAAAGTATGAAAAAGATACTGCTTCTACTACTGCTATTCTTTTCTTGTATGTTATCTTTTGCTCAGCAAACTGAAAAGAAGACCATTCATGTAACACCCAGTTCACATTTGAAAAAATTTCTGAAGTTGAATGAAAAACAGAAGCAGGGTATTTTAGTAGAACCACTTACTATAAAGGAATATCCCCGACAAATTACTTTGTCAGATTCGTTAAGAAAAGGACTTTTAAGGAAAGGAATGCAACCAATCATTACTAATAGCATTCCAGTTTGGTCTCCTGGCAGTGATTATGTTTTTAATATGCCCGGCACTTTCGCTTATGATAAAAACCAGGTGCGTGTACATGTACCTCGATTTGTCACTGTAGTTAGGAATCAAAATGTAGCAGCTTCTGAAAAAAATAGTACCCCTACCAAAGAGTAACTAAGCCTTAAGATTTCTTCGCCAGAATAATCATTCTGGGAGATTTACGTACATCATACCTGCCCAATTGGTAATCGCCAAATACTTCCTGTACCTGCATGCCTTGATAAGCCAGCATATCTGTAAAATCGCCCAATGAAAATTTTGCTACTCGTTCTGTATACAAGTGATGCGGCGTAGGATGTGTAGGATCTGTAATCTGTATTTGCTTAAAGAAATGATCTTCATCATGCCATTTACTGATATGAAACAGCACTTCTCCCGCGTGCATAATGGTTGATTTTTCTAAATGATCTTCCGCATAATGTACATTCAGATAATCAATCACGAAATAACCACCATGTTGTAAACTTTGCGCAACGGTTCGAATGGCGCTGTCATGCTCACGGCGTGTTTTGAAATAACCGAAGCTGGTAAAAAAGTTAAATGCATAATCATAATAGTTCACCCAAAAAGGCAAACGCATGTCGTGCTGATAAAAATGTAAACTTTCTGTTTCCTGCTCTTTGGCAGCAATGATAGATGCGGCAGAAAGATCGATACCTGTTACATCAAAACCCATATCCGCCAAGGCCTTACTATGACGTCCCTTACCACAGGCAACATCCAGCATACGAGAGCCTGATTTGGGTTGCAGGTATTGAATCAGCGTAGCGATAAAATCCATCGCCTCACGATCGTCCCTGTGCTGATACAATAAATGATAATAATGAGAATTAAACCAATCCCTAAACCACGCTTTATCCGGCATAAAAACACATTGATAGCGCAAAATTACATGAAGCAGCGCTACAAAAATTGAATTATGTTTGCAGCCGCAAAATATCAGGCAATATGGCACTTATCAAGAGCATTTCAGGTATCAGAGGAACGATTGGCGGCAAACCCGGCGATACATTAAGTCCACTGGACGTTGTTCGCTTTACCGCAGCTTATGGAACCTGGCTTTCTAAAAGGGCTGGCGACAACCAAAAAGTGGTCATTGGTCGTGACGGACGCATCAGCGGAGAAATGGTTCAACGCCTGGTCGTAAGTACCTTGAACGCACTGGGATTGGATGTGGTAGATCTTGGATTGAGCACCACTCCAACGGTAGAAATGGCCGTCGTTTTCGAAAAAGCAGCAGGTGGTATTATCCTCACTGCCAGTCATAATCCAAAAGAATGGAATGCATTAAAATTATTGAATGAGAAAGGAGAATTCATTAGTGGAGAAGATGGAGCCGCTTTATTAGAGATTGCTGCCAAAGATGATTTTACGTTTGCATCAGTTGATAAACTCGGTGGATATACTGTTAATGAAACAGCACTGCAACAACATATTGACGCTGTATTGGCTTACCCTTTAGTGGATATTGCTGCTATCAAAAAAGCAAAGTTCAAAGTGGTATTAGATGCCATCAACAGTACCGGAGCCATTGCTGTTCCTGCCCTATTAAAAGCATTAGGCGTTAAAGATATTACGGTATTGAACGGTGAAGTGAACGGGAAATTCGCTCACAATCCGGAACCTTTACCTGAGCATTTAAGAGAACTTTGTAACGAAGTCAACAAACAAAAAGCAGATATTGGTATCGCTGTAGATCCTGATGTAGATCGTTTGTGTTTCGTTTGTGAAGACGGTTCTTTGTTTGGCGAAGAATACACCCTTGTTGCTGTTGCGGATTATGTATTAAAAAACAGAAAGGGAAATACTGTCAGCAATATGTCTTCCACACGCGCTTTAAAAGATGTTACGATCAAACATGGTGGAACTTATACACCCAGTGCTGTTGGTGAAGTGAACGTCGTGAATAAAATGAAAGCCGTGAATGCAGTGATTGGTGGCGAAGGGAATGGTGGCATTATTGTTCCTGATCTGCATTATGGCAGAGATGCGCTGATCGGCATTGCATTATTCTTGTCACACATGGCTTTGGAAAAGAAATCAGCCAAGCAATTGAGAAATAGCTATCCCGATTATTTCATGAGCAAAAATAAAATTGAGCTCACGGCCGGATTCGATCTCAAGAAAATATTTGAACATATCAAAAAGAAGTACAAACAACACCCCATCAATACCGAAGATGGCTTGAAAATAGAGTTTGAGAATGATTGGGTACACTTGCGCACCAGCAATACAGAACCTATTATCCGTATCTACGCAGAAAGCAACTCCGAAACCGTTGCCGCGAATATTGCCAATAAATTGATTAAGGATATTCAGGAAGTGATGTGATGGAAAAGTCAAAAGTGAAAAGGCAAAAGTCAAAAAATTGTCCGTTTCACTTTTGACCTTTCACTTTTCACCTTACACCCTTCACTTTTGACTTTTGACTTCTCCCCTTTCCCCTACCTTTGCCCCATGGAAAGAATCTATCTCGATAATGCAGCTACTACCGCATTAGACCCATTGGTATTAGAGGCTATGATGCCTTATTTGACCAGTCAGTTTGGTAATCCTTCTTCTATTTACAGTTATGGAAGAGAAAGTAGATTGGCGATTGAGAATGCGCGTAAAACGGTGGCTAAAATATTGAATGCTCATCCGGCAGAGATCTTCTTTACCAGTGGTGGTACGGAGAGCAGTAATACGGCTATTACCGCCGCAGTTCGTGATCTGGGATGTAAACATATCATCTCTTCCGTGATCGAACACCATGCTACTACACATACCGTTGAATTTTTATACCATTCAGGAGAAGCGGCTTTGAGTTATGTAAAGCTGCTGCCGAATGGACATATCGATCTGGAAGATCTGGAACGTTTATTGGCAGAGAGTGAAGAAAAATGTTTGGTGACGCTGATGCATGCCAACAATGAAATTGGTAATATCATGGACATCCATGCCGTTGGTGAACTGTGCAAATTATACGGCGCCATTTTCCATAGTGATACCGTTCAAACCGTTGGACATTTCCCTTTTGATTTGCGTAATACGCCCGTTCATTTTATTACCGGTGCCAGTCATAAGTTTCATGGCCCAAAAGGGGTTGGATTGCTGTATATCAATGAGAATGTAAAGATCAAACCTTTTGTGCATGGCGGTAGTCAGGAAAGAAATATGCGTGCGGGAACAGAAAACCTATATGGCATTGTAGGTTTTGCCAAAGCATTAGAACTTGCAACAGCTAACTATGAACAAGATAGTACTTACATCAAAGGGTTGAAAATATACATGATGGAGCAGTTGAAAAAGCATATCAAAGGAGTTGCTTTTAATGGTGATACTTTGGGTCGCTCTTTGTATACAGTGTTGAGCGCAAGCTTCCCTAAAACAGAAAAAAGTGAGATGATTTTGTTCAATCTGGATATTAATAATATCTGCGCCAGCGGAGGAAGTGCCTGTACCAGCGGGGCTGATCAAGGTTCACATGTCATCAGGGCTATCAATAATAACCCCAATCAGGTGACTGTTCGTTTCTCATTCTCCAAGCACAATACCAAAGCAGAGATTGATCATGTGGTAGAGCAGCTCAAAGAAATGATCTAAGCGTACTACACATAAATATGTGATGTTGATGAACGGTGACACATTCATGCAGCCATAGTTTAGTTTTGCTTGTCAAGAAATAAATAAAACCATTCATGAAAAGACTTCTACTCTTATTTGTACTTGCTGCAAGTATTCATACGACTGTTACCGCTCAAAGAGACAATAGTGACTTACCGCTGCCTCCTGCCAAAAATATCTATGGAGAGATTGGAGGTCCGGGTATTCTTTCATTAAACTATGACCAGCGTTTCAAAGGACAAAAAGGCCTGGGATTTCGCGTAGGAGCCGGTGGAATTGGATTTTTAACCTCAGGAGTATTCGCAATCCCTGTTGGACTTAATTATTTATCCGGAAGCAATGGACATTATCTTGAACTAGGAGCCGGAGCCAGTGCTATCACTATTACAGATGGGGAAGATTTCTTCGAAAACAGTTCTTCCACCGTTTTTGGCTACCTCAATTTCGGATACCGTTACCAACCAGAGAAAAATGGATTCACGGGCAGGGTATTTGTCTCTCCCCTCATCACAGGTGCAGGTGTCTTCCCCTTTTATGGAGGTATCTCTTTCGGATTCAAATTTTAATATCAAAGAGGCTGTACCAGAAATCTGATACAGCCTCTTTCTTGTACTATCGACCATGGACCATGGACTATTAGCTATGAACCATCAGCTATAATCTTCCTCCTCATCCGCTACATCAAAATTCATCTCACCAAGATTCATCATACTTCCGATCAAATCTTTAAACTCTATCCTACCCTCAATTGTTTTCTTACTGATGAGTGAATAAGCAGCCAAACCATGCAATACAAATTCCATCAATAAGGCATTTTGTTGCTTACTGGCTTGCGGAAAATACTTTTTTACGAAAGCGTATAATCCATCAACCTGGTATAAAGCATTGATACGTGCTTCATCTTTCATATCTGTCAACAAATCCACATGATTCCCGCCATCAAACCAGCGAATAATGGATTTATAAGGATTCTCCGGCTCTTTTTCTTCCACTGATTTTTTCCCTGCACTCCTTTTTTTCTTGATCTGATCCGGATTCGGGAAGTATTGAACAAACTGTGAACGAATCGCTTTGTCTACCAGATTCAACGCTACCTGATAAGGTCCCTCCTGCTCTCCTTCATACACCAGTTCTATCTTTCCCGTGATCGCCGGAATAATACCACTCAGATCACTGATCCAAATTTGGGTTTGTTTTTCTTGATGAATCAAAGCCCTTCTTTCTGCACTGCTCACCGCATTCTCAAAAGCTGCAATGGTTAAGCGTGCACTCACCCCACTCTTTTTATCTACATACTCATTGTTACGTGCTTCAAAAGCAACCTGCTCAATCAATCGTTTCACCAAATCACTCACTTCTACTTTTGAAGCCTGATCTGCAGGTATTCTCGCTTCCTGTTCAGTAATCGCCAGTGAGTTTTCAATGGTTTTGGGATAATGGGTAAGTATCTGACTTTGTATACGGTCTTTCAAAGGTGTAACAATGCTGCCTCTGTTGGTATAATCTTCCGGATTGGCGGTGAAGATGAATAAAATATCCAGCGGCATACGAAGTTTGAAACCTCTGATCTGAATATCACCCTCTTGTAAGATATTAAACAGCGCTACCTGAATTCTTGCTTGTAGATCCGGTAATTCATTAATCACAAAAATTCCTCTGTTGCTTCTCGGAATGATTCCATAGTGAATCACTTTCTCATCAGCGAAACTCAATTTTAAATTGGCCGCTTTAATGGGATCAATATCACCGATCAAATCGGCCACACTCACATCAGGTGTGGCTAGTTTTTCTCCATATCGTTCGCTGCGGTGTATCCATTGGATGGGGGTATCATCTCCATGTTCTGCAATCAGGTCTTTGGCAAATTTACTCATGGGTTGCAGCGGATCGTCATTCACTTCAGAGCCGGCAACAATGGGAATATATTCGTCCAGCAAATCCACCATTTGTCTGGCCATTCTTGTTTTTGCTTGTCCTCTCAATCCGAGAAAAAGCATATTGTGTCTGCTTAAAATAGCACGTTCGGTATCAGGAATCACGGTGTCCTCATACCCAATGATGCCTGCAAAAGGATTTTCCTTTTCTTGAATAGAGCGAATCAGATTTTCTCTGACCTCATCTTTTACGGAACGTGATTGATAACCACTTTTCTTTAATTCACCTAATGTGTTGATGTGCTGTATCTTCATTATGTCTTATTCTTATTTGAGAAATGCTTTTTTTGAAGTCAATAATTTTGGATCTTTTTTAAACAAAGAGAAAGAAGAAAAGAGATTGCGCAGAGTCGTTCATTAATAGACAGTTCTTCTTTTTCCGCTTTCGAAATCTTTGAAGATAAATGCTCCCAATTTATCCAGGCTAGCAAAAAATGCTTTGCCATTATTCATTTCGGTAAACTCTTGTACAAAGCTTTGCAGATAAGGATCAGAAGCAATCATGAAAGTCGTGATCGGTATTTTCAATTTTTTACATTGTGCTGCCAAATTGATACACTTGTTGACTACTTTTCTGTCTAACCCAAAACTGTTCTTATAATATTTCCCTCCGATCTTCAAACAAGTGGGTTTACCATCTGTGATCATGAAGATTTGTTTGTTCGGATTCTTTCGTCTACGTAAAAGATCCATCGCCAACTCCAAACCTGCAACGGTATTGGTATGATAAGGTCCTACTTGCAAATACGGCAGGTCTTTGATCTCAATACTCCATGCGTCATTCCCAAACACTACAATATCCAATGTGTCTTTTGGATATTTGGTCGTGATCAACTCACTCAATGCCATTGCCACTTTTTTCGCAGGCGTGATCCGATCTTCTCCATACAAAATCATGGAATGAGAAATATCGATCATGAGCACGGTTGATGTCTGCGTTTTGAAATCGCTTTCTCTGATTTGAAGATCCTCCTCTTGCATCGAGAAACTCTCTACTCCTCTATTGATCTGTGCATTGCGAATACTCTCTGTAAAATCAATTTGCTCCAACATATCACCAAACTGAAAGGGTCGGGTATCCGGATTGATCTCATCTCCCTGTCCGGGTTTAAAAGTTTGATGATTGCCCTGTCTGCTCTTCTTCAATTTCCCGAAGATCTCTTCCAGACTTTTCTTCCGGATGGTTTGTTCTGATTTGGCGGTGATGGAGAAACTTCCACTAGCAGGATCTTCCGATAAATAGCCATTTTGTTTGAGGTCTTCAATAAAATCCCCCATTCCATAATCGTTATCGGTAAGCTTGTATTGTTTATCGAGTTCATTGAGCCATTGTAAAGCCTCTGAAGCATCTCCATTGGTATACGTGAGCAGTTGCATGAACAGATTCAATAGCTGTTCAAACTTGGTTTGTCCATTCTCACTGGGATCAAAATGTATAAATCGGTGTCCTAGCATCTTATTGCAATTTAACAAGCAAACGAACAGGATGGTTTGCGATATACGTAAAAGAAATTTGCTGGTCAGGCGACCAGCAAAGGCAGGGGTTAATAATATGGATAAAAGAAAGCCCCGATTGGCGATACTACCAATCGGGGCTTTCTTTTATTGATATCATTCCAGTAAGCGATTATTTTTGAGCAGCCGAATCAGCCGCCATCATTTTACCGGGTATTTGCAATTTTGGATTGTAAATCGATTGCATTTGCGAGATCGCTTGCAAATAATTCTCAGATCCACGTTTCTCAGCTTCCATTAGTTCGGACTTGCGGCCTGTTAATGAATTGTAGAACCTGATCTGTTGTTCCAAATCTTTTTTCACTGAGTTGGATACTTTGTTCGCTAAAGTCGTATCTCCTGCCAGATAACAAGCTTCTAAGAATAATAATGAATTTCGATTATGCATGTTACCGCGACTCGCCATACCATAAGGCATGTTTTCATCCAGCATCATTTTATCGATCTGGTTCAATACTTTTTTAGCATCCTCCTTACGATTCTTGCTGGCCAGATCCAATGCTAGATCTGCATAAGCAGTACGTATGGTATTCAACTGACGACGATTCTCTTCATCAAAATACACACCTGGCACGTTCGCGCTACCAAACTTGAATTTGTTGGATACTTTATCAAGCATATAATCAGTATTCACACGATCATTCTCAACAGGCACCAGTCTGTATGTTAAACCATCTCTACGCAAGAACTGCTCAAAGCCCATATTCTCCAGTGATGGAGAGGTGAAATAAATCGGACGCTGCCATTTATTCGCTGCAATGATATTCAATACTGCCAGATCATTTTTCATCAAGGTATTTCTACCGATTTCAAAACGAAGCTCATTCACAATACTATCAGTAGCATTAGCCGTTCCGTTCTTGATGACATTTTCACGATCAACAGGAAGAGAAACTTTCTTCACCGGATAACTGTAGCTGTTCTCTGGATTATCTGCTCCTACATAATTTTTCATAAGGTCATACAGATCGTAATAACGATTCTCCGGAATATTCGGATCGGGTCTATATTCAATATAATCACGCTTACCCCCTTCAATTTGTTCTGCTGTCCAGATCACATCTATCGGAGCACTTTCGTTCACTTTATAACGCAGTTGATTGATGTACCAATCGATACCCAATAAACTATAGTTGATCACTCTAACATCTCGTCTTACACCTTCTACTTCCTGAGCATACCAAAGTGGGTAAGTATCGTTATCACCAAACGTAAATAAGATCGCATTCGGCGCACAGCTTTCCAGGTAATCACGAGCTACATCTGGCGCTACTGTTTTCTTGCTTCTGTCATGATCATCCCATTCTTGCTGAGCCATCAAAACCGGTACTGCAAATAAGCAAATAATGGCAGCCAGCATCGCACTCATACTTGCTTGCTTTACTGCTTTGTTCAGCCAGTCTCCTACTTTCAACACACCCAATCCAATCCATACGGCAAAAGCATAGAAGCTACCTACGTAAGCATAATCACGCTCACGAGGTTGATAACCGGGTTGATTGAGGTAGAGTACAATGGCAAAGCCGGTGAAGAAGAACATGAGGAAGTTCACCCCGAAATCATCACCACGTTTCTTGTAATGGTAGAACAATCCCAGCAATCCCAAAATCAATGGCAGCGCAAAGAGTTTGTTATTGGCTTTGTTATTCTTTAAAGAATCAGGCATCAGACTTTGATCCCCATAAATCACTTTATCTACCACCGGAATACCGGTGATCCAGTTACCATCACGAACATTGCCAGTAAAGAGACCCTGGTTATCATTTTGTTTACCGGAGAAGTTCCACATAAAATAGCGGAAATACATCCAGTTGATCTGATAACCAAAGAAGAATTTAATATTATCAGCCTGATTGGGTTCACGCTCCCAACTTCCATCATTCATTCTATTGATGCCTAAATAAAAAGCATAGTAGTCCTGATGGCTTTGATCATTGCTGATATCCCATACACGAGGAAAGACCATTTTATCTTCTGCTGCAAATACATATCTTCTGTCATCGCCTAAACTGATGTATTGATCTCTTGCTTTTTGATAACGCGTACCCGTTGTCTTCAGATCAATCGGACGAGAAGTGAATTTTTGTCCATACAATAATGGAAAATCACCATACTGCTCACGACCCAGATAACCCACCAAGCTGATCGGATTATCTACATTGTACATGTCTACCGATGGATTGGCATTACTGCGAATCATGGTAGTTACATAAGTACTGTATCCGATCAACATAAAAGTGATACACCATAAACCTAAACGTAAATATGCCCAGTTCTTACGAGCTGCATATTTTAAACCATACCAGATCAATCCGGCAAGTAACAAGAAGAAAAATGCGAAGCCTGAGAAGAAAGGCAATCCGAAACCGTTGACAAACCAACGGTCGAACGTACCGGCAAATTTTACAGTGTATTGAATCACTCCTACCTGTACTACCCCTGTAATTACACAGGCCAATACAAAGAAGATATAGATACCGCCATAAACGGCTTTTTTCTGTTTATTCAATCCTTCTACAAGGAATAAAAGTCCAATCGCTGCTGCAGTACCTAAAATCATTAATCCAGCCAGTGTACTGTCCATCGAAGGATTTCTATCCGAAACTTCTCCTTTTGCTACAACCAGTGCACCAATAAAAGCCAGAACGCCACCAATGGCTACCAAACGTAAAAACCATTTGCGTAATAATTCATATTTGAAATTATCACGCTTACGGAAATAATACACCATGACGATCGCCGGAATGGTCAAGAGGTTCAATAAGTGAACGCCGATGGAGAGACCCATCATAAAGAAGATGAAGACGATCCAACGATCGGCTCCGGGTTCATCGGCATGGTTTTCCCATTTCAAAATGGCCCAGAAAACGATGGCCGTAAAGAAAGAAGACAATGCATATACTTCCCCTTCAACAGCGCTGTACCAGAAAGAATCACTGAAGGTATACGCCAACGCTCCTACAACACCCGCACCCATGATACTCCACAATTGTGCACCGCTAATGGTATCTGTGGTTTTAACACTCACGATTCTACGAGCAAAATGGGTGATGGTCCAGAACAGAAATAAAATGGTAAATCCGCTGGCCAGTGCACTCATGATATTCACTGCTTTAGCAGCCGCCATGGGATTATCGCCAAAAAGTATAATGAATATGCGACCCAATATCACAAACAAGGGTGCGCCCGGTGGGTGCGGAATCTGCAGACGGAAACAACTACTCACAAACTCGCCGCAATCCCAAAGACTGCCACCAGCTTCTGCTGTTAAAATATACACGGTACAGGCAATGAAACATACGACCCAACCGACCAGATTATTAATACGGGTAAACTGCATATTGGTTTTGGTTTTTAAAGACTGGCAAACATACCTTATTAATGCTAAAATTGAAAATGGGAGCCTGAGAATCAATTTTTTTAAGAAAATGTTAGTAACCAAGCGAATGAATCATATTCTTGAGTAAATAAAATCTTGTACTAACTAAGAAATTTAGAAAATAAAGAGCCTAAATTATTGGCTTGCTGAAGTAATAATTCTTAATCAGTCCCTGTGGACGGGCCTCATTGGGGTCGGTGTCGAGCGTAGCGATGACAGATCAGATCTCGCATAGCGGATCTGATCAGAGGCCAATGCAGCCCGGGAACAGGGACGGGGCCATTCGGCCCGGGAGTAATAATAATTTTGACTTTTAGTGTGTTTAACTTTAATAGTGTTACACTTTAGTAAGTAATATAGGATTCATTTTATAAGCAGCGAAAACGCGAGCATTTTTCTCTATGATTCATGACCCGACTACTATCATTTTGTTTGTTTTTTATCAGCAGTATGCCCCTTCAGGCACAAAAGAAAACAGTATTCTCAATAGTGGGGTCACTCCATCAAACCCAATATGATATTAGTAAGAGCCAAAATGCTTTTGGACTGGGGATCGGGGGTAAATTCAGTTACAGGCTTGCCCCAAAACTACTTTTGGATGCAGAAGTAGGTAAAGCCCTATTCGGCGGTACCAAAGAAATGGTTGTGATCAATGGGAAACCGCTTAATCCTAAATATGGAATTACACATAGGTATTTGGGATTGCAATATCCCATCATTTTCCCATTGAGTCTGGCATCGCATTGGGGTCATTATTCATTGGATGGGGAGAGTCATCATGGGTTTAGACAGTCTGCCTTATTGGCTTTTTCCAAAAAGGAAAAAATACACCTGAGAATCAGTTTTGATCATATTTTTCAGGACCATGAATTGAGGGAAGGTGACTGGGGTTTTTGGAGTTCCGGACTTGTAGTCAGGCTTTTCTGAGTGGGGCAAACGGGTCCTTTCAGGCTATGCAGAATCATCTTTCCTTCCTACCTTTGCGGCCCATGAGTCAGAAGCGTAGCGTTGCATTTCACACCTTAGGTTGTAAACTGAATTTTTCAGAAACTTCTACCCTTTCCCGTATGTTGGAACAGGAAGGTTTTGAGAAAAAAGAGTTTGATGATCTGGCAGACGTGTACGTGATCAATACCTGCTCTGTAACCGATAACGCGGATAAAGAATGTCGCCAATTGGTAAGACGCATACAGCGTCGCAATCCGGAAAGTTTTGTAGTAATTACCGGTTGTTATGCACAATTAAAACCCAAAGAAATTGCTCAGATACCGGGTGTAGACCTGGTACTGGGTGCTGCAGAGAAATTCAATATTGCTTCGCACATCAGTGAATTGGCCAAAGGTGATCCTACCCGTATCTGCAGCTGTGATATTGAAGAAGTCAGTGGATTCAATGCTTCATTTTCACAAAACGACCGAACACGTACTTTTTTGAAAGTACAAGACGGTTGTGATTATAACTGTTCTTTTTGTACCATTCCCATGGCCAGAGGTAAGAGCAGAAGTGATAGTATTGAAAACGTTGTTAAGCAAGCGGAACTATTGGCAGGTAATGGCGTGAAAGAAATTGTATTAACCGGTGTAAACCTTGGTGATTTCGGTAAAGGCGCAGATGGTGGCAGACATGAAGAAGACTTTTATTCGCTGATACAGGCATTGGACAAAGTGCAAGGCATTGAACGCTATCGCATATCCTCTATTGAACCCAATTTGCTGACCAACGATATCATTGCTTTTGTAGCCAACAGTGATAAGTTCATGCCTCATTTTCATATCCCTTTACAAAGTGGCAGCAATGAGCTATTAGGATTGATGCGCAGAAGATATAAGCGCGAACTCTATGCTGAACGTGTGGCACTGATCAAAAAGCTGATGCCACATTGTGCGATTGGCGTGGATGTGATCGTTGGCTTCCCCGGTGAAACCGATGCTCATTTTCAGGAAACTTTTGATTTTCTGCATTCATTGGACGTTTCCTATTTGCATGTATTTACTTATTCAGAAAGAGATCATACCAAAGCATTAGAAATAAACCCTGTAATACCTATTCACATCAGAAACGAACGCAACAAAACACTGCGTAATCTTTCTTACATGAAAATGCAATACTTCACTGAACAACATCACGGACAAACCCGTAAGGTTTTATTTGAGGCGTTTGAGAAGAATGGGATGATGGAGGGGTATACTGATAATTATATCCGAGTAACAACTCCGTATAGAAAAGAATGGGCGAATGAGATTGTGGATTGGCGTATTTGATAGGTGGCTGATTAACTTATTTGGTTACACCCTTTGTTTTTTAAAATTTACTGTTTATATTGTACCGAAAGATGCCCACCCCCTTGGCATCGGGTAGATTTTTACTATTTCCTGTTTTGTTTTAGAGGTTATTGAAATGTGCAGCATGCTTTTATGGCTAGAGCTAGTAAGGCTTGCATATTAGTTTAAAAACACTGCCCGTTGTGTATTTGCGAAACTGGTTTTGTGTTGCGGCAATTTTTGTATTGGGTTTGTTTTGAAGGAGTTAGGGAGATTGATGCACTACCGCTATAATTGGAGAGTTTCGTAAATTTATAAGTTGTAGGCAATTATACTTGACTCACCAAACTAACTATAATCATTTATGACGTTTAATTGCCCTAAATGTGGGAGCGAATTTAATAAAGGGACAAAGTTTTGTCAGACATGCGGCTGTAATTTGGAATTAGAGTTTATTGAAAATCCCACTTGCCCAAAATGCAAAAATACATATCCAACAAATACAAAGTTTTGTGTCAATGACGGCTCTAAACTTGTACGACCAGAAGACCTCATTCCTAAATGTGTAAATTGTAATAGAACTTATTCAGACGACATTAAGTTCTGTCCTCATGATGGCGGTGAAGTAAAAATATTTTTGACACTTCACCATCATCAGCCCGCCTATCAAAAGCAAAATTTTTCAAATTCTGACGTGAGCCGCAATCCTAATACAACGACAATGTTTAAATCTCCTTTCTCTTTTGAAGGTCGTATCAGAAGAACAGAATACGGACTTTCGGCAATTATTTATGCTGTTGCACTGACAATTATTCAGTTGATTATTAGAGCAATGATTGCTGGTTCATCCCGCAGTTACTCTTCGTCTGACAGTAGCGGCATGGTCGTAATCTTTTTTATATTTCTTATTCCTATGCTTTGGTTTATGTGGGCACAAGGGGCAAAGCGTTGTCACGACCTTGGTAATAGTGGCTGGTGGCAACTAATTCCATTTTATGGCTTCTGGCTTTTGTTTCAAGACGGACAACCCGATGCGAACCAATACGGTGACAACCCAAAAGGAATTCAAATCAATCATCAAACCTGGTATAACTGAATTTTTAAACCTAAAAAACGCTTATGAATTGTTTACGTTGCAACACTCCGAATGAAGATGGAGCCAAATTTTGTAAGAATTGTGGAATGGACTTAACATACAATCCTTCAACAACTAACAGTAGTGCCATTGACAGGCAAAATTTAATTTATCTGTTGATAGTAATGTCTTGGGAGTATTTTACTTGGCTTATATGGTTCGCAATTCAAAAAGTTATTGTGCCAAGATTTTATTCGACTGATGGAGTAACTAATTGGGATGAAGCAAATAAACTCTATAAAACCTTAGGTTGGACTGTTGACATAATCTCAATTTTGGTATTGCTTGTTTTTTCAATAATAATTAAAAACAGAACGGCAAGAATTTTCTTAATCATTTTCACAGTTTTACGAATTGCAATGTTGATTGGCTATAGACTGTTTGACCAATAACTGCTGCCAACAAGCGTATTTGTGCAACCAAAACCGACTGACAATGAAATTGAATAAGAGACTTCTTGCTACAGTATTAATAGTAATCGTTTTCTTCACATCGTGTAAATCAAAAAAAGAAGCCAACAAAGTTTTTCTTGACTTTTATTTAGGGATGACAGTGGACGAATACAAAGCCATAAAAGACTCCTTGATTAAATCGGACAAAATTGATTATGCCGATGGGAGATACTATACATACAAATTTACATTACCTGACGGCGATAAAGCTGATGTTAGATTTTCACCTTATTTTGACAATGGTTTTTTAGCAAGCATTGATTTGGAATTTGGACACTATAGTTCAAACTACAATTACGGTATTAGCTTTTACGACTTTGAAGCTACTAAAGATGTACAAAGTGTGATTCAACTGTATAGTCAGAAATATGGCTCACCCAAAAAAGACAAAGGAAGGTATCCAGACAGAAATGGCGAATATAAAGACTTTGATGTTTATAAATGGGATAAAGGCGACTTTGAAATAGTATTTTTTCCAGGCATCACAGAAGAAAGTAGCTCTACAGGCGCATTTGGAGAAAAACTATATTGGAATTACGGTGCCAAAATTGAATATGAACTCAAAAATGATAAGAGAGATGATTTAAACAGAAAGAAGGCACAAGATAATCTGAAAGATTTATAGGCGCATAAGTAATGACTAATGTAATGAAAAAAGATATTCAAGAAGATTTAGTAAAACTCTTTTTAAGACTAAACGGATACTTTACGACAGGACTTGTAATACATTCACCAAGTTATGGGAATAACAAAACGGAACTTGATACATTAGCTATTCGTCTGCCTTATCATTCACAGTCTGACAGAGTGGTTGAATGTTCAGAGTATTTACAAATACCTTCGGGAACAATTGATATTATTATTGGTGAAGTAAAAAGTGGAACAGAGTCTATACAATTTAATTCAGCATTAAGAGATGACAAAATCTCTATTGAAAAACTCCTAAATTGGTTAGGTGCTTTTGACAGAGATGAAATAAATTCAGTAATCGACGACTTGCAAGGTGCTATGGCTACTGAAGTAATTAATAACCCTGAAAATTTTAAGTGTTTAAATATTCAAAGCAAGTCAGGGAATTACTCAATTAGACCAATTATCTTTTCAGTTGATAGACAACATCCAAGAAAAAATCAATCAAGGTTTGTTTATGGACAATTAATGCTTGACTTTATTTGGCATTGTTTAAGACCAACAGAAATAAGACCAACTTGCTCTACTATTTATGACTTAAATATGTGGGGACACTCAATACTTCCATTAATCCAATATTTTAAAGACGAGAAAAAAAACAACGGTTGGAAGTATGAAAGACTTATACACACATTTCGGCGTTGGTTAAAATGCCGTAAAACAACTACAGGCAACATTGCATTGGCAATATGGCGGTGAGAGTTAACTTTTGGAAAGTTCCGAAACACCGAGGGAGTCCTTTGGACTTTCCAAAAGTTTCGCATGGAGTTAATCATACCATTTGTTTTTCCGACAAATAGGTTTGATGTGTGCGTTCGCAGCCTTCTCAATAAAAAACAGTTTTGCAAAACGTTAAAAAACTAGTCCCTTTGAAAAAGGATACAACAGTATTCGCTCAAGTACTTAATAAACCCTCCAAATGTTGTCGCACAATAACGAATGGGGATTCAACTTCTTTCGGTACCTGAGTGATATCATCTTCAATACATCTATGTATTTTCTTTGAGTCTTGTTCTCCTTTTACAAGGTATAGACTATCGTTACCCTTTAATTGATGTACAGATACCCCTCCGTAGTGTAGAAGAGCCCTCGAATGAGCAGTGGACGATAGTCAAATGAACATCGAATGAATAACGGACCTATAACGGACTTGTAACGCACTTATAACGGAGGAAAAGCGCAGCAGTACTGATACCTTAAATAAATTTAATATATTTTATTCAAACTGATATTATGGTCCATCTAAACAACCTTTTACAGTTCAGCGGAAGTGTTGGAGAAATGGTTCATTACGAACGCAATGGTCAATTTTTTACGTTTGCGAGTTAACTTTTGGAAAGTTCCGAAACACCTAGGGAGTCCTTTGGACTTTCCAAAAGTTTCATATTCCTACTCACTACTGACTATTCACTATAACGGAGATAAATATTCAGCCGGAAACTCCACCACCATCACCTGCCCCAAACTTTCGAGTTTCACATATACTTTTTTCTTACCACCTCTGATCACAGTTCCTTCATTCCCCATGAATACACCATGATTGACCATGATCTTCATTTCAGCTTGATAACCCTCTTCACTTAGAATAGCCAGACTCGCATCTTTTTCGGCGAGGTATTTTTTGATGGTCATCACTTCTTCATCTTTGATCACTGCAGGTTTGCCGAGATAATAGACGAAATTCAATACCCCATCTGTCATTAACACTTTGGTGCGTTCAGAGTCGTCAATATGTACAAAGACGTAGGATTTAAAAAGCGGATCTTCGATGATTTTTTTGCGGTCGCTCCACTGACGCTCTACTTTCTGCAAGGGACACCAACTCTCAATTCCTTTGCGCACCAATAAACTGTCGATTTTTTTCTCCCATCTGGGTTTGGTGTATAAAGCGTACCATTTTTTCTCAGGTTCCATGTGCTCACTTAGGTCTTAAAAAGAAACAGGCATTACAACTGTAACGCCTGCAAACATAGTAAAAATCATGTCTATTTCACCGCAGCAGTAGCTTTTGTAAATTCTGAAGAGAGTCCACTCAGCACTTTCACGGTTTCTCCAATATGCATATCAGTCTTTAAAGATCTTAACCAAGCCTGATAGCGCTCGCCTTTGTTTTTATCGGGGTTATTGAAAAATTTATCCTGATCACTCACAGCAGGAACTATATTCATTTCTTCTTTCAGTCTCAACAAAGTATTATTCTGTGAAACCGTTGAACGAATTTGCTTTTGCAGAGACTTGTATTTATCAAGATTCAGACTCGCAGGTTCTTCATTCAACTTAGAAAGCCAGATTAAATTATCTTTCAAAAGATTGAGCGAAGAATTTTCTTTCACTCTTTCTTTCTCTGCCTGTATCACCTGATCATGTCCATAATCTTTATGCCAGGTAAGATAAGTGGCTTTCTCTATCTGATCCCAAGGCAAGGCATGGGGTACATCTTTTTCGCGAATCTTTAGGTATTCATAACTATCCGGCAGTACAATATCCGGTTCAATACCTTTCAGTTGAGTAGATCCTCCATTGATACGGTAAAACATTTGGAAAGTGAGTTTTACCGCACCCATATCTGTTCTTCCGCTATTGAAATCTACCACATTACCAAAGGGCACTGTTTTCTGTACGGTACCTTTTCCATAGGTAGAAGTACTACCAATCACCACCCCTCTCCTATAATCTTGAATAGCACCTGCGAAGATCTCACTCGCAGAAGCACTTAATTCATTCACCAATACTGCCAGCGGACCATCATACAAGGTACCCGGACGCTGATCACCATATACATTCGCCTTACCATCTCTGTCACGTACCTGCACCACAGGACCTTGGTTGATGAACAAACCTACCATTTGTATCACTTCATACAATGAACCACCGCCATTGTTACGCAGATCAATTACCAGTCCGGTAATGTTTTCTTTTTTAAGTTTAATGATCTCTTTGGCAACATCTTCTGAACAACGATTGCCATTTTCTCTTTCATAGTCGGCATAAAACTCAGGCAGCCAGATATAACCGATCTTTTCATTGCCTTCATTCACAACTGCGCTTCTGGCAAATGTTTCATCCAAAACAATTTCATCTCTTTGCAAAATGATGGTCTTGATCAGTCCATCTGATTTCTTCACAGTCAGTCGAACTTCTGTTCCTTTGTTACCACGAATCAATTTCACAACATCTTCTGTAGCATAGCCAGCCACATCAACGGGTTCAGCCGTTCCTTGTGCTACTTTCAGGATCACATCATTCACAGATAATTCTCCTGACTTAAATGCGGCACCGCCCGGTTGTATCGAAGCAATCTTTACCCCATAATCATCTTCTGTTAATTGTGCACCGATTCCATAAAAACGACCGCTCATTTGCTCATCAAAAGATCTTTTTTCAACCGGAGCAAAATAGTCGGTATGCGGATCCATCAAACTAGTAACAGAATTGATATAAGTATTGAAACGCTGTTCTTCTTTAATTGTATTTTTAATGCGATCAAATCTTTTGTTCATTGCCTTGAGTACTTTTTCACGCGCTTCCTTCTCTAACTCCTCATCGGTCTTTACTTCAAAATCTTTTTTGTCTTTATTCTGCTCTCGTTGTTCTTGTAACTCTACAAAACGTTCCAGTGTATAATACTTCAGCAATTTTCTCCAACGCTCTTTTTGTTCGGCTTCAGTGGCTGCATATCCAAGTTTATCGGTATTGAGCATAGCTGTTTCATCCACTGAAAAATCAAAAGGCTTGGATAAAATTTCTTTGTATAAAACGCCAACAGCGTTCAAACGCTTTTCATAAATCTGTCCGGCTTCCGGTGCAAATTTGATTTCTGCACCTTTGATCTCATCATCCAGATTCAACTCATGCTTTTTTAACGCGTTGATATCTGACTGAAGAAAAAACGACTTATCGCCATCGAGATCATCTAAATACTTCTGAAATAATTTTTTTGAAAAATCGTTATTGATATTTTTAGGACTATAGTGCTGCGACTCTAATAAAGAGCCCACTGCAGACAATAGTCTTTGTCTTTGTGAAGCCACTACATCCGTATAACCTGAGGACGTATAACGGAATGCGAAAAAAAGCGCACCGAATAATACAACGGTGAGCAATACTATACCTTTTCTACTCTTCATAAATTCCTTAAATTTTTGCATGATTCTTTCCAAAAATAACTGAAAACAACACTTGTTCCGCTCTCTGTAGAACCAATTAACAAAGGTTTTGATGAACGGTCGGCTTAAAAAAAACAGCCTTGAATGATGCATAAAATGTTGTTTTACCCTATTTTTGCACTCCCATAAAACGGAGAGCGTAGCTCAGTTGGTTAGAGCGTCAGTTTGTGGCACTGAAGGCCGTGGGTTCGAGACCCATCGTTCTCCCTCGAAAACCTATACTCCTAAGGCGTATAGGTTTTTAAATTTCTATACATGAGTTATATCCTTTTTCTGATTCCGGTTATCTCTGCATTCATTGGTTGGTTTACCAACTGGATCGCCATTAAAATGCTGTTCCACCCCAAAGAGCCTAAAAAGATATTGGGGATTACCATACAGGGCATATTTCCGAAAAGACAACAACAATTCGCTGAAAAACTGGGTAAACTGGTAAGTCAGGAGTTATTGTCTTTTGCTGATATCCAACAAAAACTGGTGCATCCCGATAATATACAGAAGTTAATGCCGGTGGTAGAAGAACATATTGATCAGTTCTTACGCAAGAAACTGGCAGAAGAAATGCCCGTTATCAGCATGTTTATCGGTGAAAACACCATTCAGCAGTTGAAAGGTATTTTCATGAAAGAACTGGAAAGCCTGTTCCCTGTGATCATGCAGCGCTATATGGGTCATTTACAACAGGAATTAGATCTGGAAAAAATTGTCACCCAAAAAGTAGCTGCTTTCTCCAGCGACAAATTAGAAGAGATCCTTCAGTCCATTTTATCCAAAGAATTCCGTTTTGTGGAGCTGATTGGTGCTTTTTTAGGTTTTATCATTGGTTTATTACAGGTTTTATTGACGCTTTTGACATAGTCACCGAATAAAACTATGGTATCACCGAGAATACCCCTATTACCGGTACGCTGGCTTCAAACTTTACCCCTTTAAAATTGTCTTACTACCGTCTGTATAAACAAACAGAAGTTCCCGAATCATCGATGCAACTTTGCATCAGCATATTTCAATAGATCATCATGAACAAATTATTTACATTTTTCGCCTTCATCCTCTTGACTTTTTCCGCTGCTGCCCAGTTTCCAGGTGCCAGAATGGGCGGTGCCGGCGCGCCTCCAAATATGAATATGGGGCATTTTTATGGCAAAATCGTTGATAGTAAGACCAATAAAGGCATCGAGGGCGTAACTGTACAAATTACAGGTAACCGATTTGATACCGTAGCCAAGAAAATGGTGGAAGCGGTTCTGAATACTCAAATTACACGTGCCAATGGAGATTTCAGCTTTGAAAACCTTCCTGTTTTTGGCAATTTTAAGCTGAAATTCAGTGCATTAGGTTATGCGAACCTGGAAAAAACGGTTTCTTTTGGTATCAAAATGCCGGCTCGTGGAGAGACCCCCAACTTTCAACAAATGGCGGGTATGACCGATAAAGACCTGGGAAATATCAAAATGGAACAGGATGCGACTGATCTGGGCAACGTTACCGTTACTTCTTCTGCCAAGCCGCAATTTGAAATGGGGATCGATCGCAAGATCTTTAATGTGGACAAGAATTTAGTAAGTGCCGGACAAACCGCTACTGAAATCATGAAAAACATTCCTGCTTTGAATGTAGATGTAGACGGAAATGTTACTCTTCGCAATGCAGCACCTACTATTTTTATTGATGGTCGTCCAACCACCATTACATTGGATCAATTACCTGCCGATATCATCGATAAAGTGGAACTGATTACCAACCCATCAGCAAAATTTGATGCATCAGGTGGTAATGCAGGCATCTTGAATATTGTTTTGAAGAAAAATAAGAAAGTAGGTTATAACGGAGGTCTGAGATCAGGTGTTGATTCTCGTGGAAGAATCAATCTGGGTGGTGATATCAATATTCGTCAGAATAAAATCAATGCTTTTTTAAGTGGGTCTTACAACCAGCGTAAATCGATCACCAATACCATGAATGATCGCGACAACCTTTTCTCTACACCTAGCAGCTTGTATATAGTAGGTAAAGGTGTGAGTACCGGTTTCTTTGGATTCTTCAGAGGTGGTCTTGATTTCCTGGTAGACAACAGAAATACGATTTCAATAGCTGCCAATTATAACAGAGGTCAGTTTGACAACACCAATACACAAAGAGCAGATTCTACAGTGAGTGGTGTATACACTTCTTACAACGATATCCTGAACAATAGTCGCAGTAATTTCCAAAACTTTGGAACACAACTAAGCTACAAACACAACTTTGCACGCAGCGGTGAAAATATCTCTGCGGATATCAACTTCAACTCAAGCAAGAACGATAATAATTCGTTTGTAAATACCAGTACATTCAGAACTGATAACAGTATCAAGTTCCCTGCTTTGTTGCAACAAACCATCGGCGATGGTACCAATAAGTTTTACACTTTCCAGACTGATTATGAAAACCCATTAACAGAAAGTACCAAACTGGAATTGGGTGGTCGTGCTGCGATACGCGATTTCGGTAATACCAGTGATCAGTATAGATATGATTACAGTACCAACAAGTATACCTTGATTCCTGCTATCAGTAATCGATACAGATTCAACGATCAGGTATATGCAGCCTATGTATCCTACAGTTTCAAAGTGAAAAAATTCAGTTACCAATTGGGCTTACGTGCTGAGAGTTCAAGTTATACAGGTACACTTTTGAAAACAACAGGGGCTGATTCTGCACAATTCAAAGTTGATTTCCCTTTGAGCTTGTTCCCAAGTGCATTTATCACTTACAAGGTTAATGATAAGCAAGATCTTCAATTGAACTATTCACGTCGCGTGAACAGACCTAATTTCTTCCAGTTGATGCCTTTCCCTGATTTTTCTGATCCTCAGAACATCAGCGTAGGTAATGCCGGATTAAAACCTGAATTTACCAACTCGTTTGAAGTATCTTATAACAATGCGTACAAGCGTGGGGCGAATTTCTTGGTAACAGGTTTCTTCAAGTACAGCACCAACCTCATTACCAGATACTCTTATACCGGTAAAAATGAACTGAATCCTGCAGATACCAACTTGGTATTCTACAACTCATTCATCAATGCCGATAACAGCATCATCTATGGTTTGGAATTGAGTAATAAAATGCCGGTAACCAAGTGGTGGGATCTGACTTTAAGTGCGAATTTGTTCAGTGCTAAAATCAATGCAACCATTCCCGGACAAAACATCAGCAATGATGCTAGGGTAAGCTGGTTTGCAAAAATGAATAGTGCATTCAAAGTATCAAAAGGATTATCAATACAGTTCAGTGGCGATTACCAAGCTAAAACCGTATTACCTCCAGGAACAGGTGGTGGTGGTCGCGGCGGCGGTGGCGGCGGTATGATGTGGGGTGGTGGTATGCAAGGTACTGCTCAGGGATTCAATCTCCCACGTTATGGCTTTGATTTAGCAATCCGTAAAGAGTGGACCTGGAAAAATGGACAAAGTGGTTCTCTCACTTTAAGTATGAATGATATTTTCCGTACCCAATTATTTGAAACCTATAGTGAAAGTGATTTCTTCCGCCAGACAAGCCAGCGAAGAAGAGACCCGCAGGTTTTACGTCTGAACTTCAACTATCGTTTTGGTAAGTTTGATGCCGCTCTATTCAAACGCAAAAACACCAAAGCCGATCAAGGCGGTGGAATGGATATGATGCAGCAGTAGAAATAGGAAATAATAAATAGGAAACAAGAAATGTGTTTTGGCTACTTTCTCATTTCTTGTTTCCTATTTATTATTTCCTGCTTTCTGTTTCTTATTTCCTATTTCTTATTCTCTACCTATTCTTCCCTGTCAGCATCGGCACAAAAGAAAATTCTTCAAAAGCCTCTTCTTGCAAAGAACCATCTTCTTGTTTGGTAAGTCTGAGCATGCGTTGGTTTTCACCTTCATCCACCGGTAACACCATGATGCCTCCTACTTTCAACTGCTGTACCAATTTTGGTGGAATGAATGGCGCTGCTGCAGTGATCAGTATTTTATCATAAGGTTGAAATGCAGGCAATCCTTCGAATCCATCTCCAAAGAAGAATTTTAAATTCGGATACTTCATTTTAAACACATAGGAACTGTGTTGATCGTATAATTTTTTTTGACGTTCGATGGTGTACACTTTGGCGCCCATTTCTGCCAGTACTGTAGACTGGTACATACTTCCCGTTCCAATTTCTAATACCTTTTCCAATTTTTTCACCTTTAGTAACTGAGTCTGATAAGCCACAGTATAGGGCTGAGAAATGGTTTGTCCTTCTCCTATCGGGAATGCCCTGTCTTCATACGCAATTTTATCAAAAGCAGAATCCAAAAAGAAATGACGGGGGATATTATTCATCGCCTCGAGTACCGCTTCATCGGTGATTCCTTTCTCTCGAAGTAATTGTATCAACTGACGCCTCATTCCTTTGTGCTGGTAGGTATCTTCAAATTTCGGTTTCATAAGCTTTACGAATATACTGTTTCCCTATGGGTGTCCGTTCTGTTTTCTTCGACTGTGAAAAGAAAAATCGAAATGACAATTTTCCCACATATTCATGTGATGCCAAAAACCTTTAATAGATCAATAGAACCGCAAATACAAAGACACCTTTTGCAGCAATACGCTATATGTAGTATTGCAAAAAAAAACAACATGAAAAAGATCATAGCCATCTTAAGCATCGCAGGTTTTCTGGTAGCTTGCGAAAAGGAGACCACCAAGCCGACTCCTTACACACCTCCTACTAACAGTTTTAAAGCTACACTTGCCGGTAATCAAGCGTTTGTACCTGACACTGTTATTGTTACTTCAGAGCAGTTGGTACAGGGCGGCCCCTATATGTTGATCATCGCTGCTCAGAAAAAGATCAACGCAGATAGCAGTACACGAATTCAATTTATCATTGAAGATTTCACCAGAGATAATGCTACAGAAAGCAAAACCATCAGTCTTAGTACCAATAGACCTGCTTACTTTTTGGAAATAAATGATAAAGTAAATTTAACACGTATCGTACATCATTTCTCTCAGAATGGTACTTTGGCATTGAATAAGATCGGTGCAGATTATATCAACGGGACATTCCAGTTTACCTATTTCACATTCGATCAATATGGTAACAAGATAGCTGAGTACCCGATTCAAAATGGTGAGTTCAAGAATTTAAGAATTAAGAGGAAATAAGTAGTATGATGGGCCGCAGATTTTTATGATGTATTATGATCAATCATAAATAATCATAATAATCCGCGTCCCATAATAATTAAAAAAAGAGGCCATATCAAAACTATGATATAACCTCATTATTTTCCTATAGACCATGGACTATAAGCCATGAACCATAAGCCATCAATCAAATCCCAACATTCCTCTTTTGACTCACTTCAATTTCATATCAGTAATGATCCGCTCAATCTTCTGTTGAAGTGAGGCATATGTACTATCAAAATCTTCTTTACTTTTCAATACAGTATTCACACTAAAGTAAAATTTGATCTTAGGTTCCGTTCCTGAAGGACGAGCAGATATTTTACTACCATCTTCTGTAATAAACTGAAGTACATTGCTTTTCGGAAGATCAATCTTCCACTCTTCACCGGTAATCAGATTTTTACCTTTTTGAAGTTCATAATCCAACAAAGTAACTACCGGAGAGCCATCAATGTAAGAAGGAGGCTGATTCCGATAATTTTCCATCATGTCAGCAATTTCTTTTTGTCCATTCATCCCCTTCTTCGTGATACTGATCAGGTTCTCATAGTAGAAGCCATACTGCATGTACAACTCTATCATCTTATCGAATAAAGTTCTGCCTTTTGCTTTTTCATAAGCTGCCATTTCACACATCAAAGCCACAGCACTCACAGCATCTTTATCCCTGATCTTATCTCCGATCATCAATCCAAAACTTTCCTCTCCCCCAATCACATAATTCTCTTTCCCTTCTTTTTCTTTTATCAGTTCAGCGATCCATTTAAAGCCGGTCAATACATTGTAGCAGGCTACCTGGTTTTGTTTGGCTACTTCATTGATCATGTTGGTAGTTACGATCGTGGAAATCACCATATCATTGGACTGGGCAATGCCTTTTGTTTTACGTGCTTCGATCATGTAGGCAAAAGCCAGAACAGCCGTTTGATTCCCATTCATCAATACCCACTCACCTTTGTGATTTTTTACACCAATACCTACCCTGTCTGCATCCGGATCTGTGCCTAATAAAATATCCGCATCCATTGCTTTTGCTTTTTGCAGACCAATACTCATGGTCTCACTTTCTTCCGGATTCGGATAGATCACAGTAGGGAAATTACCATCGGGTACAGCTTGTTCTTGCACTACGGTGACATTGGTAAATCCAAACGCTTTTAAAACTTCGGGAACCAATGTAATACCTGTTCCATGTATGGGTGTATACACAATCTTTAAATCATGTTGTGCTGCAATAACATCCGGATATACACTTAACCCTTTCACCATTTGCAGGTATGCATGATCCATCTCAGCTCCCATTAGTGTAATATTATTCGCCCCGCCTTCCCATAACACTTCATCTACACTCGTAATCGCTTCTACTTCTTTGATCACATTTTTATCATGCGGTGGCACCAATTGTCCGCCATCATTCCAATATGCTTTGTAACCATTGTATTCTTTAGGATTATGTGAGGCTGTACATACCACCCCTGCATGACATCCCAAATGTCTGATCGAGAAACTGAGTTCAGGAGTAGGTCTTAATGCTTCAAACAGAAACACCTTGATACCATTGGCTGCAAATACGTTGGCAGTTGTTTCCGCGAAAAACCGACTGTTATTGCGACTATCGTGTCCGATAGAAACTTTAATCTCTTGATTGGGATACGTCTTTTTTAAATAATTGGCGAAGCCTTGAGTAGCCATACCAATGGTATATTTATTAACGCGATTGGTACCTACACCCATAATACCTCTTAATCCACCGGTACCAAACTCCAGGTTACGATAAAATGCATCTGCCTGTTCATCCTCCGGCATATTTCTAATGGCATCTTTGGTGGTCTCGTCATAGTTACCAGACAGCCAAGTATTCACTTTCTCTTGTATTCTAGCATCCATAAAAGCGGATTTTATAATGATTGTTGAACAAGTTTATCAATATTTTCCCAATTTTCATGAGTAAACATCAGTCTTCATGATTAGGAAATATAAGCCCCTTCTACTTTCCCTTCTTTCACTTCAACCTGAATATGATCTTGAAGCGTAGTGGAAACAGACAATCCTACATAATCTGGTTTAACCGGAAACATTTTGTGCATTCGTTCTACCAGTACAAGGGTTTGAATGGTTTTCGGGTGAAAATCGAGTAAGGGCTTTAACGCGAATAATAATGTTCTACCGCTATTGGTTACATCATCTGCAATCACTACATGTAATCCGGTGAAATCAATCGCATCGCTAACAGTCACCTCTTTAGGAGCCCCTTTATCCAATGAGATCGAGGCGGTTTGTATATTGTTGGAAATGTATTTTTTTAGATGTTCGGCGATTCTATCTGCGATCACCATCCCACTATTTCGGATGCCTAAGATGATCACGGGTGCTTCATCCCCATTCAATTGCTCAGCCAGTTCCAATGCCATTCGATGCAGTTTCCGAGCTGCTGCATCCTTGGTTAAAATATAATTGCGGTTACCCATATCTGCGATTTATGTTCAAATGTAGGAACATTAAAACCAATCAACAATCCCATTTCCAACCAATCAAAACTGCTATCTTAGCATCCTAAGACCAATCGTATGCAATATCTCCAACAAATTCTTTTTGTGGCTTTAGCAGCCGTATCTGTTTGGTTATTCGCACGTAAAGCAGGACAAATCCGCAGGAATATTCTTTTGGGAAAAGAGGAATCACTCAACGATCAGCCTGCCTTACGCTGGAGGAACTTGTTATTGCTTGCATTGGGACAAAAGAAAATGTTTTCCAATCCATTGGTAGCGATTATGCACTTCGTGATCTATGCCGGATTTATCATCATCAATATGGAGGTGTTGGAAATTGTATTGGATGGCATTTTAGGGAAACATCGATTGTTTGCTGAGCCCTTGGGTTCGTTGTACAATTGGTTGATCAATGCATTTGAGTTTTTAGCAGTGGGTGTGATATTGGTTTGTATTGTTTTTTTATCCCGTAGAAACATCATCAAACTCAAACGTTTTATCAGCAAAGACTTAAACGGATGGCCGAGATCTGATGCCAATTATATTCTGATTACAGAAATCGTCCTCATGAGTCTTTTTCTGACCATGAATGCCACTGATCTGGTATTACAAGAAAGAGGAGACAGCCACTATCCTGCTACCGGTTCATTTTATTTCTCAGGATTATTGAGTCCCATGTTCTCCGGTTTTGCCGATAGTACTTTGGTTGCCATCGAACGTACATGCTGGTGGTTACATATTGCGGGCATTTTTGCCTTCCTGAATTATTTGCCGTATTCAAAGCACTTACATATTATGCTGGCATTCCCAAATGCATACTATACCAGACTGGAATCTCCGGGGAAAATGAAAAATATGCCTAGTGTTCAAAACGAAGTCTTGTACGCCATGCAACCCGAGCTTGCACCCACAGATGCAGCACCACCGGCGCGTTTTGGCGCGAAAGATGTATTTGATTTGAGCTGGAAAAACTTATTGGATGCATATAGCTGTACTGAATGTGGCAGATGCTCCGCTGCTTGTCCAGCCAATAGTACCGGCAAACTATTGAGTCCAAGAAAGATCATGATGGCCACCCGCGATCGTCTGGAAGAAGTAGGCCGTAATATTGATACCAATAAATCATTTCAGGATGATGGCAAATCATTATTACATGATTATATCTCAGTAGAAGAATTAAGAGCCTGTACCACCTGTAGTGCTTGTGTGGAAGAATGTCCGGTGAGTATCTCCCCATTAGATATCATTACTGAATTACGCAGATCACTGATCATGGAAGAAAGCAATGCACCACAAGAATGGAATGGCATGTTTAGCAATACCGAAAATAATTTTGCTCCTTGGAAATTTTCTCCGGAAGAAAGAGACCAGTGGGCGATTCAATAAATTAAATAGCTCCGGACTTAAGTCCGGAGCTATTTAATTTATTGAATAAGGCATAAGGAGCAGGAAACAAGAAACAAGGAAATATTTCATGAACGATACATTTTCATTTCCTGTTTCTTGTTTTTTGTTCCCTGTTTCTGATTTCTAATTTCATCCAATACCTATGAAACTATCCCCATTTCCTTTCTCTATTACAGACTTCAATACCATTGAACCTGAGATCCATACGGGTATCACCGGTTTTGCAGAATGGCGGATCATTCATCGTGAAGATATCCGTATCAGACTTGTCACTTATTCTCCCGATTATCTCGCTGATCATTGGTGTAATAAAGGACATATTATTTTCTGTGCTGAAGGCGAGATGGAAACAGAGCTTCACAATGGAGAAAAGCATTTATTGCAAAAGGGCCAAGTATATACGGTTGGAGATCATGCGGATGCTCATCGCTCTTATTCCAAAAACGGTTGCACCCTATTTATTGTAGATTAGATCCAGGGTTTGTACAACATCCGGTATAACTGAATCAATGCCGTGATGATGAATATCACACCCATGATCTGATTGAGGGTTTTATTGCTGGTATTGTTTCTTTTCACCAGCCAATTTCCTCCATGAATATACAATGCCAATCCGGCAATGGTTCCCAAGCCTGCACCCATTGTAAAAACATGAAAAGCAGGGGCCGTAACAGGCAATACACGGGTTTGAATCATGGTGGAAGTCCATAAGAACCAAAAAGGTATTTGAACAGGATTTAAAGCGCTCATGGTGAGTCCGAGCAGGAAACGATGCAGTTGATTGTCTAGGATCACTGAACGTTCCTCTTTTTTTTGTTTACGTGCAGAGATAAATGCCAGCATTCCCAATACTAAAAAAAGCAATACAGTGATCCAACCCAGTGCCACAAACCAACTACGATGTTGAACGACCCAATCCATGCCCGTCAGTGCAAATCTCAGGTATAACATCTCAACAATGGCTACTCCAATAGCATACATCCATGCTTTTTTGGCCCCTTCCTGGATACAGATTTGGGTAGCGGTAAAACTCATATTACCCAGGGGTAATTGCCCCAGAAAGCTGATCAAACAAGCCATGAAGAAGATATACACCATAGTCCGACGCTAAAAATTCAAATGTAATGGTTACAATATACATCAGCAATCAGGCAAACTCAATAAGATTTGTATCAATGGAAAAAATATCCCTTCAAACATCCTATTGTGGTATAAAATGTTAGCCATAAATTTACGCCGTAAGGATTCATATATCTAACCGCTGGTAAACAGCAATAACTGAATGCATATGAAAGTGATGACCATGGCAGAAATGGCAATGAATGGTGAAAGTCCTGAAATTTTATTTTGGGTAGGTTGTGCCGGTAGCTTTGATCAAAGAGCGCAGAAGATCACCAAAGCCTTTGCCTCTATTCTGGATAAAGTAGGGATGCGTTATGCTATTCTAGGTAAAGAAGAAGCCTGTACCGGCGATCCTGCCCGCAGAGCAGGAAATGAATTTCTCTTTCAGATGATGGCTTATCAGAATATTCAAATCCTGAATGGATACGGCATCAAAAAAATTGTTACCACCTGTCCACATTGTTTCAATACACTCAAAAATGAATACCCGGAATTAGGCGGAAATTATGAAGTCATTCATCATACTACGCTCTTACAACAACTCATCGATGAAGGACGTATTCAGTTAAAAGAAGGAGGTGCTTTTAAAGGAAAAAAAATCTCTTTCCATGATAGCTGTTACCTCGGACGCGCCAACAATATTTATGAAGCCCCCAGAAAAGTGCTGGAAGCATTAGATGCCGAACTCGTTGAAATGAAAAGATGCAGAAGCAAAGGTCTCTGCTGTGGAGCTGGTGGTGCTCAAATGTTCAAAGAAGACGAACCCGGCAATCAACGCATCAATATTGAAAGAGCCGATGAAGCCCTTGCCACAGGTGCCGGATTTATCGCCGCAGCTTGTCCATTCTGCAACACCATGATGACAGACGGTGTAAAAAATCGTGAAAAAGAAAATGAGGTAGCGGTATTGGATGTAGCTGAGTTGGTGGCACAAAGCATGGAGTGATGGCAGATCTCAGATGTAGGATGTCGGATTTCTGATGTCGGATTTCTGATTTTTCACTTTTGACTTTTGACTTTTAAATTTTTAATCTTTTTTCATAAATAATCGAAAATTCGCCATCTGACATCAGACATCCGACATCAGAAATCAGACATCATACATTCTCTCTATCTTTGCAGTATGGATCTCAACTATCAGTCATTTGTACCGGCAGATTTCCACGACGGTTCTCGGGTGTGGATATATCAATCTTCACGACTATTCTCTATGGGTGAAGCTTTTGAGCTGGAAACCATTTTCAATGAATTTACTACTAATTGGTTGAGTCATGGTACTCCTGTAAAAGGGTATGCGAATCTGTTCTTTGGACAATTCATTGTAATTATGGCCGATGAAACTGCTACGGGTGTGAGTGGATGCAGTACAGATAGTTCTGTAAAAATGATCAAAGAAATTGAAGCTCGTTTCAAAGTGAATATGTTCGACAGACAACAACTGGCTTTTGTTGTAAAAGATAAGGTGCAGTTATTGCCACTTTCGCAATTGAATTATGCTTTGGAAAATCAATTTATTGTACCGGATACATTATACTTTAATAATCTTGTAGCCAACAAGAAAGAATTACTGGAAAACTGGTTGATTCCTGTTCATAAAAGCTGGCTGGCAAACAGAATCAGGGTAAGTTGAGCGACTTCCGCCAAACATAACTGAGATTATCTCTGCTCAGCTTTATCACTTCCCTTTTTCAATAGAAAGAAACGTGCAACTTCACTTAATAAGCCAATGAAGATCGTGATTACTCCAAGTGTTATTGAATCTTTAAAACTCCATTGAAGTAGCCAATACAAAATGGCAAAAACCAATAGCGCAATAATAAAAGCGGCCATCAGCATACTTACTACATATTTCATAGTATGGCTTTATACCTCAAATATAATAACTATTTATAATTTGGTACAGTAATTGCCGAGGTTTTTAGAAATAACCCATTATGAAGAAAACCTTACTAGTCATACTTCTTTTATCATCCATTATTGCATTCTCTCAAACAACAGCTCAACAACCCAACAAGTATATATCAGATCTTGGAGTCAGTATTGGCAGCTCTCTGGATAATCTGGGTGGATTTAGTTCGGGTGTTGATATTCGCTTTATTCCGGTAAGTACACAAAAGATAAGCTGGACAGTAACACCCGGATTTACTTATTTCAATAAAAGAAATGGCGGTTTTGTTGTTTTGAAGTCTGGAGTTATGTTTCCGGTTACCGATCGTTTTTATGTATCAGGAGAAACAGGTATTGGCATTTTTACAGAGGGTGGAGAAAGTTTTATTCTTTCACCGGGGATAGGTACCAATAGCAAAAACCTAAACTTTAGCTTACGGTATGAGAGATTTAGTAGTTATACTTCTCAACTGGCATTTAGATTAGGCATCAGTTTGTAAGATAAGATTAACGAACAGCTTTGATTTTTTGCAAAGCTGCTTTTTTATCTTTCTCACTCAGCTTCGATTTCTGTACCACTTTATTCAACTGATAACTGACAGCGATTCTAAAGTTCCGCGTATTACTCGAATTAAAACTCTCCAGGTTAAAATTCGCGCCATAGGTATAGTTGGTAAATCTTTGAGGCGTGAATGGATCTATCGCATTAAAACTCAAGATCAGTCTACGATCAAAGAAGCGATGTTGCACACCTAAATTCATGTTTACATTACTTCTGCTTCTCCCCTGTGGATTGGCGAAATTGCTGAATCGAATATTTCCCTCAAAGGTTAATACATTGCTAGGGGTAAACGTATAATTCAAACTACTGTAAAAACTATTGCCATCGCGATAACGGTAGAGCTTCTTTTCCGTTTCACTGTATTTGTTCATCGTATAACCCATACTGGTATTCACCCGCAATTGTTTGCTAAAGGTATATCCGCCCCATATGCTGGCTTCATATTCACGTCTGTCGGCAATATTGAGCCAACTCACTTCCGTTTTTCCATCTCCTACCAGATTACGGATAGAATTGAATACATCTTTCAACCGATTATACCCTATGGACGTATTGATATAGTATTTCCCTTTGATCCAGCTTAGGTTCCAATCAAAATTGTCAGAAAGTGTAGGTCTTAAATAAGGATTACCAAAACGAAGATTATACGGATCACTATAATCTACATTGGGATTCAATTCGCCGATACCGGGTCTTCGTATGGTAGCACGGTAAATGAAAGTAGAGTTCAGTGATTTATTAAATTCTTTCCGCAGAGAGATATTGGGCAATACGTTCCAGTATCCATTATTCACATTTGAACCATTACCCTTCAGAAATGCGAACCCCATTTCAGTATGTTCTGCCTGCAAGCCAAAATTCAATCGCCAACCTTTTTCAAAAGGCAATCCAAATCCGGCTCTGGCAGTGAAGATATTTTGTAAGAACTCAAAATCATTACTCAGTATATCATTCGGAATAAAGACTCCATCTGATTTTCTCAGGAAACTTGTATTCAGTGTATTATGAAAAAATGATCGATTATAAAATATCCCGCTAGAAAAATTGGCTCCTTTTTTTCTCAAAGGTTTATTATAATCTGCACGTATGGAAGCAGAACGATTGAGATTATCAAAGAACTGCGATTGTGTTGAATCAATTCCCGTTGCAGAAAAGTCAGGATTTAAAAACTCTTGAAAAAATGTCCGATCATTATTATTCTTATTCGCATTTACATTCAGGATAACCCGAATAAATTCTGCCGGATTTTTTGCTTTATGTGTATACGATAAAGAAGCGTTATGTCCATACCCCTCACCTTCGCTACCATTGGTTCTGGTACTATTTCTATAGACTTCTTTATTTCGATTGATATTGACGAAAGTATTCACACTTTCATTATCAAAATAATTCAGATTTCCTTGATACGTAAAATTCAACTGATTTCTTTTATTCATCTCAAAATCAGTCTGCACACGGAGATTGGGACGCAGGTTTTTGTTTTCGAATGAACCTGTTGTATTAAAGTAATTGGTAGAGTCTCGATAAATATTTTCTCTTTTAGAATAGCTGTTACCTGTTAAAATACTTCCCCCTAATCCGGCTGTAATATTGATAGAAAAAGGCTGTGTTCGATAACTGGCATTGGCTGCCAAATTACCTTCTCCTCTTGTTCCCATACTCAGCGTTGTTCTACCCACCCAACCAATCTTTCCTTTTTTGGTAACGATATTAATAACACCACCCGTCTCTGTTGCATATTGTGGTGGTGGGTTGGTCATGATCTCAATCTTTTCAATACTGCTTCCGGGTAAGCTTTCCAAAAGATCTTGTAACTGTTGTGCGTTCAACTCCGTAGGCTTATCGTCGATTAGAATTCTAGGTTCTTTCCCTTTGAGTAATATCTTACCGTTAGGATCATTATTGACCAAGGGCATGTTTTTCAGTAATTCCGCAGTACTGGCTCCCCCACTTAAAGCACTTTCGCCAACATTATAAGTGATCTTATCATCCTTGTTTTCAATCAATGGTTTTTCGGCATATACAATGACCTCATTCAGAGTGCTTGCAGCATCATTCAATTTGATATCTCCTAAATTAAAATCATACCGCTCCGGGCGCAGATAAATACTATCGATATTCATCTGAGCAAAACCTACCATGTTCACAGTTAATCTGTAATATCCAAGTGAAAGCCTATTGAATTCAAATGCTCCATTTTTATCTGCAACTGTTGATAATCTGCGCGAAGTATCACTCAAATCTTTTAATTGAATGGAAGCAAACGCCAAAGGTTTTCCGGTTTTTGCTTCCAGTATATTACCGATAATAAGCCCCAACTGTGTGCGAGATTTCTCAGACGTATTCTGAGCAATAAGTGTTGAGGATAGCAGTATCCCTATCCAAAGTAGATAAATTCTCAAGGTCTATCGATTGCTGGAGAACAAATTAAAGATTAATGGGTTATTATTGGCGAAATTCTATACAATTGGACCTATCTCCCCAAAAATCGGCAGATAGGCTATTTGAAAGGACTTTAACGACTGTAAAACTATGTACACAATTTTTGGTATTCCCAATTGCGACACCGTGAAAAAAGCCATCACTTGGCTGAAAGAAAACAAGATCGATTACCAATTTCATGATTATAAAGTTGCCGGTATTGATACCGCTACATTACAATCATGGTGCGAACAGGTAAACTGGGACATCATATTCAATAAAAGATCAACTACTTATAAAGAACTCCCAAGCAGTTTACAACAGTCTATAACAACAGCTGCAAAAGCCATCCCTGTGATGCAACAACATACCAGCATCATCAAAAGACCCATCATAGTAAAGAAAGGAAAAGTAGTGGCTGTTGGTTTTGATGCGGGGAAATATGAAGAGATTTTTGGGGTTTAGTTGATAGCTTATGGTTCATAGCCAATAGCAAAATTTTCATAACTATAAATTACTATACGCCATGAACCATAAGCTATCAACCGCTCACTTCAACAACTCCTTCAGCTTATCTTGCAAAGCCTGTGCCCTGAGATCTCGGGCGATGATTTTTCCGGTGGGGTCGATTAGCATGTTTGCGGGGATACCTTGAATATTGTACATCTTAGCCACTTCATTATCCCAATATTTTAGGTCACTCACATGTGTCCAATCCAGTTTATCTACTTTGATAGCTTGTAACCAGTTGTTTTTATCCTGGTCCAAGGAAACACCCAAGACAGTAAAGTTTTTGTCTTTGAACGTATTATAGGCGAGTACTACATTTGGATTTTCTTCACGACAAGGTCTGCACCAACTCGCCCAAAAATCTACCAACACATATTTACCTCTGAAAGAAGACAATGAAACCGGCTTTCCATTCACATCCTTTTGGGTGAAATCCAGTGCTTCTGAACCTATACGACCAATTTTAGATTTGCTTAAAGTTTGGGCGATGATTTCTGCATAAAATCCTTTTTGTACAATGGGTTGTAAATCATTGTAACGTGCCTCTAACTCATCAAGGTCATCGTACAATGGACCTACTGCAAACAATACAAACGGACTAACAGGAGATGATGCATTATTCTTTATATATTCAGCTGCTGTAGCCAGTAATATCGCTTTGTTTTGATTGAAAACATTGATCAAAGAATCACGTTTTGCATTAGAGGACGACTGTTGATTGATAGTGTTCGCCAATGCATTCAACTTATCTTTTAGCGGATTGAATTTTACCCTGAAACGTTCATAATCTTTTTGAACAGCTGACCCACTGATGATAGCAGCTTCCAAATTAGAAAGTTCTCCGTCCAGACTTACCGCATCATTTCCAATGAACATGTCTAATTTTTCACTCTTCCCATTGAATCCGATTTGTACCAATTCCGGTTGTGTTAGCTTGCCTTTAAGTGTAAATTGACCATCTTTTGCAGTTGCCGTAGCAATGGTTTGTCCGGTAACACCATTGGTGAGAAAAACGGTGGTATTATCTGATAAGCCTTTCAATATTCCCTTGATTTCATAACTATCAACACCCACCTGCGCCAGCATACTCAGTGGCATACATAATAAAAAGAGTAGTTTTTTCATATTATCTGGAATGTCTTTTTTTCAAAATGTCAATGACAGACTGTAATTTATAACCTTTCGCGTTAAGCAAAAGTAAATAATGGAATAAGAGGTCGGCAGCTTCATTCAGAAACAGTTCCTCATTGTCATCTTTGGCTTCAATCACCAGCTCTACCGCCTCCTCGCCTACTTTTTGGGCAACTTTATTGATACCCCTAGAAAAGAGCTTGGCAACATATGAGTCTTCAGGTGAAGCTTGTTTACGTAAGCGAATAATATCTTCCAGGTATAAGAGAAAGTCTTCGCTATGATTTCTTTCACTCCAGCAAGTATCTGCTCCGGTGTGACAAACAGGTCCCACAGGATGAACCTGAATCAACAGAGTATCCTGATCACAATCCACAGCCATACTTTTCAATTCCAAAAAATTACCACTTTCTTCACCCTTGGTCCATAATCTATTCTTACTGCGACTGAAAAAAGTGACTTTTCCGGTTTCTTCAGTCTTGGTCAATGCTTCTTGGTTCATAAAACCTAGCATTAATACCTTATGGGTTTCAATATCCTGAACAATAGCAGGCACCAACCCATCCGCATATTTTGAAAAATCTACTTTCATAATTCAATTATTTTATACACCCTTTATTCTTATACTTCAATATTCACTATTGTTCGTTAAAATAGCTACGAGCTGCGAGCCATGAGCTGTGAGCCTTTATAAGTTGAATTTGATGGATCGAATAGCCCGTTCGTACATGTAAAGCATTTCCTTTAACCGATGTATGACTAATATTAATTTGTAAGCCCTGTCATTTATAAAATAAATAGCAGAAAGCCTACAATCAAGCACTCAAAGCTCACAGCTCGTGGCTCATAGCTCAAAGCCAATTCACTCCGAACAGTGCTGATTCATCATTCGTAATTCAATATTCATTATTTATTACTTTCTAACCACCACTCCATTTTCTGCAAGATACTGCTTCAACTCCTGTATCCCTATTTCTTTAAAATGAAAGATACTGGCAGCAAGTGCTGCATCTGCTTTTCCTTCTTTGAAAACGGTAGTAAAATGCTCCATTGTACCACCGCCACCGGAAGCAATCACCGGTACAGGTAATACTTCTGCTAATTGAGCCGTAATATCCAGCGCAAAACCTTGCTTGGTTCCATCATGGTTCATAGAGGTCAGTAAAATTTCTCCTGCACCCAATGCCACTCCCTGTTTTGCCCAATCCAAACAAAGCGTTTCTGTTTTTACTCGTCCACCATTCAAGTACACATACCAATTACCATCTTCTTCCTGACGGGTATCAATGGCCAAAACCACACACTGTGAACCGAATTCTTTAGACAGCTCTGCAATCAATTCCGGTCTTTTAAAAGCAGCCGTGTTTACAGATATTTTATCTGCGCCATTTTGAAGTAACGCTCTTACATCTTCTACACTACTGATACCACCACCCACCGTAAAGGGAATATTGATTTTGTGGGATATTTTATTGACCAATTCACTTAGTGTTTTTCTTTTTTCATTCGTTGCAGTGATATCCAGAAATACCAATTCATCAGCTCCTGAGGCAGCGTATAGCGCTCCTAATTCAACAGGATCACCTGCATCTCTTATATTTTCAAAATTGACACCCTTAACAGTTCTGCCATCTTTGATATCTAAACAGGGTATGATTCTTTTTGTCAGCATACAAACTTTTGTAATGATTATTGATTCATAAGACTGAGTTCTTCCAGACTAATTCTATTTTCATAGATAGCTTTTCCTACAATCGCTCCTTTACATCCTATTTCTTTTAATTGCTCTAAATCTGTAAGATTACTAACGCCACCACTGGCAATAAAATGAAGATCCGGGAATTGGGTGATGATCTTTTCATACAATGTGATGGATGGACCTTCCAGTTTACCATCTTTACTCACATCCGTACAGAACAGTTGTGAAATTCCGTGGGCTGTGTATTGCTTGATAAAATCTAAGATGTTGATATCAGTCGTTTCCAGCCATCCGCCAACTGCAATCTTTTCATCTTTGACATCGGCACCCAATAAAAATTTGGATGCTCCATAGGCTTGTAACCATGCGACAAACTTTGCTTCCTCTTTCACTGCCAAACTGCCAATGGTTGCGTAGGCTGCTCCTGAATCAAAAACTATACGAAGATCTTCCTCCTTTTTAATGCCACCACCAAAATCAATGATCATTTTGGTTTTAGACGTCAGCTGCTCCAATACTTTCCAGTTTTTCACTGCCCCTGCTTTTGCACCATCAAGATCTACCAAATGTAGTCGTTCTAAGCCCGCATCCTGAAATTGTAAAGCTACCTCTAATGGATTTTCATTGTAGATGGTCTTCTGTGCATAATCGCCTTGTGTAAGTCTTACGCATTTTCCTTCAATAATATCAATAGCCGGTATGATTTGCATGCATCCATTTATAAGGTTAAAAAATTCTTTAGGATTTGCTCCCCTACAATAGCACTTTTTTCTGGATGAAATTGTACTCCATAAAAGTTATCCCGGTGTAAAGCAGCACTATAGGGTTGAACATACTCTGTTGTTGCAATGGTATGCTCGCCTTTTGAAGCATAATAGCCATGAACAAAATAACAGAAACTGTTTTCAGGTACATCTTTAAAAAGTGGAGTAGACAAATCTCTGATCGTATTCCAACCAATCTGCGGCACTTTTAATCCTGCTGATTTTTCGGGCTGAAATAACTTGACCTGCTCATCAAAAATACCCATACAGTCTGTATCGTTTTCTTCTGAGTGTTGACACATGAGTTGCATACCTAAACAAATTCCCAACACTGGCTGCTGTAATCCTTTCAGCAGCACATCAAGAGATCTTGACTGGAGATAATTCATCGCAGTACTAGCCTCTCCAACACCGGGAAAAATCACCTTATCTGCCGACTGAATCAATTCATGATCATCGGTAACGAGTGCAGAGGCTCCGATTCGTTCCAGTGCATATTGAACAGACTGAATATTTCCCGCATTGTATTTAACGATTACTATATTCATAATACTTGATTCAAAAATTGCTGGGTTAATGATTGAATATCTCCTGGCTGCTCCAATGCTTTGATATAGGCCGATCCAATGATGGCACCATTGGCATATCGACATGCAGTATCAAAAGTTGTTTTGTCTTTAATGCCAAAACCAACTAATACCGGATTCTGTAGTTGCATATCTTTTAACCGCTGTAAATACTTCGCCACCTGATCAAAGTCTTTTTCATTACCTGTTGTGGCAGATGAACTCACTGCATATAAAAAACCACTACTTAAATGGTCTAATTTTTTGATTCTTTCTGTTGATGTTTCCGGAGTAATCAAAAAAATAAAATCTAGTCCCGCTTTTTTAATGATATCACCATATATCGTCTCATATTCATATTCGGGCAAATCAGGTAATATCAATCCATCCACACCCACTTCGGCAGCCTCTTCACAAAATTTCTGAAACCCATACTGAATCACAGGATTCATATAACCCATTAAGATGAGTGGGATTTGTGTTTTAGCACGCAGACTTTTCAACTGCTCAAATAATACTGCTATACTCATACCATTTTGCAAAGCCTTAGTACTGCTGGCTTGTATTACCGGTCCGTCTGCCAGTGGATCACTGTATGGCATGCCTAACTCAATCAAATCGGCACCAGAAGCCTCTAGTGTGAGTATCACTTCAAGGGTACTATTCAGTTCCGGATAGCCGGCTGTACAATACACATTCAACACCCTTTCTTTTTTTCGACTAAACAATGTCTCTATTCTGCTCATAATGTTATACGCATCAATAATTATAGTTGTTGCATGTAGGTTGAAAGATCCTTATCACCTCTTCCACTCAAACAAATGACCACTACATCAGTAGGCTTCAGATTCAGTTTCCCCAAGACCGCAAAAGCATGAGCCGTTTCCAATGCCGGAATAATACCTTCTGTTTTACTCACATGAAAAGCAGCCTGAAGTGCTTCTTCATCTGTGGCAGACAAAAACACACCACGCCCAGTAGTGAATAAATTGGCATGTAATGGTCCAATACCCGGATAATCCAGTCCAGCCGAAATACTATGCGGCTCTACAACCTGTCCATCTTCCGTTTGCATCAACAAACTCTTACTTCCATGTAAAATGCCTGGCTTACCTAATTGTGTTGTAGCAGCACTCATCCCGGATTGAATCCCATGTCCGGCCGCTTCCACAGCCACCAATTGCACAGAAGTTTCATCTAAGAAATGATAAAAAGCTCCCGCAGCATTACTACCGCCACCTACACAAGCAATAACATGTGTCGGCAATTCATTCCCTCTTTTTTCTTTCAACTGCTTTCTCGTTTCAGCACTGATAACACTTTGAAACCTTGCTACCATATCCGGATAAGGATGTGGACCTACTACACTTCCAATAATATAATGCGTGTCATTGGGATGATTGATCCAATCTCGTATGGCTTCATTGGTGGCATCTTTCAAAGTTTTACTACCACTGGTAGCAGGTACTACCGTAGCTCCCAGCATTTTCATGCGCGCAACATTCGGAGCTTGCCTTTCAATATCTTTTTCACCCATGTAAACAATACACTCCATTCCCTTCAATGCACAAACAGTAGCCGTTGCAACACCATGCTGACCGGCACCCGTTTCTGCAATAATCCTGGTTTTACCTAGGCGACGTGCCAATAAAATCTGTCCAATCGTATTGTTGATTTTATGTGCACCTGTATGACAGAGGTCTTCCCGCTTCAGGTAAATGGTAGTATTGAATTCCTGACTCAAACGTTCAGCAAGGAATAAAGGCGTAGGTCTGCCAACATAATCCTGCAACAACTCATCGAACTCTGCTTTAAAAACAGGATCATTCATTATCGACAAATACTGTTCACGCAATTCTTCCACATTACGATGTAACATTTCAGGGATATACGCTCCGCCAAACTGTCCATAATAACCTTGCACATTCGGGTTCTGAAAACTAGTTGTCATCACTTAATTGTTTTGATCTCATTTACAAATTTTTCAACTGCCTGCATGTCTTTGAGTCCGGGTATGGTTTCAAATTTGCTATTCACATCCAAGCTAAACAGATCTTTTGCTACTGGGTCTTGAATAAAGGTTTTGATGTTTTCTACATCCTCCGGACCAATTCCGCCACTTAAAAAAAAGGGTTTATTGATACGTAATCCTTTTAATACCGACCAATCAAATTTTTTACCGGTCCCTCCATATCCTGCGCCTTCGGTATCAAACAAAAACATATCCGCGATATCCTGATAGTCCTTGATTTTCCAGAGCACCTGATCATCTTCTCTCAAACGAAAGGCTTTGATCACACCAATATAATCAGCTACTTTCTCACAATATTTGGGTGTTTCATCCCCATGTAGCTGTACCATCTGTAACCCACACTCATCTACGATCTCTAACAATTCTTCCACCGGAGCGTTCACAAACACCCCTACTTTATTGATATGCTGCCCTCTTATTTTTTTGATCTCCGGTCTGGGCATGTGTTTAAATACATACCGGGGCGATTTGGGATAAAAAATGAATCCAGCAAACTCCACACCTATTGTATCCAGGTGTTTGATCTGCTCAACTTGTGTCATGCCACAGACTTTAATACGCATTTTGCTTTGCTTTTAGTTGATCGATAAAATCAGCAAAAGCAACCGAAGGTTGGGGTTCTTTCATGAAATTTTCCCCAATCAAAAAACCGCTGAACCCGGCTTTGCGTAAAGTTACGATTGTATCTACATTACTGATGCCACTTTCTGCAATAGCAGGCTTACCGGCAGGTATTTGTTCAATCAATCGCAAAGAGGTATTGATATCTACCTCAAAAGTCTTTAAATTCCTGTTATTCACTCCCACCATATCCACCATATCACTGATATGCCCCAACTCTGTTTCATCATGTATTTCCAATAAAACTTCCAAACCCAGTCCTTTGGCACAAGCACCCAACTGGTTAACTTCATCCGGTGTAAGACAGGCTGCAATCAGAAGAATCACATCTGCACCCATTGCCTTGGCCTCATACACCTGATATTCATCAACCATAAAATCTTTACGCAGTATGGGCACTTGTTGAATACGTGCTTTTGTAAGATCTTCCTTACTGCCTCCAAAAAAATCAGTATCCGTTAATATAGAAATACCCGATGCTGCAGCAGCATAAGCAGTTGTTACTGCTTCTACCTCGGCTGTAGCATTAATGATACCTTTTGAAGGCGATTTCCTTTTAAACTCTGCAATAATGCCTGTACGCTTTTCATCTTGCAAAAAATCACAAAGCGAATAGGTGCTTCTGGAAAAGAATGCTTGCGCTGTCAATGCTTCAACAGATATGCGCTCTTTTGCAGCCGCTACTTCTCTCTTTTTCTTTGCAACTATGGTGTCTAATATGTTCATGTTATTGCAGGTTGATCAGTTGTTCTAATGTTTGATAGGCTTTTTTACTTTCCAAACTCTCTACGGCAGCAGCATAGGCTTCATCATAATTTGCGTAACGACCTGTTCCAAATAACGCCATCGCTGCATTGGCTAACACCACTGCATTCTGTGCCCAACTTCCTTCCCCCTTGATGATCTTTACAAATAATCGAGCCGCTTCTTCTGCGGTATTCCCCCCATAAATATCTTCAGGCATTACCATTCTTTTACCCAATTGCTCCGGTGTCAGAATTTTTTCTCCTTCATTGGTAATCACTTTGGTGTCATTGGTCAAGGATATCTCATCATAGCCATCCAGACTATGAATCACCGTAAAAGCTTTCCCTGTTTCCTGTAAGAGATAATTATAAATACGAGCCATCTCCAAATTATACACCCCTACCAATTGATAAGCAGGTACAGCCGGATTTACCATGGGTCCCAGCATATTGAAAAACGTACGCACACCCAGTTGCTTACGAATAGGTGCCACTACTTTCAATGCCGGATGAAAAAATGGAGCGTGGAGAAAACAAATATTGGTTTGATCCAATTCTTTATTGAGTTCATCAACATTATTTTTAAAACGATATCCCAATTGCTCCATTACATTTGATGACCCACTTACAGAAGATGCTCCATAATTACCATGTTTGGCAACCTGTTGTCCGGCACCCGCTACAATGAAACAAGACAAAGTAGAAATATTAAAAGTATTTTTTCCATCCCCACCAGTTCCAACAATATCCATAACAGCTCGACCCTTCATATCTACCGGAACGCATAATTCCAGTAATCCATCTCTAAATCCCTGCAATTCTTCAATCGTAATACTTCTCATGAGAAATACAGTAATGAAAGAAGCAATCTCCGCATCATTGAATTGTCCGGAAGACATTTGTAGTAAGATCTCTTTAGCTTTTTCCCGACTAAAGGTTTTATGTTCAAATAAGTATTGTAATATCTTTTTCATATTGTTTTCATTGGTATGCTTTACCCATCATTTTTTTAACCAGTTACGCAATATCTTTTCTCCATCAGGAGTAAGTACACTTTCAGGATGAAACTGTACTCCCTGTACATCATATGTTTTATGTCTTAATGCCATGATATAATCATTATCATCTTTAGCCGTCACTTCAAGCTCATCTGGAAAGGCTTCATCACTAACCACCCAACTATGGTAACGTCCAACGATCAATTCATTATCAAATCCTTGAAAGACATCATTATCACGTTGCTGACTACCGGTTGCTTGTAATTGGATAGGTGTTGCTAATCCATGATAAACCGTAGTTAAATTGATCAACTTACCACCAAAAGCTTCCCCAATAGCCTGATGGCCTAAACAAACACCCAATATAGATTTCTTAGGTGCATATGCTTTGATCAAAGGCAACAATAAGCCTGCTTCCGATGGAATACCGGGACCCGGAGATAAAATGATCTTATCAAATGCATCAACCGCATCCAAATCAATCTGATCGTTTCTACACACAGTAACTTTATACCCCAATATCTTCTCAACAAGATGTACCAGGTTATAAGTAAATGAATCGTAATTATCGAATACCAGTAGTTTCACGCTTGATCTTTGATTTTTTGATCTTTGATTTCTTGATTTATTTTCTCACTCCTTTCACTTTTCACCTTTCACTTTTGACTTTTGACTTTTGACTTTTCATCTCATCTCCCCAACTCTTCCGCTATCCCAATTGCCTTTTTTAGAGCACCTAATTTGTTGTTCACTTCCTGCAACTCACTTTCAGGATTAGATGCTGCTACAACACCTGCCCCTGCTTGATAATACAAAGTATTGTTCTTACTCAAAAAAGTACGGATCATGATGGCATGATTACAACTTCCATCAAATCCCATAAATCCAATTGCACCTCCATAGTAGGATCTTGCTGTGGGTTCATAGTCATCGATCAATTCCATGGCCTTAAACTTTGGAGCGCCGCTTAAAGTCCCTGCTGGAAATGTTTGTGCCATTAATTGAAAGGGATTATATCCTGAAGGTACTTTACCAACCACTTCACTCACCAGATGGATCACATGACTATAGTATTGTACTTGTCTGTAATGACTCACTTCCACATCGGTGCAAGCTCTGCTAAGATCATTTCTTGCCAGATCTACCAACATCACATGCTCTGCATTTTCTTTGGCATCTTTTAATAGTTGCTCTGCCATGCGTTGATCTGTTTCATCATCACCTGTTCTTTTGAATGTACCCGCGATAGGATGTACAATGGCTTTTCCGTTTTGAATAACCAGTTGTGCTTCAGGAGAAGATCCCATCAATTTATACTCACCATAGTCGAAGAAAAAGAGATATGGAGATGGATTCACACTGCGAAGTGCTCTGTAAACATTAAACTCATCTCCCATAAAAGATTGCTGGAATCTTCTGCTGAGTACGATCTGAAATACATCCCCACGCAGACAACTTTGTATTCCTTGCTGCACCATTTCCTTGTATGCCTTATCGGTAAGATTGGATACTTCTGCCCCTTTTGAACGGAATGGATATACTGGCACATCTTTACTTCTGATCAATGATTCTACCACTTGAATCTCAGATTCAATACCTGCGATTTTATTTTCGCAGATCAGTAACTCATCTTTATAATGATTGAATACAATGACATATTGATACAAACGATACCGCATCAATGGGATCATTTGTTCTGCTTTCAGGGTTTTTGGTAAAGAGATCGTGTCAAAAAACTGTACAGCATCAAAGCAAGTATAGCCGAATAACCCTTGTGCAAATTGCGCTTCCTTTTCAACCGGTTTTTGAATATCAAATCGCTGCATGAAATCCCAAAGTTTAGCGGGAACCGATGCCTTATCTTGAATACTCATTTTTTCCGGTTGCTGGGCCGGAAGTTTACATTCCATGGTTTCACCGGTTCTGATTTCAGCACCGGCAATCGCATTGATACATATAAATGAATAGCTGTTCTCGGCTGCATGGTGATCTGTGCTCTCCAATAAAATAGTATCCCTGAAACGATCCCTGATGCGCAGGTAAATACCTACCGGTGTAAATACATCTGCCAGCATTCTCTTAGCCTGCGTTTGAACGATTATCTTTTTCATCTTTTCCTATTTATTCCGGTTACTCCGGAGCCATCCAACAAAAAACCCCGACAATAACTGTCGGGGTTTCTGAATATGATTCATACAGTATTGGCAACGCCACTACATTCCCCGATTGGAGTTTGTATGCCACCACCACTGAATATTGAGTGTTCTTATCATTCTGATGCAAAAATGGGGCGGACAACTTAGACAAACAAATTTTTTTTTACCCTTTGTCTGGGTTATTTTCCATGTAAAGCCCAATCGGATGAACAAACAAGCCATATTTAAAATATTAATCCTGCTATTCGTCTTTCCAGCCGGCATTTTAGCGAATCCTAAAGACAGCTTCCTACTGATTCAAGCCGACCGCCTTTTTGACGGCGAGGAAATGCATACAGGATGGGGCATTCTGGTGTACCAAAACAAGATCATAGCCGTGGGTGAGGCTTCCACATTGTCCTCCAAAACCCCTTTAAAAAGGATTGATCTAAAAGGAAAAACCTTACTACCGGGGCTCATTGAAGGCCATTCGCACCTGTTACTCCATGCATATAACGAAACCAATTGGAATGACCAGGTCTTATATGAGTCAGAAGCAGAAAGAATTGTGAGAGCAGTTACACATGCCAAATCAACCTTAATGGCCGGATTTACCACTGTTAGAGATTTAGGAACAGAAGGCGTAGGTTATGCAGATGTTGGACTAAAAAATGCCATTGAAAAAAACATCATCCCAGGTCCTAGAATGATTATTGCTACCAAAGCCATTGTTGCTACAGGCAGCTATGGGCCCAAACTTGAAAACAACTCCCATCATACGATTAAAGGCGCTGCTGAAGCAGATGGTGTAGAGGGATTGACAAGGGAAGCAAGAACTCAGATTGGCAATGGTGCAGACCTGATTAAAGTGTATGCAGACTACAGATGGGGATTGGATGATAGCCCGCAACCTACCTTCACACTAGAGGAGTTAAAAACCCTGGTATCGGTTGTCAACAGCAGCGGTAGAAAGGTAGTTGCTCATGCCAGTACAGAAGAAGGCATGAAAAGAGCAGCCATGGCAGGTGTGTCTACGATTGAACATGGCGATTATGGTTCTTCAGAAGTCTATGATATCATGATCCACAACAAGGTAGCCCTCTGTGCAACTTTAAGCGCTCCTGAAGCCAATGCCAGTTACAATGGATGGAATAAAAAGACGATGCCTCCCACCCCAAGGGTTATTCAAAAAAAGAAAAGTTTTAAACTAGCTTTAGAAAAAGGTGTTACTATCTGTTTTGGTGGTGATGTAGGCGTATTCCCGCATGGAGATAATGCCCGTGAAATGGAACTAATGGTAGAATATGGCATGAAACCTGTAGAGGTATTAAAAAGCGCCACTTCTGTGAATGCAGATGTGTTTGGTTATAAAGAACAGATTGGACGATTAAAAGCAGGATTATTGGCTGATATTATTGCAGTGGATGGAAATCCAATAGACAATATATCAGCTGTAAGAAATATCTCATTCATTATGAAAGGTGGAACTATTCATCTGAATAAATAAATCATATTACTATGAAATACATGAAACAGTTGAGTCTGACATTGGTCATCATGGCATTTACTATCACAGGATTTACAAACAATAACGATAATCCTGATGCTGTTATAGGCTTATGGTTAAACTCCTCAGGCAAAGGTCAAATACAAGTGTTTAAGCAGGGCAACAAGTATTATGGCAAATTGGTTTGGCTGAAGGAGCCGAATGATGAACAAGGCAAACCCAAATTAGATGTCAACAATCCGGATAAAAATGCAAAAACCAAACCGCTGCTTGGACTGATCATTTTACGCGACTTTGTACATAATGATGGTGAATGGACCGGAGGTAGAATTTATGATCCACAAAATGGTAAAGACTACAAATGTTTCATGAAACTAAAAGATCCAAAAACATTGAACGTGCGTGGTTATATCGGCATTTCGATGCTGGGCAGGACAGAGGTATGGACACGTGTGAATCCGTAAAGTGAAATATTCCATTCATATATTTTCAGCACATGTAATCAATCAACAAGCATGGGATGCCTGCGTTTCCAAGCACTCCAATGGATTGATCTATGCTCAATATGATTACCTGGATCGAATATGTGATCATTGGAGTGGATTGGTGATTGGCGAATATGAAGCCATTATACCTTTACCCTGGAGAAGAAAATATGGATTTCGGTATTATTACATCCCCCCTTTTATTCAACAATTGGGATTTATTGGCGATACTTCTTTATTAAAATTGTTACATGAAGAGTTGATACAAAAGATAAGAAGTTATGCTTGGTATGGAGATCTTCATTTTAATTTCTCCAATCATTTACTCGCTTCAGAACTTCATTGCAAAAACAGGACGAATTTTATTATTGATTTAAATAAGGATTATCTAGACATCTATAAAGACTACCACTCAGATTTAAAACAACTCTTACTAAAGATTCCCGAAGGAAGTTTTCAGTACTCAAAACAACAGTCAATTCCTGATACCATTCGTAACTATCAACAGCAATACGCATCTAGAATGCCTCACTTATCATTGGAGGATTATGAGAGATTAAATGAGCTATGTCGATTTTATGCAACGAGAGGCGATTGTATCATTCGCTCAGCATTAAAACCTGATGGCACTATTTTATCGGATACATTATTGCTAAAAGATCAGCGAAGAATCTATCATTTATTGAATACCACTTTTCCAGAAGGACGAGAAACACATAGCAATCCATGGTTATTAGATCAGATATTCAGAGAATATTACAACCGAGACCTACTGTTTGATTTTGAAGGATCAGATCTGCCTGGAGTAAAAACTTTTTATAAAAAATTTGGAGGGCATGTTCAGCCCTATTTCCATTACAGAAGAAATATCTGGCACTGATCACTAAGAACGCTGTAATATCTGTTCTGCTAATTGTAAGTCTTCAGGTCGGGTAATTTTGATGTTGGTGTATTCTCCTTCGATCAAAAAAACTTTTTTACCTGCAGCTTCTACTACTGTTGCTTCATCTGTAAATGACGCTAGATAAGATTGCTGAAAGGCTGGCAATAATAGATCGCTTAGAAAAGTTTGTGGTGTTTGAATGATACGTACTAGGTTCCGATCAGCCACATAATGACCCTCTCCTTCCACAATCCGTATACTATCCGTAGCTGCCACGGCTGGAATGGCACTGCCTTTCTCTAATGCCTGCTTATAACATTTTTTTATCAGCTCACTACTTAACAAACAACGAACACCATCATGAACAAATATTACCGATGGTTCTTTAATAAGTGATAAGCCATTTTTAACGGATTGAAATCTAGTATCGCCCCCTTCTGTTATCTTGACTCTATCAGTAGCATGTAAAGATTGAGCGATTGCATGTCCCTCCTCTTTGTGTTCTGCAGGTAATACTAAAATGATTTGAAGATCATCCCAAGTAGATAAAAAACGATTGAGTGTATGCCATAGGATCGGTTGTCCATTCAATAATAGAAATTGCTTGGGAACAGAAGCACCCATTCTTTGTCCCATACCACCGGCTACAATCACAGCAATTTTTTGCATGGCATTTTCAGTTAAAAAAAAGGAGCCACAAATGTAGCCCCTCATTTTCTCATGTGTATCAGTCTTACCAAATATAATTATTTGTAGATCAAAACTTCATTTCTTCCAGCACTATTTTTTAGTCCACGATACATGCCCGCACTATTGAAAACCATGGCAGCATTACCTTTGGCATCTACACCAATCATTCCCCCTTCACCTTGTAGTTTCATGAGTTTATCATGTACCACAATTTCCATAGCTTCCTGTAAGCTATAGCCCTTGTACTCCATCAGGCAGCTGACATCATAAGAAGCTACGGTTCTGATGAACATTTCACCATGTCCTGTACAACTGATAGCACAGGTTTTGTTATTGGCATAAGTACCACTACCAATCAATGGACTATCACCAATTCGGCCATATTTTTTATTGGTCATACCCCCTGTGGAGGTAGCACCGGCTATATTACCATGCACATCACAGGCAACAGCGCCTACAGTGCCAAATTTTTTATCACGCATCAATTCTTCCAGCTGATGATTGGTATGGTCTAATGAATAGTTATCAGAATCACGAATGGCTTTCCATTGATCATAGCGGAACTGAGAGAAAAAGTATTCATCAGGCTCCAATTTGATTCCTTGTTTGATGGCAAAATCATTCGCCCCTTTTCCACTCAAAAAAACATGATTACTATTACGCATGACCTCTGTGGCCAATTCAATCGGATTCCTGACATTACGAACGGCAGCAACTGCACCGGCCGACAAATCAATTCCATCCATGATGGCAGCATCCATTTCCTGTAATCCTTTTTTAGTAAATACAGATCCTCGTCCGGCATTGAACAACACATTATCTTCCAGCACCACAATGGCTGCTTTCACAGCATTTACTGCCGTACCACCTTTTTCTAGTACTGCATAACTGGCATCTAAAGCCTGCTGAAGTCCTTCCTGATAGGCTTTCTCCAACTCAGGAGTCATATCTTCTTTCAGAATGGTTCCCGCACCTCCATGCACAACAATGGTAAAATTATCCGCCATAACTATTTCATTTACAAGCCCCCGAAATTAGTTATTTACCCAACTGACAAAATCGAATTGTTTGAGAGGAATATTAGATAGGATTTAATGAAATGCGGGGATTGTTGAATAGTGAGTAGTGGGACGTGAAAAGTGAAAGGTGAAAGGGATGGTTAAACGCTATATTTCACCTTTCACTTTTCACTTTTCACCTCCCTCATCATTCTCCTAACAATATCTCACATTCCTGCAACAGCTTATCGCGGTCAATGGCGGCGGTGCCTACTTGTTCGCATACCAGTCCGCCGGCTATATTGGCCATTTCTGCTGCAAGATGCATATCACGGGTCGCCGCATAACAAAGTGAGGTTACAGCAATTACCGTATCTCCTGCACCGCTTACATCTGCGATATTGCGGATATGTGTTGGGATGATTTTATGAGAGGTTTCATCTTGATAAAACACACCTTTCTCTGAGAGTGTGATCAATGATATTTGATGATGAAGATGTTGTTGTAAGCGTTGATGTATTTGCTGTAAGGAAGACAAATCAATATGATCCACCGATAAATTCAATCCTTCTTTCACTTCCTTCAGGTTCGGTTTAAAAATGGTGACGTCTTTATAAGAGAGGAAATTCTTTTTCTTGGGGTCTACAGCAATGATCACATTTCTTTCTCTACACAAAGCAGTTACAGTTTGAATGATTCGTTCTGTAATAACACCCTTGTTATAATCCTCAAATATGAGCACCTGAGGCTGTTGTTCTTCCAGACAATGTTTGACCTGCTCAATCAACATGTTCTCTGTTGCCTCGTCAATATCTGTGGTAATCTCTGCATCCAATCGCATCATTTGCTGGTTACGGCTCATGATACGGGTCTTGTTAGTAGTTACCCTATTACTCACCGAACGGATATATGAAGTATCAATATGCTTATCCTTTAATAACTGTAACAACTGTTCTCCATCAGTATCAGCACCCACAATAGAGATCATGGTTGTTTTTGCACCCAATGAAGCTGTATTCAATGCCACATTCGCTGCTCCGCCAACCCTAAGTTCTTTATTCTTTAACGCCACTACCGGAACCGGAGCTTCGGGAGAGATACGATCAACTGAACCCCACCAGTAAGTATCCAACATTACATCCCCAAGAATGGCTACACGGATCGATTGGAATCCCGTAAATAATTGTTCAAAATTCATCAGGCTTCTTGTTTCTTATTTCGTACTGCAAGATAATACAAAGGAATTCCAATCAGTGTAATGATGAGTCCCGGCCATGTAAAATTAGGTTTATAGACGATCAGCAAAACGCAGAAAGTAATTCCCATCAACATATAGATAGCAGGTAAAATAGGATAGCCAAATGCTTTATATGGACGATCGATCTCAGGTCTCTTTTTACGAAGAATGAAGATACCTGCAATAGTCAGTACATAGAAGATCACCACGATAAAAGAAACCATATCTAACAGATCTCCATACTTACCGCTCAAACATAATAAAGAAGCTACCACACACTGTGCCCATAGTGCCCACTCAGGTACTGCATTCTTATTCAGTTCACCTGCTTTTTTGAAAAACAATCCATCCTGAGCCATGGTATAATATACCCTTGCACCCGCAAGTATCAATCCATTGTTACATCCAAAAGTAGAGATCATGATCATAACGGCGATCACATAAGTACCGATATTTCCAAAAATGAGGTTGGACGCGGATACTGCCACTCGATCTTGTGGTGCATGTGCAATATCATTCAACGGAAGTACACTCAAGTACATTAGATTGGCAGCCACATAGATCACCGTAACGATAAGTGTTCCCAGAAAAAGACTCAGACCAATATTACGCTGTGGATTTTTAATTTCACCTGCGATGAATGTAACATTGTTCCATGCATCACTACTAAAAATAGAACCTACCATCGATGCAGCAATGGCTCCAAATGCAGCAACACCCAATACCGCGGTGATACTATTGTCACCTGAAATATTTTTCATGGACCATGCATCCGTCCAATTAGCATTCCATACTTCTGATTTGGCTGCCAATAAAAAGCCAAACACAATCAATCCAAAAAGGGATAGCAACTTGGTAACCGTGAATGTGGTCTGAATCAATTTGCCACCTTGCACACCTTTGGTATTGATGTAGGTCAGGAAAATAATGATCGCGATAGATACAAACTGAGCGGGATATAATTTTACAAAACCGATTTGTGCAAGCATATTCTCATCCGTCATTTCCAATGAGGGAAAGAAATAACCGGCAAACTTACTGAATGCCACTCCTACCGCGGCGATTGTTCCGGTTTGAATAACCGAGAAGAAACTCCATCCATACAGAAATCCCGTCAGCTTATTATAGGATTCTTTGAGGTATACATATTGACCACCGGCTTTAGGAAACATTGCACTCAGTTCACCATAACTCAGTGCTGCAGTCAAAGTCATAAATCCTGTAATCAACCAAACAGCGATGAGCCAACCGGCACTGCCTACATTACGGGTGATATCAGCACTTACAATAAAAATTCCGGAACCAATCATACTACCAGCTACAATCATCGTAGCATCCAACAATCCAAGGGTGGGTTTGAAAGAAGGGTTGTTATTACTCATATAGCGTTTTGTTCGTGAGGGAAGATAGGGAAAAAAGCTACAAGCGGCAAGCGGTAGGCTGCAAGTTACAAGCTACAGGCTACAAGATCGTTACGGGTATTCCTGTTAATAAAAAGGCAGGTGAACATAAAATTCACCTGCCTTTCTGAAAGTATTATTTCTCACTTGAAGCTTGCGGCTTGCAGCTTGAAGCTTTAAAGACTAGTTCTTCTTCTTATACCTTTCATTCAACCCCTTAATCACATCAGCAGTAATATCATAAGCTGAATCTTTGTAATAAAAAGCAATAGAGGCATCATTATTTCCTACGATAAATGCATATCCTTTGGATACATTGTATTCTTTCAGGTAGTCACTGATCTTTTGTCTTACATCCAGCATTTTTTTCATGCTCTCATCCTGCATTTCATTGTTCATCATTTGCTCTTTGCTGTTGTAAGTTTTTTCCATCTGCATCAACTCCTGTTGCTTGCTATTCAGCTCGGCCTGCGTCATGGTTTGAGCTGTACGCTGAAGTTCCTGGTATTTATCAGCAAAAGTTTGTTTCAGCTGATTCAACTGTTTGCTATTTTCCTGCGCTTTTGACTGAATGGAATTACTTACTTCTTTATAGTAATCAAAATGTGCTTCAATGGAATCGATCTCAAAGTAAGCGATCTTAAAATCTCCCTGAGGAACTTCTTTCGTTCCTGCAGCACTTACTTTCCCATCTTTTGATCCTGAAGAAAATTGTAGGTAAAATAAAACAGCTACCGCTATCACCAACACTACATTCAACCCGATGGTAAAATTTTTCATGTACTAATGTTTAGATAATAAAATTAAAGGCTTTTGTTCCCATTATGTTTTCGGGGCAACAAGATTAACAATAAATATCAGATTACAAAAACAGTGTATAAAGAACTCGATGTATACCTGAAAAAAAGTAGGAAGTTTTCACTTCCTACTTTAACATGTATTCAAAAGATCATATGATCTTATTCCTCATCATCAAAGCTCATCGCTTCGCGGGTAGTAGCCAGTACTTCATACTCTTCCTTACTTCCTACGATCAGGTTCTCGAACTCTTTCTGTCCAGAACCGGCAGGAATCAGGTGTCCGGTGATCACATTCTCTTTCAGACCCAACATAGCGTCGGTCTTACCTTGAATGGCCGCCTGACTCAGTACTTTAGTCGTTTCCTGGAATGATGCAGCTGAGATCCAGCTTTGTACACCCAGAGACGCTTTCGTGATACCCAACAGTACCGGTGTTGCAGTAGCAGGTTTTGCATCACGCACTTCTACCAGTTTCTTATCCGCTCTACGGAGGATAGAGTTTTCTTCTCTCAACTCACGCAAAGTGATGATCTGTCCGGCTTTCAGCTTGGCGCTTTCACCTGCATCAGTTACTACTTTCTTATCATAGATTCTGTCGTTCTCTTCGATAAAGTCAAAGCGATCTTCCAGATCCTCCTCCAAGAATTTAGTATCACCCGCATCAACAATCTCCACTTTCTTCATCATCTGACGAACGATTACTTCAATGTGCTTATCGTTGATTTTTACACCTTGTAAACGATATACTTCCTGGATCTCATTCACAACGTACTCTTGTACTGCAAATGGACCTTTAATTGCCAGGATATCCGCTGGAGCAATTTGTCCGTCAGACATTGGTGTACCTGCTTTCACGAAGTCACCATCCTGAACCAGGATCTGACGTGTCAATGGCACCAGGTATTTCTTCACCATACCGTCTTTAGACTCAACGATGATCTCACGGTTACCACGCTTCACGTTACCAAATGCTACCACACCATCAATCTCACAAACGATCGCAGGGTTACCCGGATTACGAGCTTCAAACAATTCAGTTACACGAGGAAGACCTCCGGTGATATCTCTTAACTTACCAAGTACACGAGGGATTTTCACCATTACCTGTCCTGCTTTCACTTCATCACCTTCTTCTACAGAAATGTGTGAACCTACAGGCAAGTTGTATTGCTTGATTTCTTTTCCATCAACAATAATGGTAGGGATTTTGGTCTTATCCTTGGTTTCAATAACCACTTTCTCGCGGTGACCTGTTTGTTCATCAGCTTCATCACGGTAAGTGATACCATCAATTACATTCTCAAAACGGATCTTACCATTCTGTTCTGCAACGATTACGTTATTGAATGGATCCCATGTACAGATTACATCGCCTTTCTTCACTTGTTGTCCGTCTTTCACATTCAATGTAGAACCATAAGGAACGTTATTCGTGATCATTAAACGATCATTCTTAACATCCATGATTCTCACTTCACCTGTACGACCAATAACGATCTTCACTTTATTGCCTTCATTGTTCAATGTTTCTACGGTACGCAGACCATCGAACTGAATGGTTCCATCAAATTTCGCTTGCAAGGTTGATTCTACAGAAGCAGAGCCTGCAACACCCCCCACGTGGAAAGTACGGAGTGTTAACTGAGTACCCGGCTCACCGATTGACTGTGCAGCGATGATACCTACAGCATCTCCTCTTTGTGCGAGATAACCTGTTGCAAGGTTCTTACCATAACACTTCACACACACACCACGCTTGCTTTCACAAGTCAATACAGAACGGATCTCAACAGTTTCGATACCTGCTTCTTCGATGGCTTTCGCATCATCAGAAGAGATCTCTTCACCTGCAGTAATGATCAACTCATCTGTTACAGGATGGTATACATTGTGTAATGAAGTACGTCCCTCAATTCTATCTGCTAGTGGCTCGATCACATCTTCATTATCTTTCAGTGCAGTTGTTGCAATACCACGAAGTGTACCACAATCTTCTTCACTGATCACCACATCTTGTGATACGTCAACCAGACGACGAGTCAAGTAACCGGCATCCGCTGTTTTCAGGGCCGTATCCGCAAGACCTTTACGCGCACCGTGTGTAGAAATGAAATAATCCAATACGTTCAGACCACTCTTAAAGTTAGAAAGGATCGGATTTTCAATTACCTCACTACCGGTACTACCACTTTTACGTGGTTTTGCCATCAGACCACGAATACCTACCAGCTGCTTAACCTGTGTTTTACTACCACGGGCTCCGGAATCCAGCATCATGTAAACAGAGTTAAAGCCCTGCTTATCATTTTGCATTTCACGGATCAATGTTTCGGTGATACGTGTATCCACACGGCTCCAGATATCAATAACCTGGTTATATCTTTCATTATTGGTGATGAGACCCATGTTATAGTTCTCCCACACTTCTTCAACTTCTACTTTTGCATTCTCCAGCAGTTCATTTCTCATATCAGGAACGATCAGATCATTCACGTTGAATGACAGACCACCACGGAAGGCCATACGGAAACCGAGGGTCTTGATATCATCGAGGAACTTAGCTGTTTTAGGAACGTCAGTGATCTTGATGATATCACCAATGATCTCTCTCAGACTTTTCTTGGTCAACAATGCATTGATATAACCTACTTCAGCAGGTACATGTTGGTTGAATAAAACGCGTCCTACAGTCGTATCGATGAGTTTCTTCACCAGTTTACCACCTTCACGTACGTTTACTTTCACCTTGATGTTTGCATGAAGATCAACACGCTGCTCATTATAAGCGATGATCACTTCATCCATGCTATAGAAGGCTTTACCCTCACCTTTCACCACTTCAGTTTCAGTGGTTCTCTTACCCTTTGTGATGTAGTACAGACCGAGTACCATGTCCTGAGAAGGAAGGGTAATAGGCGTACCATTTTGAGGGTTCAGGATATTGTGTGAAGAAAGCATCAGTAACTGCGCTTCCAAAACAGCAGCATTGCTCAATGGAACGTGTACCGCCATCTGGTCACCATCGAAATCCGCGTTGAACGCTGATGTTACGAGTGGGTGCAGTTGGATCGCTTTACCTTCAACTAATTTTGGCTGGAAGGCCTGGATAGACAAACGGTGCAATGTTGGGGCACGGTTTAACAATACAGGGTGTCCTTTCAAAATATTTTCAAGGATATCCCAGATCACAGCTTCTTTACGATCTACCAATTTCTTAGCAGACTTCACTGTTTTCACGATACCTCTTTCAATCAACTTACGAATCACAAATGGCTTGAACAATTCAGCAGCCATATCTTTTGGTAAACCACACTCATGCATTTTGAGTTCCGGTCCAACCACGATTACCGAACGACCAGAGTAGTCCACACGCTTACCCAACAAGTTCTGACGGAAACGACCTTGTTTACCTTTCAGCACATCAGATAATGATTTCAGTGCGCGACCACCTTCTGCTTTCACCGCATTGGATTTACGGCTATTATCAAACAGTGAATCGATCGCTTCCTGCAACATACGTTTTTCGTTACGCAGGATCACTTCCGGTGCTTTGATCTCTAACAAACGCTTCAAACGGTTGTTACGAATGATCACTCGACGATACAGATCATTCAAATCTGAACTCGCAAAACGACCACCATCCAAAGGCACTAACGGACGCAGTTCCGGTGGAATAACAGGAATATATTGCATTACCATCCACTCAGGACGGTTAGTGATTCTTGTGCTTGCATCGCGGAATGATTCCACAACGCTCAGACGCTTTAAGGCATCTGCTTTACGCTGCTGAGAGGTTTCAGTAGCTGCTGCATTACGCAGAGAGAAACTCAATCCATCCAGATCGATTCTTTCCAATAATGCATGAACAGCTTCAGCACCCATTTTAGCGATAAACTTTTGTGGATCATCATCAGGCAGGTACTGATTATCTTTTGGTAAGTTGTCAAGAATATCTAAGTATTCTTCTTCAGTCAACAGATCACCCATGTTCAGGTTCTCTTTCACACCACCTTGAATCACTACAAAACGCTCGTAGTAAATGATGGTCTCTAATTTCTTAGAGCTCATACCCAAGAGGTAACCAATCTTATTAGGTAAGCTTTTGAAATACCAGATATGTACAACAGGAACCACCAATTTGATGTGTCCCATACGTTCGCGACGAACTTTCTTTTCAGTTACTTCAACACCACAACGGTCACATACTATACCCTTATAACGGATACGCTTATACTTACCGCAGGCACATTCATAATCTTTTACCGGACCAAAAATTCTTTCACAGAACAATCCATCACGTTCTGGTTTGTAGGTACGGTAGTTAATGGTTTCAGGCTTCAGTACTTCGCCAAAACTTCTTTCGAGGATACTGTCCGGAGATGCCAGACTGATGGTGATCTCGGAGAATGTTGATCTTGGGCGATTGTCTCTTTTTATGGCCATATTTTTAAGCTTCGAGCTGCAGTCCGCCGCGGCGGATGCAAGCTTTGTTTTTAAATTATTATGCTAAAAAATTAGAAGCAATCTGCAGACTTCATGCTTGTAGCTTGAAGCCTGCAGCTTGCAGCTTATTATTCAAACTTCAGATCCAGACCCAACCCTCTCAGTTCATGTACCAATACATTGAACGATTCAGGTACACCTGCGCGTGGGATATTGTCTCCCTTCACGATGGCTTCATAAGTCTTGGCTCTTCCGATGATATCATCAGACTTCAGTGTCAACAATTCCTGGAGGATGTTAGCGGCACCATATGCTTCCAGTGCCCATACTTCCATCTCACCAAAACGCTGTCCACCAAACTGTGCCTTACCACCCAACGGCTGCTGTGTGATCAAGCTGTATGGTCCGATTGAACGTGCGTGCATCTTATCATCTACCATGTGGTGTAGTTTGATCATGTATATCACACCCACAGTAGCCTTCTGGTGGAAACGCTCTCCGGTTTCACCATCATACAGATAAGTATGTCCGTTTCTAGGAATGCCTGCATCTTTACAATATTGCTCAATCTCATCAGTGCTTGCACCATCAAAGATTGGTGTTGCAAATTTCACACCCAGACGCTTACCGGTCCAACCCAGAATGGTTTCATAGATCTGACCCAAGTTCATCCTTGAAGGTACCCCCAACGGATTCAGTACGATATCCACCGGTGTACCATCTTCCATGAATGGCATATCTTCTGCACGAACAATCTTTGCAACGATACCTTTGTTACCGTGACGACCCGCCATCTTATCTCCCACTTTCAACTTACGTTTTACTGCGAGATAAACTTTAGCCAGTTTCAATACACCTGCTGGTAACTCATCACCGATAGAGATGTTGAACTTCTCACGCTTATAACGTCCCAGTTCTTCATTGTAACGGATGCTGTAGTTGTGCAACAAAGTATTGATCAGGTCATCAGTCTTAGCGTCACCAGTCCAACCCAATGGATTTACATTCTGATAATCGATCGTGCTCAGGTTCTTTTGATTGAACTTAGCACCTTTACCGATCAGCATTTCGCCAAAGTTGTTGCTAACACCTGCAGAAGCTTTGTCTTTCAACAAGGTCTGCAACTTATCCAACAACAATTCTTTGATCGACTCTGTATTTTGCTGGTGTACTTTTTCTACTTTCTCCAACAATGCTTTCTCACGGATCTTACCATTCTTATCTTTCTTCGCACGCTGGAATAGTTTTTTATCGATCACGACACCTTCAGTTCCGTTCGGAGCTTTCAGAGAAGCATCTTTTGCATCACCTGCTTTATCACCGAAGATGGCACGTAAGAGTTTCTCTTCCGGAGTAGGATCAGATTCACCTTTTGGAGTGATCTTACCGATCAGGATATCACCTTCTTTGATGGTGGCACCGATACGGATAATACCATTCTCATCCAGATCCTTGGTTGCATCTTCTGATACATTCGGGATATCCGGAGTCAATTCTTCTTCACCCAATTTGGTGTCACGAACTTCCAGTTCATATTCATCGATGTGAATAGAAGTGAACAGGTCTTCGCGCACTACTTTCTCACTAATTACAATCGCATCCTCGAAGTTGTAACCCTTCCATGGCATGAACGCCACTTGCAGGTTACGACCCAATGCCAGTTCACCATCTTTGGTTGCATAACCTTCAGTTAAGAAGTCGCCCTTCTTCACTTTCTGCCCTTTCTTCACAGCAGGACGCAGGTTGATACAGGTAGCCTGATTGGTTTTGATGAACTTAGTGAGTTTATATACTTGCAGATCATCATTAAAGCTGATCAATCTGTCAATATCATTTCTGTCATAACGAACATGGATCTCATTCGCATCTACGAATTCAACCACACCATTACCATCTGCATGGATCTGGATACGTGCATCACGTGCAGCCTTACCTTCCAAACCAGTACCTACTACAGGTACTTCCGGACGGATCAATGGTACTGCCTGACGTTGCATGTTTGATCCCATCAACGCACGGTTGGCATCATCATGCTCTAAGAATGGAATCAGCGAAGCACTCAGACCAACGATCTGATTGGGTGCTACGTCCATGTATTCCACTTCTTCTTTATCTAAAATCGGGAAGTCACCTGTTTGACGAGATACTACTTTATCTTCAGCAAATTCACCTTTCTCTGTCAATGGTGAATTACTCTGTGCGATCTTAGCGGTATCTTCTTCTTCAGCACTCAGGAAAGTGAGTTCTTTCATATTCACTTTACCACTCACTACTTTACGATAAGGCGTTTCAATAAAGCCCATATCATTGATAGTAGCATGTACACAAAGTGTAGAGATCAAACCGATGTTTGGTCCTTCCGGTGTTTCAATAGTACACAAACGACCATAGTGTGAATAGTGTACGTCACGCACCTCGAAACCGGCACGCTCACGACTCAAACCACCGGGTCCGAGTGCGGAGATACGACGCTTGTGCGTGATCTCACTCAGTGGGTTGGTTTGATCGAGGAACTGAGACAACTGAGAAGTTCCGAAGAATGAGTTGATCACAGAAGACAATGTTCTTGCATTGATCAAATCTACCGGAGTAAATACCTCATTGTCACGAACGTTCATACGCTCACGGATGGTACGGGCCATACGAGCCAAACCAACACCGAACTGCGCATACAACTGCTCACCTACGGTACGAACACGACGGTTGCTCAAGTGATCGATATCATCGATCTCAGCCTTCGCATTGGTCAGACGAACCAGGTATTTGATGATCTCAATGATATCCTGCTTGGTCAATACTTTCTTGGTCAGCGGATAATCGAGGTTCAGTTTACGGTTGATTTTGTATCGACCAACTTCACCTAAATCATAACGCTTGTCAGAGAAGAATAATTTATCGATGATACCACGAGCCGTTTCATTATCCGGAGCATCAGCACCACGCAATTGGCGATAGATATGCTGAACCGCTTCCAGTTCACTGTTCGAAGTATCTTTATTTAAAGTGTTGTAGATGATCGCATAATCACCACCCACATCTTCTTTCTGAATGAATACACTCTTGATCTCCATTTCGATGATGGTAGCAATCGCTTCTTCATCCAAAACAGTATCACGCTCCATCACGATCTCGTTACGCTCGATGCTTACTACCTCGCCGGTATCTTCATCAACGAAATCTTCTACCCATGTTCTCAATACACGAGCAGCGAGTTTTTTACCAACGTGATTGGCAAGTGTTTTCTTATCGGCTTTCACTTCATCGGCCATACCGAAGAGTTCCAGAATGTCCTTATCAGTTTCGAAACCGATAGAACGTAACAAAGTTGTTACCGGGAACTTTTTCTTACGATCGATGTAAGCATACATTACATTATTGATATCGGTAGCAAATTCCATCCATGCTCCTTTGAAAGGAATCACACGAGCAGAATAAATTTTGGTACCGTTCGGGTGCACTGATTGTCCAAAGAACACACCCGGAGAACGATGCAACTGAGATACCACTACACGCTCAGCACCGTTGATCACGAATGTACCACGGGGAGTCATGTAAGGGATATTACCCAGGAACACATCCTGAACGATGGTTTGGAAATCTACGTGCTCTTCATCATTACAACTTAAGCGCAGTTTTGCTTTTAAAGGCACTGCATACGTAAGACCACGCTCCATACACTCATCAAGTGTATAACGTGGTGGATCAATAAAATAATCCAGGAATTCCAGCACGAAGATGTTACGCGTATCAGTGATCGGAAAGTTTTCCTTGAACACGCGGAAGAGACCTTCATTGTTACGCTTATCAGGCGTAGTCTCTAACTGAAAAAATTCTCTGAATGATTCTAACTGGATGTCGAGCAGGTCAGGAGCATCAGCCAAATGTTTAGTTTTACCGAAGCCGACCCTGTTGTTCAATGTAGTTGTAGACATATGTATGTAAAACCGGTTTTGATACGATAAAAATTTGGGGAGAATGGTGAGATTCTCTTAACGTACAATCGGCTCATTCATCATTCAAACGTCAATGATAAAAATGTCCACCCGCTAATTGGCCCAAAAATAAGGATGGCAAAGGTAGGAAACAGGAAGGCAATCGCAAAAACAAATTTTAGACCAAAACCCTATTTGGGGAAAAAGATTTTCGGCTCTCTGTCAAAGAGACAGGAAGTGAGAGGTGAAAGGGGAAAAGGGAAAGGAGATTTTAAAGTAAGTATTTGATAATCAATAGGCTACTTATTTTTTTGAGAGGCGGGGGAGGAACCACAGGGGTACACAGAGTAGGGCGCAGAGTTGCACGGAGTTATACTCTGTGAAACTCTGCGCCCTACTCCGCTTCCTCTGTGGTTCTACCCTACCAAATTCGAGCACGTTGATCAGCCGGGCGGTAGAGTTGATGCTTCTCGGTAACCCCAAAAGCCTGATAGAACGGTTCGAAATTGGCTAATGGCCCATTTACTCGGAACTCTTCCGGACTATGCGGATCAGTAGTAATTCTGGTTCTGAGACTTTCGGGACGATCCACCAATCTCCATACTTGGGCATAACCTAGGAAAAAGCGTTGATCAGGTGTAAATCCGTCAATCTTTTCCGTACTCTTTCCTTGTTGGGTCAATTTGAAGGCATCATAAGCGATCGCCAATCCACCAATATCTGCAAGGTTCTCTCCTAGTGTTAGTGCACCGTTCACATGTAAACTATCTAATACGGTATAAGCATTATACTGCTCTATAACTCCTTTTGCTTTGGTAGTGAATTTTTCAGCGTCGGTTTTGGTCCACCAATCGGTGAGATTTCCTTGTGCATCATACTGTCTGCCCTGGTCATCAAAACCATGGGTCATTTCATGTCCAATTACCATTCCGATTGCTCCATAGTTAATGGCATCATCTGCTTTCAATTCAAAGAATGGGAATTGAAGGATGCCTGCGGGAAATACAATTTCATTAAAAGTTGGATTGTAATAAGCATTTACGGTTGGCGCAGTCATTACCCATTCTGTTTTATCAACCGGCTTCCCGATTTTAGCAATACTTTCTTTGTAATCATGCTTGGCGATGTTACGCATGTTGCCATAAAAATCATTGCGAGTGATGGTAACATCATCATAAGATTTCCATTTATCCGGATAACCAATCTTCTTCATAATAGCAGCAAGCTTCTCTTTTGCTCTTTGTTTGGTGGTATCGCTCATCCAATCCAATTGAGCGATACGTTTATCAAATGCGATCTGCAAATTATTTACCAACTCATCCATTCTTTTTTTAGCTTCTGCTGGAAAATATTTTTCGACAAAGATTTGTCCGAGTAAATCTTTCAATCCATTATCGGTTCTATTCACCATTTTCTTCCAGCGGTCTTCTTGCGTCTTCGCACCCGAGAATAATTTATTGAAAGAAAAACGTTCATCTACAAATGCTTTACTCAAAAGAGAGGCATTCGATGAGATATAATCAAACTTCACTTTACTTTTCCAGACATCAATTGGTTGAGAAGACAATAAAGCGCTCAATGTTTTATAATACTGGGGTTGTGCAACATTCACACTATCGGTTTGAATGCCCATTTGCTGCAATGAATTGGACCAATTAATATTGGGTGATATTTTTTGGAGATCCATCACCGACATCTTATTGTAGTTCCTGATAGGATCACGCAATTCCACCGGTGCCAAGTGTGATGCCGCAATTGCAGTTTCCAACTTCAGTACAGCAGTTGCTTGTTGAGTAGCTATTGTTTTATCGACACCTGTGAGCACAAAAAGATTTGTGATATGCTCAATCAGTTTCTGACGTTTTTCTGCAGTAGATGCATCGGTTTTGGTGTAATAATCTTTTTCAGGAAGTGTTAATCCAGTTTGATATAAGCTCAAAATATTTTTTGCACTGTTTCTCTCATCCGCGCCCACATAAATACCAATCAACGCCCCATCTCCTTCTGTGTAACTCGTCGCTAACAAACTGATGAGTTCTTTGTAATCTTTTACTGCATCGATTTTGGCAAGCATAGGTTTAAGTGGATCATAACCTGCTTTTTCAATCGCAGCAGTATCCATACCACTTGCATAGAAGTCGCCCACTTTTTGTTCGTTACTTCCGGGTGTATGATCAGACTTGGCAGACAATTCATCCAGAATGGTTCTCATTTTTTTGAGATTCTCATCATAGAGTGTATAGAAACTGCCCCAGCCACTTTGATCATCCGGAATGACACTGTTTTTGATCCAGGTACCATTGGCATACATAAAGAAGTTATCACCAGGATGAATGCTGGTATCCATTCCTGCTGTATCGAAATATGATTGTTGATTGGAATTGTTTTTACAAGAAGCGAAAACCAAGCTCGCTCCGATTAGTAAAGTGGCAAGTTGTTTCATAGTGAAGTTTTAGGAACTATAAATATGGGGAATTATTGGGGAGGGGCAAAACCATTGAACATATAAAATTCTTTTGCCTCTTCTAAACAGCGCTCAAAAAAAGAAGCTCTCGGATTCTTCTTGGAGTATTCAAAATTTCTTCGCCTATTACCTTCATACACTCATAATATTCATAATAAATAATTATTATATAAAATATTGTTTGGTATATTTATGTATATGAATACAAAGATTCAGAAATTATACTACCTATTGATCTGTTGTGTTATCTGGGCGCCATTATTTGGACAAACGAATATCCAATTGATCATGAAAAATAATGGTGCGCATACATTCGAAAAGATTGATGTATTTGACATCAGTCAAAAAGAGTTCTATAAGATTAAATATCAGGATACCGCCCACTTTTCTTTTAAAAAGACGAGTATTGATCTTTACAATATTCGTTATCATGCAAACGGCAAAATGTATAGACAGGTTGCTTGGCTTGATACAGGATCTATAAAGATTGAACTGCACGTTGATGACTTAGCACTGAAAATTGACACTGTGTTGAACTCTCCTATTTATTATGAACATCTCAATTTCTTTAAAAACAATGCATCTCTATACCAAAAAAGAGATACTGCTACATTATCAGACCTATTACTAAAACTATATGAAAAGCATATAGACAACCCCTATTCTCTACAAGCCGGAGAGATGTATATTGGCTTAAATCAGAATTCAAAAAAAGATTTATTAAGGTTAAAAACATTAACTGATAGACAAGGTGATAAATTCAGTGGGTTTCCTCTCTATCCGTTAGTACATGAAAGATTACATAAAATTTTAGCGATTACTTCCTTAGATTTAAACGCATATACTTTTATTGATCCATCCAATAAAAAAGTAAAACTTCCCACACTTACTGATAACAAATATTATCTACTAGATTTTTGGTTTCTAGCTTGTAAACCATGTATAAGTGATCATAAAGAGATATTTAAAAAACAACCACTACTTGCTGAGAAAAAAATAGAACTGATTAGCGTATCAACCGATGATAGTGTGAAAGAGTTGAATCACTATTTGAATAAAAACAATTATAAATGGGCTAACTATTTAGAAACTGATATTAAACAGATAACTAAAGATGTCGGCATCCGTATTTTCCCTACTTATCTTATTCTTGATAAATCCGGGAAAATTATGAGTTCACAAAACACGTTTGACAATGTTTTGAAATGGCTGGAAAATAACAATTGAATTATGTGCGGTATGTCTGCTGAGGTATAACTTTTGGAAAGTTCCGCAACTTTCCAAAAGTTGAATAACAATAGAATAAACAACCATCTTTTGTATCCTTAATCAGCAGTGACACCTAGCATACGGAACATAGAATAACGCCACATGCTCAATGCTTCAACGTTAGTCGCTATTTATAGTTGCATTTTCTAAGAAAAGCAGTAGTTTTACTCTGTAAGAGATACCAGATGTCTAAAGAAGAAATTAAATATGAAATTGCCAAAGTTTTGGATCATTTTTCAGACAAAGCCTTGACTGAACTTTTGGCGTTTTTAAAAAAATTGGATTCAAAACATACATCCACCGCCTCAACCGATTTTTTATTAAGCAAGATCCTCACTGAAGACAAAGAATTGTTAGCGAAACTGGCCCAATGATTTATTTCCAAGAAGTTGAAAATATACATAAAACTCTTATTACTGAATTTGGAGGTGTACATGGCATCAGAGATAAAGATTTTTTAAACTCCGCTTTAGCCAGACCTTTCCAAACCTTTGATGGAAAAGAACTCTACCCTACGCCTATAGAAAAAGCAGCCTCGTTAATTGAAAGCATTCTCACAAATCATCCGTTCATCGATGGCAACAAAAGAACAGGCTATGTTTTATTGCGTTTATTTTATTACAGAGTAACTTAGATATAGTTGCCAATCAAGAAGAGAAATACATTTTTGTTATCAACATCGCCTCGGGTCAATCAAAATTTGATACTATTGTTGATTGGTTAACTTCACACACAGTTAAAATAAGCCGCTAATATTCCATTGGCAATATGACAAAACCAAGTGTATTCACTTTTGGAAAGTTCTGAAACTTTCCAAAAGTTGTATCACCGTATACTTAAAAGGAAACAGAACTGATATCATATGAAATACTAATGAATACCAAATGGCAAACGGACGTGATACGGACTTGTAGCGGACTAATAACGGACTGATAACGAAGAAAAAGGCAGCAACGATACCCGTGCGTATTCACTTTTGGAAAGTTACGAAACTTTCCAAAAGTTACACCACCATGGAGAAGAGCATTCCGACTGCAAGTCGGGAACTGTGGCGAAGTGTATGCTGATTAGACTGCTACTACCCTTTTCTTGCTACCAGTTTTTATCACATGTACAGGAACTACCAATGCATAAGGACGATTAAACGCTTCCTGAGATACTTTAAAATGTGCTGCCAGTTTTCTGATCACATCTTTTGAAAGCCCTTTTTTGTAATGCAAAATATCAGAAACATATCCTTTGCTCACATTAAGTAGGGCAACCAAATCTTTCGCTTTCATCCCCTGTTCATCCATAAAAGACTGAAGCAATTGAATAGGATCCAAATCAGTGGTGGAAAGGTGATCTGCATCCCACTTTTCAATGAGAAGCGTTAAGAGTGCAATTTCATCTTTGGTGTTTTTATCCTTGGCATCGGAGAATACCAATGCTTCCAAAGTATTACAATACTTCTTGTACTGAGCAATGCTGGTGATCACTTTATATTTTAATGTTTCCATGATAGTAGTTTTAATAATTATGAACCAGATATTGTTCCCCCGTTTTACATAGCTTGTCGTATTCAGCATGTGTACCTATCCAGCAAATAAATAAGTGGACTTGTATATCGCCAAACGCATACTTAGCAATGAGCCGATACTTATTTCCGCTTATATCAAAGACAACTCTATTACTACCCTTCCCTAATAGATCAGCACTCGGAAAAGTAGACTGAATATCCTCGGGTATCACCCAATCAGCATACTTCAATTTAACCAGCCATTCCTCGAAAGAGACCCGACTTTGTGCATTTTGTTTTTTATAAGTATCAACAGTTTCTCGTCTTATCAAATGAATTTTCATAACAAAGGTATATTTTATTTTTTAAAAGTTCTCATTATGAGAACTTTTTTATTCACATTGTATAAAAATACCTCTGTCACTATGATATAGCCGATTATATCCGTTTAATTCCGTTTATGAGTATCTAATGGCTCCTCCCTTTTCGTGCAGCTTGCAGCGTATAGCCTGTGGCTCAAAAGGGCATAAAAAAAGCCGCTCCTAAGAGCGGCTATATTTTGTGGTTAACACTAAAGTGTGTGAATTACTTCACTTCTACTTCAGCACCAGCTTCTTTCAGCTTAGCAACGATATCGTCAGCTTCAGCTTTAGAGATACCTTCTTTAACAGGCTTTGGTGCACCGTCAACCAGGTCTTTTGCTTCTTTCAGTCCAAGACCAGTCAATTCCTTAACGATCTTAACTACGTTCAGTTTGCTTGCACCGCCGTTAACAAGAACTACATCGAAAGATGTTTTCTCTTCAGCAGCAGCAGCTCCACCGCCGTCGCCAGCAGCAACTACCACTGCAGCAGCAGCTGGTTCAATACCGTAATCAGCTTTCAATACATCAGCTAATTCCTGAACTTCTTTTACTGTTAAGCCTACTAATGTTTCGGCTAATGCTTTTACGTCTGCCATTTTGTTTCAATTTTTTCCGGCTTCATATCCGCCTCAGGCGAATCCGTCGGATGGTTTAAAAAAATTTGATTTTTATTAATTTGAAAATTTGGGAATTTGAAAATTTGAAAATTTTCAAACCCGGCATTTCAGTTAATACTTTGTTTTAAAATGATCAACCTGAAAATCATTTTCAAATTTTCAAATTGGTTCATTTTCAAATTATTCCGCGCTAGCGGTAGCCTGCTTCTCGTGGTGGTGCAATAAAGCAGCCAATACACGCTTAGCAGGAGATTGCAACAATCCGATCACTTCACCGATCAATTCATTCTTCGTCTTGATCTGAGTCAGTGCCTTCAGGTTGTTATCACCGGCATAAATATCACCGTTGATGAATGCCGCTTTCAATACAGGCTTTTCACCATTGCTTTCTTTGCGGAAAGAACTGATGATCAAAGCTGGCTCTTTTGGATTCTCAGAGAACAACAATGCAGTTACATTGTGCAGAGAATCGTATACACCGGCATACTTTTCAGCATCCAGTGATTCCAAAGCCTTGCGGATCAAAGTGTTCTTAGCCACTTTCATTTCAACCTGCTTATTGAAGCAAGTACGGCGTAATTTAGATACCTGCTCTACTGTGAGAGACTCAGTATCAGTGATGTAGAAGTTATTGTATTGGGCGAATTTCTCTTTTAAGAGCTCAATCACCTCATTTTTTTGATCTTTTGTCATATCTGATCTTTTTTAAAAACCCAGGTCATTTCCTCCACCTCTGGCGGAGAATCACTGGGAATTAGTTCATTAATGATTTGGTGTCTAAAGAGATACCGGGACTCATGGTGCTGGCCATGCTTACACCTTTCAGGTAAGTACCTTTAGATGAAGATGGTTTCAGTTTGATGATGGCATTGATCAGTTCAGCACTGTTCTCAGCGATCTTCTCAGGAGCAAATGATACACGTCCGATAGAAGCGTGAACGATACCTGCTTTATCCACCTTGAAAGCGATCTTACCACCCTTTACTTCATTTACCGCAGCTGCTACATCATTGGTAACAGTACCAGTCTTAGGGTTAGGCATCAGGTTACGAGGACCTAACACTTTACCTAATTTACCGATCTTCGGCATGACAGCTGGAGTAGCGATGATCACATCGATATCTGTCCAACCACCTTCAATTTTGGTGATGAACTCATCCAACCCTACGAAATCAGCGCCTGCTTCTTTTGCAGATGCTTCTTTATCAGGAGTACAGAGTACCAATACTTTTTTGGTCTTACCAGTACCGTGTGGTAATGATACAGTACCACGTACTTGCTGATCAGCTTTCTTAGGATCAACTCCTAAACGGATGTGCAGATCAACAGAACTATCAAATTTGGTACAGTTAATTTCTTTTACGAGTGTAGAAGCTTCCTTCAGGGAATAGGCTTTATTCTTATCCACCTTGGCTGCTGCTACTTTTCTTTTCTTAGTCAGTGACATTTTTTACAGTTTATAAGGTGAATAATTAATTGTTTTCCCAAGGGGCTTTACCATCTACTGTCAATCCCATACTGCGGGCAGTACCTGCTACCATGCTCATAGCACTGTTCAGGGTGAATGCGTTCAGGTCAGACATCTTGTCTTTCGCGATTGCTTCAACCTGTTCCCAGGTTACTTTACCTACTTTCTGACGATTGCTTTCTTTAGATCCTTTCTGAATCTTAGCTGCTTCCATTAATTGAACTGCAGCAGGAGCCGTTTTGATGATGAAGTCGAAAGACTTATCAGCGTATACAGTGATCAAAACAGGAACTACTTTTCCCATTTTGTCTTGGGTTCTGGCATTGAACTGCTTACAGAACTCCATAATGTTGATACCCTTCGAACCAAGGGCTGGACCTACGGGAGGTGCCGGGTTGGCTTGTCCGCCTTTAACCTGCAACTTCACATAGCCGGTGATTTCTTTGGCCATTGCTTTTTGATTTAATTGGTGATAACGTCTCGCCTTATGGCGGAACTCCCAAACTCAATCATTCTTTCGAAAAAAGAACTTTTGGGGCGGCAAAGGTAAGCAGCTGTGGGGGAATTTCAAAGAAAAAGAGAGGAAAAGCTGCAAGCTGCACGCTACAAGCTACAAGTTTTGGAAGAATTAAACCTTAAAGTATTGATTATCAACAATAAAAGCAACAGACCCCTTGGCCCATTGCTTTTCTTGCATATTCCTTGAAGCTTGTGGCTTGTAACCTGAAGCTTGTAGCTCAATGCTTATAGCACTAATATTCCCGCCGCCTGAATCACAATCTCTTTCTTCGGCTCAGTGATCTTGGCAATTTCTTCTTTGCTTTTACCTGCATCTTCGGCATAGTGCTTCAGTTGCTTTACTGATGTGGTGGTCAGTGTCCCTACACCATCAATCACCACTTTCTTACCATTAAGCACTACCGGCACTGCAAATTTGTGATCTTTCATTTTCACCATCAGGTTGCCATTGGGCGACTCTACTTTAATCCAGCAACCTTCTTTCTGACATACTTCTTTCACAATACCAATGATCTTTCCTTCCAATGGCTTACCATCTCCCTTGGACTCAAGTTGCTTTACATATTCTTCCATGCTTACTGCATTCTCGGCAGTGGTTGTTTTACCAAATGTAGCACCTGCATCCGCCGGAACTTGTGGTGGTTGGGCCTGAAGAATAGCTACGGTAAAGAATGCAATGACAATACTTAGTATTTTTTTCATAAAGTTTGATTTTCGAATGATCTAGAAAGTACGAATAACAAAAATACATACTACTCTCTCATGTTGCTGAACCACTGATCATAAAGTTATTGAAAAGTGCTACAATTATGAAGCTGTATGTGTAGATGATCCGGGGATACGTACACCGGCTTCAATAAAGATGGTTTTGATTTCATCCTGAATTGGCATTGAGCGCATGGGCGGAACATTAGCACCTCCTGTATTACCAACAGGAATAGTTCCCACAAATGATTTCACGCCTCCTACCAATAAACGCGGTATTTGACCAAGTATCTCTTTTACACTTTTGATCTTACAGCCAAAAACTAACATTTTCCAATGCACCAGACTATGCTGATAAGGATACGCTTGTCCAATCACATGCGCTCTTTCCAACTGATGCCATGCTTCTGTAAGATTCTTTTGAAGCATTGCTTTAGTATAAAGACCTAATGCCTCTTTAAAAAAAGGCTGAAGTGAAACAGGCATTCGTGTATAGAATTGCATTCCGGTGGATTGATGAACTACTAAATTACAGTATCCGATAAAGAATTCCAGTATTTTTGATTGATCATCTTTTACTATGGAAAACGCTTCATCATTAGGTAAAATCATTATCAGCACACCTGATAACAACGATCCCAATTTCGTTCAAACGCCCATCCTATTGGTTGAGCATAACGATAGAGGTGCTGTAGGCTTTGTTCTTCATTTCCCATTGAAGCGAAATCTGAACGAACTGAGTGAGTTTACCCATTACCCTCCTATTCCTATTTATATTGGTGGACCGGTAGATCAAGAACATCTTTTCTTTTTACATCGTCGTCCGGATTTGATAGATGATGGTACGCATATCATGGACGGAATCTATTATGCCGGTAACTTTCAACAAGTATTGATGCACTTACAAGATCAAACACTCACCGAAAAAGATATTCGTTTATTCATTGGTTATGCCGGATGGGATCCACAGCAATTAGAAGAAGAAATGAAAGAAGGAAGCTGGATCGTTTCGGAACATCCTGTTGCTTATGCTTTTCATCAAATTTAGGCATCTAATAAAGCCTGAATATCAAACTTCTGCATTTTTAAAAAAGCCTGAATCACACGCGGTCCTTTTACAGGATCGCTCATCAGCTGAGAAAGAATAGATGGAACGATTTGCCAGGAAACACCAAACTCATCTGCCAGCCAACCACACATATCATAACGACCGTTTTTCCCTAACGCTTCCCATAAGGCGTCGATCTCTTCCTGTGTATCACATTCCACTACAAAAGAATTACCGGGTGAAAAATCATAATCATGTTGCAGCGTGCTACTCATCGCATTCATGATAAAACCATTGAGTTTAAATTGCGCAAATAGCAAACTGCTGTTTGGCATACCTGCTTCCGGAGGATAGGCCATATCCATCAATAGCATAGATGGTTTGAATATAGCAGTATACTTCTCTCTTGCTTCATGTACTTTGCTATTCTTTTGATTGACGAATAAGAGATTCGGTACAATCTTTTGTGGACTATTAATGGCTTCAACATCCAATTGCCAATTCACACCAAAACGATCTTCGATCCAAGCATAACGTGGACTCCAATCATATTTATCCAATGGCATCAAAATCTTACCTCCTTCTTTCAATGCATCATACAATCGATTGATCTCTGTTTCAGCCTCACAATACACGAAATAAGAAACAGCAGGTGTAGGAGCATATTTGGGACCGCCATTTAAGAGCATAAAAGAAATTCCTCCTGCCGAAAAGCGAGTAACCATTGGATTTGACTCCAACAATTTTGCGTCATTAAATAGGGAACAATAAAAAGCAGCAGCTTCTTGCGCATTATTATTGAACCAAATGCAAGGGTAAATAGGCATTGACATAACAAATAAAGATTCTAGAATGAAAATACAAGGAACAAGTTAGAAAATTATTTACCAATCAGTATCCCGTATTCAGAAGGAATTGCAATTCCGTTAAACCTATTGGTTAATCCATATATTAAAAAGAATACCGTAACAACCCCAACTATTATTATTAACCTGGATTGTATCGTTGCATCTCTACTTCTTTCTTTCATCTTTCTATAATGAACAGATGCGATATGGGCGAAGAAGGAAAAAATGGCTAATGAATAATAGGGAATAAAAAATACGTTGAAGGGAAATTGATTTAGCCCCGCTGCCCCAAAATAAAAATTGGTATCGAGTTGTAAAATGAATCTACCAACCATTACTGCTGAGAGATGAATCACAAAAAATATGGCTAAATATAGCCCAGACCATAATTGCAGTTTTTCATAAAACCCTTTTGCTAATTGATTTCTTGACCTATATAGTTTGATGCCTGAGAGAACTTGCACGCTGACTGCACTTAACAAAAGTATTTCTGCAAAAAAATTTCGATAAATTTTCCTCATCTGTGTCATTACTTCAATATGCTTTTCGATACCCATCAAGCTGACTGTATGATTGGTCAGATGAAGTGATACAAACAAGGCGATCGTTATACCGGAATAATAATGGATTCTTCGAGTAAGCATAGGTTCAAAGGGTTAAACTGAGGAGTTCTAAGGTACTCAACTCGTCAAAAAGAAAACTACCACTCATGTAGACACAAAGAAAAAGGCCATCCGTAATGGATAGCCTTTAAATATTTTTCGAAGAAAAATCTTAGCTCAATTTTTCAACCTGCATATAATTCAATTCTACAGGTGTAGAGCGACCAAAGATCTTAACGGTTACTTTCAGTTTTTTCTTCTCATCATTCACTTCTTCGATCACACCGTTGAAGTCGTTGAACGGACCTTCAATGATCTTAATGGTTTCGCCAATGATGAATGGTTCACTCATCGTAACACCCTGATCATTCATTTCATCTACCTTACCAAGCATCTTGTTTACTTCACTCTTACGGAGAGAAATGATATTGCCTTTAGAACCTTTACCATCTGTCAGGAAGTGCATTACGTTGCTGATATTACTGATATGCTGCACCATGTCATCATTCAGTTTACCATCTAATACTTCCATCATTACGTAGCCTGGGAAATAGTTTTTTTCGCGCATCACTTTTTTACCGTTCTGCACTTTGTATACTTTTTCCATAGGAAGGAAGATTTGTTTGATCACTTCCTGCCAGCCACTGCGAATAATATCCTTGTCGAGATACTCTTTTACCTTACGCTCTTTACCACTCACCACACGCAAAACGTACCACTTGGTATTATCCTGTGGTGCTTCTGTGGTTTCAACAGTGTTATTATCGACTACTGATGCTTCCATGTTCTGTTACTTGAATAATGAATAAACCAGTTTCAGCAACTGATTGCTCGAGAAATCCATCACCCAAACCAATGCGGTGATGATCACAGTAGCTACCAGTACAATAACGGTACTCTGCTGGAGTTGTAACCAAGTAGGCCAGGTCACTTTCTCCATCAGTTCCTGATAGCTTTCTTTGAAGTATGTGGTGATTTTGTTCACGCTTTACAATTTGAGAATTTGAAAATTTGAAAATTTGAAAATTATACCCTTTTCAAGGTAGAATTTGAATTGAATGCTTTAATCTTTCTCTTGCTTCGCAATAGAAAGAACCAAATTTTCAAATTTTCAAATTCACAAATTTTCAAATTTTTCGCACGGGCACTAGGATTCGAACCCAGATCAAAGGTTTTGGAGACCTCTATACTAACCGTTGTACTATGCCCGTAAAACCCCAACCCCTAAAGGGGAAAGGTCTTTTTTATTAACTACAAAGTACTTAGCGGGCTAAGTACTTTGCAGTTATAAAGGTAATAAACTTTTCCGACATCCCCTTTAGGGGACGGAGGGGGAAGCTTATTTAAGGATTTCAGTAACCTGACCGGCACCTACTGTACGTCCACCTTCGCGGATAGCGAATTTCAGACCCTTCTCCATCGCAATTGGCTGGATCAGTTTTACAGAAAGGTTGATGTTATCACCAGGCATTACCATTTCAGTTCCTTCTGGCAAGGTAACTTCACCAGTTACGTCAGTAGTACGGAAATAGAACTGAGGACGGTACTTGTTGAAGAATGGAGTGTGACGTCCACCTTCTTCTTTGCTCAGTACGTAAACCTCACCTTTGAAGTCAGTGTGTGGAGTGATAGAACCTGGCTTACAGATTACCATACCACGACGGATATCTTTCTTTTCAATACCGCGGAGCAACAGACCGGCGTTATCACCAGCTTGTCCTTCATCCAACAGTTTTTTGAACATTTCAACACCAGTTACAGTAGAAGAAAGAGGAGCATCCATCAAACCAACGATTTCAACACCTTCACCTACTTTAATGATACCACGCTCGATACGACCTGTAGCTACTGTACCACGACCAGTGATCGAGAATACGTCTTCTACAGACATCAGGAATGGCATATCTACCGGACGTGGAGGCAATGGAATGTAAGTATCTACAGCTTCCATCAGCTCTTCAACGCATTTAACCCATTTTTCTTCACCAGCCAAAGCGCCAGTTGCAGAACCTTTGATGATTGGAGTGTTATCACCGTCGAATCCATAAGAAGACAACAGTTCACGGATCTCCATTTCAACCAGTTCCAATAATTCTACGTCATCAACAAGGTCAACCTTGTTCATGAATACTACGATACGAGGTACACCTACCTGACGAGCAAGCAGGATGTGCTCTTTCGTTTGTGGCATCGGACCATCGGTAGAAGCCACTACCAGGATTGCACCATCCATCTGGGCAGCACCGGTAATCATATTCTTCACATAGTCAGCGTGACCTGGACAGTCAACGTGCGCATAGTGACGGTTAGCAGTTTGATATTCTACGTGAGCAGTATTGATAGTGATACCACGCTCTTTTTCTTCAGGAGCGCCATCGATCTCATCATACTTCTTAGCCTGTGCCAGACCTTTCTTAGATAAGATGTCCGTAATGGCAGCAGTCAGGGTGGTTTTACCGTGGTCAACGTGACCAATAGTACCAACGTTTACGTGAGGTTTCTCCCTCTTAAAGGTCTCTTTAGACATTTTTATCGGTTTTTAGTTGTGTTTTAAAAATCTAAGGCTTTCGCCACTTGTTTATTTATTGTTTATCCGCTTCGGCGAATCACATTTCATTCTTCACTTTGAGCCGTTAGTGAGAATCGGACTCACGACCTCTTCCCTACCAAGGAAGTGCTCTACCACTGAGCTACAACGGCTTGTTTTTTGTCAGCTGTTGTTTTTTTAAAGAACTCACGACCTTCCCGATTACATCGGGATGCTCTACCACTGAGCTACAACGGCTTGTTTTTTTGTCAGCTGTTGTTTCTTTAAAGAACTAAAAAGAGCGGGAGACCAGGCTCGAACTGGCCACCTATAGCTTGGAAGGCTATCGCTCTACCAAATGAGCTACTCCCGCTTGTTAATTTGATCCGCCTGAGGCGGAGAAAATTTGAAAATGTTAACAAAACACTTCGTGACTTCAATGATCGGGTTTCAAATACTTTTAAAAGATCTCTTCACAATCTGATCATTCTCAAATTATCAAATTGTTCCGTGGGCAGGAGAGGATTCGAACCTCTGAAGTCGAAAGACAGCGGATTTACAGTCCGCCCCATTTGGCCGCTCTGGAACCTGCCCTTTAAGTAACTACGGACTGAAGTCCGTAGCTATTTAAATTGAGAGCCGAAGATGGGACTCGAACCCGCGACCTGCTGATTACAAATCAGCTGCTCTACCAGCTGAGCTACTTCGGCTTGTTTTACCTAATCTTTCAGAGTAGTTCGTTTAAAGGTCCGCGACCTTCCCGATTTGCATCGGGATGCTCTACCAGCTGAGCTACTTCGGCTTGTTTTACCTGATTATTCAGCTATAGTTCGTTTAAAGGTCCGCGACCTTCCCGATTTGCATCGGGATGCTCTACCAGCTGAGTTAATTGGCTTTTTATTTTAAAAGTGGTCATTTCGAGCGGCAAAAAATCCAATTCTCTGACCAGCTTTTTGGTATAGAAAAAACAAAGAACTACCCTTTTTTGGGATGGCAAAGGTAATGGAAAACTTTATTCAGCAAAATTTTGATTGGAATTTTTTCGGGTAGTTATTAACACGGGAAGAAAGCTGTGAGCTATGAGCCACGAGCTATGAGCTTTTTTATCTCTTACAAAGCTCATAGCTCGTGGCTCGCAGCTCGTAGCCTGCCATAAAAAAACCCCGGCATTTAACCAGGGTTTTTGAATTTTTTAGGCTGCTAATTTTTCTTTTTTTCGTTTGATCTGTGATACAATGGATTCCATGGCTGAGTCAAATGACTCTTCGAATGACTTTGAGGAGGCTTTCACAAAAAAATCATGCCTCGGAACATGCACTCTTATCTCCACGATTTTGTCTTTGATCGTATGTACCACATTGTCCAGTTTCAAAAACACATCTGCTTTCAGAATTCGATCATGAAAGGTGTTCAACTTTTGGAGCTTACGTGAAACATACTCTACCAATTTGTCATCTGCATCAAAGTGCACTGTTTGAATGTTAACGTTCATAGCAACTCACGTTTAATCGGTGAAAAAATTATTTAAAAGAACTTATTTGCTGAGGATATTTAACGGCTTTCCGTGTTTCTTTTCAGTAACTACAAGTTAATCTTTTATACCGATAAAAAGAAGAAAAAAATCAGGATTTTTTGAGGAAAATGAAAGTTAACAGTTGATAGCTGACAGTTGACAGGAATTCAAGGTTTTAGGTATGAGGATGGAAGTGATTTGTGGAGGGATGCGAATGGTTTATAGCTAATGGCGTATAGGTCATAGACCATAGTCCATGGTAGATAGTGCATAGAGGAAACGGATGGAACCAGTCAGATGCTACTCAATACTCACTATTCGCCATGAACCATAAGCTATAGCCCATGGACTATGGACCATGAACCATGGCCCCCCCTCAAGCCTTCGGGTGCGCCTTCTTAAACACTTCTTTCAGCTTTTCAATGGTATTGTGTGTGTATACCTGCGTGGCAGCAAGACTACTATGACCTAATAACTCTTTTACCGCATTTAAATCTGCACCATTGTTCATCAGGTGCGTGGCAAAACTGTGTCGGAGAATATGCGGACTTTTTTTCTGTATGGTAGTAACAGCGGCTAAATACTGTTTAACAAAAGCATAGACTTGTCTGGGTTGTAAAGGCTTACCCTTTTCTGTTTGAAACAACTTAGGACTAGCCATAGGTTTCTCTTGGATATATGTCTGCAATGCCTCTACCAGCTCCTGAGAAATCGGAATGATCCTTTCTTTATTACCCTTTCCCAAAACTTTGATCTGCGATAAAGATGCATCCAACTGTGATTCTTTTAAACCGATTAATTCACTCAAACGCATACCAGTACTATAAAACAACTGCATGACCAATTTTTCGGTTCTACCCTTCCAATCATCGGAAAATGCTACATGATCAAATAAGGTCTTGATATCCTTTTCTTCAACAAATACAGGCAAACGCTTATTCAACTTGGGAGAGACAATGGTAGTCATGGGCGATTGCGCTATGACGCCATTTTTTAACTGGTATTTGAAAAAAGACTTTAACGCGGATATCTTTCGATTCAGACTTCGGCTTTCCATACCCTCCTCTTTCATTTCCGCCAGCCAGCTACGAATAAACATGGGGCTGATCTCTGCAATAGATGGACTATCAAATTGACTGGATAGATATGCAAAGAATTGTTCGAGATCGGTTTGATAAGAAATAAGGGTATGTTGGGAATAACGCTTCTCAAAGCGCAGATGATCTAAAAAGGGCTGTATGGCTGGATAGACAGGTTGAGACATAAAAAAAGTAGCCTAAAGTTACAAAACTCAGGCTACTGAATATATTCGGATGAAAGAAGGTGATTATCCCTCGATCTTGCCGCTTGCGATCTGCTGCTTATAGATGGCTTTCAACACCTCACCACGACGTCTAACAGACGGCTTAGTGAATGCCTGACGCTCTCTCAATTGTAACAATACCTTACTCTTTTCGAATTTCTTCTTGTACTTCTTGAGTGCCTTGTCGATGTTTTCGCAATCTTTTGAATCAATAATAAGCATAACGATTATACCTCCTCGGGTGTTTTTTAGGAGTGCAAAGATAGGGATATGATTTAAACGTACAAATCCTTTTTGAATTTTTTCATGTCTGATGTCTGATGTCTGATTTAGATGCATTTCTTTAATCAGACATCCTACATCAGACATCAGACATTAACTTGCAGTCATGTTTACAGGAATCATAGAATCTATTGGAAAAGTTGTTTCACTCGAGAAAAACGGCTCTAATATCAGTTTTTGGATAGCATCCCCTATTTCCGGTGAATTAAAAATCGACCAAAGTGTAAGTCATGAAGGGGTATGCCTGACCGTTGACCAACTATCAACCGGACAACACCGGGTAACAGCCATTGAAGAAACCCTCAAAAAGACGAATCTTTCCCACTGGCAAGCTAATACTGTGGTGAATCTTGAAAGATGTATGGTGATGAATGGGCGCCTGGATGGACATATTGTACAGGGGCATGTAGACTGTACCGCTACCTGTACAGAGAGAAAGGAACTATCGGGCAGTTGGGAGTTCCGGTTTCAAATACCTGAATCTTATGCCCACCTCATTATCGAAAAAGGATCCATTTCTGTGAATGGAACCAGTTTGACCTGCTTCGACATCACCAACAACAGTTTTAAGGTGGCCATCATCCCCTATACTTTTGAACATACCAGCATACAAGAAGTAAAAGAGGGTACCGTGGTGAATATTGAATTTGATATTTTGGGGAAGTATATTGAGAGAATGAGGCAGGTGAGAAAGTAATGGTTAAAAAGTCAAAAATCAAAAGTCAAAATTATAAAGACAGGCTACAATCACAATTTTGACTTTTGACTTTTGATTTTTTAATTCATTACAGCATTTTCCCCTTCAACGCAGCCCCTACCGCTTGGTCCATTGCCCTCTCTGCAAACGGTCTGGTTATTTCATTTAACTCTTCTATCTTATTCTGTATCAAATTTTTATCCTCCATCGTCAATGCCAATTGGAGGGCTTGCATGGCGTTAGCCGTGGCCAGCATTTCCTCTTTGGTCATTAGATCCGGATTTTTGGCGATAAACTTCTCCGTTACACCCAGTATCTGCTCTCCTTCGGTTCTTGCTTCTACCAAGGCTCTCGTTACCATATCGTCCTTTGCGTGTGTGAGGCTATCCAATAACATTTGTTCTACTTCCTGATCTGTTAATCCATATTGAGGTTTTACTTCAATACTTTGTTCTACTCCACTTCGTAACTCTCTGGCTTTCACTACTAAAATACCATCAGCATCAATTAAAAATTGAACGTCAACCTTGGGTAAACCGGCGGGCATTCCTGGAATACCTGTCAGATTAAATTCCGCCAGTTTACGATTGTCTTTCACCAGATCACGCTCACCCTGGAAGACGGAAATACGCATACCGCTCTGTCCATCCTTTTGGGTGGTATACTGTCTGCCTACCCTTGTGGGGATCTTAGAGTTTCTCGGAATCAAGACATCCATTAGGCCACCCATGGTTTCAATACCCAAGCTCAAAGGGGTGATATCCAGCAGCAAGAAATCGGTATTGTTTCCCGCCAAAATATCCGCCTGAACTGCTGCACCCAATGCCACCACTTCATCCGGATTCACTTCATCATTTACCGGCTTGCCGAAGAACGCGCTTACCGCTTCTTTTACAGCGGGTACACGGGTACTTCCACCTACCATTACAATCGTATCAATATCCCTGGTTTTGAGTCCTGCATCTTCCATGGCTTTTTTACAACAGTCCATGGTTCGATCGATCAAGGGTTGAATCAAGCTATTAAACTCCTCCCTGGTAATACTCAATATATCGCCATTCAACTCAGCATCAAAGCGATCATGATCACTTAACCACTTCTTCGCTTCTTCAGCCTTTAATCGTAATGACTGAGATAATATTTTATTGGATTTCAATTCATTATAATCAATACCTGCTTTTTTTATCCAATACTGAACAATCATCCTATCCAGATCATCACCTCCTAAATAGGTATCCCCATGGGTACTCAGCACTTCAAAAATACCATTGGAGATTTTCAAGATGGAAATATCAAAAGTGCCACCTCCTAAGTCGTAAACGGCGATAGTCTTCTCTTCATTTTTATTTATACCCAGTCCATAAGCCAAACTAGCTGCCGTGGGTTCATTGATGATCCGCAATACATCCAATCCGGCCAGCTTACCCGCATCACGGGTTGCTTGTCTTTGAGCATCATTAAAATAAGCCGGAACAGTAATAACAGCCTTAGTCACCGGAGTCTTTAATATATGTTCAGCACGTTGCTTTAACTCCTTGAGAATGAATGAAGAAAGATCAATAGGAGAATAGAATTTATCGCCTACCTGAACTTTTACCAAACTCTCGGTATCATCATCAATTACTTTATAGGTAAAGAGGTCTGCATGCTCTTTTACATCCCGATAGCTTTTTCCCATCAATCTTTTCGCACTAAAAATGGTATTGGCGGGATCGGTTTCGAGATACTGCTTGGCCCCTTCTCCTACCTCGGGATTACCAAAAGCATCAAAGTGAACGACACTTGGGACCAGACTGCTGGTATTAAATTCTTTGAGGGCTACCGGCACTTTACTTTCCGGATGGATAATCGCCACCAAACTATTGGTAGTCCCCAAATCGATCCCAACAATCATTTCCGCCTGTTGCAAACTACCCGTTGCAATATTAATCCCAATCTTTGCCATTATTCCAAATTTGAACTGCAAAAATACACCTTAAGGAACAGAGAAATGAGGAACAGAGGAATGAGGAATCAGAAAGTATCGGAAATCATAAATGGGGTACTTGGGTGGTACAAGGTACTAGGTACTGGGTCATCGGGTTATCAGGATATCGGGCGACTGGGCATAGTTACAATACCTAGCACCTAGCACCTAGTACCTTGTACCTTGCACCTATTCACTACTCACCACTTCCGTCCCACTCACCCAATCATGAAGCGGTTTGCCTAAAAGGGGAATGAAAAACAGGTCAATAATGGTAATACGGGCAAGGCTTCGGAGCAGGATTCTCCAAACAGCTGCTCTTGTACCCTGTTTATTCACCACTTTAGTATAACTGAACCATTTGGCGGGGGTGCGCTGGAAAATAGCTTCAAAAAAACTGTAATAGACCAGCATCATTCCAAAAAAGATCCAGCCAAAGTTGAGATAGGGGTATCCCCAATATTTTACTTGGAACATCCAGAACTTATTAAAACCAAATGCCAGTATGAAGACAATCAATGTATCAATCAAAAAATTCAGTATTCGGGTGCCTTCTCCTACTTTTCGCATGGAGCAAAGATAATGAGGAATAGGTGCAAGGTACTAGGTGCTAGGTGCTAGTATAAAATTTTTAGCTCAATAGTTATCTCCTGTGGTAGCCTGAAATATGTTGACCGTTTTTGAATGATTTTTTAACTCAAAAACG